>WNFM01315137.1_pt2 | contig 10018 bp, 10 predicted proteins | sample 5400271 | NCBI WGS metagenome assembly WNFM01 (sample SAMN13153352, study PRJNA577476) | soil metagenome | isolation source: 60 cm saprolite on Douglas fir-dominated hillslope | place: USA:California | collected 2013-09-17
CCGCCAGTTGATTGGGAGAGCTGAAGGTCGAGCGGTCCGCGATGGTCGCCGGATCGAACACCACGAGGTCCGCCCATAGGCCGCGCTTCAACACGCCCCGATCGGTAAGCCGCAGGCGTTGCGCCGGCAATGCCGAGAACTTGCGGATGGCGTCCTCGAGCGACAGTCGATGTTCCTCGCGCACGTACTTGCGCAGAATCCTCGGAAACGTTCCATAGGCGCGCGGGTGCGGATGCTCCTCGCCCAAGATGCCCTCCGGCGAGGTGCCCGAGCTGTCATTGTTGATCGAGGTCCACGGCTGCACCAGCGCCAGCGATACATCGTCTTCCTGCATGCCGAATACGGCGCATCCCGTGAATCCATTGTCCTCGACGAGAATATCGAGCAAGGTCTCAAGCGGCGCCTTGCCCCGCGACTTCGCGATGTCGGCAATGGTCTGGCCCTGCAAGGAGCGCAACGCCGGATTCTTGACCACGCCGACCAGAATCGATTCGGGTCCCGGGACCTCGTCCCATTCATTGTCCCAGGCCGTGCTGGGGGTTTCGATGTCCTTGACGATACGCGCCCGCGTGACCGGGTCCTTGAGGCGCTCCACCATTTTCTCATTGCCGCCGTCGTGCGCCCACGGCGGCACGAACGCGGACATGTCGTTGAACCACGCCGTATAGGCGTAGGTGTCCGCGGCGATGTCGAGACCGCTCGCGCGCGCCGCCTCGATGCGTTTGACCACGTCAGGCATGCGGCCCCAGTTCCTCTTGCCAGCAACCTTCAGATGCCAGATCTCCACCGGGATATGCGCCTCGCGGGCAATGCGGAAGGTTTCATCGAGGGCGGCCACCATGCCGTCCCCTTCCGAGCGCATATGCGTAGCGTAGATGCCGCCGTATGGGGCGGCTTCGGAAGCCAGCGCGATCAGCTCTTCGGTGCTGGCGTAGGGCGCCGGGGCATACTCCAAGGACGTCGACACGCCGACCGCACCCTGCTCCATGGCCTCGCGCACCAAGGCCCGCATGCGCACGAGTTCCGCAGCCGTGGGCGGTCGATCGTCGCCGCCGATCACCACCTCGCGCACCGTGGTCGCGCCGACGTACGAGGCCAAATTGATGCCGATGCCTTGACGCTCGAGGCGGGCGAAGTACTCGCCCAGCGACTGCCAGTCAGCCTTGAGCCCGTAGTGCTCCAGCTTCTGTCCCGCTTCGATGCGAGCGTGTCCGGCCATCGGCGCCGCCGACTCGCCCTCCCCCGTGATTTCGGTGGTGATGCCCTGATAAATCTTGGACGGCAGCCGCGGGTCGACCAGGATGGTGAATTCCGACTGCCCCAGCATGTCGATGAAGCCGGGCGCGACGACTTTCCCGGCGGCGTCGATGCGCCGTTTCGCCTGGGCTTTGCCCAAATTGCCGATGGCCGCAATGCGCCCGTCTCGAACGCCGACGTCCGCCGCGTACCAAGGTGAACCCGTGCCGTCGATGAGATGGCCGTTGGCAATGATCAGATCGAACGGCGCGTCGCCTGCGGACGCCGGTGCAGAGATCACCCACACGCACACGCAGAGCGCTGCGGCGCCCAACAAGACTCTCGGCATGGTCATCCCCACAGAACCGGCGACGGTAGTCGCATCAGGCCCCGATCGTACTCGATGCCGTGTTCTCGGTCTGCGCTGTGCAGCAGCGGACCGTCCAAGTCCACGAACTCCGCCACTTGCCCGACCACCATCCCGGGCGCCATGGCCAATGAGGTTCCCGCCATGCATCCCACCATGACCTGGAGTCCGAGCGCGCGAGCCTCGCGCGCCAGCGCCAGGGCCTCGGTGAGCCCGCCCGTCTTGTCGAGTTTGACGTTCACCACCTGGTACAGGTCCTTGACCGCTGCGAGTCCGGCGCGATCGGCCACCGATTCATCGGCGGCGAGCCGGATCGAACCCCCATAGCCGCGCAAGGTCTCGTCCGTCCCGCGCGGCACCGGCTGCTCGATCAGCACGACACCGAGAGATTTCATCTCGGGCGCCAAGCGATTGAGCAGATCACAAGACCAGGCCTGATTCGGATCGACGATGAGTCCTGCCGCGGGACACGCCGCGTGCACCAGGCGTATGACATCGAGATGGCGCTCGCCGTCCACCTTCACTTTGATGAGCTGCCAGCCCGCATAGCGGCGCGCACCCGCCGCCACCGCTTCGTCCGTATCGATTCCGAGCGTGATCGATGTGGTGAGCGGCCGGGGATTCGGCAGCCCGGCCAATTGCCATGCGGTCGTCCGGCGTCGCTTGACGGTCAGATCCCAGAGCGCGCAGTCGACGGCATTGCGCGCGCCGCCCGGCGGCAACAGGGTCGCCAAGGAAGTGAAGTCGAGCGCGGCCCGGCCGCCGCCGGCGTCGATTCCGTGCTCGATAGCCGGTCGAACCGCTTCGATCTGCGCACATAGGAGCGGGACGGTTTCTCCATCGTAGTCCACCCCCGCTGCTTCGCCGCGGCCGATATGGCCGTCCGAATCGGTGAGCGTGACCACGACGACCTCGAGCGCGGACTCGGCGCCGCGCGACACGCGAAACGGTACCTTGTACGCCCAGGACTCGGTGTCGATGCGCATCCGCATGAAGTGAGGCCGCGCGGGTTCAACCGCGGGTGAGGCCCTGCGCCGCGGCGAGGAACTCGTCCACATGCGTGCGCGGCGTTGCGTACGAGGTCACCAAACGAATCGCGACGCCCGCCGGCGGCGCGCAGAGCGGCCATCGGTAGAAACCGAACCCCTGCCGCTCCAACGCCGCGACGATTGCTTCGGGCAGAGCAACGAATACCTCGTTGGCTTCTACCGATTGCAGGAGGGAGGCGCCGGCGACACCGCTCAATCCATGGGCCAAGGCCGACGCCATCGCGTTCGCATGGCGGGCGTTGCCGAGCCACAAGTCATTCTCGAAGTAGGCGAGAAGCTGCGCGCTCACGAATCTCTGCTTCGACCACAGATGTCCCGCCTGTTTGCGGCGGCGCTCGAAATCGCGCGCCCGCGCCGGATCGAAAAACACCACGGCCTCCGCGCACAGCGCCCCGTTCTTGGTCGCACCCAGCGATAGGATGTCGACGCCGCTTTGCCATGTGGCTTCGGCGGGCGTGCAGCCCAGATGCACCAGCGCGTTGGCAAATCGCGCGCCGTCCATATGCACCGGGAGGCCCAGCCGCTTGGCCGTGGCGGCCAGCGCGGACACCTNNNNCCCACTCAGTGGCCTGACTCAGGCTCACGGCCCCGGGCTTGACGTGGTGCACCCCCATGTCCACCGCGTAGGCAACCGCGTCCGCCACTTGCTCAGGTCTTATCTTTCCGTCGGTGGAGGGAAATCCGATCAATTTGGCGCCGCCCGTGAAGAATTCCGGCGCGCCGCATTCATCGGTGACGATGTGCGCCGTTTCGTGACAGTACACGGCGCCATACGGCGGTACGCATTGCGACAGCGCCAACGCATTGGCGGCGGTCCCCGTCGTCACCGGGAAAATCGCCACCTCCGTGCCGAACACGTCGCTCGCAACGGTCTGCAACTTGCGGGTAAAGTCGTCGCCGCCGTACGCGGGGGCCGAGCCGCTATTGGCGGCATTGATGGCCGCCATGATGGGATCGCAAACCGAACTCACATTGTCGCTCTTGAAATTTCGGCTCACGAATTCCTCGTTCATCCGCGCATCGCAAAGTGCACGCGCGCCGAAAGGGCGCGCGCTGGATCGTGATTGTAAGCGATTTCAGTGCACGCCTTGGATCATTGACGCCACGCGCCCGCGTCGAACTCCCGCCGCACCGTCAAGAACCATGTGTGCTGCTCCAGGGGCTTGCGGGGCTTGAAGCACGACGGCCGAAGCACGGCCACCGCGGCTCCGTGCTCGGGATCGCGCACCGATTCATAGCGGACGGCATCGATGGCGGCCTGATGCGCCACGCGGGAGAAGCCTTGCGTAGGACCATAGTCGTCGGGATGCGTCCATTCCGCGCGCGCGCGCTTGAACGGAGACCGGATCAGATCGACCAGGCGTCCGTCGATACCGGCCCGAAAGACCGTTTGCGGCGACGGTCCGATGGACTGCAGCGCGTCGCTGTCGATCAAGAATCGCCACCGCCAAAATCCGAGTTCGGCGCAGGCGGTGCGCTGCGCCTCCGCGCCGTACCAAATGCCCGAATCGGCGGGCGCTCGAAACCGCGAACCAATGGGTGAGGCATAGCGAAACGGGGTCGACAGCAGGTAGTGCAGGTCACGCGTCTGCGGCGGCAGCGGTGGCTTGCTCTGATCGAGCAGCCGCTCGAGCAGGAGCTGCTCCTCGACGTTCGCCACCAGCCGCAGCGTGGAAGCGATGTGCTGGGCCTCCACCGCGCGCCACAGGCGCCGCCGCGCGCGCAGCGCCTCAGATGCGACCGCGCGCGGAGTCCAGGTACTGGACGACACGAACCAAGCCTTCTGTGCTGCGAATCAGCTCGATCGGCCGGCCAACCAGCCCCTGATTCTGTCCGTTCAGCCAGCCGCGGGCCGCCGCATCGTTCGATCCGATCACGGCGTCGAGCGAGCGAAACAATCGTACGAACAAGGCGCCGAGTTCCCATTCCTTCTTCTGGGTGTCCAAGGTATAAGTTCCGTTCGCCATGCGCGACACGGTCGACGGGCTCAAACCGAGAATCTGCGCGAGACTGGACTGCGTAATTTCCAGCAGCGCGGACGCGCGCAAAACCGCGCCGGTCAGTACCCGGCGGGGTTCGGGTTTGCCGTCGATCGAGGCGTGCGGCATGTAATTTCCATAGAAACTTTTGAGCTATTGGCATTCTACAGAAATATGAGGAATTCGGCAATCACGTCCGCCGGCAACGGCGCCAAGCGCGCGATCCTCGCGGCATCCGTGGGCAACCTATTGGAATGGTACGATTTTTCAGTCTATGCGCTATTCGCCATCTACATCGCCGCGAATTTCTTTCCGCATCGCGACCCCGGTCTCGATTTGGTCAAGGCCTTCCTCGTTTTTGGATTCGGCTTCGTCATCCGTCCGCTCGGCGCCGTATTGATCGGGATCTACGGCGATCACGCCGGCCGCAAGGCCGCCTTGACGCTCACGATCCTGATCATGGCCGGCGGCACTCTGATCATTGCGGCCGCCCCCTCCTATGCCGCGATCGGCATCGGAGCGCCGTTGCTCCTGCTCACCGGAAGAATTCTGCAGGGATTCTCAGCCGGCGGGGAGATCGGCAGCGCGGCCGCCTTTCTGGTGGAACATGCGCCCCGCGCCAGGCGCGGGCGATACACTGCGTGGCTTCAAGCCAGCATGGGCATGTCGAATATCGTAGGCGCCCTCGTCGCCTTCGCCGTCACCGCACGATTGCCCGCGACGGAAGTGGCCGGATGGGGGTGGCGGATTCCGTTTCTCATCGGTTTGTCGATCGTGCCGGTCGGCATCTATTTGCGTAGAACGCTCGAAGAGACCCCGCAATTTCGCGCCGAGTCGGCGCAACGACCCGAGGCACGGGTCAGCGCCACGCCCTTAGTCATGGTATTTCGGGAGCACTCGCAATCGCTGTTGGTTGGAATGGGCATCTCGATTCTCTGGGCAGTCGCCGTGTACGTATTGCTGATCTTCATGCCGGTGCTGGCACAGAAAGCGTTCGGCTTCACCGCAGCGCAAGCCTTCGGCAGCTCGCTCATCGGCAATGTGGTGTTCGTCATTGGTTGCTTCGCCTTCGGTGCCTTGGCGGACCGCATCGGCCACACGCGGGTACTGACGATCGGCGCGATCTTGCTGCTGTCGGGAGTGCTACCCCTGTTCCTATGCCTCGCAGCCTCACAGGCGACTACAACCCTGATACTGGTGCTATCGGCTTTTGGCGTGATGGTGTCGAGCTTTACGAGCATCGCGTGCGCGCGACGGGCGTGTCGATCGTTTATAATTCGGCAATCACGATTTTCGGCGGCTTTGCGCCGGCGATCTTGACCTGGCTCGGTACGAAATCGGGCTCGGTGTTTGCACCCGCTTGGTATGTGGTGTTTGCGGCAGTGCCGGCGGTGATCGCCATTCCATTCCTGAGTGGAGTGACCAATGCCGCTCTTGGGGACGATTCGGGGGTCCCGACTGGGGAAATGTGATGGATCTCGAGGCGCCCGCACTGCCTGGCCTTGACCGCGAATCGCTGCGGCGCTTGTCGCGACGCTCAAACGCGCGCGGAGTACGGCAATTAGCCGCGCACTTCATGCTGCTGTGCACCACGGGTGTTGCCGTGTGGGCGGCCCGAGGCGGCTTCTTGATCGTGCCGGCCATCGTGCTCCACGGAATCGTGATCAACTTTCTCTTTTGTCCGCTGCACGAGACCACTCATTGGTCGGCCTTCGCGAGCCGCCGGCTGAATGCGGCAGTGGGTTGGATCTGCGGGTCTTTGCTGCTCCTGCCGCCGCAATTTTTCAGACAATTTCATTTTGCCCACCATCGTTTCACCCAAGATACCGCGCGCGATCCGGAACTGGCCCAGCCGGCGCCTGAGACGGTGGGCTCCTACCTATGGCGAGCATCCGGCCTGCCCAATTGGCAGCGGCGAGTCAGCGTTACGCTTCGCCATGCGCTGACCGGCCGGGTCAGCGAGTCCTTCGTGCCGGCGCGCAGGCACGCGGCCATCGTGCGCGAGGCACGTGTTCTCTGGATCGGCTATCTGGCTGTGCTCTGCGTATCGCTCGTCCTGCGCCGGCCGGACGCGCTGATCTATTGGATATTCCCGCTGCTCGCGGGACAACCGTTCCTGCTGTTTCTCATGGCCGAACATACTGGCTGCGCCCTGGGCGATAACCCGTTCAACAATACACGCACCACGTATACCAGCGCCGCGCTCCGCCACTTGAGTTGGCAAATGTCCTACCATGTCGAGCACCACTGCTTCCCGTCGGTCCCCTTCCACTCACTCGGCCGCCTCAATGCCCGCATACGCAACCGCATCGAAGTGGCGGCGCCGGGGTATTTGGCGGTGCACCACGAGCTCCTGCGCCGATTCGCGCACCCTGAGCCGACACCCCCACGAGAATCTCGCTAGTCGGGAAACGACAACTCGATCACAGGTGGGAGCCGCCTCGAGAAACATGCGTGAACTGCGTCGAAGGATTGGAATACTTCTATATCCAAGGCCAGATTCTGTCGCATAGCATTTGCTTCAGGTGGATCCATGGTGTGCGATGGGTACCGCCTCGACCGGAGCGTTGAGGTGTTCAAGCAGTACCCTGGAGTAGGCGATGTCGAACGGGAAGAACCCGTTGATGCTGATGATGGCTCTCGCAATGCCCGGTGCGGCTCATGCCCTTGGCCTGGGGGATATCCATGTCGATTCCGCGCTCAACGAGCGCCTCGCCGCAGAGATCGACATTGTCGGCGCAACCGCTCTCGAATTGAACGACCTGCGGGCCGCCGTGGCGAATCGCGAGACCTTTCTGCGCTACGGCGCTGATCGCCCGGCGTTCCTGTCCTCGACGACGTTCAAGGTTGCTCAGGACAGCCAGGGGCGGCCGGTGCTCGCCGTTCGATCCACCGAATCGTTCACCGAACCCCTGGTGAACTTCCTGGTCGACCTGCATTGGCGCAACAATGAATTGGTCCGCGAGTACACTTTGCTGCTCGATCCGGCTGGCTTTGCCTCCGCACCCCCTGCCCCGGCCGCACCCGATGTGCCGGCCGCGCCTCCCGCTGCCACACCGGTCGTCGAGACAAAGACTCAAACGGTGGCGCGCCAGATGGACCCGCCGACCGATCAATCCGACCCGGGCGCGCTGCGAGCCGTGCGCAATACCACGCATGTCAAAGTCGGCGCAAGAGCCACGCTGCGTGGGGTCGCGTGGCGCGTGGGTGAGCGATCCGAGCCCGATCTGCAAAGAATGATGATCGCGATCTTCCGCGCGAATCCCACTGCCTTCGACGGCAATATCAACCGGCTGCACCTCGGTGCGGTCCTCACCATCCCGTCGCACGCGGAGGCGGCGGCCATTTCCAAGGCCGAGGCGAGGCGCGAAGTCCACGCCCAGATGGCAGCTTGGCGCACACCCGTACGAGCGGTCGCGGCGAGCGCCGCGCCGGCCGCGACGCCCGTCGCCGCGACATCAGGGCACGCAGCCGCCGTCGCTGCCGCCCTGCCCGCCGCGCCGCTGCCGCGCAATGCAACAGAGGGGACGCCCGATGCGTCGGCCAATCAGGCGCTCGACCGTCGTGTTCAATCGCTGGAACGAGAACTCAGTGACATGAAGGGTCAGCTCGAAAGCGAGCGTGATCAATTGGTGAGCATGCAGGAACAAGCCGCGCGCGTCGAAAAGGCGGTGCCCGCCGCCGCGGCGCCGCGCGCAGCCGAGTCACTGCCCGTAACCGAGTCGCCGCGCGTAGCCGAGCCGACGCCCGTGCCCTTCAAAGCCGGGTATTCGACGTCCGTTCCGATTGCCGCCGGCTTAGGCGTTCTCGCTGCCGCGCTTGCGGGGCTGTATTTCAAGTTTCGCCGCCGCGTATCGGCATTGGGTGATTCACGCGGCACCAATAATGCATCCCCCGCCGATGCTACGGCCGGCACCGACATCATCGAGACCGCGCCCGGCACGGTGCAGGACCTTGCGCCGGAGCCGATGCCGGAAACTACGGCAAGCTGTGTGCAAGCGGACACTCAGGAGCCTACCGCCGACGACGCGCTAACCGACATTCGGCCGATTCTCGAAACGGACCCCGACGATTCAACCCATCCCCTGCTGCCGATCATTGCTGGCGGCAAACCGGTCGGGCGCAGCGAAATCGCCGGCGCCGCCTCGGGTGCCGCAGCCCGAAACGGTCAATCTTCGAGTCGACCAGACACGCCTCGACTACAATTTCGTTGATCTCGACATGACGGCACAGCACGTAAACATGCCGAGCGTGCTCAACGAACACGCGGTCGTGAACGAACGGCGGACGAATCTTGTCGATGTGCTGAAGATGGCCATAGAGCGCGAACCCGATCGTCACGATTTGCGCATGAAACTACTCGAGTTGTACTACTCGGCCGCGGCAACGAATCGCAAGGCGTTTCTCGAGACCGTGCAGAAATTCGCGCGCGACCGCGACTACCTGCAGCCCGACCAATGGGACAAGATCGCGTACATGGGCCGCCAGATTGCGTCTGAAAATCCCATGTTTGCCGAAGAATCGGCCGACGACGACGATTTGGCGAATTGCGCGTAAGGCAGCACCTCACCATCGATTGACGGATTCGGGTGAACCCCCGATGGCATGGCGTATATTGCCGTGCGTAATCGTTCGTGGGGTGCTCCATGCTGAGCCGCGTCATGGCTGTCTTGATGTTGACGGCTGCCTGTTCGGCGGCCGGCGCCGCGCTCCCGCCGTCGGCTGCAGCATATGACGTGCACCTCGAGAAGACTTGGATCCCCATGAAGGATGGCGTCCGGCTTGCCGTCACTCTCTACATGCCGGCCGCGCTCGAGTACCTGCCCTATCGAAAAGATGACGATGAGGCTGTGCGGGATTTTGGGACACACCGGTATTTCGCGCGGCGCGGCTATGTGGGCGCGCGCGTCGATATTCGCGGGTTCGGCGCGAGTGAGGGCGCGCCGCCCGATCGAGAATATTCGGCCCAGGAGCAGCATGATGCGGAGGCCGTCATTGCCTGGCTGGCTCGCCAATCGTGGTCGAACGGCAAGGTCGGCATGCTCGGCATTTCCTGGGGCGGGTTCAATTCTATTCAGATGGCCCTGAGGAAGCCCCCCGCACTCAAGGCCATTCTCGCCGTGGCCGCCACCGAGGAACTGTTCAAGGAAGACGTGCACTACGTCGACGGCGTGTTTCACGTCGACGAGTTCGAACTCACGATGGATTTGGATCAAGGGCGCCCCGGAGCACCGGATTTCAGTCTGGACGAGTCCGTGATCGGCCCGCGCATGGATTCGCCGCCGTGGTCGCTCAACTACATGAAGCATCAGCGCGACGGCGCATTCTGGCGCGCGCCGCTACGGCCGATCGACAAGCTGGAAATACCGGCCTTTTTGATCGGCGGG
>WNFM01320314.1_pt1 | contig 10016 bp, 7 predicted proteins | sample 5400271 | NCBI WGS metagenome assembly WNFM01 (sample SAMN13153352, study PRJNA577476) | soil metagenome | isolation source: 60 cm saprolite on Douglas fir-dominated hillslope | place: USA:California | collected 2013-09-17
TTCGTCGATGGCGCGGTCGAACATCACATTGTAATAGGCCATGTTGAGATGGCCGTTATAGTCGATCCATTGCGGCTCGATCTGCATCACCGACGACAGGAACGGCGCGGGCCGGAGCAGCACATCGTCGCCGGCGGCAGCGTCAGTCATTCATTCATCCCCGTTTGTTAGATTTCGCTCTCTTGACCCCTTATATATCCTTTGCCACGGTCGGTCTTGAGCCGGGAGGAGTTCGCTTGGGCCTAACCATCACCAATCATCTGAAGCGTCCGGAACCGCAGGCGCTGGCGGGCGCCGTGGAGGCGCTGGCCGCGCGGTTCGGCAACCGGCTGATCACCTCGCAGGCGGTCCGCGACCAGCACGCCCATACCACCACCTGGCTGGCGCCGCAGCCGCCAGATGCGGTGGTGATGGCGCAGGAGACGGCAGACATCCAGGACGTGGTGCGGATTTGCGCCAAACATAGCATTCCCGTGATCGCATTCGGCACTGGTACGTCGCTGGAGGGGCAGGTCAATGCGCCGGCGGGCGGCGTCTGCATCGATCTGCGCGACATGAACAAGGTGCTGGAAGTCCATGCCGAGGATCTGGACTGCGTGATCCAGCCCGGCGTCACCCGCAAGGCGCTGAACGAGTATCTGCGCGACCAGGGCGTGTTCTTTCCGATCGATCCCGGCGCCGATGCGTCGCTGGGCGGCATGGCGTCGACGCGCGCGTCCGGCACCAATGCGGTGCGCTACGGCACCATGCGCGACAACGTGCTGGCGCTCAAAGTGGTGCGCGGCGACGGCGAGATCATCACCACGGGCACGCGGGCGAAGAAATCCTCGGCCGGTTACGATCTGACGCATCTTTTCGTCGGCGCCGAAGGCACGCTCGGCATCATCTCGGAGCTGACGATCAAACTGCGTGGCATTCCCGAAACCATTGCAGCTGCCGCCTGCTCGTTCGAGACCGTGCGCGGCGCCTGCCAGGCGACGATACTCGCGATCCAGACCGGCATTCCCGTCGCGCGCATCGAACTGCTCAACGCTGCGCAGGTACGGGCCTGCAATTCCTACTCAAAGCTGTCGCTCCCGGAGACGCCGCTATTGCTGCTCGAATTTCACGGCAGCGAGAACGAGGTCGCCGAGCAATCCAAGAATTTCAGCGAGATCGCCAAGGAATGCGGCGGCGGCGATTTCTCCTGGACCACGCGGCCCGAGGATCGCTCAAAACTCTGGCAGGCGCGGCACGACGCCTATTGGTCGGTGAAGGCGCTGCGCCCCGGTGCCGGCGTGGTGGCGACCGACGTCTGCGTGCCGATTTCGCGCCTGGCCGATTGCGTGACCGAAACCGAGGAGGATCTGGCGCGCCTCGAACTGCTGTCGCCGATCGTCGGCCATGTCGGCGACGGCAATTTCCACTGCTCGCTGGTCTGCGACGTCGATAATCACGACGAAATGGCGCGCGGCGAGGACTTCATGCATCGCCTGGTCGAACGGGCGCAAGCGATGGGCGGCACCTGCACCGGCGAGCACGGCATCGGCCAGGGCAAACAGAAATACCTGATCGCCGAACTCGGGCCGGAAGCCGTTGATGCGATGCGCGCGCTGAAAGCGGCGCTCGATCCGCAGAATATCTTCAATCCCGGAAAGATCGTGCCGGCGCTGTAGGGGTTGGAATCCCGGGGCTCCGTGTATTTCGGACCCAACATTTCCGCTTGCCAATGACGTCGATCAATCGGGCGATCCGCATGGAAACTGCGCACCAGGCAAGCATCATTTTCCGATTGAAAACTGATAGCTCGCGGTAACCGAGACAAGATGTATGTCTGAACCGACGGGATCCCCGCCTATGTCGCCACACACATGTGAGTACCGGTAGTCCACGCCCATCCACCAATTCGGAGCGGCCGCCGGTGCCAGTTGAAACTCGATCCCGGTGTGTGCGCTCCAGCCATCCAAGGTCTTGCTCATGGACTCAAAAAACGTCCTACTATCAATCCCGACGTTGAAACGGGCTTGGACGGCGGCGGCGCCGACGTACAGGTTAACCCGCGTCGCACCGGGCGCGTTCAAGCTGTAGCCAATCTGGCCTCCCTCGTACGTCACTGACTGGATATTTGAGAAGGCCCCGTCCGGGTTCGTGCCTTTGACACGCAGGGCCATGCCGCCGACTTCGGGAGCAACGAATAGACTTGGTGATAGATAATATCGAGCCACGGCAAAGCCGCCGATGCTCCAGCCGTCGCCATTAAACGTCGGGAAATCGCCATAGCGATTCCAAGTCTGCCCCGCGCCGGCGTTTCCACCGATCACAAGAGTCCAGCCCAGCGCTCGGGCAGAGTTGCTCCCAAGTTCGCCACCGCGATAGCCGCCGCCGATATACCCGGTCTGCTTGGGCTGGCACTGCTCAAGGCATGTTTTGAGCCTTGTCTCCAACAATGCGTTCTGCGCTCTCAGTCCCGCAATCTTCGCATCATCCTCTTTCAGAGCCCGTCGGATACCGGGTTCGCTCAAGTTGGAATATTTGCGAAGACTAGCCTGGGATCGCTCCAGCGATGCGATTTTCTTTGCATTGCGCTCGATCTCGTCCGAAATCCTCTGGCAAGGAGCGCACGTGACCACATGCGGTGTAACCGGTGGTAAGGGAGCTGAAGTTGGAGGCGGCGGAGGCGTCACAGGCTCAGGACATGGTCGCTTCTTTAATCCTTGCAACGCTTTGATCAGATCGTTCGAAACTCCATCAATCCATTCAATTTCGTGCGATAGAAGATTGAGGTCTGAAGCAATCCTGGGATCGGCAAAGTCATCTTGCTTCTTTCCTGACGAAAATGATCGGAGAGAAGCTTCGCTTGCCTCCAGCGCTTGCTCGGTTACAGCCAGATATCCGGCCAGACCGCTCGCTTTCCTCGTAAAATCCCTAAAAGCTTTCTGATCGACGCAAGCCGCGCCGTTCATCGCTTCAGTCAGCTTGATCGCATCTTCGCCAAGATCGTCTGCGTTATCGATCATGTAGTCGTAAATGTTGAGTATTTGCGCAAAAGAACTTCCGCTTGCGCTCAAGGCAAAAACGGCGACCAACGCGGCTAATAGCAGGACACGTCCCCGCAAGGCTTTGCGCGGTCGTGGAATCACAAATTCCGCGCAGTTCCGAAACAGCAAAAAATTGTCCATGGAATGGCCGCCAATTCGTTGTCGAACAAGAGAGATCGAAAAAAGCCTTTGATGTGTGCGCGCTCGCCGAGGTCTGTGCCCCAGCGTTTCCCTAGAAATGATAGCTGGCCCCAATATCGACGCCCGAGGCCGTCCCTCCGACTTGAACGTGGTTGTATTGCTGGCGATCGACGTCGACATAGCGATACTGCAGCCGTGCGCTCCAACGACCTGCGAACGCGTATTCAATTCCCGCGCCGGCGGTCCAGCCCGCGTGACTATTGGCGAGAGCGAAAGGACCGATGAATGGATTGAATCCGTTTTCCTTGTCGTGCGCCCAGGCCCCGCCGGCAAAGACATAGGGCAGCCACCGGTCGATCGCGTAGCCAAGCCGTCCAACCATGCCAAATACCCAGTCGGTGGTGACCTTGAGCGATGATCGCGGCGCGATGCCAAGCGTATCCTTGAGCCCATCGATTCCGAGTGCGTCGACACTGGCCTCCACGCCCAGAACGACTTTGCTGGGCAGCTGAAAATTGTAACCGGCATGCAGGCCGGCGAAGCCGCCTTCGGGTTTTGGCATTCGGCCGTAGGTCGCCGTAATCGCAGCGGTGTCGACGGCGTTGGCATTGGCGTTGGCCGCGATATATCCGGCATGAGCGCCGAGATAAAAGCCCGTCCAATTGTAGGTCGGATCGATCGCGGGCGCCTTTGCATAGACGCGCGGCGGAATATCCGCGGCGACCGCACGGTCTCCCATATCAGGACCGCTCCAAGTATTACCAAGAGCCTTTTTGTCATTCGCCCCACCCTCCGTCATTTCCCTAGAGCCGATTCTCCGGCAATTCTGACGACGATCACGATCGTCGGGGGAGACCGGCGAAACACTATTCGCAAGACGCCCCGAAAATGACCGGTCAACGCTAGGGTGCGTATGCTCGGCTGGCGTCACCAGAACTGATGAGGCGCGCCAAATCACCTCTGCAGTGTCTTTTCCGCCACATCGCCCGATCGGGGGGGGGCGATCGCCCCATGGGCCGGGCGAGATATTTCTGGCGGCATCACCAGATTTGGTGACGACCGCGATCCCGAATCTCCCTGACACTGAAATCTGAGCCGCAAGTCAGCTCCTTGGCTTCCTAACGGGGTTCGCTATGATCGAGAGATACGGCAGACCCGCCCTCGCCGGGGGGCGGGCGGGGCAGAGCACCAATGGCTGCAGCAGACAAGCTTCTTGCGGCGATCGAGGCCGTCTACGCGGCTGGGCTCGAGCAATCACGCTGGCCGGACGCGCTTGCGGCGGTGATGGATACCGTCGGCGGCATTTCGGCGACGCTCGAAATATTCGACCGCACGCCGAGGGAGCTTTGCGAATTTTATTCCTTCGGACTGCCGCCACCGAACGAGCTCAAATATCTCGACCATTACGCGCGGCACAATCCGCGCATTGCCGTCAGCTTCAAAGCAGGGACCGGTACGCTGATTTCCGATTACATGGTGCTGGACGAACGGGCGATGGACCGCGATCCGTTCTACGCGGAATTCCTGGCGCCGGTTGGATATCGCTATTGCCTTATCGGAGTTCTCAACGCGACGAAGCACGCGAACGCGCTGTTTTCCGTTCAGCGCGCGACTCGCCAAGGGCATGTCGATCAGGCGGAAATGAAGCTGATGGGGCGCTTGCTACCCCATGTTCGGCAGGCCTTCGACATGACGCGGCGCCTTAGGAGCACTGTCGAAGCGCGCCATTCACTCGAGCACGCGCTCGACTGGCTTGCAGATGGCGTTGCTCTCATCAAAGCCGACGGGTCGATTGCCTACGCCAACGATTCCTTTCAAGAAATGGCGCGCTCCGATGACGGCCTGCAGATCAAAAAGAACGCCCTTGAGTTCGCTTTCCCGGCAGCTCGCGAGCGCTTCGACGCGGCCATCGCCGGCGTGCTCGCTTTACGGGACGGCGCCGTGCAGGCGAAAGGCGCGGATTTCGTAGTTGCGCGGCCTTCCGAGGCGGCGCCTTACGTGCTTTCGGTCAGACCTTTGAAGAGATCGCACAATGGAGCGCTTTGGAGGTCCGCGGTCGCGATCGTGTTTGTTCGCAATCCGTCCGGTGACAGTAGAGAGAATATCAGATTGTTGCGGGAGGTTTTTGGATTCACCAACGCCGAAGCCAGTCTCGCGCTGGCGCTGCGTCAGGGCACTTCGCTCGCTGAATATGGCCGCACCCGCAGAATTAGCCAAAACACGGTCTATACCCACCTGCGGCGCGTCCGGGAAAAGACCGGTTGCCATCGCCTGGCCGAATTGATCGGCAAACTTAACGAAGCCAGTATGCTGTTGCGGAGAGAGTGAACGTGTCTCCCAGGGCAGGATAGGGCTGGTGCCGGCTCGCAAGCAGAAATACCTGATCGCCGAACTCGGGCCGGAAGCCCCTTGACGCGATGCGCGCGCTAAAGGCGGCGCTCGACCCGCAGAATATCTTCAATCCCGGAAAGATCGTGCCGGCGCTGTAGGGCCGGCGCTCATATGACACGCCTCGGATGCGCCGTGGCGCGTCCGCACTAGCGCTTCTGGCTAAACTTTCCGCTATTACAAAATCGAACGCGTCAATTTCCGGCTCGAACGCCCGGCAGCGGAACCTTTGTGTCATGTTTGCGTCTTTTCTTGTGGCCCCGAATTTCGAAAGGGGTGGCGGGAGGGTGCCATGCCAAAACTGACTGCCAGAATTGCCGTTATTGTTCTGGCGACCGTGCTGTCGAGCGCGGCGATGGGCCGAGGCGGCGGCCACGGAGGCGGCGGCCACGGTGGGGGCCACGGCGGAGGCCATTTCCATGGGGGAGGCCACGGCTTTCACGCGGCGCATTTCGGTGGCGCGCACCACTTCGGCGGTAGATCCGCATTTTTCCGATCGGCTTCGATCCGAGGCGAACGCAACGCGCTGAACTCTCTCGCGCACGTTAGGGCATCGCGACATGGGCTGATACTCGGCAACCCCGCGGCTCGAGCCCAAATTGCCGCGGGCGCCGCGATCGCGGGTTGGCATAACCGCGGCGGCGCAAACGGCTGGTGGCAACACGGTAACGGCGGATACGGATGGGTCGGCCCGGTGTTCTGGCCGTTTGCCTACCATGACATCTATGATTATGCGATGTGGGGCTATGGATTTGGCGCCCCGTTCTGGGGCTACGGCTACCCTGATATTTACGCCGGCATCTTTGCGCCCTACGGCTACGATGACCTAACGGGTTACTATTCGCCGCGGCGCTCATCCCGCCACCGCAATAGAGCGCTCGATCGGTTGGCGCAGATGTGCGGGGACGACAGCCCTGAAATTGCCGGCCTTCCAATCGATCAAATTCAGCAAGTGATCGAGCTGACCGAACCGCAACTTGCCGCGCTTGACGATCTCGCCAACGCTTCGATCTCGGCCGCGCAAAAAATTCGGGCGGCCTGCCCGACACAGATGATCCTGACGGCGCCGGGTAGACTGGCGGCCATGCAAGCGCGTATCGAGGCGATGATATCGGCTGTCGCAACGGTGCAGCCGCCACTGGAGAAGTTCTACGGTCTGCTGAACGACGAGCAGAAGGCGCGGCTCAACGCGGTCGCTGAGGATCAACGCAGGATATCCGCCGCGAAGCGAGCCAAAGGGTCGTTGGTTGAGAGCTGTGGCGGTGCGCAGCCTGCCGCCATGCAATGGCCGACCGGCGAGATCGAAGCCAGATTGCACCCAACCGACACGCAACGTGCCGGCCTCGAAACGCTCCAGGACGCCGGCGCCCAGGCGGCGGACATGCTCAAGGCCTCATGCCAGCCTGACAATGCACTCACGCCACCCGCACGGCTCGCCGCGGTCGGCAAACGGCTCGACACCATGCTGCAAGCGGTCAAGCTGGTAAGCGCAGCGCTCGAAGATTTTTACGCGACATTGAGCGATGAACAAAAGGCGCAATTCGAGGCGATCGGCCCAAGGCGAACGTCCTAGTTATTCGCGCGGCGAAGCTTTGGCGCCTCTACCAGGTGGCGCGGTATTGCAACCGTCTCACACAAGCTGCCTAGAAGCTCTGGACAAGGCGTCCACATCAGGCTCAAATTTGACTTACCAAACGGGACTTCGGGACACGCCGAAAATCACCGCATCGGACGCCCGCAGCAACGACGGGCGCCGCAAAAAGGAAACAACGGGAGCATCACATGGCCATTTCACGTCGTGACGTTTTATTGGGCAGCGCGGGTGTGCTCGGCACCGCAACATTTTCATTGCCAAAGCCCGCGATCGCCCAGTCGGAACCGATCAAGATCGGTTTCCTTGCCGCGATGACCGGGCCGAGCTCGGCGCCGACCATCGGCTTCAACCGCGGCGTGATTTTTGCGGTCGATGCCATCAACTCAGCCGGCGGCGTCAAGGGCCGCAAGATCGAGGTCATCACCCGTGATACCCAGGGCGATCCGACCAAGGCCGTGAATGCCACCCAGGAATTGATCAGCCAGGCCAAGGTCCACGCGATCTGGGGGCCGTTCAATTCGGGCGAGGCGCTTGCCACCACCCCGATCATGGCGCGCGGCAAGATGCCGAACATCCACCCTTGCGTGGTGGAAACCCTGATCGACACCACAAAATTTCCCAACGCGTTCCGGCTGGCGCCTTCCAACAGCCAATGGGACGACGCGGTGCGCAATTATTGCCTCAATATCGTGAAAGCAAAAAAAGTCGCCGTGATCGGCGACACCACGGGCTATGGCGTGACCGCCGTCGGCGCATCGGTGGCGGCGTTCAAGAAGGACGGCGCCGAAGTGGTCTACCAGGCCAACATCGATGCGACCCAGGCCGACATGACACCGGACATGCTGCGTGCCAAGAATGCCGGCACGGAAGTGATCGTGGTCTGGAGCGTCTCGACCGGCATGGAAGCGCGGATGTTCAACACCCGCGCGGCGATGAACTGGGACGTTTCGTTTGTCGGTCATCCCTCAATGGCCTCCGGCGAACTGGCCGGCCTGGTCGAGAAACCCGCCAACTGGAAAAAAGTCTACGCCATCGGCTACAAGAGCTGCAGTTACGATGCCGCCGGCAAATTGCCGGCGAAGAGCCAGGACCTCGTCGACCGCCTGCTCAAGGCCAATGTCGCGGTCAACGACACGCTGTTGTGGTGGATTGCCGGCGGCGTCGATGCGATCGAGCTGATCGCCAAGGCGATTGCGGAAAGCGGATCGACCGACGGCGAAGGCCTGATCAAACACTGGAACACGCTGTCGAAATATCCCGGCTATTTCGGCACCTACACCTTCACGCCAACCCAGCATAACGGCTATCCGACCGAAGAAATCGTGATGTCGGAAGCTTCAACCGCCAAGAACGGCACCTTCGCGCTGGCGCCCGGATACACTTGAGCGGCGGCGGAGAGCGCGGCCGATGCTCGCCTCGATCATCGCATCCGGTCTTGCGGCGGGCGCGATCTACGCGCTCGTCGGCGTCACCTACAACACGATGTTCTCGACCTCGCGGGTGATGAGCTTTACGGCCGGCCAACTCGCCATGCTCGGCGGCGTGTTCGGCTCGATGTTCATGCTGAAACTGGGGCTGCCGATCATTGTTGGATTCGCGCTGACACTGGTCGGATGCGCGCTCATCGGGGTGGTCACCGAATTCGTCGCGGTGCGACCGGTGCTGAAAAGCCTCGATCAGCATCTCTATGTGCTCTCCACGCTGGCGCTGGCGCTGATGATCCAGCAGGTGGCGGCGATCAAATGGGGCACCGAACCGCAGCCCTTTCCGCGCCTGATCGGGTGGGGCAGTGGCGTGTTTGATGAAAAATTCTGGCTGCCGGTCGCGGCCTGCGCGATCACCATCATCGGCCTCGAATATCTCTATCGCCGCACGCTCGTCGGCCGCGCGTTCCTGGCAATCGCCGAGGACAATTTCGCCGCGCGTGCGCTCGGCCTGCCGGAGCGCAATCTGCGCGTTGCGAGCTACGCGCTCGCCGGCGTGATCGGCGGTGTCGCCGGATTTTCCGGCGGCGAATTGCTGCTGGCGTTCTTCGCCAATGGCGCGCTGCTGAATTTCTACGGTTTTGTGCCGGTGGCGCTCGGTGGCCTCGGCAATAACCGCGGCGCCATCATCGGCGGTCTCGCGCTCGGCCTGTTCCAGCAGGCCGTGAATTTCCTGGTCGGCGGCATCTTCTCGTCGGTCGCCGTATTCACCCTGTTCATCGTGGTTCTGCTGGCGGCGCCGCAAGGCCTGTTCGGCGCGGCCACGTCACCGCCGCTCCCACACGCAGCGAGACGCGCGCCTTTCGTGCGGTGCTGCCGCAGCTCGCGCCGTTTCTCGGCATTTTTGCGGTCGCGATGATCCTGCCGTTCGTCAGCAACGACTACTGGGCGCTGATCGGAACGCGGGCGGCAATCTACTGGGTGCTGGTCTCCGGCCTCAACCTCATCGTCGGCTTCGCCGGACATCTGGCGATCGGCTATGTCGCGCTGCTGACGCTCGGCGCGTATACCACGAGCGTCCTGGTTGCTGGCAATGTCGCACCTCCGGTACCGGTATTCGCCGCATTGCCGATCGCCGCTTTTGTCGGCGCCGTGTTCGGCGTCATCGTCGGCCTGCCGGCGCTAAGGTTGCGCACCTTCTATTTCGCGATGTCGACGCTCGGCTTCGCCACTATCGTCACGCAGATTGCGCTGGCCTGGCAGAGCGTCACCGGCGGCGGCATCGGCATCGCCGGCCCGGAATTCCCGGCGCCCTTTAATACCGCGTGGGGCTTTTACTACCTCTGCATCGCCTTCGCAGGCATCTCGACTTGGATCAGCGCGAATGTCGCTCGCAGCCGGTTCGGCCGCGCCCTGATCGCGGTCCGCGACGCCGAAGTCGCGGCCGAAGCC
>WNFM01338856.1_pt2 | contig 10016 bp, 8 predicted proteins | sample 5400271 | NCBI WGS metagenome assembly WNFM01 (sample SAMN13153352, study PRJNA577476) | soil metagenome | isolation source: 60 cm saprolite on Douglas fir-dominated hillslope | place: USA:California | collected 2013-09-17
CAGCTGGCACCGGAACCATCCGGTCCTCCCCCCGCCCCCCATGCCGGTTCGACCCTTCCCCATGACTTCCCCGATGCCCCCTGAAGTGCCTGCTCCCTTTGAGCGCACCAAGATCACGCTTGGAGAGATCGCAGACGAGCACGATGTCACCACCATGCCCGCCATCTCCACCATCGGGCCCGCCTCGCGGCACATGAGCCTCCCGCCGAAAGCTGACGCACCCGGTCCCACCGGCCCCGCCCTCAACCCAGATCTTCGCCTTGTCGTACATGAAAATCAGAGGGTAGACACAACGCCCTTGCCTTTCTTCGCCCAGAGGGCGAAAAAAGGCAAGGGAAGCGAATGCACCGCGATTTGTCTGAGCCCTGAAGGAGGGACCGGGTGCCCCTCTCGCGAGCGGCGCTCTCTTTTTCACACAGAACACTCGGCGAGTGGCGCTGCGTTAGAGGCGAAAAAGTCAGCAAAGCGGGAGGGGCACCTGGTCCCTCCCCTCGCTCAGTTCTCGCTACTTCTTCTTCGGCTCAGTCACCAAGATCTTCGCCTTGGCCGACTTGCCGGCGCTGCCCTTGACCTGGAACGTCACCTTATAGGTGCCGCTGGCGGAGTCACTCAACTTGAACTTCAGCGTTGCGGTCCGCTTGCCGCCCGCCGTCAATTTCCCGAGCTTCTTGCACTTCGGCGCTTTCAGGTCTTTCTTCGCCTTTTTCGGGACTTTGGCGCAGACCCTGGCTTTCGTGGCCACGAGATTGCCCTGGTTGAGCGCCGTCACTTTGAAGGTCGCCACGCCACCGGGCTGGACGCGGGCTTTCTTTTTCGTCTTCAGTTTGACTTTGGACGCCGTTACCGTGACAGCTCCGCTCGTCTGGCTGGCGCTTCCGGCCTGGTTCGCCGCCGTGACCACGCAGGCGTAGCTGCCGGGGGTGGTCGTCTGCAGCGTCGTCGCCGTGGCGCCTGAGATTGCCGCGCCTTCCTTCGTCCACTGATAGGCGAACGTGCGCGGCGCCTGGTAGACGAAGGACCCGGCGTAGTCGGCCCCCCAGCTGCCCTGCGAGCAGCCCAGCAACGAGGGCGTTTTCGCTTCCCGCGTAACTGCGGGCACGCCGGTGCCACTGGGACTCTTTAGAACGACAGGATCCTGCGGGCCGTTGACCGGAGCCGTGACCGGGCTGATGCCACCGCCACCACCAGCCAGGCTCGCGAAGCCGATCGCGCCGGTGCGGACTTCACCCAGGCCGTAGTTCCCCCAGTAAAGTTTGCCGGCAGCGGGATCCAGAGCGAGACCATACGGGCCTTTAAAGGTCGCGCCGGCGATGTTCACGTTACCGCCACCACTGCCGTTGAGGTTCGCGTAGGAGATCGTTTTCGCGTTATCATTGATCCAATAAACGCGTCCGCCCGCTGGGTCGACCGCGATGCCGCTGGCACTGGTGGTGGGCGACGCCCCAGCGATGTTGAGGTTGCCGCCGCCGCTGCCGTTGACATTGGCGTAGGAGACGGTTATGCCGGTGGGTGCCGAGTTGGCCCAGTAGACCCTTCCCGCGACCGGGTCGAGGGCGAGCCTGTAGCCACCTTCGAGCGTTGCCCCAGAAGTATTGAGCAGCCCGGCGGCGCTCCCATCCAGCTTGGCAAAGCCGATCGAGTCGGTACCTTCCGTGTTCAACCAATAGATCATCCTGGTGACGGGATCGACCACGACACCTTCGGGTTCTTTGAATACAGCGCCCGGCGCGCTAAAGGTTCCGGCGCCGCTTCCGTCGAGGTTGATGAAGGCGATCTGACTGGGACCGGGACCACCGTCATTCGCCACAAAGAGCCGGTTGGTGACCGTGTCGTACGCCATGCCTTCAGGGTGTTCAATGGCCGATCCGGTGAGGTTGAGGGCGCCGCCACCGCTTCCGGTGGTGTCGGCGAAGGAGATCGACGTTGGGGTGGCGCTGTAGTTGTCCCAGTAAAGGGTTTCCGCGGCCTGCGCGCGTACCGCAATCGCGAGCGGCGCGGTGAGAACGAGGGCGAATGCAACCGAGACCGCGACGAGGCTACGCCGTGGAACCCAGCGCTCAGAGACGAGATTCATCGAGATTCCTTTCTTTAGTCCTGCAGGACCGAGATCGTGCGCCCGCGCCGAGCCGGCTTGAAATCGACCTTCCCCGCCCGCGTCGCGAAGATCGTGTGGTCGCGGCCGAGGCCGGTTCCCTCGCCGGGCCAGAACCTGGTTCCACGCTGGCGGACGATGATCTCGCCGCCCGTAACCTCCTGCCCCGCGAACACCTTGACCCCAAGCATGTTCGGGTTGGATTCCCGCCCGTTGCGGCTGGACCCGAGTCCTTTCTTATGAGCCATCGGCATCCTCCTTTTTCGCGGCGGGTTTCTTAGCGGCCGGTTTTTTCGCGGCTTTTTTCTCCGCGGCGGGTTTGTTCTCGCTCGCGGCTTTTTTCTCAGCCGGTTTTTGGGCAGCCGTCTTCAGCAATTTCAGCTCGGTCACCTCGAGCTTGGTCAGCTCGGAGCGATGGCCGGCGCGGCGGCGGTAGCCCTTCTTGGCCTTGTATTTGAAGACTTTGATCTTCGGCCCGCGCAGGTGCTCGGCGACCTTTGCCTCGACCCTGACCTTCTCCAGCTCCACCGGCGCCGCGATGACGGTGCTGTCGCGGAACATCACCGCGCGCAGGGCGACCTTGTCGCCCTGCTTGGCATCGAGGCGATCGACGAGGAGGGAAGTGCCCTGCTCGACCTTGTACTGCTTGCCGCCGGTTTCGACTACCGCATACATGCTCAATCGTCTTCCTTGCTGCCTTGTTTGGCGCGCGCACGCCCCCGGCCGCCCCTGCGGCCGCGACTGCGTTTGCGCGAAGCAGCGCCGGAGTCTAGCTCGGAGCCGTTTTCGTCGACGCCTCCGGAGCCGTTCGGGGAATCGGAGCCCAGCAGCGAAGCGGTTGCCGCTGAGCGCTCGACTTCCTCGATCCGCACCAGCTTGCGCTCGCCGACGAAGCGACCGCCGCCGGTGACGCTGACGATGTAGGAGTCGATCCGGGCGACGGCGTCGTCGGCGTTGTACATGTGCGGCTCGTCGATCTTGACCAGCACCTCCTCGCCGACCTTGAACGGCAGCGCCCGCTCCTCGATCTCCTCGCGGGTCCCCTGCTCGACCAACGTGAAGGTGTCGATCGCCAGCGCGTCGCCGCCCTCGAAGTGGAATCGCTTGTCGGTTTCCTCCTCGAGCTCGGGCAGGCCGCTGTCGGGATCGGTCAGCTCCGCCGCCACCTTCGGGTTCACCCGCATCAGGAACGCCTCGGCGTCGCCGTTGTCAGCGGCGATTTCGCGCATCTGCCGCAGCCCCTCCAGCGCCACCGTCTCAGCCGAGAGCACGACGCCCTCGCCACCGCAGGTCGGGCAGGGAGCGGTGAGGATCTCCCGCACGCCGTCGGTGACGTTCTGGCGCGTCATCTCGACCAGGCCCAGCGGCGAGACCTCGACCACGTAGCTCTTCGACTTGTCCGCGTCGAGCGCTTTGCGCATCGTCTTCAGCACCTTGTCGCGGTTGCTGGCGCGGGCCATGTCGATGAAGTCGATGACGATGATGCCGCCGATGTCGCGCAGCCGCAGCTGCCGCACCGCCTCCTCGGCCGCCTCGGTGTTGACTTTGGTGATCGTCTCCTCGAGGCCGCCTTTGCCGCGGCCGGTGAAGCTGCCGCTGTTGACGTCGATCACGGTCAGCGCCTCGGCGTAGTCGATGATCAGGTAGCCGCCGGAGGGCAGGTCGACGCGGCGGTTCAGCGTCGACTCGATCTCCTCGTCGATCTTCCATTTCTCGAACAGCGGCTTCTTCTCGCTGTAGAGCTCGACCCCGTCGACCAGCTCCGGCGCGGTGCGCTGGAAGAAGCCGGTGACCCGCTCGTACTGCTTCTCGGAATCGATGATCGCCTTCTCGAACTCGCTGAGGAAGACGTCGCGCAGGACGCGCACCGAGAGGTCGGCCTCCTGGAAGACGAGGGCCGGCGCCTTGGTGCCCGCGGTCCGCCGCTCGAGCACCTCGTTGAGCCGCTGAAGGTAACCGATCTCACGCACGAAGTCGGATTTCTTCGCCCCGTGGGCGGCGGTGCGGACGATCAGCCCGCCCGGCCCCTCGTAGGTGCGGTCGACCATCTTTCGCAGCCGGTCGCGTTCGGAGTCCGAGAGCCGGCGGCTGACCCCGACGCCGCTTCCCTGCGGCGCGAAGACGAGGTAGCGGCCGGCGATCGAGACGTTCATCGAGAGCCGCGCGCCCTTCGTCTTCAACGGGTCCTTGACCACCTGGACGAGGATCTCCTGGCCGGGTTTGATCAGCTCGTTGATGCGGCGGCCGCTGCCGCGACCGCGCCTGGGGGCCTGCTCGCCGCCCGGCAGGACGATCTCGTCGACGTGCAGGAAGCCGTTGCGCTCGAGGCCGATGTCGACGAACGCGGCCTCCATTCCGGGAAGGACGTTGTCGACCTTCCCCTTGTAGATGTTGCCGACGATGGATCGCCGGCCGCGGCGCTCGATGTAGAGCTCCGCGACGTCGCGTTTGCCGCCTTTCGTCTTCGACTCGAGGACGGCCACGCGGGTCTCTCCACGCTCGGCGGAGACCAAAATCGTTTTTTTCATTGCTTCAGCTCAGTTCGGATAGGTACGCACCGCCGGGCCCCTCTCAAGAGGCATCACCAGGCGAACCTTCCCCTCTGGCTGAGACGCGCTTGGATGTTGATGCTCTGAAGCACTCCGACCGCCAGGAAGGTAGCGAGCACGGAGGACCCTCCGTAGCTCATCAGCGGTAAGGGGATGCCCGTGATCGGCATGATGCCGAGGTTCATCCCCACGTTGACGAAGACCTGGAACAGCAGCGCGACGGCGATGCCGCCCGCGACCAGGGTTCCGTAGGAGTTCTTCGAGAGCGTCACGATCCGCAGCGCCCGCCAGAAGAGCAGGGCGTAAAGGGATAGGACGAACGCGGCGCCCACGAACCCGTAGCGCTCACCGATCACCGCGAAGATGAAGTCGGTGCTGCGCTCGGGGACGAAGTCGAGCCGCGTCTGGGTGGCTCGGTCGCCTCGGCCGGTCTTCTCGCCGGAGCCGATGGCGGTCACTGCCTGATGCTGCTGGTAGCCGGCGCCGCGCGCGTTCTGGCGGGGGTGCAGGAAAGAGGTCAACCTCTGCTCCTGATAGCCCTTCAGCACGGGGGTCCCGACTGCGGGCGCCACCACGAGGACGAGCGCGACGAGCGCGACGAAAGTCGCGCCGATGACAGCGAAGTGAGTCCAGCGGACACCTCCGAAGTACATCACGGCGAGGGTGGCGACCACGAAAACCATCGAGGTGCCGAGGTCCGGCTGCAGGAAGACGAGCGCAGCCGGCGCCAGGCCGAGGCAGAGGTAACGCACGGTGCGCTGCCTCGCCGAGCCTCGCCTGGCGCCATCGATGACGAACCCGGCAAGCGCAAGCACGAGCAGGAGCTTGCCGAGCTCAGATGGCTGGAAACTGAAGAAGGGTAGTTCGAAGGCGCGCCGCGAGCCACGGGCGGCGAAGCCGAAGACGAAGACGAGGGAGACGCTGGCGCAGAGGAAGGTGTAGATCCCGACCCGCAGCTCGCGGAAGCGCGAGTAGTCGATGCGGGCCAGCAAGAGCATCCCGATCAGGCCGAGCGCGCCGTAGATCGCCTGCCGGTCGACGTAGTAGTGGGGACTGCCGGGAACGTCGTGGAGGGTCGCCTGGCCGAGGGTGAAGACACTGAAGGCGACGAGCCCCACGGCGGCGATGCTCAGCGGCCAGTCCATGTGGGCGAGGCCGAGGCGCTCGGCCAGGCCGAGGCGGATGGCGAATGGCTCGGGGCGGGCTTGTCGGGTGCGGGTGGCGTACATCATCCGGGGCTTCCCCCGTTGGGACCGGCCGGGCCGGTCGTGTGCCTGTGGAAATATGCTTCGAGGATCTGGAGCGCGGCGGGCGCGGCGGATTCGACGCCGAACCCGCCTTCCTCGATGGTCACGGCAGTGACGATACGCGGGTTCGGGTACGGAGCGAGGACGATGTACCAGGACTGGTCGGCGTGAGGTGGCCGCTGCGCCGTCCCCGTCTTGCCCGCGACCGGCACCGGAAAGCCGCCGAAGACGGCGTAGGAGGTGCCGCCCGGGGCCTGCGCGGCCTCGTGCAGGCCTTCCAGGATCGCTTCCCGGTAGGCCGGGTCGATGTGGACGTGGCGGCGTGCCGGGGGGGCGAATTCCTTCAGCACGCGCCCGGCCGCGTCTTCGATTTCGAGCCCGACGTGTGGCGTGACGATCGTCCCCCCGTTCGCGAGCGCGGCATAGGCGATGGCCATCTGCAGCGGATTGGTCTGCAGGTCGCCCTGCCCGGTGGCTAGCTGGATGTTGTCACCGGCCGACCAGGGGCGTTCGGTTTCGCCTTCCCTGTAGAGCCGGTCGCGCCACTGTTTGCTCGGCAGCAGGCCTTCCGTTTCCTCCGGCAGATCAAGCCCGGTCGGGCGGCCGATGCCCAGCTTGTGCCCCCAGCGCTGGAGTTCCCCGGTGTTCCACATCCTCAAGCCGAGCGTGTAGAAGAAGACGTCGGAGGAGACCTGCAGCGCCGGGACCAGCGTCAGCGCGCCGTAGGAGGCCCCGCCGGCGTTCTGGAAGCTCTCGCCGCCGACGGTCAGCTTGCCGCCGTCGACGATCGTCGTCTGCGGCGTGATCACGCCACTTTCAAGCGCGGCCAGGGCGGTGATGATCTTGAAGGTGGAGCCGGTCGGGTAGAGGCCCTGGGTGGCGCGGTCGGTCAGCGGCGCCGCGACCGGGTCGCGGTAGAGCGCGTTGACCTGGGCCTGGGTCATCGGTTTGGTGAACACCGAGGGATCGAAGGTCGGGAACGAGCCGAGGCCGAGGATCTGGCCGTTGTCGACGTTCATCGTCACGAAGCCCCCCGGCAGTCCGCGGGACGCCAGCGCACTTTCTCCCGCCACCTGGACTTTGGAGTCGATCGTCAGCTTCAGGTTGTCTCCTGGCGTTGGTGGCCGAGAGACCAGCTGGCCGCCGGGGGTCGGCTGGCCGAGCGCGTTGACCTGGACCTTGGTCAGCCCGGGCCGCCCCCGCAGGTAACGGTCGTAGGTGTACTCGGCCCCGCCCTTGCCGACCTCGTCGCCCGGTTCGAGGCCCTTGTAGGGAGCTTCCTTCAGCTCTTCTTCTGAGACCTCGCCGACGCTGCCGAGCACGTGCGCGGCGCGGCTGCCGTCCGGGTAGTTGCGAACGAAGACGCGCTCCACCTGGACGCCGGGGAAGCGGCGCTGGTTTTCCTCCAGGTAGTAGACGAGGTCGTAGCCGACGTCGCGCCGCAGCGTGATCGGCGCCCCCGCCGCGACTTCTTCCTGTTCGCCGATCGTCCGCCGCACCTTGCGCAGCGACATGTGGGTGAGCTGCCCGAGCTGGGCCAGCTCGGCTCGCTGCTTGGCCGGGTCTTCGGGCAGCTTCTGGGTATTGAGCTGCAGCGCCAGGCTGGTGCGGTTGTCGACCAGCACGTTGCCTTCGCGGTCGAGGATGTTCCCGCGCGGGGCGATCACCTTGTACTCGCGGGTGCGGTTGTTCTTCGCCTCGGCCAGGTACTGGGCCCCTGACAGCACCTGCAGGTCCCAGAGCCGGAAGAAGAGCGCCGCGAAGAGGGCGACGGCGACGCCGCCGAGAACCGCGATCCGCAAGGCCAGGCGGTTGCTGGCCCCTGGGCGGTCGTTGGATCGCAGGTACACCGCTAGAACACCCCGTTCGCCATGCTCCGCTCCCGGAAAATCAGACTGTGACGGTCGCTCCGCATGGCTCCTAGGCTCCCAGCACCGTCGGCCGCCTGGGGCGCCGTACCGCCTGCTCCTCGACCAGGGCCGGGCGCAGCGCCCGCCTCAACCCCAGGTAGATCGGCCAGCCGAGGAAGAAGGCGAAGATGCCCTTGATCAGGATGTCGCGGACGACGAGGCCGCTGACCGTCGCGTTGAACCCGAGCATCAGCTCGACCGCGCCGAACCCCAGCTCAGCGAACACGGTCAGCCCCATGCAGAGCAGCGGCGGCACCAGCGGGCTGTGGATCTCGAAGCGCTCGCGGAAGAGCCCGGCCAGGTAGCCGGTGGCGAGCAGGACCAGCGAGCCGCCGCCGAGCGGCTCGACCAGCAGGCAGTCGAGCAGGAAGCCAACTGAGAACCCGGTGACTGCTCCGGTCATCGTGCCGCCCAGCAGGCCCAGCGAGACCACCAGAGCGGGCAGCACGTCGGGGCTGGTGTGGAAGATCGCGACCTGGGAGAAGAAGGAGAGCTGCAGGAGGACGCCGAGCACCACGATCGCGACCAGGCGGGCAAGGATCTTCGGGGTGAGGATCATCCTCGCGACCCCCCGGTCAGGACCTGGACCAGGTCGAGGTTGCGCAGGTCGGCATAGGGCCGGACGTCCACTCGCTGGTTCGCCTCCTGTTCGACGATCGAGGCCCGCGTCACTTCGCCGATCGGGATGTTAGGCGGGAAGCGCGATTCGATGCCGTTGGCGCGCCAACCTGCCGTCACCACGGCCTGGCCCTTGTGGACGCGTTTGGTCGAATCGATGAAGTCGAGGATGAGCTGGCCGGGATTGCCGACTTCGGGCCTGACGACGCCCTGGACGCCGACCGGCACCACCCTCGGGGAGACAGCGCTGGAGTGGTCGGCGATCAGCGTCACCTGCGCCGAGCCGGCGGTCACCGCCGAGACGGTGCCGACGAGGCCGTCGCCGTTTACGACCGGGTCGTCGACCTTGATGCCTTCGTCACTGCCGGCGTCGATCGTGACGTCGGAGAACCAGACCGTGGGCGAGCGCGCTATCACCCGCCCGGTGACCGGTTCGTAGCCAGAGGGGATCGCTCCGCCGCGATCGAGCGAGAGCAGCTTGCGCAGCTGCGCGTTTTCGGCCAGCGCCGCGCGGGCGCCCACCGCCTGTTTCCGCGCCGTTTCGAGTTCGGTCTGCAGGCGGCTGTTGCGGCCGCGCGCGTCGAAGGTCTGATCGAACCAGTTGACGAGGTCGCGGGCAGGCTTCAGCGCCCGGTCGGCGACCGACTGGATCGGGCTGAAGACGGCGCTGACGCCGCGCTGCACGCCGTTCGATCCCTGCCCGTAGGTGACCGTCAGCAGCACGAAGGAGCCGACGATCAACAAGGCGAGCACCGCTCTACGGCGGCGTACTTGCTTTCGGTACACGTGGGAGACCTAAGTTCGTTGCTTTGCCTGAGCGACGGCTAAACACGCTGCCGCGCTCTCGAGTTCTTCCTACCGCCGCGGTGGATCGCCTCGAACTCCTCGAGCGAGATGCCCGAGCCGACCGCCACGCACGTCAACGGCGACTCTGCCAGTTGACATGGCATCTGGCACTCGTCGCGCAGGCGCTGCTCCAGTCCTTGCAAGAGCGCGCCGCCGCCGGCGAGGGTGATGCCGCGGTCCATGATGTCACCCGCCAGCTCCGGGGGAGTCCGGTCGAGCGTCTCCTTGACCGCGTCGACGATGTGCCCGACGGTCTCGTCGAGCGCTTCGCGCACCTCCTCGGAGCCGAGCGTGATCGTTTTCGGCAGGCCGGAGACGAGGTCGCGGCCGCGGATCTCGGTCCGCACCTCCTCTGGCAGCGCCGAGGCCGAGCCCGCCTCGAGCTTCACCTCCTCCGCCGTCTGGGTGCCGATCGCCAGCTTGTAGGCCTGTTTGCAATGGCTGACGATCGCGTCGTCGAGCTCGTCGCCGCCGACCCGGATCGACTGCGAGACGACGATCCCGCCGAGCGAGATCACCGCCACCTCGGTGGTGCCGCCGCCGACGTCGACGATCATCGACCCGGTCGGCTCGGCGACCGGCAGGCCGGCGCCGATCGCCGCCGCCATCGGCTCCTCGATCAGGTAGGCCTGGCGGGCGCCAGCGGAGAGGCAGGCCTCCTCGACCGCCCGCTTCTCGACTCCGGTCACCCCGGAGGGGACGCAGACGACGACCCGCGGGTGAGCGAAGCGGTTGGAGTGAACGGACTGGATGA
>WNFM01320384.1_pt1 | contig 10015 bp, 7 predicted proteins | sample 5400271 | NCBI WGS metagenome assembly WNFM01 (sample SAMN13153352, study PRJNA577476) | soil metagenome | isolation source: 60 cm saprolite on Douglas fir-dominated hillslope | place: USA:California | collected 2013-09-17
AATGTCGAAAATTCAGAAATCGAACCGAAACCGCGACGCGCCGTGGGCCGCGCTGCTTGGGGCGGTCGCGCTGGTCGGCGCGGCTGCCGTCATCCTCGCCCAAAAGAACCACGCAGCGGGGCCAATCTCGCAGGGCGTCTCTCCGGGAACGAACGGCATCGTTGCCTCGCACGCTCCGGCTGCGCCCGCGGAAATTCCGGCCATGAACATCAACCAGGCCGTGATGGTCACGGTGGAGTTGGAGTTCGGGCCGGTCATCCCGAGCATCGCCGAGGCGCTGCGGGAAGTGGAACGCCGTTCCAAACCGGATGACGGACGGGGGCGCACTTTCGCCATTCTGGATGCTTATGGCGAGCCTACCCCTGCCGGCAAACTGCACATCTCCATGCACGTGAGCAGCGAGAAACCGGGCCTGGGCTCGCTCGTGTTTCGGCGGACAGGCGAGGTGCTGTGGCAGAGCCGGATCGTGAACACGAATACGCAAACGGCCCCCTTCACCGGGAAGAACCTTTTGATCCTGATCGATAACGGGGAAGGGAAAACGTTCACCGTCGATGGCTCGGCCAATCCGGCTTCGATCCTCGACGCCAGCATCAAAGAGATGGGCATCCCCGTGCGGGTCTTCTGGCCGGAGGCGGCGGAACGGGAGGTCACGTTCATCTACAGCGCCTGCGGCTGCCCTGTCAAGGCGCAGGTGAAGCGCGAGGGCGAACGAACCATCCGCACCAAGGAATTGCCCTTGATGTTTCCCGATGATCCCGCGGCCGTGCAGGTGATCTCGAAACTGATGCAGTGGCCGTAAAGACAGGATTGTATGAGCCAGGGAAAACTGTTGCCGGAGGAGCAGATCGCGTCCCGCCATCTCGGGACGAATCGTACCTTTCGCGTCTATCTGCCTCCGTCTTATGAACATGCGCCGAAACGCCACTACGCGGTTCTCTACTTGCACGATGGCCAGAATGTCTTCAGCTCGGCTGGGACGAATTGCTGTTTTGGCTGGGGCAGTTGGGATTTGGACCACACCGTCGATGCGCTCATCGCGTCGAACAAGATGCAGGAGATCATCATGGTGGCCGTGGACAATGGCCGGTCGCGTTACCAGGAATACCGAGGCCCGGTTTCCGCCAACAAAGCCAAAAAGGTCGCGAAACCCAAGGGCCGATCCGCCGAGTCTGCGGGGAACAGCCGGTTCGAGGATTACGCCGCTTTTATGCTCAAGGAACTCAAGCCGAAAATCGATCACCAATACCGGACCGTGCCCGGCCCGGCGCACACCGGGCTGATGGGATCGTCTCTGGGCGGAATCTGCAGCCTGGCGCTGGCGTGGGAGAATCCGAAGACCTTTGGGCTGGCGGCCAGCCTCTCTGGCTCGTTTCAAATCGAGAAAAAGCACTTCCTGGAGAACGTGTTGGGCTCATACCAAAAGAAGCCAAAGCGGATCCGCATCTACCTGGACAGCGGGACGATTGACTTTACCGGCGACGACGACGGACGGAAACACACCGAGGCCGTAGCGAAGGAGTTGCGGCGGATCGGCTGGAAAGCGGGCAAAAACCTGAAACAGTTTGTCGATCTGAACCCTCTTTCCGAGCGCGAATTGGAACGCACCGACTTGCGCCACAGCAAATGGAAAGAAGCCCAAAGCAGCCAGCACAATGAATTTTATTGGCGGCAGCGGGCCTGGCGGGCGCTGGTGTTCTTGTTCCCACCCGGCTGACGGTCCGTCCCGATTGATTCGGAAGCCCGGTTCCAGCGGCGCGCAAGCTCGACATTGAGAATTGCGCGACACGGGCCAAGGTCGGTATAAACATCCATGAAACCGGCAATGGATGGATAAACGAAAACTAGCCGAAGCTGATGAAAATGGAAAATGCGATCCGAATCCTCGCCGGCACGCTGGTTTTGACCAGCCTGGCGCTGGGCCATTGGGTAGCCGATTTTCCTGGGTTTGGCCATTTCTTTGATGGCGGGAGAAGTCGCTTCCCTTCTGATCAGCCGCATGGCGGTGCCGGTGCTCTATTTCATGGCGCATGACAACCTGCGATGAATCTTCCTACTTCTCATTTGCGAACTTGGCTGTAAGATTTTGCCCATGACAAAACCCGCTCACCGGCAGGCGGCACTGACTCGGAGGCGTTTCCTCCATACAGTCGCCGTTTCAGGAGTCGCTGCCGCAGTTCGCGGAAACTCCTGGGCGGCAGATGCGGATGAATTCGTCACCCTGCCGTTTGAGAATGGGCGGCGTCCCCTGGTCAAGTACCCGCAGAAACGTCCCCTCATTCGCCTCACCACCAGGCCGCCGCAGTTGGAGACACCGTTTTCGGTGTTCAGCGAGGGAGTGCTCACGCCCAACGACGCCTTTTTCGTTCGGTATCACTTGATGCTGGATCCGTTCAACATCGATTTCGATAAATTCCATTTGCGGATCGGGGGCAAAGTAAATGCGCCTCTCGAGCTTGCGATGGCCGATCTGAAAACGAAGTTCGAGCCGGTCGAAATTGTGGCGGTCAATCAGTGTTCGGGCAACGGGCGCGGCTTCAGCCAGCCCCGCGTGCCAGGCGGGCAGATGGGGAACGGCGCGATGGGCAATGCGCGTTGGACGGGTGTGCGGCTGAAGGATGTCCTTCAAAAGGCCGGACTCGCCGCCACGGCCCGCCAAGTCACCTTCAACGGGGTGGACATCCCCAATTTTGGCAAAACCCCGGATTTTGTGAAAGCGCTTGATGTCGAGCATGCGCTCGACGGCGAAGTGATGCTGGCCTATGCGATGAATGGCGAAGACCTGCCCAGGCTCAATGGCTTTCCACTCCGGCTGGTCGTGCCGGGTTATTACGGCACATATTGGGTCAAACATTTGAACGAGATCACCGTTCTCAATGAAGTGTTCGATGGCTACTGGATGAGCACCGCGTATCGGATCCCGGATAACTCCTGCGCCTGCATCGAGCCGGGAACCACCCCCAAGAAAACCATTTCCATCAGCCGCCTGAATGTCCGCTCGTTCATCACCAGCTTGGTTAACGGCGCCGAAGTCCGTGTCAGCCAAACCAGCGTGGTCAAAGGCATCGCGTTCGACGGTGGCTATGGGATCAGCGAGGTTCTCTTTTCGGAAGACGGCGGCAAAAGCTGGCGTGGGGCCGAGTTGGGCAAGGATTGGGGCGCTTATTCCTTTCGGGAATGGCAGATTGGTTTCACCCCCGCGCGCGCTGGTTCCTTCGATCTGAAAGTCAAAGCCACCAACCGCATCGGCCAGTCGCAACCGCTGGAACCGCTGTGGAACCCGGCGGGCTATATGCGCAATGTCGTGGAAACGGTCCAAGTGAAAGCAACTTAGAATCTATGGAAGAGACATCGAGGCTAAGAGGGATTTGCCTCTCTGGAACACTCTTGCTGGTGGCCAGCTTGCTTCTCCAGGCGGCAGAGAGATTCTCCCTGCCGCCGGAGACCGCCGGATTCAAGGCCGGGCCGGGGGTTGAACTTGCCACATCGCAGTGTCTCCTTTGTCACTCGGCCGATTATGTTTCCACCCAGCCGCGCTTATCACGAGCGGCTTGGAAGGCCAGCGTCCTCAAGATGAAGGACAAATATGGCGCGCCTTTGCCGGATGAAAAGGTGGACGCGCTGGTGGATTATCTGGTGAAAACCTACGGTGCGGAAATGCCGAAATAGGCGGCAACCACGATGCACGGAGCGCGCAATTTATTCCGCAGGAGCGTCGGTTGGCGAACGATGCTCGGAATTTGCGAATGATTTTGCTCGCTGGCGGCGTTCCGGCGGAATGAATTCCGCGCTCCTGAATGACACTGTCAGCGGGGCCAAGAGTTGCTCTTGTGGCAAGCAACTCTCGCCCCGCCCGGGACTGATCAGGAGGAACAACCGATCAGAGATACCCTGCCCTGGCTTAAAACTTCCAATTCAGATCCACCATAAAGTGACTGGCTCCGGATTTGGTGTCCACTCCCGCGAGGCTCGAAGTGATGATCCCTTCGTTGTTGTAGTAGATGAAACTCAAGTTGGCGAAATCCGTGAACGAATACGTTGCCACAATTTGATGACCTTTCACGTTGGTGCCGCCGAAGAGGCCGTTGTCCTTGCGCGGGGGGCCCAGGCCGCGGAACAGCAAGGGGGTCTGGCCAGGCGAGTAAGCCACCCCGGATGCGAAGAAGCTCCTGTTATCATCATCCACAAGCGCATCGTACCAGGCATCGGCTTCCAGCCGCTGGTAGCGATAGTTGACTTCCCAGGTATTCTTGCGCCCGGCCTTGCCGACGGTGATGCCAGCGCGGTAGCCAGTGTTGCGGTCGGAGGGCGCTGAGGGGTTGTGCATATACTCGCCTCCCACTTTGATGGGGAGCTGCACCGAAGGGCCAGTGTCCACCTTGTAAGTCGCCCACGCGCTCCCGATGATCGGATCATAATGGTGGAGCAGGTAGCCGTTGAGGTCCCGGCTGTTGCCCGCGTTGTAAAACGGCTGCACGAGCCCGCTCAGGGATTCCTGATGCACAATATTGAAAGCCGCTACGCCTAACGAGGTGTCGATCTTCGGAGTCCATTTCGATTCGAACAGGAGTTGCGAGCCAAACATGTAGGGGTCATGCGTCGGTTTCACCGGGGCCGCCGGAGTCGAACCGCCCGAAGGGTTTTCCTGGTTGAACTCGTCAAGGACGAAAATTCCGGAGTTTGCTTTCAGCGCATGTTGATCGTTGATGTTGTAAACAACTTGGATCGCGGCCCCTTCCGGCGCAATATCGTAGTCCCAGATCATATTGGAAAGCTGGAACGGATTGTCCATCTTTCCAATGATGCCCGTAACGGTCCAGTCCTTGTTCTTGATGGGCGTCCACTTTGCATAAGCCGCATCGATCCAAAGGAATTTCCGGGAGTCCAGCGAGTTCAAGTCCTGGTTGGCAGTGATCGATTGACCGCCGACGAGAAACCCGCCGTTGTTGAACTGGGGGTTTCCTGTGGCCAGGCGGAAGCCCACGTCGAAATTATCCATCATCGAGATATTGAGCCCTAACCGGAGACGAAACCGGTAGCGGTCCCGGTCCAGATAAACAGAGTTCTCCGATCGGTCACCTTCGTAGCGCCCGCGAAAATCCCCGTAAAGCTTGTAGCTGTTGACCCAGGAGGGCATGCCGGTCTTGGCAGAAAAGGCCTGGTTAAACTGCTGCTGGTTTTCCTTGCTTGCCTCGGCCTTGATGTCCTTGGCCTCCTGTTCGGTGATGACTCCCTTCTTCAAGAGTGTGTTCAACAGAGCATCCGACGACTGCCCCTGCGTGTTAGCTGCCACGACCCCGCCGACGAAGATGCTCGCCGCCAGTGTGGCCCAGGTTGTGCGTGTTTGGTTCATAAGTTGAGTTTGTTTCTACTGGTTCGCGCAGACCTTAGATCGCGTGTGTTACGGACAAAGGTCAGAAGTGTTACAATTGTGTTACAGCGGCTTGCGGCCAAGCCGGTCAAAACACACGCTCAAGCCTCGGGCGAACTCTCGCTTCCGGCGTTTAGTCTCCGCATGGCTTCCGCCTGCGCTTCCAGCACATGATGGATGCGGGCCATAAGGTCCTCGAGCGAAAAGGGCTTCGTGATAAAATCGGTTGCGCCGGAGGCCATGCCGTTCATGCGCGCGATCTGGCCAGCCAGGGCCGTTACCATAATGACCGGGACGCTGGCGGTGGAGGGCTGGCGCCGGAGTATCTCGCACACCGAATAGCCGTCAATTCCTTCCAGCATCAGGTCTAATAAAATCAGATCCGGCAGATGTCTCCGCGCCTGATTCAGCGCTTCCAGGCCATTGACCGCGGTCAAGACCTCATAGCCGCGCCCCTTCAAATTGCAGGCGAGGAGTTCGGTCATGTCTTGTTCGTCTTCCACCACTAAGATTTTGGCACTCATGCGCGATGGTCTATCAGCACGCGGGGAATCAAACAACGACGGCACAGTTAAAGAAGCGTTACGATTGGATTGCATTACGCCAGGGAGGGCGGCATTCATGCCGCTTCATGCTGCGCCCGGGGACGGGCGCACTCCGCTTCCTGCCCTTATGTCTTCTCTCTCCCTCTGCGACCTCTCGAAAGACTCTGCGTCCTCGGCGGTAAAATTCGGGATCAAACGCAGAGGTCGCAGAGGAAAGAATAGGAATTTCAAAATAGAAGGACATTGCTGGGTTGCAGGACCTGTCAGCAGCCGGCGCCTGGGAACGCGGCGTTCCTTCCCCTCAGCCTCAGACGTTACGTTCAGAAGACATCGGACGAAAATCGGCCAATTTCACGTGAATTCCCTGCTCGAACACATCAAACCGGCCTGCTAAATCGCCCTTTATCCGAGCTTGTCACAATTGACCTGAAAGTGACGATAAATGGCCATCCCCGGACAGCTTTTACGCCGCCAGAACCTTAGACTAATGCCTGCATTAACTCAGGAACCATGAAAACTTTTTTCAAGATCACCGGTGCCGTGCTCGTGGCAGGATGGACTCACTCCTTGGCTGCATTTACCTATTCGGATACCGATCTGCTGCTAGTCTTCCGCAAGACCGGGCAGAATGACGTGCTGTGTAATTTGGGGAACATCAGCAATTACCTGGGCCAGGCCTATGGGACGATCTCGCCGGTCACGAACTGGGATTTCAGCCAGGTCCAGGCCAATTTCGGCGGCGACCTGAGTGGAGTCAAGTATGTGCTCGTGGCCGTCACCACCTCGGGGGATTCCCCCGTGCGGGTTTGGCTGAGCGACAGCGCCCCCAGCGGCCTGCCTCCCAACGATGAATCGAACAGCCGCTGGACCCAGCAACGAGGCAAGATCAATGCCGTCGGTTCGCGGGCAACCGCCTACCCTGAGGTTTCACCCCAAACGGTAATCCTCTCCCCCTCAGACCCGAATGGCGGTTAGTTAGCGCGCAGATATTTAGCCTTTTTCCGTTTGGATGGTCCCTTATTCCTGTAGCGGTTCTTGTGGGCAATTTCCCGAAAGCGCGAGCGATGGCAGGTCAAAGATGGAAAAGGCTTGGGTCGGGCCTTGAGCGCTCGAGGTTCTCTGCGCTGAGTTTCACTGCCGCGAGCGAGAACGTTGTCATCGTGGTCACCAATCGGCTCTACTCTCCCTTCAACACCACCTTGACGGCTGGCGCTTACGTCTATGTCGATGCCGATCCGGCCGCCGGCAGCCCGGTGCGCGCCACCCAACGTTCGCTCGGTTACCGCGAGGTGGATTACAAATCCCAAGTGCCCGCCACCCTGTTCTTCAGCCAAGCCACCCCTGCTCTCAATGGCGATACCGTCACTTACGATTATTCCGCGCAGTCCGCCAAAACCAACACGGTTGGTTTCTGGGTTGATAAAGATGTCCCCATGATCATCGGGCCGGACGGCCTCGCTTACATCACTGACGGACATCACACCACCGCCGGATACTTGACGCCACTCAGCCCCGTGCGCCAGTTGGTCCTGGGCAAAAACCGCGTCATCCTTGGTCACATCGTGGCGAATTACTTCGACCCGATGAATCCGCAGCCGCCGGACGACTCCTGGTGGACCGCGCGCGCCGCCGAGAACAACGCTTTGCTCTACGGCCCCGATGGCGATCAATTGACTCTGCCAGGCGAACCGAACTACAGCAACTTGCAGCCGATTCTGCCGAGCGTTCTCCCGATGCCAACCACTCCGTCCACCCTGACCACCAACGGCGCCGTCGCCATGAGCCCCAGCACGTATCGAGGCCTGACTTGGGGCCTGGCTGACGCCATGGTCCTTTCGGCCACTGACGCGTCGGGCAAGAAAATCGCCGGTTACAAGAAGTCTGCGCCCGGCAGCAGCGTTGATATCAACTTCGTGGAATTCTTCTGGGCCGATTACCTGCGCCACCGAATTGTCTGGGACGATACGTTGACCGGCTCGCCGTTCGGGTCTGGCAACGGCGACGCCAGTGTCACTGCCGCGCCTCTGAGTTTCTTCACCGCCGTGGCCAATGGCATCGCTTTAGCTAAATCCGAAGTCTATCACGATGAATATGGACGCAACCTCACGGATTACACCAACTCCACTCTCTTCGGCCCGAACACGCTTCATTGGTCCACTGGCTCGCTCTCAAACGGGCTGGCCGCGGCGACGGACACCTACAACCTTTATCTGCGCGATGATTCCACCATCGCCGGCGACATCTCCCCCTCGGCCAAGTCCGCGAACATCCTTCACGTCGATACGGTGGCCGGGGTCACGCTTACTCAAACCCTGCAAAATATCAAAACGATCGTCGTCAACGCCGGTGGCACTCTCAAGACAGCCTGGAAAGACGCCACGGTCAGCAACACCACTCTGCGCCTCCCCGCCGGCTCGGGAGCGGTAAGCGTGACGGGCAACAATTGGGTCGCCGCTAACACTATCCTGGGCGGCGGAACTTTGGACGTTGAAGGCACGTTAGCCGGGAGTCTGCAAGTCACCAACGGGACTTTGATTGGCCACGGGATTGTGAATGGGGCGGTTTCCATCTCCGCCAGCGGAACGCTGGCCCCAGGCGCCTCGATTGGCGCCATCACGGTCAACGGCTCGCTCACTCTGTCGGGCTCAACGGTGATGGAAATCAACAAGTCGGGCATGGCTCTTACCAGCGATCTAGTCAATGGCATCATCACGCTGACCTACAGCGGCCGCTCAGGGGACAGCTTCAAACTATTTGATGCGGCCTCCTACACCGCCTCCTTCGACTCCGTGACCCTGCCAGCGCTTGACGCAGGGCTGGCGTGGGACAGTTCTCGCTTGATTGTGGATGGGACCATCACCGTTGGAACGGCTGCCGCGACCAGTCCGGCCATCGCCGCCCAACCGCTCACCCAGACGGTCAATGTGGGCGCAAGTGTGACCTTGATTGGCGGCGCGGTCGGCACGGAACCCATCACCTACCAGTGGCGATTCAACGACAATGATTTAAACGGGCAAACGCACTCGACCCTGGCGATCCCAAACATTCAGGAGAGCAGCCAGGGCCAATACGTTTTCGTAGCCAGCAACTCTGCCGGGTCCATCACCAGCGCGCCAGCCATCCTGACGGTCAACCAGGCGCCCGTTGCCCAGGCGCAATCGCTAACGATGTATTGGGATAATTCTCTGAACGTCACCTTGGCCGGAAGTGACCCCGATGGCGATGCTTTCACCTTTGCCGTCGTGACGCAGCCAGCCCACGGCGTCCTGTCCGGGGCCGCGCCCAATTTGACCTATACTCCTGCCCCGGGTTTCAGCGGAGCGGACAGTTTCACCTTCAAGGTCAACGATGGCCGGCTGGATTCGGCCGCCGCGACCATCTCGATCAACGTCAAGCTCGATTTCACCTACCAGGACACGGACCTCCTCCTGGTCTTTCGAAAGAGCGGTTTCAATGACGTGCTGTTCGACTTGGGCGGTGTTAGCAACTTCTTGGGCCAAGCCAATGGGACGATTCAGGGCGTGACCAATTATGATTTCGGCCGCGTGCAGGCCAACTTTGGCGGGGACCTGACCGGCGTCAAGTACGTGCTCATGGCCGTGACTACCTCCACGGACCCGCTCTTGCGCGCCTGGCTGAGCGACAGCGCCTCCAGCGGCGTGCCGAATGACGAGTCGCAAAGCCGCTGGACCCAGCAACGAGCGAAGATCAATGCGGTCGGCTCACGGGCCGCCACTTACGATGAGAGCTCGGGCGCCAGTAATCAGTCCCTCTCCATCTCGTCGTCCGATCCGAATTCTTACACTTCCATTGCCAGCAGCGGTGGTGCGCTGGACGTGAGCACAATGGGTGGCGCTGCGCCCTTCCCCGTCGAGCAAGATTTAGGGGCCGACCTCCGCCTATTCGAGCTCCGGGTAAGTACGACCAATCCGAAGCCGTTTTCCGCCCAAGTGGGCCGCTTCGATTTGGCGTCAGATGGCAGCCTTAGCTTCACCGCCGGTTCCATCCCGCCAGCCATCACGACGGAACCTTCCAGCCAGAGCGTTGAGTGCGGCGGGCCAGCCACTTTCTCTGTCGTCGCCACCGGTGACTCTCCGTT
>WNFM01206793.1_pt2 | contig 10013 bp, 11 predicted proteins | sample 5400271 | NCBI WGS metagenome assembly WNFM01 (sample SAMN13153352, study PRJNA577476) | soil metagenome | isolation source: 60 cm saprolite on Douglas fir-dominated hillslope | place: USA:California | collected 2013-09-17
GACGTTCCGACGGGATCGATATAGCCTCTGAAGCGAAAGCCCTCTTCCACAAAAGTCTGGATGCGCGTACCCGGTCCGCCAGCTCGTCTATCACCCAGGCGCAGCAGGATATGATCCCCTGGTTTCAGATAGCCATCTACGATATCAACAAGAATGGCTTTTTGGAAGGGGCGTTCGTGCCCTTTCTGGTCAAAACGCACCTTTAAGGACTGCACTGTGGCCTGGCTTTCACCCGGTAGTGTTGGGCGTGCCTGGTACTCGGCCGAGATATAATTCGCTCCCTGGGGGTCTTCAGTCTGGAATAATGCCCAGTCTGAATAGAACTTGAAAGTAACTTTTACCCATGCCCCATCGGCAAGACCAGCAGCCCCAACTTCATAATCGAGGAGGATTTCTTGCCAACTTCCCGCCTCTAACCGCTTATGGGCACATGTAATCCTACCTAAAAAAGGAAGGGTACCTGTATATTCCAGGTACCCGCTTGGATGAGTATATGTGCCGAGCTCAACGTCCAAATTTTCTTGTTGCATACTTACTCTACTGTTTTCCTACTGCGTCAATCCCCAGCGTTCGCGGACGCTGCGTTCAAAGGGTGCAAAGATCAGGAGATCGATGGCTACGCCGATGACGATGATTAAAATCATCACCGACATGACCTGCGCCACGTCATTCAGATCACGCCCTGTCTGCAGTAGATTGCCCAGGCTGAGCGTAAAGAAGATCAACTCTCCTGCCATTAACGAACGCCAGGCAAAGGTCCAACCTTGCTTCAATCCGTTGAGGATGGCTGGCAGCGCTGCTGGCAGGATTACCTGTGTATAGAGCCTAACACCGCGTGATCCCATGTTGCGGGCTGCCTTGAGATAGACCGGCGATGTATTTTTGACTCCGGCGTCTACTCCCAATGTGATCGAGAAGAGCGCACCCATCACGACCACGAAGATAATGGCCTGTTCCGATAAACCTAGCCATAGAATAGCCAGGGGCAGCCAGCATACACTGGGCAGCGCCTGCAAGCCCAGGATCAGCGATCCCAGCGTTTCTTCGATAATACGAACACGCCCGATCAGCAGTCCGAGTACCAGGCCAAGTACGAGTGAGATGCCATAGCCAATGGCCAGCCGCTGCAGGCTCACCAGTGCTGCCTGGAGGTAGAGCCCTCCAGCAAAACCTGCGACTAACGAGTTGAGTACCGCCAACGGGCCTGGCAACACATAGTCGGGCCAGATGCCGCTGCGGGAAATCAACTCCCATATGGCAAGTAGGACGATATAGAAGGTGATGCGCCTTGACCAGGAAATGAGCGTTGCCCGGCTTGCACGCGGTGCGGACACACTTACTGCTTTAGCCATTTTCGTTCTCCCGTTCATGCTCTCCCATGACGTCCTTGAGCACTGCGAGAATCTCTGCCGCCTCATCCACCAGCGTATGATCCTCTAATGAACGTGGGCGTGGGAGGTCGATACGAAACTCGCGCACAATCCGTCCCGGTCGCGGTGAGAAAACCAGGACGCGGTCGCCCAGCGCCACTGCTTCACGCACATTGTGCGTTACAAACAAAACCGTCTTGCGTGTGCTAGCCCAGATCGATTCTAGCTCGGCATGCAGCCGGTCGCGTGTCAGTGCGTCTAGTGCGCCAAATGGCTCGTCCATCAGTAAGATGGCCGGATTAAGCGCCAGGGCACGTGCGATTGCCACGCGCTGGCGCATTCCGCCGGACAACTGATGGACATAACTGCGCTCAAAGCCCTTCAAGTGCACAAGCTCAAGGAAGCGGCGAGCAAGTGCTCGCCGCTCCTTGGCAGGTGTACCGATCTGGCGCAGGCCAAACTCGACATTGTGCTGAACATCTAACCATGGGAAGAGGGCCGCTTCTTGAAACAGGAGTACGCGATCAGTACCCGGACCATCTACCTGCTTACCGTTGGCCCAGATGGTACCACCGCTGGCTACCTCCAGGCCTGCGATAATGCTGAGTAGAGTAGACTTGCCGCAGCCACTTGGTCCGAGTAAGCACACGAACTCGCCTGCCTCTACTTCAAGATTCACCGGCAGCAGGGCCTCAACACTGCCCTTGCGTCCAGGGAACGTCTTGCTCACTCCCTCTATACGTAGCGGAATACCTCCTGGCACTCCTTTGTCACTAGCTGCCTCGCGCCTGGACTCTCCCAGTATCGACTGAAGATACATCTGCTTGTCCTCTCGTAGCGAATCTTTTACGGTCCTGCGACTACCGCCAAACCCTTGCTGGTAAGTACCTGGTTAAGTGGTCCCAGATCATAAATGCCGCTCAGGTCAGGCTTGCTCGTTCCCAGGAAACCCAGCGCGTAGGCCCTGTCAGCCGATGTCATAAGTGAACTGGCCAGGGGATCGTAGGTAACATCAAGTTTGGTAAAGGCATCACTGATCTCCTTGCTGGTGAGCGACTTACCAGTGATACGCTTGATCTCGCTGTTGACAATGCTCTTGGCGCTGTCAGGGTTACTGCTAATATATTGAACTGTCGCTACATGTGCGCCCAGGAACTTGTTCACCAGGTCTGGGTACTGATCCAGGAACTGCTTACGCACGATAACATTCGTCGTCACAAATTTCCCATCAGGCCACTGCGTGCGCTCATCAAGGTAGAGTTGACCTTTACCTTCGTCGAGCAGGCGTGTGCCCCATGGTTCGGCTACCCATGCGCCATCAATGCTGCCTTCTTTAAAAAGCGTGAGAATATTGGCGGGGTCAGTAGGCACAATCTGCACATTGCCGCCCTTGTCGGTTGTTTTCAGGCCATGCTGCTGGAGGTAGTAGCGCAATGCGACATCCTGAGTACCGCCAAGCTGCGGCGTCGCCAGTTTCTTGCCTACCAGGTCTGCGGCGGTTTTAATGTTTGCGCCAGGTCTGACGACGAACAGCGCGCCACCGCTAGATGAACCGGCGATAATACGTAGGGCTGCGCCATGGCTCTTGACATAACCGTTGATGGCCGGGTTGGGACCGACATAGCCAATATCGATTTGATTGGCAAACATAGCTTCCACCAGTGCTGGTCCGGCACTAAAGGTCTTGATCTCTAGCTTGGCATTTGAGCCAAGTGCGCTTTGGAATGTGCCCCTCGCTACACCCACGATTGCCACCGCGTGCGTCAGGTTGGGGAAATAACCCAGGTGTACAGTCACCGGTGAATTGCTACTACCAGTCGGCGACGGGGTAGAACCACATGCACTCAGCGCTATCGTAAAAAGCATTACAAGCAATCCAAGTCGTAAGCTTTGTGGGAACGCTCTTTTCATCGAGTACCTCTCCTTACTTCTTCATGGCTGGTGTGGATAAAGGTCAAACGGCGGCTCACTGTAGTGTCTGCACGAGCGTTTCATCTTGCTCATCAATTGCCAGGTTGGCCTCCCATAACAGGGCATCGCCTCCAAATTCGCGGATCTCATCCGCCAACAACTGAAATTGCTCAAGGGTTTCAGGCGACCTTGGTAAAACCCATACCGCGCCATGTATAAGGGTTGCACCCAGGCGCTTCAACTTGCGCCAAATATAGACGCGGTGAGAACTCGGCTCACGCGGAACCTTATATAACAACAACAACCATAAGTGCAACAGAAATACCTCCGTTTACAAATAGCAGCCTCTCATGCATCTTGATGAGCACACATACGTATGTACGCTCCTCTATCTATACATTGTGCTGTAACCCTAATCACACCAACCTCTACATTACTCTGCAAAACATAACATATTTAACTCATTCTTTCAAGTTATTTAAAATATTCTATTAGATTATAATAAAGCTATATGGGTTACCATAAAATCATTCAAAATTGTTATCATTGATATTCTTATGGATTATAATAGGTATTTACCCCTGACTCGGTGGAATTTTCATTATTTTCTGTATAATCTGGCATGACCCCCTTGCTTGAAGATAGCAATTTTCGTTAAGCTATGCCTATGTAATACTGAGTATTTGTACGCCTGGAGGTGGTGGTTACTTCTTAAAGGAGGAATAAAGCTATGTCAGCATTCGCGATAGAGGTGCCTTTGTTTCCGTTAAATGTAGTTCTTTTTCCCGGTGTGGTGCTGCCATTACATATCTTTGAGCCGCGCTATCGCCAGATGATTACAGATTGTCAAGCAGAACAGCGATCCTTTGGTATTGTGCTTGCCCAATCAGATAGCCTTCCTTTACAGGAAATACCCCGTTCAGTTGGCACTATGGTAGAGATACGTGACTTACAGCGTCTGGAAGATGGTCGTTTTGTACTGATGGCTATGGGCCTGGAACGCTTTCGTATTCTTAGCCATCATCGTCAGAAACTATACCTTTCGGGCCTGGTAGAGGTCTATCACGATGTTCCTACTTCTGGGAATGAGCTTGATATGTATTTCAGATATGCATACGAACTGTTTAGCACCTACCTGGAACTATTATTGAAAGCGGCCAACGAAGAGGATCGAGATATTCGTTCGAGCTTGCCAGAGTCACCAGAAGATCTCTCATACTTTATCGCCTACTTTCTTGAGATACAGGATGAGCAGAAACAGCACTTCCTGGAACTCACCTCGACCATTCAACGATTACGCGAGGAAATAAGCATCCTGCGGCGTGAAGTCCCTTTAATGCGTCAAATACTGGCAAAACCGCCGGATGATGATCATAGTCGGCTAAATTAAAAAAACACGCTACAACCACGCGAGTAGGGACTTGAGCGTGGTTCAAAGGAGCTGCCAACCTTCACTGTGTTTAAGCTTTAATCATAATCAGCTGCAACTTTTCCAGGCGGGTAAGCGTTATAAGAATCTCTTCAACTGGGCGTTTGGTTAATTGCGCCAGGTCAGCGAGCGTGCGTCGGCCGTTAATGAGCAGAAAAATAGTGCGCTCATAGCGAGGAAGCCTTGTGATAGGATAGTTTTTCCCATTTTCAGTAAGTATAGCAACATATGTTTCAGGAAAAATAGGCGGTGAAGAGCCGTTAACGCTTTCTCTTTTTTGTTGGACTTCTTGTTTCTGCAACGCCTGCATGCGTGCTTCCGTATTATTGCCTGGGTCTCCCTGCATCTGTATAGGCCGCCCCCAGCGTACTGCGGGTAATGGAGTCGTGTTTCGTCCTTGAGGGATCGCCGATCTCAGGCGTGGCCGGGTTGGTTTTGTAGGTGTTTCAGGTGGCAATGCGGCAGATTGTTCCTGCTGGGATCTCTGAACTGGCGCTGGTAATTGCAAGCGTACTTCCGTTGGGAGAAAAGTGAAGTAGATCGCTCCCCAGGAATCGAGCCATGTAAGCATAGACTCGTTTACGTTCTCTTTAAAGGTATTCCATTCAAAATATACTGGCTTTCCTTGCTCGATCGCTAGCCAGGCCTCTTCTTGACGTGGACCTGCCGCAGGCCATATAGTAAGTACGCCAGTGAGACGATACATCAAAAGCTGCTTGATAACTTCAGATAGCGAGGGAGCCGAATATATACGTTCTTCTTGCAAGTGTTGCCTCACATACATAGGATTTTGCCACCTTTGCTTCTACAGCCAGGGCAAAAGCTAGCTTGGTAACGTTGCTGGAATTGTACGTATTTTGGACACAACAGTCAAGCGCTTGATAAAGAAATCGATAGGTGAAATAAGTGACAGAATATGCAAATTTTCGCCAGCGTCTTGACGCCGTGTTGCGTACGCTCAATGTGCAGCAGGTTACTGATTTCCTCATAGCTGAAAAGCAATGGAGTGTTGGCAAACCGGCTGACCCAGAATTCGCCATGTGGATGGGGACGACACAATCAAAGCGTAGCAATGTTTCCCTGAGTGAGTAGCACGAGCATGGGCGGCGAAACAACCGCCCATTTTAGATTTCATTGAGGCTATACATTCCTGGTTCTAGCTTTTGTGGCGCGTACACTTCAATCTCTTCACTGTTTGGCTTGATAAGTCCTACGGTGAACATGTCAGATACGTAGCCCTCTTTGGCAAGGCCAGAAAGTGCAGTAAAGACAGTAGCTAATGCCTGTTTAAACTGCTCAATCTCTACTCCGCTCCATTCCATGTTAATCTGCGGCCCTGGATCGGTGCTTTGTTCTGTATAAATCTCAACATAGCAGGTGTACTGCTTGTGACCATCTTCATCGTCGATAATCTTCGGGCCAAATGTCATGTTTCCCGTTCTTTTGCCCTTTGTTACCATACCTGGGCCTGCTATAGCGTTTAGCCGCTCAACAACTTTGAATACTTCATTGAGCATGATTTCACCCGCCATGCGGTCATTCAAAGGTTTTTTGGGAGGTGCCATTGTCTATGTGTCCTTTCTCTATGCGCACGTTTTCTCTCTCCTTCATACCACATGTGAGCAAACACGAGGGTATAAAGGCAGTAGTAAGTATTCTCACTAGCATAATCGCAATATAACACTCCTTACCTGAACTAAGGATTTACGAGCAGGGAAGTATCAGCATTTTTGTTCTTGGTTGCACCGCATAGGCATCCCAGCAGTGGACAAACAACGAGGCATAGGCTGCCACCTCCCTTTCTCTGGAAAGAAATGGTTGCACGCCATTCACTTGTATCTATTTCTCCCCATCTCGCGTGTAAGAAGTGGCACATACGTTACAACGCCAGTGCCAGAAACGCTGTTGATCAGGCGTTTCCCCCAAGAACTTCAGCTGGAGAGCGCCTGATGGACCTGAGATACATGGTTGCTTTTGAGCAAAGAAAGGATGAAGGATGTCACTCGCAACATTCGTGTTAGCCGCTGCTTTGAATCCCGGAGGCCTTATCGCCTGGCTTGTCATTGGTCTGGTCGCTGGTTGGTTAGCAGGGGTCATCATGCCTGGCAAGGGATTTGGTCTGATAGGTGATCTGATCATCGGACTTGTGGGAGCCTTTCTTGGCGGATTGATCGTAAATCTGGTGGCCCCCAATGCTACGTTTGGCTTCTGGGGCAGTCTGCTGGTTGCCTTAATTGGTGCCTGTATTCTGGTCGCCATTGTGCATGCCATCGCAGGCAGACGCACCACCACCACCGCTCGACCGTAAGGCGTGTCGCAAAGCGCAGGGACGAGCATGAGAGCCAGCGCCAGAGCTTCTCAACCTCGACAGGTGCGTGCTCTGTTCAAGCTGGCGACTTGAGGTAACTCAGGCAGGAGAGAGCCTGGCGAGCCGGACAAAGACTTGCCAGGTTCGTCTTCCCTTTCAGAGGAGGCTGAGAAAGAGGCGCAATGCATGGTTCTTTCCAGTCCCTCACCACTCTCGTCAACCGGCTCCTCCCCGATTCTCAGGATGCTTCTGCCTCCACTTGTCCAGTTCGCCACATATCAACCGCATGTTCACCCTTGCCCCGCCGTCGATTGTATCGTTACTATGTGGATGATGATTGCCGGTAGCCCTACCCTGAAGGATTTGCACTCCCAGGCTCGTACCTGGTTACTTAGTCATGGACATGCAGAGGATGCGCAGGCATTTCTCACCGAAGATAAGAAAAAACGCCACACGAAAAAACGCGGCTAGTATGGATACCATGCTAGCCGCGTTTTTTCGTGTATTACTATTTCTTTGCCTCAACAGCCTTCTTGTGCTGGGCAATGATTTCCTGCTGGACGTTGGCAGGAACCTCTTCATACTGGTAAAACTCCATTTTGAAGGAGCCGCGGCCTTGAGTGATTGAACGTAAATCGGTCGCATAGTGCAGTACTTCAGCCTGGGGTATATTCGCAGTGATCTGTTGCATACCATTATCAAGTGGAGCCATGCCGAGTACGCGACCACGCTTGGTGTTGATGTCACTCATCACATCGCCCATGTTGCTTTCGGGAACAGTGATAGTTACGGTCATCACGGGTTCCAGCAGCGTGGGACTTGCCTGAGGCACGGCCTCCTGCATACCCAGCGATCCTGCTACCTCGAATGATTGAGCTGACGAGTCAACCGGGTGATATTTACCGTCAACCAGGGCTACTTTGACATACAACATCGGATTGCCCGAAAGGAAGCCGCGCTTGAGTGATTCGCGCACACCTTTCTCGACGCCTGGGATATATTGTCCCGGTACCACACCGCCCACGATCTTGTCCTCGAAGACGAAGGTCTCCTCTCCACTCATGGGTAACGGTTCGATCTCTAGCCAGACATCGCCAAACTGACCATGACCGCCACTTTGACGTTTATGACGACCATTGGCACGCGCCTTCTTGCGGATCGTCTCGCGGTAGGAGATGCGCTGGTCACGCGCCTCCAGATCAACGCCGTATTTGCGCTTGATACCCTCGATAACAATCTGTAGGTGCGATTCGCCCATGCCCGATAACAAGACCTCGGCTGTTTCAGGGTCGCGTGACACACGCAAAGTGCGATCCTCTTCTACAACACGGTTCAACGCATTACCCATTTTATCCAGGTCGGCCTGGCTCTTGGGGAAGACGGCTACTGTATAGCATGGCTCGGGGAAGTTTATGGGAGCGAGCGTCTCGGTTACATCTTTGCTACTTGCCAGAGTATCACCGGTATGGGTATTTGAGAGTTTAGCCACTGCTCCAATATCGCCTGCCGGAATTTCGCTGGCTGGTTCCTGCGACTTACCACGTTGTGTGACCAATTGGCCGATACGCTCATCCGCCTTCGTTTGTACGTTGTAGACATGCATATCTGGTTTGAGTGTGCCACTATAGACACGGAAGGTCGAGATCGTACCAACCTGGGCTGCCGCCGTTTTAAAGACGAACAGCGAGAGATTGTTGCCAAAGGCTTTTGCATCTTCCGGCACAGACACGGCTGCATTCGGCAAATATTCTACGATCGCATCAAGGAGCGTCTGCACGCCAATATTCTTGCTGGCTGAGCCGCACAACACAGGGATTAACTGACCACTGCGCGTCCCCAGCTGCACCACCGCTAACACTTCCTCGTCACTCAGCTCTTCGCCTTCCAGGAATTTCTCCATGATCGTGTCGTCGCTTTCGACGGCAGATTCAATCAGTTGTTCGCGGTAGCTATTGATGCTCTCTTTTAGTTCAGCAGGAATTGCGATTTCCTGCACCTTATTGCCACCTTCAAAGGTGTAACCCTTCTGTGTAACGAGGTCTACCACGCCCCTGAAGTTTGCCTGTTCACCGATTGGTATCTGGAGAGGAACGACCTTAAGGCCAAATTGATCGCGTAACGACTTGAGTGCATTATCAAACGAAGTATTTTCACGGTCTAGCTTGTTGACCAATACTATACGTGGTAAATTTCGTTCATCGGCATACTGCCAGGTCAGCTCAGTCCCTACTTCCACTCCTTTTTCTGCCGTTACCACAACCAGGGCCGCATCGGCTACGCGCAGCCCGGCCTTTACTTCACCGACAAAGTCGGCATAGCCTGGGGTATCAATGAGGTTGATCTTGGAATTTTTCCATTCGACGGGCAACACTTTGGCATTGAGTGACATGCGTCGCTTTAATTCATCAGGATCAAAGTCGGAGATTGAACTTCCTTCATCCACCTTCCCCTGCCGGGTCACAGCGCCACTATCGTATAGTGCCGCATCTACAAGCGATGTTTTGCCGGCTCCAACGTGGGAAATTAACGCCACATTGTGAATTTGTTCCGCCCTATAAACCTTCATAGAACCTGTAATCCTCCTGATTTTCTATGCAAGAGGTGGCCTACCCGTACAGATTACGCCATGAACTGTCCTATTGTAGACCGCCTATGCTCTCATACCAATGGCTGGTTCGGTCCAGGTTAAAAAGATTGTGTTGCAATACGCTCCTTCAGTTCGGTACGTGTTAGTATAGCAGCATCGAACGTTTTGTTCAACCTAAATTTAACCATCTCTTAAGAATTTCGTTGTACGCCTGGATGTTTGTGTTAAATCTGTGCATCTTCTTCTTCAGGAAGACCAATACAAGATGCCAAAAATAGTCACTATTCAAGTCGCCTTGCCTGCGGCCTTATTTGTGTTGGATATGGGCGTTGCAGCTTGCACAGCCGCCCCAGTAGACCCGCTAACAAACACGCGTCCTTGCATGGATTTTTGGGAGTGGGCGTTGCA
>WNFM01352049.1_pt3 | contig 10013 bp, 12 predicted proteins | sample 5400271 | NCBI WGS metagenome assembly WNFM01 (sample SAMN13153352, study PRJNA577476) | soil metagenome | isolation source: 60 cm saprolite on Douglas fir-dominated hillslope | place: USA:California | collected 2013-09-17
GGGCGATGTTGAAGACGAGACCGCCGTTCCCGGCCGTCCTTTCCATCCCGCGCCGCAGCTCGTCCTGGACGTCCCTGGGCAGGTCCTCGGGGCGCCCGATCACGTTGAAGCGGATGTTGTTCCGCAGCAGGGTGTCGAGCTCGGCGCGCAGGTAGTGCTTGAGGAGGCCCATGAGGGTGGCCACCTCGGTCTTGGGGCGCTTCCAGTTCTCCACCGAGAACGCGTAGAGGGTGAGCACCTGCAGGCCGAGGCGGGCCGAGGGTTCCACGGTGTCCCCCACCCCCGCGATCCCCGCCCGGTGGCCTTCCACCCTCCGCTTGCGGCGCAGCTTCGCCCAGCGGCCGTTGCCGTCCATGATGATCGCCACGTGCCGCGGGAGGCGCGCGAAGTCGATCCCCCGGAGGAGGACCTGCTCCTCGGATCCGGAAGGAACGACGTCCAGGAGATCCTGAAGTGACATGGAAGTTCGGTGGCCTGACCGTCGAACGACCTATGGTAGCACCGGAGCGACTTCGGGAGGGTAGTCCACACGCACGAGGGTGAGGCCGCAGGCGGCGGCAGGGGGCGGCCAGGCTCTGCGGTCGCGGACCTCGAGGGCGTGGCGAAGGGCGCCGCCGTCGAACGCGCCGCGGCCGGCGGCGATGAGCCCTCCCACCAGGCTTCGCGCCATCTTTCGGAGGAAACCGTCGGCCTCGACCTCGTAGGTCAAGGTGTCGCCTTCGAAGTCGACCTCCGAACGACGCACGGTCCGCTCGGTCGTCTTCACGGAGCCGCCCGCGGAGGCGAGAGAGGCGAAGTCGTGGCGTCCCAGGTAGAGAAGAGCCGCTTCCCTGACCCGGTCCCGGTCGAGGGAAAACGGAACGTGGGCCGCGAAACGCCGGCGCTGGGGGAGCTGGACCGGACCGGTATCGAGAACGTAGCGATAGAGCTTGCCGGTGGCGCTCCGGCGGGCGTGGAACCCGGGCGGCGCGCCCGCCGCCGCGAGCACGCGCACGTCCCCCGGCAGGAGGCCGTTCAGCGCCCGGGTGAGCTCGTCCGGCGCCAGGACGCGCGGCAGCTCGAACGAGGCCACCTGGCCGAGGGCGTGGACGCCGGTGTCGGTCCGCCCCGCGCCCGCCACCGCGACCGGCGCGCCTCCCGCCAGCCGCGACAGCGCCGCCTCGAGCTCACCCTGCACGGTGCGGCCCCCATCCGGGCGCTGCGCCTGCCAGCCCCGAAAGTCGGTCCCGTCATACGCCAGGGTGACGCGGTAGAGGGCCATCGCATTCGTACCGGGGCGTCACCCCCGCGAGCCCGGCTTTTCCGGCTTCGAGCCGGCCGCGCACGCCGGGCAGGCCTCGGGGGCGTAGGTCGGCACTTCGAGCATCAGCAGGCTTGCCTGCGGCACGCCCAGGTCGATCGGGCCGCCGCTGCGATCGACCAGGCTGCCCACCGCAAGCACTCGTGCCCCCAGCCCGCGCACCACGTCCATCACCTCACGGGTCGAGCCGCCCGTCGTGACCACGTCCTCGACCACCACAACGGGCTCCCCGGCCGCGAGAGCGAAGCCACGGCGCAGGGCCATCCCTCCGTCATTCCTCTCGGTGAACAGGCCCCGACAGCCGAAGGCCCGCGCCACCTCGTGGGCCACCAGCACGCCGCCGAGGGCGGGGGCCACCACCGCCCCCGGGTCCGTCCCGCCCAGGAGCGGCCGCAGGCGGGCCGCCAGGTCGGCCCCCAGGCGAGTGGCGAGCGCGGGGTCCATGAGCACGCGGGCGCACTGGAGGTAACGCGGCGAGTGGAGCCCCGAGGAGAGCAGGAAGTGGCCTTCGAGCAGGGCGCCGCGTTCCTGGAAGACACGGAGCAGATCCTCGCTCATCAGCCTCGCGTCCTCGGCGGGTCGCATGCCGGCCGCATCTTACACGGCGGCGCCGGCGCGCGTCTCGCCGCGTATACTGCACGCCGTGACGCCCATCTCCGCGGTCCTGATCGCCCAGAACGAAGAGCAAAAGATCGAGGCCGCCATCGAAAGCGTGCGCTTCTGCGACGAGGTGGTGCTGGTCGACTCCGGATCCACCGACCGCACCCGCGCGATCGCGGAGAAGGCGGGAGCCCGGGTCATCGTCAACGCGCCCTGGCCGGGGTTCGTGGCCCAACGCGACTTCGCCGTGCGGGCGGCCCGGCACGACTGGGTGCTCGCCCTCGACGCCGACGAGCGCGTGAGCCCGGCCTTGCGCGCGGAGGTGGAGGACCTCCGGACCCGGGGCTTCGACCGCCCCGGCTACCGGATAACCCGAGTGGCCCAGCACCTCGGCCGATGGATCCGGGCCACCGACTGGTACCCCGATCCCCAGATACGCCTCTTCGACCGTACCCGAGGAGGCTGGGAGGGCGCCCTCGTGCACGAGTCGGTGCGCGTGCGCGGAGCGGTGGGCACGCTGAAGGGCGAGCTGGAGCACCACCCCTACGCGGACATCAGCGACCACCTTCGCAAGATCGACCTCTACACGACGCTGTGGGCGCGGCAGTCCTTCGAGTCCGGACGACGCACGGGTCCCTGGGAGATGGCGGCCTCCAGCGTCTGGGCCTTCGTTCGCAACTACGCCCTGAAGGGGGGCTTCCGCCTGGGCTCCGCCGGCCTCACCATCTCGACCCTGAACGCGTACTACACATACGTGAAGCTGGCCAAGCTCGAAGAGCTCGCGCGCACCCGGGAAAGCCCCGAATGAAGGTGCTGCACGTGGATACCGCGGCCGGCTGGCGGGGTGGACAGAACCAGGTGCTGCTCACCGCGCTCGGCCAGGCCGCCAGGGGGCACGAGGTGACGGTGGCCTGCCGCGCCGGGGGAGCCCTCGAGGCGCGGGCGCGGGCGACGACCGCCATCGAACCATTCGCCCTCCCCTTCCGCGGCGACCTGTGGCCGCCCGCGATACTCGGTCTCGCCCGCGCGCTGCGCCGGGTGCGGCCGCACGTCGTCCAGCTGCACGACGCGCATGCGGTGTCGAACGGGCGCCTGGCCTCACGCCTGGCCACGCACGTCCGTCTCGTCGCCACCCGACGGGTCGACTTTCCCCTGCGGGGCGCGCTTTCGCGCCACAAGTATCGCGGGTGTGACCGCGTGATCGCGGTGAGCCGGGCCATCACCGCCGTGCTCATGGCCGGCGGGATCGAAGGGGATCGCATCCGCCTCGTCTACGAAGGCGTCGCCGACCGGGCGCCCTGGCCCGGGGGCACGGAGGCCCTTCGGGCCCTCGGAGTGCCGGAAGGCTCGCCGGTGGTCGGCAACGTGGCCGCCCTGACCGGCCACAAGGACCACGCCACCCTGATCGAAGCCGCGGGCCTCGTCCTCCGCGCGCGGACGGAGACCCGCTTCGTGATCGTGGGCGAGGGTCCCCTGCGGCGCGAGCTCGAAGCGCGGGTCCGCGAGGGCGGCCTCGCGGGCCGAGTGGTCTTTGCCGGGTTTCGCGACGACGTCGACCGCCTGCTGCCCGCGTTCGACGTGTTCTGCCTGTCCTCGCACCTCGAAGGGCTGGGGACGAGCGTCCTCGATGCGATGGCTTTCGGCCGGCCCGTCGTGGCTACGGCCGCCGGGGGCATCCCCGAAGCGGTGGAAGACGGCGTCACCGGCCGCCTCGTCCCCGTGCGCGACCCCGTGCGTCTGGCCGGTGCGCTTCTCGACATCCTCCGCGATCCCGCGGAGCGGCGGGCGATGGGAGACGCCGGGCGCAAGCACTTCCTCTCCCGATTCACCGCGGACCGCATGGCCGAGGAGACGCTGCGCGTCTACGCGGAGCTCACGTGAGGGTCCGGGCCATCCTGAACCCGCACGCCGGACTACGTGCCCGCCGGGCCCTCGAGGACGTCCAGCGGGGACGGCCATCCTGGAAGGACCTCGAGGTGACGCTCACCACCGGCCCGGGGGACGCGGTGGAGCTGGCTCGAGTCGCAGTGGCGGCGGGGACGGAGCTGGTGCTGGCGGTTGGCGGCGACGGGACGGTGAACGAAGCGGCGCGGGGGCTGCTGGGATCGGGAGTGCCGCTCGGCATCGTGCCCGTCGGCTCGGGCAACGGGCTAGCGCGGGCCCTGCGCATCCCGCGGTCGCCGGCCCGGGCCCTGGCCGCCCTGGAGAGCGCGATCGTGCGCCGGATCGACGTGGGGACGGCCAACGGCGTCCCGTTCCTGAACGTCGCCGGCGTGGGCTTCGACGCGCTCGTGGGTTGGGCCTTCCACCGGGCGGGAACCGACGGCGGACGTCGTGGGATCCTCACCTACGTGAGGATCGGCCTTGCTCTCCTCCGGTCGTACGAGCCGACCGCGGTGCGGCTGGAGGCGGCCGGACACGTGGTCGAGGGCCGACCTTTCGTCGTCACTTTCGCGAACGGACGGCAGTACGGCGGAGGGGCCGTCGTGAACCCCGGGTCCCGCCTCGACGACGGGCGGTTCGAGGTCGTGGTCTTCGAGGGGGGCTCGAGACTCAAGCTCCTGGCGAACGCACCCCGGATGTTCACGGGCGGCATCGAACGCGCGCCGGGCTACCGCCGCATCGAGGCCACGGCCGCGGTGCTCACCGCGGAGAGGCCGATCGAGCACCACCGAGACGGCGAGCCCGAGCCGGGGACGCGCCGACTCGAGATCGGCCTCCTGCCGCGCGCGCTGCCGCTGCTCGTCCCGCGCACGACCGCGGAGGACCCGATGGGGCCCTTCTCTCGTGAGAGCGGCGCGCCCCGAAGCTCTCCCTGACTCCGGTCAAGCCAGGGCGGCGTTCGCTCGCTCCAGGAGCGGCCGCAGTGTTTCGCGTACGGCGGGGGAGGCCGGGAGGAGCGGCGCTCGCAGGTGGCCGCCTCGGAAGCCGGCCAGATCCATGGCGGCCTTGAGGCCGGCAACCCCATATGTCGAGGTGACCGCGACCCCGAGGGGCGTGAGGGCGTCCTGGATGCGCCGGGCCCGGGCATGGTCTCCCGCCTTGAACGACTGGTAGAGGGCGGCGGTCGGACGCGGCGCGCAGTTGGCCACCGCCAGCACCCCCCCGACGGCGCCCATGCACAGGGCGGGATAGAAGACGGGCCCGGAGCCACAGAGGACGCGGAAGGACGCGGGAACTGAAGAGACGATGCGGCCGAGGAGGCCGATGTCGCCGCTCGACTCCTTCATGCCGGCGATGCCCGGGTGCGGGGCGAGGGCCGCGGCGAGGCCCGGCGGCCACGGCAGGCCGGTGAAGACGGGGACGGAGTAGAGCAGCACCGGGATGGGCGACGCGTCCGCCACCGCCTCGAAGTGCCGCTGCAGCGCCTCCGCGGTCATGCTCGACTTGTAGTAGCTCGGGGTGAGCACGAGGGCGGCATCGGCGCCGCGCTCGGCGGCCTTGCGAGTGAGGGCCACCGTGGAACGCGTGCTTTCGAGGCCGGTGCCCACGAGCAGGACACGCGACCCCGCGTGGGCCCGGGCCACCCCCACGAGGGCGAGCTTCTCGTCCTCCTCGAGACTGGCCGCCTCCCCGTTCGAGCCGAGCACCAGGTAGCCGGCCAGGTCCTCTCCCGCGAAGGTCTCGAGGTTGGCCTCGAAGCCGGCGAGGTCGAGGCGGCCGTCGGGCAGGAACGGCGTGACGAGGGGCGGAATCACGCCTTGGACGCGGCCGCCGAGCGCGGCCGCGTCCTCACGCGCGGTCAAGGCGGTCAGGCGGCCGGGGTCTTCTTGGCCAGGGCCTGCGCCACCCGGCCGATAAGCTTCATGTCCTGGGGCGTGAAGGCGTCACGGAAATCGCTCCAGACCTCGAGGATGGCCCAAAGGCCCGCCTCGGTGCGCACGGGAGCCACCATCGCGCTGCCGGTGGTCAGCCCCACCCCCGCCCAGGCCGGAGCGGCCGTGAGGTCGGAGAACAACATCGGGTTGGACCCCTGGGCGGCCTCCCCCAGGGGGCCGCCGCTCGTCCCCACGCGCTCGGGTCCCACCGGCCGATCGAGCGAGATCTGGACGGCGAGGTCCTCTCCGTCCGCCACGTAGGCGGTGAGGGCCGAGTAGCGGGCGAAGCGCTTCTTCATGAGCTCCACCGCCTGGCGCAACGACTCCTCGAAGGAAGGTGCCTTCTTGATCACCTCCTCGACTTCATGAAGCACCTGCTCGCGCCGCTGGGCGGACTTCCGCGCCAGGTCGGTCTTCCAGGGCTTGTCTTCCTCACGCATGGACGTCATGTTCACCTCGGGAATTCTCCTTTCCGTCATCGCAGGGCCCGGCCGCCGTCAACCCGGACGACCTCGCCCGTCGTGTAGCTCGCATTCGCGAGCAGGAACAGCACCGCTTCCACCGCCTCGTCGTGCGACCCGAAACGGCCCTGGGGAATCCGCCGCCGGAGCGCCTCGTCCGCCCCCGGCGGGTCCAGCACTCCAGGCGCCACCGCGTTGACCCGGATCTCCGGGGCCAGGAGGAGCGCCAGGCACTCCGTGGCCATGATCAGGGCGGCCTTGGACGTGCAGTACGGCAGGTACGCCCTCCAGGGCCTCTGCCCGCCCAGGCTGGCCACGTTGACGATCGCACCACCCCCGCGCCGACGCATGTGCGGCGCCGACACGAGCGCCGCCATCACCGCGGCCTTCACGTTCACGTCGAAGGCCTCGTCGAGCGCCTCCTCGGAGAGCTCTTCGAGGACGAACGGCCGGAACACGCCCACGTTGTTGACGAGTAGATCCACGCCCCCCAGGGCGCCCGCCGCCGCCTCGACGAAGCCGGCCATCTCTCCCGGGACCCGGGCATCGGCCCGCCCTGTGAAGGCCCGCCGCCCGAGGGACCGCACCTTCTCGGCCGCCTCCTCCGCTCCTGTCCGGCTCTCGCGGTAGGAGAGGGCCACGTCGGCACCTTCCCCGGCCAGTGCCGTCACCACTGCCCGACCCAGACCTTTGCCGCCCCCGGTGACGACGGCGATGCGGTCTCGGAGCCTCGGCTCACCTGGGTGGGGCAAACCCTCGGATTATACCATCCCGCCGCCCGCCGCGATCTCCCCCAGGAATCGCACCCCGACCCGGGCGGCGGGCTCGTCGGCGAGGCGCTCGATCCGGCACACCACCGCCCGCGCCCGGTAGACGGCGCGGTTGCCGAAGTGGCGGCGGAGCGGCCGGGGAAGGTCGATCGCGAGCTCCACCCGCGTCCCCAGCTCGAGCTTCTGGTGGCTGGACACGCAGAGGCCGCCCCCGCTCACGTTCAGGCTGTGGGTGTGCTCGATGAACGAGCTGGGCGGATCCGAGATGCGGAGCCGCACCGGCAGGTGCAGCGGGACGCGGCGGCCACGATCGACGATGCGGCTCATCTCTCCCGGTCCTTTCCCGAGCGCTCGCGGATGAGGGCCGCGAAGCGAGGATCGTCAGGGGCCAGCAGGGCCAGCTCAGCGAGGGCTCGGCGTGCGTCCGCGTCGGGGCTGCTCGGCGCGGCCCGCTTGAGGAGCACCGCGAGGCGGGCCTCCGACTGGGGGTCGGGGGCCGGCGGCTCGGCGGGGCCACCCGCGGCCTTTCGCCGGGCGGCGCTCCACAAGAGCTCCGCGGCCTCCTCGCATTCGGGATCGAGGGAGAGCGCGTCGGCGAGGGCGGCCATCGCCTCCCCCCAGCGCCCCGCCTCGAAGTGTGCGCGGCCGGTCGTGAGGTGCTCGCGCACGCGGGCCCGGCCGTCGTCGGTGAGGAGGGGCTCGTCGCCCTCCGCCGGCAGGGCCGAGCGCGACCGCGACCGTCTGAGCGCGTCGTGGATCTGCCGGAGGTCTCGGCCGACGTCCTCGAAGGACGCGTAGCGTTCGTCGGGGTCCTTGCGCAGCATGCGATGGATTATGGAGGCGAGCCGCGACGGCAGCTCGGGGTTCAGGGTGAGCAGCGCGTCGGGCTCCTCGGAGATGATCTGGAAGAGCACGCCGTGGAGCGTCTTCCCCTGGAACGGCTTCTCGTGGCAGAGGAACTCGTAGAAGACCGCCCCCGCGGAGAAGATGTCGGTCCGCTGGTCGAGGGCCTTGCCGGTGGCCTGCTCGGGGCTCATGTAGTCGGGCGTTCCCAGGATGATCCCCCGGCGGGTGATGGTCTCGCGGGTCGCCACCCGGGCGAGCCCGAAGTCGAGCACCTTCACCTTCCCCTCCGTGGTGACCACGATGTTGGCCGGCTTGACGTCGCGGTGAACCACCCCGCGGGAGTGCGCGTATCCGAGGCCGTCGCAGATCTGGGCGAGGACGCGGACGCGGTCCGCGAGGGCGATGTCCGTCTGGCGGTCCATGAGCGCGCGCAGGTCGTCGCCGTCGAGCAGCTCCATCGCCATGTAGAGGTGGCCGTCCGCCTCGCCGAGGTCATAGACGGTCACGATGTTCGGGTGGCTGAGGCGGCCGATGGCCTCGGCCTCCCGGGCGAAGCGCTGCTGCTGCTCCTCGTCGCTCCCGAGCTCGGCGGAGAGCATCTTGAGGGCCACGATCCGACCGAGGCCATGGTCGAGGGCGCGGTAGACCACGCCCATGGCCCCTTCGCCGATCTTTCCCAGGATCTCGTAGCGGCCGAAGCGGGCCATGACGCGGGCCCTCGGGCGCTACTCCGTGTAGCGGAGGAGAACGACGGTGACGTTGTCCTTGCCGCCGGCCTCGTTGGCGGCGTCGATGAGGTGGCCCGCCGCCTCGTCGAGGGAGGCGGGCATGGGGGTGAGCTGGCGCAGGATCTCCGCGTCGTTCAGCATGGCGTGCAAGCCGTCCGAGCACAGGAGCGCCACGTCGCCGGGAGCGAACTTGTGCTCCACCACGTCCAGCTCGATCGAATCCTTGGCCCCCACCGCCTTGGTGATGACGTTGCGGAGGGGATGGCGTTCGACCTCCTCCGAGTTCAGGATCCCCTCCCCCAGGGCGGCCGAGACCCAGGAGTCGTCGCGGGTGAGCTGGGAGAGCGCCCCGTCGCGCACGAGATAGCAGCGGCTGTCCCCGGCGGAACCCACCGTCATGAGGTTGCCGGACACGACGGCCGCCACCACCGTGGTGCCCATCCCGGTGTATTCCTCCCGGTTGTCCGCGGCACGAAAGACCTTCTTGTTCGCCAGCTTGATCGCGGTCTTGAGGCGGTTCCCGTCGAAGGAGAGGTTCACGTCCAGCCCGTAGGGCCAGGTGATCTCCTTCTCCTTGTGGCTCTTCTCGATGAAGGCGGCGAGGGTCTCGATGGCCATCTGGGAGGCCACCTCCCCGGCGTTGTGGCCGCCCATGCCGTCGCACACCGCGTAGAGGTTCGGCTCGGCGGCCACGAGGAGGCTGTCCTCGTTGAGCTTGCGACGGCGCCCCACGTCCGTCCGGCCGAACGCCTCGAGCATGAAGCCTTCTCTCCCGGCAGGTCCCGCTCCCAGGGCGCCCGCCCTCAAGCCGTTGCCGCGCTGAGTGTTGACCTTTTTGTACAGCGAGGATAAGGGCTTTGCCTTCGAGCGTCAAACGGGCAACCCCACGGACCGGAGGGAGCCTCAGCGAGGGCCCATCGCCGCTTTCATCTCCTTGACCGCCCGCTCCATCCCCACCAGCACCGCTCGGGCGACGATGTTGTGGCCGATGTTGAGCTCGCTGATCTCGGTGAGGGCCGTGATTGCTCCGACGTTCTGATAGGTGAGGCCGTGGCCCGCGTTCACGAGCAGGCCGAGCTTGCGGCCGAGCTTGGCTGCGTCCGCCACCTTTCGAAGCGCCGTCTCCCGCGCACGGGCATCCCGCGCGTCGGCGTAGGCGGCGGTGTTGATCTCGATCGCATGGGCGTCGAGCTTGTGTGATTCCTTGACCTGCTCGAGGTCGGGGTCGATGAAGAGGCTGACCTCGACCCCTCCATCCTGGAGCGTCTTCACGGTGGGCTTCAACTGGACGCTGTTCAGGACGACGTCCAGCCCACCCTCGGTCGAGATCTCCTCGCGGCGCTCGGGAACGAGCGTGACCTGGTCGGGCTTGACGGTGAGCGCGATGCGGACCATCTCCTGGGTCGCCGCCATCTCCACGTTGAGCCGCGTCTTGACGACCTGGCGCAGGATCTCCACGTCGCGGTCCTGTATGTGCCGGCGGTCCCCGC
>WNFM01036684.1_pt1 | contig 10012 bp, 9 predicted proteins | sample 5400271 | NCBI WGS metagenome assembly WNFM01 (sample SAMN13153352, study PRJNA577476) | soil metagenome | isolation source: 60 cm saprolite on Douglas fir-dominated hillslope | place: USA:California | collected 2013-09-17
TACCGCCTCGCCCTCGGCGCCGAAGCCCTGGCCCCACACCGTCCGGCCATCCGCGAAGACGACGACTCCCGTCGCGCCCTTGGGTTGGGGCGCAGACGAGGGTCTAGGATCGGCCAAGAGGGGCTCCCGCGGATGAAATTACGGCGATGTCGCTAAGGGATTGTCGCTAGGGTGCGCGGCGCGCCAGGTCAACGTTGGATAATCGCCTTTCTTGCCGCTAGGACCGCATCATGATCCGCGACGACATCAAGGCCGCGACGATCGCCGCGATGAAAGGCGGCGACAAGGAGACCACGGGAACGCTGCGCCTGGTCTCGGCGGCGATCAAGAACCGCGATATCGAGGCGCGGACCGGCGGAGCTCCCAGGGACGACGACACGCTCGTCACCGAAGTCCTCCAGAAGATGGTCAAGCAGCGCCGCGAATCGGCGGACATCTACCGCAAGAACGCGCGCGCCGACCGCGCCGAGGTCGAGGAAGCGGAAATCGCGGTCATCGAGCGCTTCCTGCCCCGGCAGCTGAGCGACTCGGAAGCCAAGGCGAAGATCCGCGAGATCGTCGCCGAGACCGGCGCTTCGTCGATGAAGGACATGGGCCGGGTGATGGCGCTGGTGAAAGAGCGATTGGGCGGCTCGATCGAGCCGGCGCGGGCGTCAAGCCTGGTGAAGGCCGCGCTGGCCTAGTTCACGCACGAAAAAGGCCCCGCCGCACTTGGCGGCGGAGCCTCGATTAGAAGAACTCGACTACTATCTGGAAGCCGCGGCCGCGCCGCCGGCAGCGCCGGTCAGCCCGGTCAGCCCGTCCATCACCAGGTGATAGAGCAGGATTGCAACCGCTGTTGCCAGCGCGCCAGCAACACCGAGCTGCAGATTGCCGCAGACTGCGGTCAGCTGGGCGCCGACCGCCGGAATGTTGCCGAGCGCGGTGCCGATGATCGGAAGCGCGACGGCAACAACACCCGCGAGCACGATCCGGTCCTGCATCATCGCCAGGCCGGCGATGATACCAAGGACGACGAGCACCAGCGGGACGTTCATCATGGTGAGCGGAACAAAGGCGGCGACGATCGCCAGGACAACGTAAAGAGCGCGGCCAAGCGCGCCGATCTTCATCAACATAGGAAACCCCTCCCTTGTGATTCCGTACAGCGGTTCTTGCGCCGCAGTTTCGGAACAAAGGCAGATTAACCCTAAAACACTCATTCGACACTTGAAATGAATCGTTTAAAATCAATGGCCTGCGGACGTCTGTCAAATATTCACCGGCGGCCCCGGGCTCCCCAGCTGTGGATAAGTCGCCTGCAGCGCTTGCAGGCGACTCAGCCGTGACTAGGGTCGTTTCGTGACCCTTTCACCGCAATGGCTCGATGAACTGCGCGCGCGCACGACGCTGTCGAGCGTCATCATGCCGTCGGTGAAGCTGATCCGCGCCGGGCGCGAGTGGAAGGCCTGCTGCCCCTTCCACAACGAGAAAACGCCGAGCTTCACCGTCAACGACGACAAGGGTTTCTATCATTGCTTCGGCTGCAGCGCCCATGGCGACGCGATCCGTTTCCTGACCGATCACCGCGGAATGCCGTTCATGGACGCGGTCAAGGAGCTCGCCGCCAAGGCCGGGATGGAGGTCCCCGCCCCCGACCCCAAGGCCAGGGAGCAGGCCGAGCGCAGCGCTTCGCTGACCGACGTCATGGCCGAAGTCGCCAGATGGTACTCTGAGCAGCTCAATGGCCTCGGCGGCGCGGACGCGCGCGACTATTTGAAGCGCCGCGGGATCGAGGCCGCCACCGCTCAGCGCTTCGGCCTCGGCCTCGCTCCCGACAACCGCACGGCGCTCAAGCGCGCTCTCGGCAAGCTCGGCGAGGACAAGCTCATCGAGACGGGCATGCTGATCCAGCCCGAGGAGGGCGAGAAGGACAGCTACGACCGCTTCCGCGGCCGGCTGATGATCCCGATCCGCGACCCGCGCGGCCAGGTGATCGGCTTTGGCGGGCGGATCTTGGGCGAAGGCGAGCCCAAGTACCTCAACTCGCCCCAGACGATCCTCTTCGACAAGGGCCGGACGCTCTACAACCTCGATCGCGCGGGCCCTGCCACCCGCACCGCCAGAAGGCTGATCGTCGTCGAAGGCTATATGGATGTGATCGCGCTCGACCGCGCCGGAATCAGCGAAGTCGTCGCGCCCAACGGCACCGCACTGACCGAGGGCCAGCTCGAGCGGCTGTGGCGCCTCGATCCCTCGCCGATCCTGTGCTTCGACGGCGATAGCGCGGGCCGCAAGGCGGCGATCAGGGCCGCGACCCGCGCGCTTCCCCTGCTCCGCCCCGACCGGACTTTGCGCTTTGTCGAGCTGCCCGCTGGCCAGGACCCCGACGACGTCATCCGTTCCGCCGCGGTGGCGGTTGGCGGGGACGGAGCCGCGCAACAAAAAGCCGGCCGCGACGCGTTCGAGACACTGCTTGCCAACCCCGAACCACTCGATGCCCGGCTATGGAGACACGAGCTCGGCGCCGAGCCCCTCGCCACACCCGAAGCCTGGGCGGGCCTGAAGGAGCGGCTGATCGCCCACGCGGCGACGATCGGCCACGCCGACCTTGCCCGGATGTACCGCGAGGAGTGGCTCAACCGCTTCTATGAGCTGCGCCGGCCGGTCTCCCAGCGGAAGACGTTCAAGAGCGGCCGCTTCGTCCCCCCGCCGCAGCCGGTCGGCGCCAGGGTCCGGGCGATCGGCGGGAGCGGGATCGACCCCGGCACCGCCCGCTCCCTGCTGGTCGGATTCATCAACTTCCCCGAGGCCTTGCCCGCCCACGCCGAACAATTGGCCTGCCTGCCGATCAAGGACCCGAAGATCGGCGAAGTCCGCAACGAGCTGGTCGACAAAGCGTTCTCCGGCACGACGCTTGATCGAGAGACGCTCGTTCCCATATTCGGAGCTCTAGGCGTGGCGAGTGGGAATCCCTCTCGGGGCGCTATGGGCTTTTCATTCACCCGCCCGGACACGGCTCCAGAGCGCGCCCACGCGGATCTCGCAGCGGCACTGGAAACCCTGACGGCGAGCGAGCAGATCGAACGTGCGCTGATCGACGCCACCGAGCGTTTAAAGGCGGACACGTCGGACGAAGTTTTTGAAGAACAGCAGCGCCTGGTCGAGGCGCAGCAGACATTAAGAGAGAGGCTGGCGCAGCTGGCCGGCACAGATTAAGCGGCGGATTAACATGGCAAAAAACGAACCCCAGGACGTCGACACGGTCGAGGACGGCGATGCGCCGCTGATCGATCTCAACGATGCGTCGATCAAGAAGATGATGCAGCGCGCCCAGAAGCGCGGGATCATCACCATCGACGAGATCAACGCGGCCCTCCCGGCCGACCAGAACGAGCTGATCGAGGATCTGATGTCGCAGCTCTCCGAGCGCGGCGTGACCATCGTCGAGCATGAGGAGGGCGGCTCCGACGACGATGAGGAAGAGGACAAGGAGCCCGAGCCGGCGATCGAAAGAAGGAGCCGACCGACCGCACCGACGACCCGGTGCGCATGTATTTGCGCGAGATGGGCGCGGTGGAGTTGCTCTCCCGCGAGGGCGAGATCGCCATCGCCAAGCGCATCGAGGCCGGCCGCGACACGATGATCTGGGGCCTGTGCGAAAGCCCGATCACCTTCAACGCCATCATCGGCTGGTCCAACGCCCTCAATGAGGGCCGAATGCAGCTGCGCGAGATCATCGACCTCGAGGCGATGCTGTCGAAGGGGCCGACGGCGGAGCAATTGAACGAGACCGAAGAAAGCGGCGAAGGCGGCGGCGAAGGCGAGATCAGCGAGAAGGTCGCCGGTCCCACCATCAAGGAAGAGGAAGAGGTCGCCGACCAGCCCGAGGCGGGCCGCAACGAAGACGACGAGGACATGGTCGACCGGCGCACGGCCCCTCAAGCGGAGGAAGAGGACGAGGACAACACCTTGTCGCTGGCCCAGATGGAAGAGACGCTGAAACCCCAGGCGCTCGAGAAGTTCGCCGGGATCACCGCGGTCTTCAAGAAGTTCAGCAGGGTCCAGGCGCACCGCATGGAGGCGCTCACCGCCGCCCACGACTTCCCCGCGTCCGACGAGCGGAAGTACCACAAGCTGCGCGAGCAGCTGACCGCCGAGGTCGAGAGCGTCCAGTTCCACAATAGCAAGATCGAGGCCCTGGTCGACGCGCTCTACGCCTACAACCGCCGGCTGACCGGCCTCGGCGGCCAGATGCTGCGCCTCGCCGAGCGCCACCGCGTGCCGCGCCGGGCCTTCCTCGAAAGCTACATGGGCCACGAGCTCGACGAACATTGGCTGAGGGACATCTCCGGCCTCGACAAGAAATGGGCCGCCTTCGCCGCCGCCGAGCGCGACACGGTCGAGCGCATCCGCACCGAAATCGCGGCCATCGCGCAAGGGACCGGCACCTCGCTCGGCGAGTTCCGCCGCATCGTCAACCAGGTCCAGAAGGCCGAGCGCGAGGCGCGCATCGCCAAGAAGGAAATGGTCGAGGCCAACCTTCGCCTCGTCATCTCCATCGCCAAGAAATACACCAACCGCGGCCTGCAGTTCCTCGACCTCATCCAGGAAGGGAACATCGGCCTGATGAAGGCGGTCGATAAGTTCGAATATCGCCGCGGCTACAAATTCTCGACCTACGCGACGTGGTGGATCCGCCAGGCGATCACCCGCAGCATTGCCGATCAGGCAAGAACCATCCGCATCCCGGTGCACATGATCGAGCCGATCAACAAGCTGGTCCGCACCGGCCGCCAGTTCCTCCACGAGACCGGCCGCGAAGCGACCCCCGAGGAGCTCGCCGAGCGTCTCTCCATGCCGCTCGAAAAGGTGCGCAAGGTCCTCAAGATCGCCAAGGAGCCGATCAAACCCCGATCGGCGACGAGGAGGACAGCCACCTCGGCGACTTCATCGAGGACAAGAATGCGGTCATCCCGGTCGACGCCGCGATCCAGTCGAATTTGAAAGAGACGGTGACGCGAGTGTTGGCGTCACTGACCCCGCGCGAGGAGCGCGTGCTGCGCATGCGCTTCGGCATCGGCATGAACACCGACCACACGCTGGAAGAGGTCGGACAGCAGTTCAGCGTGACCCGCGAGCGCATCCGGCAAATTGAAGCTAAAGCCCTGAGGAAATTGAAGCACCCCTCACGCTCCAGGAAAATGCGCAGCTTTTTGGATCAGTAGTCGAGCCGGCGAGCACAACGACGCCGACGCGCTCGTTCGGTTGGCTTGGATGGAACGAGCCACCCAAACGCGTTGCCGCCTCAGTCTCCTGAATTCTCTCGCTTACCCTTGGCCTCTCCCCTGGGCGTGATCCAGGTGATGAGGTCCCATTCGTTGCGGATGGCGAGGAGCAGGCCCGCCACGATCACGATCGCAAACCCGTCCCTGGCCCAGTCCCACGATTTCCAGAAGGCGAGCGCGTCGAGCGCCATCGCGAGATAGATCAGGATCGGGAAGACGCCGTAGAACCACAGATCGGTCCAGTGCACTTTCTCGTGGCCGATCATCGTCAGCTTCCCGATCCCCCAGGCCGACATGACGCCGCGGACCACCCCCCACGCGGCGGCCAGCGTGACGACCGCCGCGAAAGCCGGGCGCGAGATGTCGGGGGTCAGCGCCGCGGCGCTCAGCGCCAGGACGAAGCTCACTCCGAGCACGATCGGCCCCATGTAAAGCCACGATCCGGCAAGAACGCTGTCGCGGGGCCGGTCTCCCATCAGGCTGATGACCACGAAGATGAGGCCAATCAGCACCGCTGCCGCCCCGCCGGCCATCAGGAAGAAATTCTCCCAGCCCTCGAACATCGTCGCGCTCCCCCATCATCCGGCCTCTCGCGCAGGATAGCTGACTCGATTGGATCAATAAATTCCTCCCTGAGCTTGCTCGGGGAGGGGAACCATTGGCCGAAGAGCCAATGGTGGAGGGGTCGGCGCAGTGCTCGGCCAGGCGTCAGCGCGGACCTGATGCGGGGATGGTCGAGCACGGCACGGAAGCATCCGAGCCGGAGCCGGAAGATGAGGTCGTTTCTCGACCAATAAGCAAATGTGGACGGGCCCGGTACGGCCGGACCCGTTTCGATCGAGCGATCTATTCCCAATCGCCCCAGTAGGATTCTGTCCTCACTTTCACTTCGACAGAAGTGCTAAGTTGTTGAATCAGACAGCCTTTCAGCGCCGCCTCAAAAGCGGCGGCCGCCGCTGATCCACCCGTAATAATCGCAGCAGCAGCGGCTGCTACTGCTGCCGTCGTGAGACAAATTTTGACGGCGTTGTCGATGTTGACCGGCTTGCCTGTCGTCACGCTAAAAATTGCGCGGTCGTACATCCATTGCCATTGAACTTTCCAACCGATGCAGGTCTTCCAATTGCCATCAAAAGGAATGTGGCCGCTTGCCCACTTTACGCACTCAGAACGACTATGCGGCAGAGTTAGCGGATCCTTCCAGACGGCAATCACGCGCTCGTAATACCTAGCCTTCGGGATGGCGTAGGCGCTATCCGGAGTCTGATTTGCGTTGACATACGTCGACCCGTAGTTGCTGCTGGTCGACGTAGAGCTTGCTGGCGGCAATGTGACTGGTGGCGGCGGTTGCGCCGGATCAATGTAGACCTCGGCATCCAAATTTCCCGCTGGGCGGACAGTTGATTGAGCGTTCGCCGCCCCGGTGATGGATGCGGCTGCTGCGATGAACCATGTTGCTGTACGGATCATGTGCGTCCCCCTTTCACGCAAAACAATGCGCATTTGGATTCGGCACAGTTGACGTAGTTAACAGGAATTAAATGTTTGCGCTACTTCGGCCCGACAGATCGCGTAGCAGTTCAGCGTGACGCGCGAGCGGATCATGCAGATCGAGGCGAAGGCGCGCTGCGTAGGCTGAAAGCATCCGAGGCGGTCGCGGAAGATGCGGAGCTTCTTAGATCAGCGAGTTCCCAGCCAACGTCGAAAGCTTAGCTAACGAAATCGAACCTTACCGATGAGGTCCTTGTCGGTAATGACAGGCATTTCTGCCCTTAGCCCCGCTGAAGTTCTCACCTCCGAAATTAGACCGACGAGCTTATCTAGCGTGCTCCAAGAGTAAGCTAGCGCATCCAAGCTCGTGTTGCAGAACGTCCTGTATTCTTCCAGCGCTGCGCGCATGTTCGCAGCATCTCTGAAGTCTGGCTCCGGAGCCTCCCGCACCACGCCATTCGAGTCAAGGAGAGCATAGTGGAGCGTCGATACTTCGAAAGACGGCCCAATCTTTACTAGACGATCTTGGCTCATGTGAAATGCCGACGCACGACCGACCGGCGCGACGTGGGTGATGTGGTTTCGCAAGTTGGTGAGGGAGTAGAGCCACCCGCCCTCGCGACCAGCAGCTAGTATCGACTGAGCGATTTCGTCTTCGCTCTCTTTTGCCCGTTTGAGAAACCTAGCCAGCGTTGTCACTGATTCATTCTGCTGAAGCACAAGTCTCCAAACGCTTTCGGCGATCAGGTCGCGAAATGACGCCGCATCAGCCACGAACGCGTGGATGGCGGCGTCGATGTACCGTTGGAATGAATTTTGAAAAAACGTGTTGTCCCTCTTCTTCGGGGCAACACGATCAGCGCAGTGACTGCGTAGAGATCGTTGATAAGACCTGCTCAACTCGAAGATCCGAATTGGAAGAAGGTCGAGATACGTGGATACGCGAGCTGCGATGTCGAAAATGACGGGGCGCCCGTCCTTCCCAGCCGCATGGCGAACTTGGGCCCACAAATTCCGCTCGCTCAAGATCTTGAAACCGCCCGCAGCGGAGGCACATTGCCAATCTGGGGCGGCCAAGCCTTTGTGGCTTTGAAGATTCAAAAACTCCGCGCCGACCACACTCAAGTCAAAGGAGCGGATCTGACGGTAGAGGTCTGAATAGGTCGAGCCAGCAAATTGCCCGATCGGCTGATCAAGACCACCGTGAATGGTAACGACTCCCGATTGATCATCGATCACCCGAAGGCCGCCGAGTAGATGCACGACGCGAGGCGGCATGGGCTTTTCCAAAGCGCTCATTATTTCGACTTTAGGAACGCTTGGGAGAATCGTCACGGGAGTAAATCCCGCGATGTCATCGTGCCCGCTTTCCAACATCCTATCGAGAATAGCCATTCTCCAAGGGCGCTGCACTTACTCCCCGCATCCCCTCCCCTAGCCTCTCGCCTCTGACACTCTCGCGCGTGGGGAACCAGCATCGACAAATTCGGCTTCTTCTTCGCCTTTTACGGGCTGAGCTTCGCTTAGCTCCGCATCAGCGTGATCGTCTGTCCCCCGGACAGACTGCGCGCGGCGATCCTCGGCCGCTCGCGATTGACTCCATTGTCAGCAAGGCGCAGGCGCGCCGACGGCGCGATGGGGGCCATCGGTACTGTGCCGAACCTGACCCTTGGGTGCGGGTTCCGCTCGCGCGTCTAGGGGGAAAATATGAACCAACTGATCAAACTTGCCGCCGCGGCGGCGCTCGGCGCGCTTGCATCCGGCACCATCGTCTATGCGCAGGCGGGCCCACCCGCGCCGCCGAAGGCGCGCGTCGCGCTCTACCGCGCCGCTCCCGGGCAGCAGGTCGCGCTGTTGAAGTGGCTTGCGGCACAGAACCGGGCCGCGCAGGCGGCCGGCGTGCCGACCGGACAGCTCTACGCCCACACCGACGGCGACAGCTGGGATTACCTGGCCATAGACCCGGTGACGACCCCGGCGCAGGACGCGGCGGTCGACGCGGCCGCGAAGAAGATGGGGATGGCGACCGGCCCTGCCTCGTCGATCGAGTTCCGCAAATATATTGCCATGCACACCGACACCTTCGTGATCGGGCCGGTCACGCCGGAGCAGTATCTCGCCCTGGCCGGGCAATAGCTGATTGACGCGTCCGGCTGCGCGCTTGGGTGGCTCGTTCCATCCAAGCCAACCGAACCAGCGGCCGGGCGCGCTCGCTTCGCGGCGCCCCCGGCATCCGGTCATAGACCGTGGATCGATTATTCGCTGTCCTACAGCCTCCCATTTGTGATTTAGACTCGTCGATGCAGAGTCGCGGCAAATCCGACAAAGCCGACACGCCCCACGCCGTCGCGCACGCGCGCGCAGGGTCGCTGCGTTCGCTGCGTTTCGGGGAAGCTTGCTCACCCGCGCACGCACCTGCGCGCGCGTTGGGTGGCAACTTTGGCAACTTTCACCCTTCGTCACTACGAACATTCGCGAACATTCGGATTACCGAGACTGAGGAGCCGCTAGGCAACTGCCTATGCAAATTCCTATCCAGGCGCTTCAGCCAGGCGGAGGACCGGCAGCTCTCGACTGTCGCCAAACCGTAACGGTTGAGCAATAGCCCTGATCCGAGGGGGGCCAATGGGAACGACAGAGACAGCGCGACCGCCCCTCGCCCGCCGGCTCGCGGCCGAGGGCTTGGGCGCCTTCTTCCTGTTCGCTACCGTGATCGGCTCGGGGATCATGGCCGCGCGGCTCGCCCAGGGGAACGACGCCATCGCCCTGCTCGGCAATACCCTGGCGACCGGCGCGATGCTGTTCGTGCTGATCACCATCTTCGGGCCGATCTCGGGCGCGCACATGAATCCGGCGGTGAGCCTGGTCGCCGCGGCACGGCGCGAGCTCGGCTGGGGCGACGCCGCCGCCTATATCGCCGCGCAATTCGCCTTCGGGATCCCCGGCGCCTGGGCGGCGCATCTGATGTTCGGGCTGCCGACGCTCGAGCTGTCGGTCAAGGCGCGGCACGGCCTCGGCCAGTTCGCCGGCGAGTATATCGCGACCTTCGGCCTCATCCTGACGATCCTCGGGACGGTGCGCTTCCGGCAGGCGTGGGCGCCGGCGACGGTCGGCCTCTACATCGCCGCGGCTTACTGGTTCACGTCATCGACCAGCTTCGCCAACCCGGCGATCACCGTGGCGCGAAGCCTCACCGACACGTTCGCCGGGATCGCGCCGCACGACGTGCCCTGGTTCATTGTCGCTCAGCTGCT
>WNFM01215480.1_pt2 | contig 10011 bp, 7 predicted proteins | sample 5400271 | NCBI WGS metagenome assembly WNFM01 (sample SAMN13153352, study PRJNA577476) | soil metagenome | isolation source: 60 cm saprolite on Douglas fir-dominated hillslope | place: USA:California | collected 2013-09-17
GATTACGCGGAGAGCAAGGGGCGCCAAGTTTGCCTGGAACCGCTGAACCGGTTCGAAACGGACTTCATTAACACCTGCGACCAGGCCCTGCGAATGCTTAGCGACGTGGGCAGTCCGGCCCTGAAACTTCACCTCGACACCTTCCACATGAACATCGAGGAGAAGAACCAGGGGGAAGCGATTCGGAAAGCAGGCAAAAGGCTGGGCCATTTCCATGCCTGCGGGAGCGACCGGGGGACGCCGGGCCACGACCACATCGATTGGAAACCAATCGCGGCTGCGCTCAAGGCCATCAAATACAAAGGCGACGTGGTCATCGAATCGTTTACCACCGACGTGAAAGTGATCGCGCGGGCGGCGGCGATCTGGCGTCGAATTGAGCCGACGAGGGATGAGATTGCGGTCAAGGGGATCCGGTTTTTAAAGAAAGCGCTCAGGTAGCCCCCAGCGGTTGCTGCCGTTGCTGGCGGAGGCGGGCTAGTTCTCTCGCGATTTCAGCCAATTGCGCATCGGGCCGGGCCAAACGCTGATTCAAGGCAGCGAGCTGCCGGTCGATAAAATCGTTGCGCAGCAGCCGCACGTTGTCGGCCACTTTTTGCGAAAGGTTTTCAGTGGGAAAGTTTTCCGCCACGGCTTGAGTGATCAAGCTGCGGATGGCGCCTTCCTCGAATCTGGACAACAAGGCCGGGATGCCGGCCCAACTGTGGGTGGCCTGGGCCTCGAAACGGGCGGAGAGGATCCCCCGCACCGCGGGGTGCTGGAGCCAGTTGAGGTCGAGGTGGGCGGCGGCCCATTCAGCCTGTTCGTCGCTTAGCAGGACGAATTTGAGGAGCCACAGCTCGCGCTCCGGGGGGAGCGGCAAGTGCGGCTGGGAGGCGGGCTGATCTTCCTGCCCGGCAGGGGAAGCGGGAGCGCCCCGCGCGGACGAAACCTTTTTGAACTCGGCCCGCACGGAGGCGGAGGAAACACCGAGGCGCTGGGCCGTCTTTTGCGCATAAGTGTCCAGGAGCACGGGGCTGCCGGTCTTGAGCAAAGCTTCCCCCATTGACTTGACCACCGCCAGCCGGCCACGATCAGAGGACAAGTCGTTGCCCGCGCACAACCGCTTCAGGTAGAAATCGAAAAAGCCTTCCGCCCGGGCGATCAATTCCTGGAAGGCGGCGGCGCCAAACTCCTTGATGAAGCTGTCCGGATCATGCGGCGCCGGGACGGTGGCCACGCGGACGGCCAGGCCCGCAGCGAGCAAACTGTCTAACACTCGAACGGCAGCGTTCTGGCCGGCGTCGTCCGAATCGAAACAAAGGACGGCCTCCTCGGCGTAACGCTTGAGCAGGCGGGCGTGGTCGGCGGTGAAGGCGGTGCCCTGGGGGGCCGCGACGTTGCGGATGCCCGCCATGAAACAGGCGATTAAATCGAGCTGGCCCTCGCAGATGATGGCAAAGCCGGCGTCGAGGATGGCCCGTTTGGATTTGTCGAGGCCAAAGAAAACCTTGCTCTTGGTGAAGATGGGCGTTTCCGGGGAGTTGACGTATTTGGCGGTTTTCTCATCCCCGGCCAGGACGCGTCCGCTGAAAGCGATAACCCGGCCTTGTTCGTCGCAAATCGGGAAGATGAGGCGGCCCCGAAAGCGATCGTAGTAACGGTCGGCGCCTTCCTTGCGGAGGATGAGTCCGGCCTGCTCGACCAGGACCAAAGGATGGCCTTTGCTCGTGGCCCAGTTAACGGTGTCATCCCAGGCCTCCGGCGCGCAGCCGAGACGGAAGAGTTTGATCGCCTCCGCGGAAACCCCGCGCTTCCGGAGGTAATCGCGGGCAAGCTGGCCGCCGGCTTCGCTGGCCAGGGCGCCCTGCCAGCGCTGGGTGATCTGTTCGTGGATCTGCCAGAGGGTTTCCTTCAGATGGCGGGCCTGTTGCTGGCCCGGCTGGTTGTCGAATTCGAGGGGGATGTGGGCCCGCTCGGCCAGGCGGCGAACCGCGTCGGGAAAGGAAATATTCTCGTACTCCTTGACGAAGGTGAACACATCCCCGCCTTTGTGGCAGCCGAAACAGTGAAAAACCTGCCGATGCGGGTTGACGTTGAAGCTGGGGCTTTTCTCGCGGTGGAACGGGCAGAGCGCAACAAAATTCGCCCCCGCCCGTTTCAGGGGCAGGTAAGCGCCGATGACATCTACAACATCGCTGGCGGCGCGGATTTGTTCAAGCGTTGCAGGAGCAACCAGTCCAGCCATGCCCTAGGCTGGCCCGGATCGGCCTTACTTATCAAGCACATCAAACAGATTTCGCTCGCGCGCCTTGAGCAGGCTGGCGCCGGCGAGTCCTTTTTCTTCGGGGCTCGTGGGACGGATCAAGAGCATGCCAAGGTAGTTTTTGGTTGCGCGCCCCGTAAAGGAGTCAACAAAAACCTGGTTCTGAACGGCGCAAAAAGTGGGAAAGTAAACACTGCCGTAATTGTCTTCTTGAAATTTAATGTGCGCGCGGACCTCCGCCTGGGGGTAGTAGCGGGCGTTGAGCAATGCCATGCCCACCAGGATGATGCACGCATAACGCACGACTCCGGCACACATCCCGAGGTAATACTCGGCGTTCCCGAAAATGTCGCTCCCGATCAGCTTGCCACCGATGGCGCGCCGCAAATAGGAGAACAGAAGCAAAAACACCAACGCGATCCCGGTATAAACCGCCACATAGGACGAAAGCGGGCTGAAGGGGGTGCTGCTGGCAAGGAATCCGCCCAGGGGTTGATAGGCCAAGGCGCCTGCAACGACGATGAGCGCCCACTTCACCACGTCGAGGAGCTCTTCAGAAATGCCGCGCTTGCGCCCGCGGAGCACCCCGACGACAAGCAACCCGACGATCACTAAATCAATCCAACCGATCCCTAAATCTTGCGTTTTCATTCATTTATTGTCTGCTGGAGACAGCTTCCAAGTTGCCTGCTAAGCCGGCAGACCAAGCTCAGAGGGGCAAACGGCGCAAGTTCTGTGCCGAAATGAGGCAATTGCTGGGTTTATCCCAACTTCGTCTCCCATTTTGTCCAGCACTTCGTCCGCCACTTCGTCGTTCCATCGATTGAAAACAGAGGAGAACCCAAAGTGCGGGACAAAGTGTCTGGAAATTGGAGACTTGAGTTCATAAATGGGACAGTAAACCCGAGGTTGAGCGTCCAGGCCTCGTCCCCGTATCCGTATCTGTTTAGAGGAGTGCGCCCGTCCCCGGGCGCAGCAACGCTGGGAAAGGGTTAACGATCGAACCTTCCACCATGCTGGACAATGAGGAACTGGCTGTGGCCGAGGACGGCCACACTCCGCTAAACAGACACCTCGTCCCAGGTGAGGAAGCGCGGAGCGCGACTTTACGGATTGGCAGCGAGCCAATACCGAATCTCGGCGGACTTGGGATGATGAGGATTCTGTTCGAGAACTTTGAGATAAGACTGCCGGGCCAGTTTCGGCTGGTTGAGCTCGCGGGAATAAAGATTCGCAAGCAGGAGGTGCGCGCGCGTTTCAGCCTGGCTCTCATTCAGAAGTTCGAGCAATTCTTCGGCGGCATCCAGCGGGTAATGGGCTCGCTGCAGGGCCAGGGCGAAATTATAGCGGGCATCCAACGAGTTCGGTTTGATAGCCAGAGCGTGTTCGTAGTCAGCCAGGGATTCCTTCCAGTTGGCCATCCCGTAGGCGGCCAAGCCCTGGTTATAATAGGCCTCAAAATACGCCGGGTCCAATTGGGTGGCCCGTTGGTAAGCTGCCAGCGCCTGGGAAGGCCGGCCGGATTGTTGGGCTTGGATCCCTTCCGCGAAGAACCGCTCTGCTTCCCGACGGTTGCCCGAGGCCGGCTTGGACGGAGAGAGATAGGCGTAGCGCGAAAAAGCCGGGGCGACGGGCGCGGGCGCAGACGCCTCCATCGTATTAGTTGGCGTGCGCGCGGCGACGATGAGGACATTCGATTTTGGGGTTTCCGGCGGCGGAACAGGCGTCTTGTCTTTAGCGCTGGACTTGGGTTTCCCGCCAAACGGATTGAGGCGGGAAAGCAAGCCGCGTTTGTCCGGCTTGGAATCAGTCTGGGGCAAAACTGCAGGCGCGGAATTCGTGGGGTTCGCCGAGGGGCGTTCGGAAAGGTCCGGGGCGGGCGGAACCGGTGGCCGGACGACCAGGATTTCCTGGGGCGGCGGCAAGACCAACTCATCAGGCACTCGCGTGACTTCGATCTCGGAGGGCTTCGGCGGTGGCGGCGTGGGCGGCTGCGCCGGTTCGGGCGGCAAAGGCTTGGCCAGGGCCACGGCGAAAGGATTGGCAAAAGCCTGATTGGTCTGCGCCGCAATCTTGGGCGGACTCGTCGCCGCGGTGGCAGAAGCCGGCGGAGGGTTGCTCCGGGGAGTTGGAATCGCCACCGACGCGGGCGGATGATTGGAGACGGCACGAAGCGGAGGAGTGCTCGAAGCCGTCAGATTGGTCCTAACACTCGGCGCGACGGGCGGGGTGCCGGGCACCGCGGGGTTGCTTCTGCCCGAAAGAGCACTTGGCGGGGTGAGGTGGGTCGCGACGTTGCTTCTGACCGGCGGCGCGACGGCCGGATTGGCCTGGGCTAAACGCACCGGAGCAGGGTTCAGCTCCGCATCCAGGCGGCTGGCCAGGGCCGAGACGGCGTCCCAATTGGGCGGGCGTGGCGCGAGGGCGAGGTATTGGCGGTATTTCTCAAGGGCGGCCGGGCGATTGTTCAGAAACTGCTGGTTGAGAACGGCGGCGTTGAGAAGCGCCGGAGCGTAGTTTGTATTTTGGGCGAGGGCGAACGCAAAATAATTAAGGGCCTCCTGGGGCCGCTTGCGCTGGAGCTGAATGACGCCCAACCCATTCAAAACTTCCGGATGGCGCGGGTGCTGCGCCAGGACGGTTTTGTAGGCCTTCTCGGCGGCATCGAGTTTGTGGGCGCGCAATTGCGCGTTGCCCAGTTTGATCCAGCCTTCCACCGAAGCAGGCTGAAGCATGGTGAAGCTGGTAAGGTGCTCGATGGCGCCGGCTGGGTCGTTTTGTTCGAGCAGGAGGCAGCCGAGGTTGAAGCGGGCGGCGGCGAGGTTGTGGTCGAGGACAAGGGCCTTCTGGTAGGCGGCCAACGCAGGCCCGAATTGCCGGGTTCCGTGCAAGGCCAAGCCCAGGTGGTTGTAAGCCTGCGCGTTCTTGGGCAGCAGCCGTGTGGCCGCCTGGAGTGATTCGATCGCTTGTTCATATTTGCCTTCCCGGATGAGCCGCTGCCCCTTCAGGAGCGCGCGCGGTCCGGGCGGAGCGCACCCGCACATCAGAAGCAAAGCAAGGGAGAGCGTGGAAGAACAGATTCGGAATGAGCGCAGGCCCCCGCCTGGCGGAACTGCAACCAAGGAGTTAATTTCAGCATCGGGACCTGTGGTAACATTTGCTCTCGAAAGTGTCAAGAAACGCCCGGTTCTGCTTTATCACGCTCCGTTGGATGCGCGGGCTAGCCTGCCTGCTGCCCCCTTTGTCCGCCCTCGCTCAATCGAAAAGCCCGGCGCTCCCGCCAGCTCCCGAGAGCAGCAAACCTCCGGCCCGCGTGATCATCGTGCATGATCCTCAGGCGACCGATGCCTTTCAGCCTCGCCAGGAAAGAATCGACGACATGCTCAATCGCGGCCTGGCCACGCTGACCGGGAAAACTGCACCCGTCGCCGCCTGGCGCGCCCTGGTTTCCACGCAGGACGTTGTCGGCATCAAAGTCTATTGCTCTCCAGGGCAGGACAGCGGCACCAGGCCGGCGGTGGCAGCGGCGGTGGTGGAAGGGTTGCTCGCCGCCAAGCTCCCGCCCAGGAATATTATCGTCTGGGACAAGGAATTGGAGGACCTCCGTCGGGCTGGCTTTTTTGAGTTGGCCGCGCGTTATGAAATCCGGGTGGAATCCAGCGCCGCCGTCGGCTACGATGAGAAGACGTTTTATTCCCCGGATGAACCTATCCTCGGCCGGCTGGCCTTTGGGGACCTCGAGTTTGGCCGCAAAGGCGAGGGCATCGGCCGCAAATCTTACGTCTCAAAACTGGTCAGCAAAACCCTGACCAAAATCATCAACCTCCCTCCGCTGCTCAACCATTACCGGGCGGGGGTCTGCGGCAACCTTTACAGTCTGGCGATGGGCAGCGTCGATAACACCGCGCGCTTCGAAGGCGAGCCGGACCGCCTGGCCAAGGCGGTGCCGGAAATCTACGCTCTGCCGGCCGTGGGCGATCGCGTGGCGCTCAACATCGTCGATGCCTTGACCTGCCAATATGAAGGCGAGCACAGCATCCGCCTCCACGCTTCGGCCACTTTGAATGAACTGCGCTTGAGCGCCGACCCGGTGGCGCTGGATGTCCTCTCGCTGCAAGAGCTCAACCGGCAGCGCCAACTCGCGAACGGGACTGCTAACACCAATCGTTTCGAGTTGTTCTCCATCGCCGCCGAGCTGGAGCTGGGCGTGAGCGACCCGGCCAACATCCAGATCGAACGGGCGAGGTGAGCGCAGCCGCTGAAACCTGGTGCTTACCCAGAGCTCTTTCACTGGACGTCCGGGATTTTGCGCGCCACAGAGTCGAAACCCGAAACCCGAAATCCGAAATCCGAAATGAAGGAACCCAGACAGGAAAGATGGAACCACGAAATACACCAAACACACGAAAAAACAACGATCTGCCGCGATTGAGGTGTCCTCGCAATCGTTGAATTGCCTCCTCTCTCCAATTGGTCCATTTTTCGTGTGGTTCGTGTATTTCGTGGTTTGAATTCCCGTTTTTGGGTTCACGGGAACGTCCGATCCTCCAAATCAAAGCGTTTCGGATTTTCCCCTTCCTTCATTTGAATTTGTTTCGGATTTCGGATTTCGGGTTTCGGATTTGATTGGGCGCCGGGGAAGCTTGGATTTGTGCCCTCACGGCTTGGCGACTTTCGTGGCTGCCGCTCGCGCCAGCGCGTTGCGCACGGCGGTGCGGATGGAACTGCCGCGCAACTGCCGGGCGGCCAGCTTCCCTTCGCCGTCGATGAGCATCGCCACCGGATAGCCGTCCACTCCGAACAATCCCGGCACCTGGGTCTGGCTCCACTCGCCCAAGTGGGCCTGCGGCCAGAGCAGGCCGTTGTCTTTGACGAACTGTTGGGCGGCTTTCGCATCGGCATCGAGGTTCATGCCCAGGATCACCAGCTTCTGCTCCGCGCCGTAGGTTTTATGCAGGTCCTTGAGGATCTGCAGGTCGGGTGTGCTCACCGCCAGGGCAGCCCAAAAATAGAGCAAGACGGGCTGGCCGCGGAAATCGGAGAGCTTGATCGGTTTGCCTTCGAGCGACTGGCCGTCGAAAGGCGGGACCGCCTTGCCGATCTTGAGCGGGGATTGAATCCGGAGTTCGAGCGTGCCGATGTCGAAAGGCTCGTTGATCTTGGCGCCTGGTTTCTCGGGCACGACCACCTCGTGCATCAAGTTGCCAATTTGCCGCTGGCGGTAGTACTCTTCCGCCGGATCGCTGACGCTCATCTGGAGCGTGTATCGGCCGGGCGGAACGTTATCGACGTGAAAGCTGCCGTTGGTGTCAAAGAGCAACACATAGGTGCGTTCGAGCAATTCGATGGCCCTGCCTGCGTCGGATCGCCAGAATTCGCCCTGGCGCTTGTTGAAATCCGCCCAGGCCCTTTGCTGCTCCTCCGCCGTCCTCAGTTTCGAGACATCCGGCGGCGTTATGGTTTGCGCGGGCACCACCAACATCAACTTATGCACATCCCGCTTCCAATCGACATCCGACTGCTCGCCGCCGAGCACCTTTACGCGCCCAAGCACGCTCCGGCCAGAGCCTCCGAGCGTGACCTCGGTGGTCTCGCCGGGCTTGACCCGGAGCGGCAATCCGTGGCTCAACGGGATTTCCCGCTGGTTGTTCTCGCTGAGGCGGTATTCGACGTAAATGCGGCGGTCCCCGGGCGGGGCTTTCTCAAACCGGCTCGGTTTTGAGATAAAGGGAGAGCGCGGAGGATCGCTGCCCCGGTTCATACACGCGATCGGAGCGGTGTTGCAGCCGCACCCATTGGTCCGAACCGGGCTTGTCGCCCACGCGCATCACGCCTTTGACGCGGCCCCACCCTTGCAGGACAACGCGCCCGCTGGATTCGACTTGGCTGGCTTTGAGTTCGGCGTAGCCCTGTTCGTGGGCCGCCAGGATCATGTCCGCTTCGAGCTTCGGAGAAAACTCGAAGCGGCCCCGGGCATCGCTGCGGGTCATGTCCCCGCTTGAGCTGGTGCTGCGGAATTGGCCGGACATGTCCATATAGCCGCTCTCGCTCTTGTCCAGGAGCAGGACCGTCGCGCTGGGGACGGGCGTGCCATCGGCCAATTGCACCACGCCACTGATCCCATGCCCCCGTTTCAAAGCGAAGTCGTTGGTGTAAGAGTCGCCCGTCCGCCAGCCCGGGGAAATCTGTGGCAGATAGCCTGGGGCCTCGACCATGATCCGCGCCTCCGGTTGAAAATAGTAATCGTCGATGCGGATGCTGTAGTCGCCCTTCTGGCCGCGCAACGGGTCCTGACGATCCCACCGAATCTGGCTGTCGTTCGGCGAATACTTCCGGCCCTTGATGATCGAAAACGAGTCGATTGGCTTTTTGGTTTCGGCGTCATAGACTTTGCCGGAGGCCCCTGGCCAACGGTTCAGCGTGAGAGTCAACTCGTCGCTGGAACCGGACACGGACTGGCGCATGTTATAGCAATTGCTCTTGCTCAGGAAAAACGTCAGTTGGTCCGGCGGCGCTCCAGTCCAGGCGAAACGACCCTGCTCATCGGTCAACGTTTGGAAATGCACCAGGTCGCTGGTCCCCTGCCACTCGTCCAGCCGCACTTTCGCCCCCTCCACCGGACGGTTCTGGCGATCAATCACCCGGCCCCGCAACACGCGAGGCGGGGTGAGCCGGATGTCAACGGGCGCAAGGCCCGGCTGGATATTGATCACTTCGTATTTTGGCGATTGACCGTTGCGAAACACGTTCAGCGTGCCGTCGCCAGCCTCCGAAGCCATCATGCGAAACCGTCCCCGGTCGTCGGTGCGCAGATATTTCCGCTCGTAGAACGGGCTGTTCCGTTGGAAAACCACTTCAGCGCCAAGAATCGGCTTGCTGCTGCTGTCCCAAACCGTGCCGCTGACGAGGATGCCCGGTTGCAACGTCATCTCGGCAGCGGCGGAAAGCAGTGCGTTGCTGGTCACCAGCGGGATGGAGGCCAGCCGGGCGGCGGCGGGCCGGGCTGGGCCGGGGGTCTCCTGAGTTTGGAAGGCAACCAGGCTGCCATCATCGAGCCGCTGGTAGGACACGTTGCGCGAGTTCCCGCCGACGGGCCGGTTCGTTGGGGGTTCGGCGAAGCCCGGCATCGCATAGAGAGCGGATTTGTAATCCGGGTGCGAGAGTTGAAAACTGAACCCCTCGAAGCCAGGCGGAAAACTGCTGCTGGACCACTTGCCGGCCACGTCGGTCAAAGCCGTGTCGTAATCAGTTCGTGTATAAAGGCGCGGGCCGCTCTTGACGACTCGATGGATTGACACTTCCACGCCAGGAATCGGCTTGCCCTCCGGGTTCTTGACTATACCGCCCGCGGTCACACCGCGCGCCGACGGCGCTTGGAATTCGCGGGTGAACGCGGCGCGGTTGGTCCGGGACTCGGAGATGGCGAACGGGATGTGATTCGGCGCCCGCACCAGCATGCTGAAGGCCACCATTTGCTGCGGTGGATAGGGAAGCCGGCAAATACCGCGCGCATCGGCCCTGGCTTCACCGAAGAAATATGTCTGATCGTCGTCCGTCAGCGTGAGATCCGCAACCGCGTTGGTGAGCGGGCCGCCAGCCGGTCCATCTGTCACCCGAATGACAAACTCGCCGCGATAGATCGAGTCGCCGAACTCGTGCAGGGCGCGCATCATTTTCCGCGACGACACAGCCCGGTTCGGCGGCAGACCCGAATCGCCTTCCTCCGCCGAAATGGCGAAGATCAGCGGCGTGGCCCGGCTGAAGAG
>WNFM01032460.1_pt2 | contig 10009 bp, 11 predicted proteins | sample 5400271 | NCBI WGS metagenome assembly WNFM01 (sample SAMN13153352, study PRJNA577476) | soil metagenome | isolation source: 60 cm saprolite on Douglas fir-dominated hillslope | place: USA:California | collected 2013-09-17
GGGGGCCGCTAGGGCGGAACCGGGACGGCGAAGATCGCGCCGCGCCCCGTCTTGCCCGGATAGTCGGGGCTCGCCACGTCGGCTCCGCCGTAGACGGTCATCCCATAGAGCATTCCGTCCAACTCGATCACGTTGTCGATCGGCTTGCTGCCGTCGCTTGCGTTGTCGCCGAAGTGATAGACGATCTGCGGCATGGCGACCGCGCCGAACGGCACCGGCGCAATCCTGAACACGGTCCCCTTGTCGTGATGGCCGCCCGCGCTGGTCGTGCCGTAGAGCCAGGTTCCATCGAACATGAGCGACCCATAAGGGTCCGCGCCGTCGGCATGCTCGGTCCCCTGGAACGAATGCACGATGCTGAATGCTGCCGCGCTGCCGGGCGTCGCGCTCGGATCGATCTGGAAGATGACGCCATCGCCGCCGCCGGTCGACGCGTCACATGCATCGGCGCCGCCGCCCGTGCCGCCGCATTGCGTAAGCCCGAAGAAGATTCGCTTGCCACCGATGGTGACCGGCGTCAGGTAGCCGTGATCGGAGAGCGCGCCGTGGTGAGCGCGTAGGAAAATACCGCGCCGTATCCGGTGGTGCCGGACGGCGTCGTGCCATCGCTGCGCGCGATGCCGTAGAGGACGCCGCCATCGAGGACGATCCGGCCGTGCGGATTGCGGCCCTGCGCGCGCGTCAAGTCGTGCAAGGCGACAAACGTCGACCCATCGGGACTGACGGCGTACACGAGTCCCTCGTCGTGCGCCCCACCCGACGCGGTTTGACCGTAGAGCATGCCGGTCATGGGGTCGATCGAAAACGAGCTGTGCTGTTGCGCGCCGCCCGGCGCGCCGTTGAACACCCAAAGCGGAGGTATCGGTGCCGGGATCGGCGCCGACGGCGAGAACGACAGGACCTGGCCCTGATTGCCGTAGGTCTGGCCACTGACTTGATTCATGCCCTGCGTCGTCGAGTAAAGGCGTGCGGTGTTCGCGTCGAAGGTCATCGCGTCGTGGCGAGGATCGCAGCCATCCGCGCCGGTGAATCGATACAACACCTGATAGTTTGACCCGTCGGGGTTCACCGAGAAAACGATCCCGCAATCGCCCGTCCCGCCGATCGAGCCTTTGGGTTCGGCGCCGTCGCCCGCGGGCAAGGCCGGGCCGCCAAACGCGTAGATCGTGGTCGGCGCGGTGGCCCTCGTCGAGTCGTCGCCGCCGAAGTTGCAACTCCCGAGAAAGGTTGCCGAGAGCAGGATCGCGCCGATACGCAGGCTCTTCATCTCGATCAGCGTCCAGCCAACCGCGTATTGCCGTCGGCGCTCCAGTCTTCGCTGCCGACGCCGTGATGGACGATGAAGAGTCCGTCGGGATCGTACTGGCGCTTCACGGCGCGCAACTGCGGGTAGTGCGGTCCCCAATACGCGTCGCGCCACGTGTTGTCGAAAAAGCCCGCTTCGGAAACATACGATCCTTTTGCGGGCAGCGCCCTGCGCAATTCGCGCATCGCGCGCGCAATGCTGCGGGCATCTTCGCGCGCTTTCGCAAGATCGGGCGCGTGTCCCGCGATTTCCGGGAACGCCGGTGGTCCGCCGCCGGCGATAATCACGAGAGCAAACGCGGTGAGCACGGCGGGATTCATCGCGGTTTCCCTGGCCGACGCGAGCGCCTCGGCGGGCGCGCCCGCGAGTCCCTTGTTGAAATGCAGCGAGACCCTCCAGATTCGTGAAGTGGCAAACAGCGCGTCGGCAAGGCGCTTCTGCGCGCTGCCGCGCAGCAACGACGCCGGAAGCCACGTCGATTCGTAGCCGTGCAGGAACTGGCCCGCCTCGCCCAGATTGCCCACCCAGAACACGTTGCTCGCCGGTGCGCCGGTGCGATCGTCGCCCAGCACGACGGAGGGCATGTTCTTGCGCAGGTATTCGGGGTCCCACAGATGCCGCGCGGGAATGTCGACGATTCGCGGCGGCGAGGCGTGCGCGAAGTCGCCCGGCGCGGCCGCCACCCAATCGAGAAACGGCTGCCACGTGGCATCGGCCTGCGCCTTGCCGATCCCCTGGAACACCATCGCGATGTCGAGCGTGTTGTCGGTGCGAAAAGCCGCCTGCTCACCCCACTGCGGATTGAAAAGGCGCTCGGCGTAGAACGCGACGAATCGCGTGATCAACCGGCGGAACGCCGCATCGGAGTTGGCGCGGATCGAAATGTTGACGCCGCCGAAGAACTCCGGAAGGTCGTGCGTGCGCAACGTCATTTTCGTCACTACGCCGAGGCTGCCCCCGCCGCCGCCCTTCAATCCCCAGAAGAGATCCGGATGCGTGCAGGCATTGGCGACGCGTACGACGCCATCGGCGGTGACGACTTCGGCCTCCAGCAGCGACGCCGCCGCCATTCCGTATCGCTTCGACCGCCGCCCTGGACGTAGCGGCCCGCTTCGGTGACGACCGCGTGATACGTGCGCATCCAGATGTTGCCCGACTCGACGGTGACCGCGGGTTGCGGAGCCTGCCGGCCCGCGCAGCCTTCGCCGACAAACGCATCGTGCAGCGTGATGGCATTCATCTCCCGCGTCCAGACGAGCAGCGAGCCCGCCGCGTTGGACGTTCCCTGGTAGCTGTGCCCGCCGCCCTTGACGACCAGCCGCAGCTTGTTTTCTCGCGCGAAATTGACGGCATGCACGACGTCCCGCGCCGTACGCGCGGCGACTGCATAGGCACTGGGCCGCGACGTCCAGCCATCGACCCAGCCGCACGTTTGCGTCAGCGCATCGTTGTCGCCGATGTAATATGGATTCTTGAGTTCCTTGAAGACGTCGTTGCAGGCCGCGCCGTCGGATGCGCATTGCGCAAGCGGTGAGACGACTTTGCTGAGCCGTCCGCCGACCTTCTGATTGAGGCTTTCCCAGTTTTCCGTGGACGGCCATGCCGGATCGCCGGGAAGAGTGCGCCGATAGGGGCCCGATGTGGCGGATGCAGCGCGCGCCGATACTGCGACCGGCGCGCCGATGACCGGCAACAACGGGAGGACACATGCGCGCTGCAGCAGTTTGCGTCGATTCATTGGCGCTTTCGCGGACGGTCACGTGCCCGCACGGCCGCCCGAAAGGCACGTTGCGCCCCCTTTGGGCAGCGAACGAAGTGAGCGGGGGATCGTAGCGTCGGCTATTCAACCACAGTCGGCGACCGTTTGGCGCGGGAATAAAACCGGCGGCCTCACGGTATAGCGGGTAACGGAGGATTCGATTGCCTGAGCAGACGCGCTTCGAAGAGCTGGTCCTGCCGCATCTCGACGCAGGCTACAACCTCGCGCGTTGGCTGACGCACAACGTCGCCGACGCCGAGGACGTGGTCCAGGATGCCTGCATGCGTGCGCTCAAGTATGTCGGGTCGTTGCGCGACGGCGATGCTCGCGCGTGGTTCCTCACCATCGTGCGCCGCGCGTTCTACGATTGGTGCGGACGCAACCGCCCGGCGGAGATCGCCCGCGACGATGGGACCGCGATCGACATGGCCATTGACGAGGCGGCGATCGGTCCCGAGCAAGCCGCGCTCAAAAGCTCCGAGTCGCGCTTGCTGGCGGACATGGTGGCCGAGTTGCCGCTGGCTTATCGCGAAGTTTTGATTTTGCGTGAGTTCGAGGAACTGTCGTACAAGGAAATCGCACGCATCGCCGACATTCCCGTCGGCACCGTGATGTCGCGGCTCGCGCGAGCTCGCGGCTTGCTGCAACGTTCGCCGCTCTTGCACGCGATCGGCGGGCGGTCCGGAGGTGAACGATGAATTGCCATGAAGCGGGAATGCTTGTCGCGAGATACACCGACGGTGAAGTCGACAGCCTGCAACGGCATTCGATCGAGCGTCATTTGCGCGATTGCCCGGCGTGCACGGCGAAACACCAGGACTTGCTCGCGTTGCGCACGCAGATTCGCGCCGAGGTCCCCTACTATCCGGCGACGCCCGCGCTGCGCGAGCGCGTGCGGGCGCTTGTCGCCAATGCGCACGACGTTGCACCCGCTCGTTCGCCTCCGAAGCCCGATCGCTGGCGCTGGCTGACGGGAGGCGCCTTTGCCGGTTGCGCGGCCACCGTGCTCGCCTGGGTGCTCGGCACCGCGGTCATCGATTGGCGCGCGAACGAGGACGTCGCCGCCGAGGCCGTGGCAACGCATGTTCGGGCAACGCTTAACGACCATCTGATCGAGGTGGCCTCATCGGACCAGCACACGGTCAAGCCGTGGCTCTCCGCGCGGCTCGACTATTCGCCGCCGGTGCACGATCTGGCCAATGAAGGCTTCGCCCTCAGCGGGGGCCGGCTCGACACGCTCGACAAGCACCGCGTCGCGACACTGGTCTACCGCTATCGCCAGCACACGATCGATGTCTTCGTCAGGCCCGAGGCGGCGCGCGCGCCGTCGGCATTGCGCACGGTGCGCGGCTTCAACGTCGCGCATGCAGCCAGCTCGGGAATGGATTGGCTCGCGGTATCCGACGTCAGCCCCGACGTCCTGACCGCTTTCGTCGAACGGCTGGCGAGCGCCGACACCGCGCCGTAGTCGTTCTCGCCGCGCCGCGCGCTCGCCCACGACCGGCGGCGCGCCGCCGTTATTCCAAAAGGCATACCAACCTTTCTGCTGAGGTCTGACAGGTATGCGAGCGCGTAACGAAAGACGCGCGATCGCTCGCCGGCGCAATTTGCGTCTCCATGCCGGCGGTGCACGTGGCAGCCTCGCGTTGCCATGTGCGCCGGGACCTCTCTTAAAACCGCAGCAGACTTCGAAGGAGCACGCCATGTTTCGCAAACAGCATTCAGTTGGAAAACAACATTCAGTTTACAAACATCTGGTCATTGCGGCAGCGCTCGCGTTCGGCGCGTCCGGCGTCGCACTCGCCGACGACAACGATATGACTCGATTCGGCGGCAATGGGTATGTCTACTTTCACCAGGATCGACCCGCAGCCGGCAACGCACCTTCGACATTCCGCGAGACGAATCCGCGCGGGCTGTCGATCGGCGCCTATGAGACGTTGTCGGCCGACGGCCGGCCGCGGCAAGTGGCGAATGCGCCGGAAGCCGCCGCGATCGCAGCGATGGACGCCGCAAAGACGTGGCGCCAGGACAACCCGCACGGGCTGCCGATCAGTACGTATGAGACGCTGTCCGCCGACGGCCGCCCGTGGCAACGGCCGAATGCGACGGTCACCAGTGCAGTCGCGTCGACGGGTCGCGCGACTTCGGCAAACTGACGTTGGCCTGGACCGCCGGAGGCCGGAATTACGTTGGGCCTCCGGTGGTACTGTCAAGACAGGCGCTATTTCTTGGCCTTGCTATCCAACCAACTTCGCAGGGCGGCTAACGTCTTTTCCACGTGCTTGGTTGGATCCAAGCTCATGTATTGGAAAACGACAGTGTCGTCAGGAGCGATCACATAGGAAATGCGATTGGCGTATTCGGGCCGGGTCTGCATCACGGCGTCAAAGGATTTCATGATCGCCTGCGACTTATCGGAGGCAACGGGGAACTTGCTCTGACAGACCTGAACGGAGAATTTGGTCAACGTCTCTATGTCGTCTCCGGAGACGCCGATTACCGATGCTCCAAGTGCCTTGAACTCCTCCGTGGCATCCGCGAAATAGTGCGCTTCGATGGAGCAGCCTTCGGAATAGGCGGCGGGAAAGAAGTAGAGAACGACCGGTCCCTTCTTGAGTGATTCGGCTAGCGAGAAGTTGTAGACTGTTCCCCCCAGCGCGGCCTGCGTAGTGAAAGCGGGCGCACTCTCTCCGATGTCCAGCGCGCCGAATGCAGGGAACGAGAGTCCAAGCGTGGCAAGCACGCAAGCGAGAAAACGTGCCATGACTATCTCCACCGGAACGTCAGCGTACATTCTATCGCGGCTTCGAGGTTCCGCGGCGTTGCTGGTGTCGGTCCTGCTGGCGGCTTGCGGCACGCTGCCTGCGCAGGTCGATCGGCCGTATTCACCGGCGCAACAATCCTCCGCCGAAAGCCCGCTGGTCCGGATCGCGCAGGACTCCAGCCCCGCGCCGACACTGACGGGGTTTCGGCTTATGCCGCTGGGTTTCTATTCACTCGATGCCAGGATCCAGCTCGCGCGCAGGGCTCGCGACTCACTCGACGTCCAGTACTACCTGATTCAAGACGATCGTACCGGCCGCCTGCTGATGCGCAACTTGCGTGACGCCGCGTTGCGCGGCGTGCGAGTGCGGCTGCTGGTGGACGACCTTTACACGGCAGGCGGCGACCCGATGTTTCGCGGCCTGGCAGCCTTCCCGAACGTGGAGGTGCGTTTGTTCAACCCGTTCTGCTGCGCACGACAGAGCATCGCCAGTAAATACCTTGCGTCGATCGCCGATTTTAGACGACTCAATCACCGGATGCATAACAAGCTCTTCATCGCCGACGGCGCCGTCGCCGTCATGGGCGGGCGCAATATCGCAGACGAGTACTTTACGCGTAGCGCAACAGCCAACTTCGTGGATATGGATGTATTCCTGGTGGGTCCGGTTGTTCATCAACTCGCCAACCTCTTCGACAACTACTGGAACAGCCCGCAGGCGTATTCAGCCGGGGCCATCCTCGGCGAATCCGCAAACCGCGAAGAAACGCAACGCGCCTTCGACCATCTGGTGGACGACGGGGAGCAAATGATGTCCGTCACCGTCCCACCGTTCGATATCCTCGGCTACGGCCCGATAAGCGATGACCTCGATTCCGGGCGCCTTGGGCTCGTCTGGGGCACGGCGGTGGCGTTTGCTGACCAACCTGGCAAGGTCATGGCGACGTCGGACGAAATGGCGCGATCGATGAGCGTTCGGATGAGCATCATGGATCGAGTCATGAGCTCGAAGAGCGACGTTGTCATTTCGTCCCCCTATTTCGTTCCCGGGCCGATGGGCGTGCAGGAATTCGCTGACTTGCGAAAGCGTGATGTGAAGGTCGCCATCCTTACCAATTCACTGGCGTCGAACGACGAGCCAATTGTGCACAACGGATACGCGCGGTACCGCGTGGAGTTGCTGCGAACCGGTGTCGACATCTACGAACTCAGTCCTACGCGCATCCGGCACAACGAGCGGCTGGCGCTTCCCGGCACGTCTCTTGGCCGCCTGCACGCCAAGACGGCAGTGATCGACCAAGCGACGGTTTACATCGGGTCGGTGAACCTCGATCCGAGATCCGAGAGCACGAACACCGAGCTCGGGATCATTGCCGAGTGTCCGGAACTGGCGAAGGAAGTGATCCGTGTCATCAATATCAGCAAGCTTCAGAGTTCATATCGACTGCGCTTCGCCCCCGACGGCCGAAGTCTGGAATGGCTGGCGACGGACGATCACGGAGACGTTGTGCTCTCCGCAGAGCCCGAGGTCACGCCGTTCATGCGCTTTCAGAACATGTTGTTCGCGCCGTTCGTGCCAGAGCAACTGCTATAGCTAACCTGTCAGCCGAACGTGAACGCGTAAGCCTCCACGCCTGGATCGAGAAACTCGATCTCGAACAGTCGATCGGCGATAGGCTTCTGTTGTTGGCGGATCAGCTGATATAACCTCTGCTCGGCAACTGCGCCGTTGCCTTGCACGTCGACGTCAGATCCGTGGGCAGCGCCCGGCGGCTGTCCGTCGATGAGCACACGAAATCGCACGGGAACTCCTCGCGCCGCCGGTCCCATGACCAGATGAAGATCGCGGGCGTGAAAGCGGTACGCGATCCGCCCGTTGGCCGTGTTCAATACGGTGGCCGGTTTGCTCACCGTCCAATCCCCTGAAAGAGCCCATTGATTGAGTTTGAGCCGCGCGGGAGTGGCATAGACGCGGCGCTTGTCCTGGACCGCCCCGCCGGGAGACGCAAAGCCCTCGGTGCGCTCATAGCCGACATAGTTTTCCGGAGACTTCAGGTTGGCCCAATCGGCGGCGACTTCCGCACCACGCGCATCCGGCGCGGAAACCGGTTCACGACTGATGCCGCTCGTTCCGGCCTCGGCCAATAGTTGTTGAATGACCCTTTCCGATCGGTCGTATTCACCCTCGCCGAATTGATGGTACCGAATTCGCCCCTGCGCATCGACCAGATAGAGGGCCGGCCAATATTGATTCTTGAGAGCATTCCATATCGCAAAGTCGTTGTCGATCGCGATTGGATAATTGACTCTCATGTCCTTCGCAGCTCGGTGAACGTTATCGACGTTGTGCTCGAAGGCGAACTCGGGGGCGTGCACGCCGATCACTACCAACCCCTGATCCTTGTACTTGTCGGCCCACGCGCGGACGTAGGGAAGCGTGCGTAGCCAATTGATGCAGGTATAGGTCCAGACGTCGATCAGGACAACCTTTCCTCGCAGACCGGCTGCCGTCAATGCGGGCGAATTGAGCCACTCGGTCGCACCGCCAAGAGAGGGCAACTCGCCTTCAATTGGCAATCGAACCACAGCGGGTGCCGCCTGAGACACGCCTTGGCCCTGGGCCATGGTCTCGATCGGGGCCACGATTGCGGTCGCGAATATTGTCGCAAGCAAGAGCCGGCTTGTATTCATGTCGAATGCCTTTCACGACGAACACGGCGCTGATCAATGAGCGTCGACGTCGACCACCGCTTGAGCAAAGGCCTGCGGCGCCTCCTGAGGCAGGTTGTGCCCGATGCCGCCCGTAATGAGCCGGTGCGAATACTTGCCCGCGAATTTCTTGGCATAGGCACTGGGGTCAAGATGTGGAGCACCATTGGCATCACCTTCAAGCGTGATTGTGGGCACGCCGATGATGGGCGCTTGCGCAAGCCGCCTTTCGAGTTCGTCGTACCTGGACTCGCCCTGCGCCAGCCCGAGCCCCCAGCGGTAGTTGTGGATCACGATCGCGGCATGATCCGGATTGTCGAACGCCGCAGCGCTCCGATCGTACGTGACATCGTCGAACACCCACTTCGGCGAAGCCTGCCGCCAGATGAGTTTGTTGAAATCTCGGCGGTACTGCTCGTAGCCGAGGCGCCCGCGATCCGTGGCGAAGTAGTACCGGTACCACCACTCGAACTCGCCTTGAGGCGGCAACGGCATCTTGTTCGCCTCGGGGTTGCCGATCAGGTATCCGCTCACGGAAACCATCGCCTTGCAGCGCTCCGGCCACAGCGCTGCGATGATGTTGGCCGTCCGCGCACCCCAGTCGAAAGCACCGATGACCGCCTTTTCGATCTTCAGCGCATCCATCAACGCGATGATGTCCAGCGCGACCGCCGCTTGCTGCGCGTTACGGAACGTGTCATTCGAAAGAAAACGCGTCGTGCCGTAGCCGCGCAGATAGGGGACAATCACACGGTATCCAGCCGATGCCAGCAAGGACGTGACATCGACGAAGCTGTAGATATCGTAGGGCCAACCGTGGAGAAGAATCACGGCCGGACCATTGGCAGGGCCGGCTTCAGCATATCCGACATTGAGGACGCCTGCGTCGATCTGCTTCAGCGAGCTGAACGACGTGTTCGTGCCTGGCTTGATCGGGTTGATCTTGGTCGCTTGTGCGTCCGCAGATCCGATCATGCCAAATTCGGCGGCGGCAATCGTCATGGCCGCAGTGCCAAGAAAGCGGCGGCGACAGCGGTTGATCTCTTCCCGCTCGATTTCCACACACAGTTTGCTATTGCTCATGAGGTCCTGGCTTCACCGCTTCGGGTACGCAGTAAACACATAGTCCTTTTTCGCCACTATCGTATGGCACGCGAACCCGCAATCGGCGCCGCTGCCATTGGGCTTGAACGTATCGGACGCGGAGTCATAGTCAAACTCGGCGTATCCCCAGTTGCCGCTCTTTGCAAATCGCTTGCTATCCCTGACCATGAAATCGACGTCATGCAGGGTATCCGGCACCGTCGTCGGAGCGGGGGCCTCGGCACTTTTTTTCGTCTTCCAATGGATCTTCGCCATCTTGGAGCCGTCAGGGAAAGGCTTGCCATTGCCGGGAACGCCGGCCAGGTAGGCGTCGATCATCACGGGATTGACGAGGATCACAGCGAACACGTCTCCGGACTGACTG
>WNFM01270784.1_pt1 | contig 10008 bp, 6 predicted proteins | sample 5400271 | NCBI WGS metagenome assembly WNFM01 (sample SAMN13153352, study PRJNA577476) | soil metagenome | isolation source: 60 cm saprolite on Douglas fir-dominated hillslope | place: USA:California | collected 2013-09-17
GGTGCGACCAGGATGCCGCCGGCCAGCCACGCGATGATCGCCGCGACCGCGCCAACGGTGAACACGATCCCGGTCGTGGACGTCCAGAGCTGGAATCCGCCGGCGTCCTGGTAGTAGAGCAAGGCGCCGCCGAGGACCGTCAACGTCGAGACGATCATGAAGTACTGCGGCAGCTTCCGGCGGTTGATGACCTCGTCGACGAACTTCTCGGCGTCGGGCCCGAGCTTGTTGATCGTCGGCTCCAGGTAGAAAAAGAAGAGTGCGGCGCCGCCCGCCCATGCCATGGCCGAGCCGATGTGGACGATCCTCAAGGCAATGTGCAACCAGTCCACGCGTGTCCTCCTGCTCTACGTCCACCCCGGAGTGGCTACTCTGGCGAGCGTAGCGCCTCAGGCACGCCGAATCAGTGTCAGTGAGGGATTGGAGCGGGAGACGGGATTCGAACCCGCGACATCCGGCTTGGAAGGCCAGCGTTCCACCACTGAACTACTCCCGCCCTGAGGAGTACCAGCGAAAGCGGTGAAACGTCCGCTCGCGATGGCAGTTCGCGCACACGATATCGCACAGGGATGCCTCGGCCAGGAGCCCCTTCCTCCCGATCCGACCAACGAGCGCCGTTACACGCGCCTTCTTCAGGGACGGGTCTCGATGGTCGAACTCCATGACGCAGGGAGGGTACGAACGACCGCAGTCGGAACATGGCGTAGCGCGGAGCTCGTCGAGCAAGGCCGCATCAGCGCGCCATCGCGCCCGTCGCCGGTCGATGTGTGGGCTATTGGCCGTCGACGGCCCGCGGGCCGCGAGACGAGCCTGATGCTGGGTTCGGGTTCGCGTGCGGTGGCAGTTCGCGCAAACGACATCGCACTTGGCGACCTCCGCTAACAGCCGGTCCCTGCGAGACGTAAGCGCGGTTGAGCGGGACAACCAGAATGACCTCGTCGCCGGGTCGCGGTGATCGAAGTCCATCTGGTGGGGCTTGTACTGGACTCCACAATCTGCGCACGGTCGACTCTTGATCGATGCCAGGAAGTCGCGGGTCAATGCTTGGCGCCGCTGAACGCGGTCGATTTCTTCGCGTCGGTGGTCCCAGTAGTACCGGCGATTCGCGTCCGTCTGGTCGCGCGTTCTGGCCATGACCAAGTATAGAACGTTCGTTCTGTTTTGGCGTGGACATGGGATATACCAAGAACATGATCGGACTTCGTCACGTGTTGAGAGGATCTGAGGCGGCCAAGCAGTACGATGGCCGCTCGATGACCGTTCAGTCCCCACCGCGGGCGTGTCCGCGCTGTGACAGCGCCGTCGCCCCCGATGCTCGCTTCTGTGCCAATTGCGGCCAGGCGCTCGAGGGCGCGACCGACCGCGACCAGGCCACCCAGGCTCGGCTCGTCGCGGCCGCCCCGGCGCCGCTGATCGACAAGATGCGGGCGGCCAAGCTGACCGGCGAGCGAAAGCCGGTCACCGCGGTCTTCGCCGACGTCGTCGGGTCTACCGCCCTCGCCGAGCGGATGGACCCCGAGGACTGGACCGCGATGATGAACGAGGCGTTCGACCACATGTCGCGGGCCGTCTTCAAGTACGAGGGCACGATCGCCCAGCTGCAGGGCGACGCGATGCTCGCGTTCTTCGGCGCCCCGATCGCCCACGAGGACGATCCCGAGCGAGCGGTGATGGCAGCGCTCGACATGATCAAGGCGACCGACGAGTTCGCCCGGCAGCTCAAACAGACCCAGGGCCTCGACTTCCGGATCCGCGCCGGGGGGAACACCGGCCCGGTCGTCGTCGGCAACGTCGGCAGCGATATGCGGTACGAGTACACCGCGCTCGGCGACGGGATGAATACCGCCGCAAGGATGCAGGCCGCGGCGGCCCCGGGCACCGTGCTGGTGACCGAGCACACGCTCAAGCTGGCCAAGGAAGCCTTCGACGTCGAGGACCTCGGCGGCATCGAGGTCAAGGGCAAGTCCGAACCCGTGCACGCGTACCGGATCCTCGCGCGCCGCGAGGCGCCCGGCCCGAAGCGAGGCCTCGCATCGGTCGGTCTCGAGAGCCCGATGGTCGGACGAGACGGGCCCCTCGAGACCCTCCTGAACCTGCTGCCAACCGTGCGGGCGGGGCGCGGCCGAGTCGCCTTCCTCGTCGCGGAACCGGGCATCGGCAAGAGCCGGCTCCTCGCGGAGCTGCGCCATCGCCTCGACGCCGAGGCCACGGAAAGCCTGCCGGCCCCGCGCTGGATCGAGGCCCGGTGCGTGTCGTACGGCCGGAACCTGCCCTACCACCTCCTGATCGATCTCGTCCGCGCAACGCTTGGCATCGGTCCGAACGCGACCGAGGCCGAGGCTCGCGGGATCCTCGACCGGGAGCTGGCCGCGTTCATCGGCGCCGAATCGGTCGATGTCGCGCCGTATTTCGCCCACCTGCTGGCGCTGCCCCTGCGGCCGGAAGAGATCGTCATCACGCAGACCGACCCAAGCGTCATGCAGTCACGTTTCACGGCAGCCACGCTGCGGCTCCTCGGAGGCTTGACCGCGAACGGCCCCTGCGTCCTCGTTTGCGAGGATCTCCACTGGGCCGACCCGGCATCGGTCGAGGTCGCCCGCCAGCTCCTCCCGCTGGCCACCGAGATGCCGCTCCTGTTCATCGGCGCCACCCGGCCGGACACCGATGCCCCCGGGTGGGCCCTCGTGACGCAGGCCCGCGAGATGTTCGGCGAGGCCCTCACGGAGATCCACCTTGAGCCTTTGACCGACGCCCAGAGCCGCGAGCTCGTGGGCCACCTGCTCGCGATCGAGTCGCTCCCCGAGGCGGTCCGCTCGCTCATCCTGGCGCGTGCCGAGGGCAATCCCTTCTTCGTCGAGGAGGTCGTTCGGATGCTCATCGAGCGCGGGGTCATCGAGCTCCAGGACGATCGCTGGAGGGCGATCGAGGCGATCTCGACGATCGAGATCCCGGAGACGCTCCATGGCCTCCTCCTGGCCCGGATCGATCAGCTTCCGGAGGCCGCCAGGCGCAGCCTCCGGATCGCAGCCGTGATCGGCCGGCAGTTTCCCGTTCGGGTCCTCGAGCGGGTCATCGGGACCGGAGCGGAGTGACCATGACCACGGAGACACAGCTCGACACGCTCGAGGCGAAGGGCCTGATCCGGCTCGCGGCGTCCGTGCCCGAGCTCGAGTACCTCTTCCGGCACTGGCTCGTCCAGGACGCGGCCTATGGGTCGCTCCTGAAGCAGGAACGCAAGGTCCTCCACGGTCAGGTCGGCGCCGCGCTCGAGGCCCTCTACCCCGATCGCCGCGACGAGCTCGCGGCGGTGCTCGGGATGCATTTCGAGGAGGCCGGCGACGACGAGAAGGCGATCGGCTACCTGACAGCCGCCGGCCGCTATGCCGTGGACCGAAACGCGATCCAGGAGGCGTTCTCGGCCTATGACCGGGCCGCCGCATTGCTCCCCCCAGCGACGCCGCAGGACGACCTCGCGACCCGTCGCCGGCGAATCGAGGTCCAGCTCGGGCGATCCAAGGCCAGCTGGACCTTCCGCAACGTGAACGAGGTGATCACCGATCTCGAGGCGGTCGCCAACGACGCCGAAGAGCTCGGCGACCTCCAGCTCATCGCCGAGATCCATCTGCTGCTGGCTCTTTCCCGGCTTCAGACCGGCGACATGGCGGCAGACCCGGCCGTCCAGCGCTCTCTCCAGCGCGTCACCGAGATCGGCGAGCAGCTCGGCGATACCTCACTGCGGGCCCTGCCTCTCGCGCTCGCAGGTCTCATGCAGGTCTACACCGGGCCCGTCCGAGCGGGCGTCGAGGCACTCGAGGAGGCCGTGCCCCTGATGGAGGGCCACAAGGACATGATCGGCGCGGCCTTTGCCCGCGGATCGCTGGCGATGGGCTATGCGACCCTCGGCGAGTTCGACAAGGCCGAGATCGCGAGCGCGAACGCGACCGAGCTCGCGAAGAGCGCCGACCTCATCGCCCAGCTCGACGCCCAGATCGCCGAATCGATGCTTCGTTCGGCGCGTGGCCAGGTCGACCAGGCCATCCCGATCGCGCAGGCCTGCATCAGCCGAGCCGCCGAGACCGGCGCCTCGGCCTGCGTCATGGCCAGCTCGTTCGTCCTCGGCGACCTCCTCCACCGGGAGGGTCGCTTCGCGGAGGCGAAGGTCGCGCTCAAGCGCGGTCGTGACCTGTCGCTGGTCGTCGATCGGATGGCCTGGCGCCCGACGCTCGTCGCCTGGCTCGGCGGCGCAACCGCAGCGCTCGGCGAGACGCCCGAGGACCAATGGGACGAGGTGCTCGCGACGACCCGGATGATCCACAACACGATGGGCGAGGCCGGCATCCTGGCGAAGCGGGCTGAGGCGGCCGCGCGCCGGGGCGACATGGCCGCGGCGCAGCCGGACTTCGTAGCCGCGGTGAAGATCCTCGAGGCCGAGGGCGCCCGACCGAGCCTTGCCCGCGTCCTTCGAGTCTGGGGAGAGGCTCTTCGTGCCGCTGGCCGGACCGACGAGGCCGAGGCGACGCTCCGGCGTTCATTGGAGCTCTTCGAGGAGCTCGGAATCCCGGGCGAAGCCGGCGTTGTCAGGACGCTGCTGTCGCTCGGCGACACCTCTATCGCGTTCGGGAGCTAGCCCGTTCGACTTAGCCCGACTTCCGCTCCAGGATGGGCTTGGCAACCTCGGGCTTGTCGACGACGAACGCGAACATCGCCCGATCGCCCCAGCGCCCGAGGAACAGGTGGCCGTGGACGTTCACGCCGGCATCCGCGAGCGACCGCGCGACGTGGGCCATTCCGCCCGGCTTGTCGTCAACCTCGGCGATGATCGACTCGCCTTCGACGTACCGATAGCCGCCGTCGTCGAGGACTCGCCGGGTCGTGTCGTCGTCGGCCGTCGTCATGATCACGTGGCCGCTATCACCCAGGCCGCCGCCGCCGATTGCGCGCAGGTCGACGCCATTCGCGGCCAGCGTCTCGGCAAGGACCGCCATCGAGCCGGGCGTGTTCCTGAGCTCTACGACGAACTGGTTGCCCATCCGGCCAATCGTACGCGTGGCGCGGCCCGCCCGATCGCTCGATACGATCCGCTCGTGCCCATCGACGAGCGCGAGCACACGCTCCTGATCTCGGCGACGGAGGCCGACCTGCCGTCCCCGGTCGCCGCGGCCCTCCGAGCGCCGTCGAAGGGCTTGCCCGGCGTCGTCCGCGACGGCGGGATCCCATGGGCGACCGCGTCCTGGGGCGATCCAACCGACCCGCCGCTCCTGCTCATCCACGGCGTCACCTCGGCAGCGGGCATCTTCTGGCGGGTGGCGCCGGCGCTCGCGGCGGGCGGGCGCCGGGTCCTGACGATCGACCTGCCAGGCCATGGCGACACCGGGACGTGGCGGGGTCGGCATCAGTTCGCCGACACGGCCGACGATCTCGCCGGGTTCATCCATGCGGCCGGGCTCGACGTTCCGGATCTGGCAGTGCTCGGTCATTCGTGGGGCGGGATGGTCGTGGCCGGCCTGCCTCGAGCCGGCGTCATCCCGCGGACGCTGATCCTCCTCGACCCTCCGGCCCTGGCTCGCGAGGCCCTCGAATACATGACCCGGGACCCGACCGAGGGGTCCTACGACTCGCTCGACGAGGCTCGCTCCGCCGTTCGAGCGGGAAACCCGAGCTGGTCCGACGGCGACATCGAGGCCAAGGCGGTCGGCCTGACGAAGTTCGACGTCGACGGGGCGCTGGCGATCCTGCTCGACAACGGCGAGTGGGACGCCGGCCTGACCGCCCTGGCCCACCCTCGGGCCGCGGAGATCCCGATCTGGTACATCCGGGGCGAGCACCGGACCGGCGGCCTCATCCCCGAGACGTTCGTCCCGGCACTGGCGGCCAGGGTCGGCCCGGACCACGTGCTGACGATCGCCGGTGGGCCGCATTCGCCGATGCGGACCCACCCGGAAGCCACCGTCCTTGCAATCCTCCGCGCCGTCCGAGGCGGCTAGGCGGGGCTCCCCGCTCGTCTGAGCTGGACGGCGCGCTCGTACGCGGCGAGGTAGCTCGGCGCCGAGCTTCGGCGCCAGTCGAAGTCCACGGCCATGCCCCGGTCCAGCAGCCCGTGCCATGCCGGGCCGGCCGCGTCGTAGATGGCCACGAAGCGTTCGCAGGCCTCGACGAGCGCCTTGGACGTCGCGGCCTCGAACCGGAACCCGGTCCCGGCGCCGGGATGGGCCGTCTCGTCGATCACGGTGTCCCGCAGGCCGCCTGTCGCTCGCACGATCGGTGGCGTGCCGTAGCGGAGCGAGATCATCTGGCCGGTCCCGCACGGCTCGAAGCGGGACGGCATGAGAAACCCGTCGGCGCCGGCGTAAATCCGGCGGGCGAGGTCGCGGTCGAACCGCTCGAGTAGCGCGATCCGGTCCCGATGCCCCGCCGCGACGACACGCAGCGGCTCGACCACCTCGTGCGGACCCGAGCCGAGGACCACGAGCCGGACCCCGCGCCTGAGGAGCGCGGGGGCCGCCCGGGCGACGATGTCGAAGCCCTTCTGGGGATCGAGTCGGCCGATCATCGCCAGTACCGGACCCGGGTCGGTGCGGTCGAATCCGACCTCGCCGAGCAGCTCCGACCGACAGGCCGCCTTACCGCGTCGGTCCTCCAGCGAGTAGCCGGCGGCAGTCGAGGGATCCGTGACCGGGTCCCAGAGCTCGGTGTCGAGGCCGTTGAGGATCCCGAAGAATCGATCGCCCCTGGCCCGCAAACGGTCGTCGAGGCCCATCCCCTGCGCCGGCCTGAGAGCCTCGGCGGCGAAACCCGGGCTCACCGTATTCACGAGGTCGGCACGATCGATCGCGGTCCCGAGCAGGTCGAGCCCATCGCGATTGGAGCCCGCGAGCGCCGAGCGCCGCCTGATTCCGAGCTCGGCCAGCCGATCCGCCGGCGTCCAGCCGTGATAGGCGAGGTTGTGGATCGTCAGGAGGCTCGCAAACCCGCGCACGACCGGGTCGTCGCGGAGCGGGCCGTCGCGGAAGAGCAGCGCGGGGGCAGTGTGCCAATCGTGTAGATGGATGACGTCCGGCGGCCGAGGCTCGGCCCGGAGCTGCTCCAGCGCGGCTCGACAGAGCAGCCCGAACCGGCGCGCGTTGTCCGGAAAGTCGCCGCTCTCATCGCCGTAGTAGCCGGCTCGATCGAACGACGGCGGGTGGTCGACGAGTCGCAGGCGATAGCCGTCGGCCTCGACGTCGACGATCGAGACCTCCGTCCGGCCGCCGAGGGCTACGGGATCCGGGACCCGCAGCGGGTGCGTCACGGCTCCGGCGGGCGGCATGATCCCGCGATAGCGCGGGAGGAAGACGTCAACCGGGCCCTCCAGCGCAGCGCCGCCAATCTGTCCGAGTGCCCGCGCCAGCGCATCGACGACGTCCGCCAGCCCACCGGTCTTCGCCCACGGCTCGCATTCCGCAGCGATGAAGGCGACGCGGAGGGGCCGACTGGGAGCACCGGACATGGCGGCATCGTAGCCAGCGGGGCCGCGCTTCACGTCTATCATCCGGTTCCCAGATGGAGCCCACCGTCCGTATCCCCTCGGCGCTCCCGACGCACCTGCGCGTCCCCCCGGAGCTCGAAGGGCTCCGGCGACTCGCCTACAACCTCTATTGGTCGTGGCATCCCCGGGCGCGGTCGGTGTTCGGAAGAATCGACAACGCCGCGTGGACGCGGACGCACAGCCCGATCGGCGTGCTGGCCGGCATGGTCGAGTGGGGCCACCTCCTCGACGACTCGGACTTCATGACCGTCGCCAACCGGGAGATCGCCGACTTCGACCGCTACCTGGCGAACGGCGCCGACCATTGGTTCCACCGCCGTCACGCGAGCCAGCTCGGCGGACCGATTGCCTATTTCTGTGCCGAGTACGGTCTCCACGAATCCCTCGGCATCTACTCGGGCGGTCTCGGGGTCCTCGCCGGCGACCACATGAAGACCGCGAGCGACATGGCGCTGCCGCTGGTGGGCGTGGGTCTCCTGTACCGCAAGGGCTACTTCCGCCAGACGATCGACGCCGACGGCCACCAGGAGCATCGCTACCCCGACTACGACCTGCGCCGCCTGCCCATCAGCCGCGTGCTCGACCGCGAGGGCGACCCGCTCAGCGTCAGCGTCGAGCTGCCCGGCCGAGATGTCACGGTCGACGTCTGGGTCGTCCAGGTCGGGCGGGTCCCGGTCCTGCTGCTCGACACCGATACGACGGCGAACGAGGCCGCCGATCGCCCGATCACCCACATCCTCTACGTCCGCGGCCGGGAGATGCGGCTCCACCAGGAGCTCGTCCTCGGGATCGGCGGGGGATCGACCCCGCGGCGTGGCATCTCAACGAGGGCCACTCGGCGTTCCTCCTCGCCGAGCGGGCGCGTGAGCTGGTGGCCGCGGGTGCGCCGCTCGAGGAGGCCTTTGAGCGGGTGAAGCGGAACAGCGCCTTCACGATCCACACGCCGGTCTCGGCGGGGAACGAGCGGTTCGACGCGAACCTCGTCCGCTCGATCGCCGGAACGATCCTGGATGGCGACGGACGGCCGAATACCGGCGGGGTGCCGATCGACCGCGTTCTGGAGATCGGCCTGGGCAGCGACGGCGACCCGAGCGTCTTCGACATGACCGCGTTCAGCCTCCGGCTGACGAATGGCGCCAACGCGGTGAGCCAGCTCCACGCCCGGACGGCGAACGACACGTGGCGCGACATCGTCCCGCACGAGATCCTCGGGATCACGAACGGCGTCCACCTGCCGACGTGGGTCGGAGGGCCGATCAGAGAGGTGTTCGAGCGCTACCTCGACGCGGACCTCGACGATCTCGATGGCTCCACCGAGGCGACCCGCTGGTGGGAGCGGATCGACCGGATTCCGGCAGCAGAGCTCTGGGAAGCCCATCTCCGCCAGAAGCGCGAGCTCGCTGCCTTTGCCCGCGGCCGGCTCCGGAACCAGTTCGCGCGCCATGGCGAGGCGCCCTCGGTGCTCGCCGAGCTCGGGTCGGCGCTGCCGCCGGAGATCCTGACGATCGGCTTTGCCCGGCGGTTCGCGACGTACAAACGGGCGGGGATGATCTTCACCGACATCGACCGCCTCGCGCGGCTCCTCGAGAACTCCGAGCGGCCTGTCCAGGTTGTCTTCGCCGGCAAGGCGCATCCGGCGGATCGGCCGGGCCAGGCGGTCATCCAGCAGATCTTCGGGCGGACGCGCTCGCCGCAGCTCCACGGCCGGGCGTTCATCCTCGAGGACTACGACATGCGGATCGCGAAGTTCCTCGTCCAGGGCGTGGACGTCTGGCTCAACAACCCCCGCCGGCCGCTGGAGGCCTCGGGCACCTCCGGCATGAAGGCCGGCGCGAACGGGATCGTGAACGCGAGCGTCCTCGACGGCTGGTGGGACGAGGGCTTCACCGGGGACAACGGCTGGGCCATCGGTGGCCGCGAGTCACTGCCGGACGAGGCGGCCCAGGACTGGGCCGACGCGATGGACCTCTACAGGATCCTCGAGGACGAGGTCGTGCCGCAGTACTACGAGCGCGACGCGAACGGGATTCCGACCGCCTGGATCGCCCGCATGCGACGCTCGATGGCGACCACGCTGTGGCGTTTCTCGACGACACGGATGCTCCACGAGTACACCGAGCGCCTCTATCTGCCTGCAGCCGGGGTCCTGACGGCCACTCGGTCCTGATGCCGCCACGGATCTCGCTCGCGCTGACCTTCCATAACCACCAGCCCGTCGGGAACTTCGGCTGGGTCTTCGAGGACGTCTGCGCGAAGGCCTACGAGCCGATGGTGGCCGCGCTCGAGCGCCACCCGACCATCCACGTCGGATTGCACTACTCCGGTCCGCTGCTCGAATGGCTGAAGGCCGAGCGGCCCGAGCTCGTCGGCCGGATCCGGGCCCTGGTCGATCGGGGCCAGGTCGAGGTCCTCGGGGGGCCGCTGTACGAGCCGATCCTCGCGGCGTTGCCCGTTCCGGATCGGGTCGGCCAGCTCGAGCGGAT
>WNFM01207212.1_pt2 | contig 10006 bp, 9 predicted proteins | sample 5400271 | NCBI WGS metagenome assembly WNFM01 (sample SAMN13153352, study PRJNA577476) | soil metagenome | isolation source: 60 cm saprolite on Douglas fir-dominated hillslope | place: USA:California | collected 2013-09-17
CGCCGGCGGCGCGGCGGTTCCCGCAGTTCCCGCAGCCGGTTTCTTCGCTGGGCTTTCGATATCGGGCGCGAGTTTCAATTGCGGGTCCGGCAGGTCGCCCTCCGCTGCGCTCACGGCCGTCGCGAGCGTGGCACTCGCCAATGCGGCCAGCCAGGGCCGCGAAAGGGTACGGCGTTTCATGAAAGCGGACGATCCGGTTTGCTAAGATTCCCGCATTCTAGCCCCGAAAAAACAGCGCGCGCCGCGACGCGCAATCCGCAAGCGGTTTCCCGCCGCGAATTTCCCGTCCGAGAGGCCACGCGCAGCCGATGACCGACCCCGCCGCCGACCCGCGCCTTGCCATGCTGAGCGAGTGGCTCGCGTCGGCCCTTCAGTCGCGCGAGTTCACACTGGCCCCGGCATCGGAGGACGCGAGCTTTCGCCGCTATTTTCGCGTGACGCCGGTGGCACCGATTGCGTTTGCGGACGGCGCCGCGACGCTGATCGCGATGGATGCGCCGCCACCCCGGGAAGACTGCCGGCCCTTCGTGCGTATCGCAGCGCTTTTGCGCGATGCCGGCGTCCATGCGCCACAGGTCATCGCGCAGGACGTGGACTGCGGTTTTCTTCTGCTAACCGACCTCGGCCCGACGACGTATCTGCACGCGCTCGACGCGGCGAACGCGAACGAGCTTTTTCGTGACGCCATCGACGCGTTGCTGCGATGGCAGCTCGCCAGCCGCCCCGGCATCCTTCCGCCTTATGACGAGGCGCTGTTGCGGCGTGAGCTGGAACTCTTTCCCGAATGGTATGCCGGCCGCCACCTGCAACACGTCCTGACGGCCGGCGAGCGCGCCGATCTTTCGCGCATCTTCGACTTGATCATCGCATCGAATACGGCGCAACCTTCGGTCTTCGTGCATCGTGACTACATGCCGCGCAATCTCATGGTCTCGACGCCGAATCCGGGAGTGCTGGACTTCCAGGATGCCGTGTACGGGCCGATCAGCTACGACATCGCATCGCTGTTTCGCGACGCGTTCGTGAGCTGGCCCGACGAGCAGGTTCTCGATTGGACGATCCGCTATTGGGAAAAGGCGAAGCGCGCGGGCTTGCCCGTCACCGCCGATTTTGCCGCGTTCCATCGCGACTGCGAATGGATGGGGTTGCAGCGCCACCTCAAGGTCCTCGGCATCTTTGCGCGCATCCGGCATCGCGACGGCAAATCCGGCTATGTCGAGGACACGCCGCGCTTTCTCGAATACGTTCGCCCCGTGGCCGAACGCCATCGCGAGTTGGCGCCGCTCGCGCGGCTGCTCGATCGCCTCGCGCGACACTCGCCGGTCGTCGGCTGCGCATCCTGATGGCAGGCGCGATGATTCTCGCGGCGGGGCGCGGCGAACGGATGCGCCCGCTGTCGGACAAGACACCGAAGGCGCTGCTGGTCGCGGGAGGCAAGCCGCTCATCGTCTGGCAGATCGAGGCGCTGGCGCGTGCGGGCTTTCGCGACATCGTCATCAATGCCGCGTGGCTTGCGTCGCAACTCGTTGAAGCGCTGGGCAATGGCGACGCCTTCGGTGTGCGAATCCGATGGTCGCTCGAGGCCGAGCCGCTGGAAGTCGCCGGCGGCATCGCGACCGCGCTGACGCTGCTCGCGCCAGGGCCGGCGCTGATCGTCTCGGGCGATCTGTGGACGCGCTTCGATTATGCGGAGCTCGCTTCGCGCGCACAGGCCATGGCGCAAAATCCCGCGCCTCCGCGCGTCCATCTCGTCATGGTGCCCAATCCCGATTTCCATCCACAGGGCGACTTCGCCCTGGACGACGGGCGCGTCGCGCTGGACGGAAAGGGTAAAATGACGTTCGGCAACATCGGGCTTTACGACACCGTGCTTTTCAGCGAACTTCCGCGGGGCGTAAAGCTCAAATTGCTGCCCCTCTTCCGCGACTGGATCACCCGCGGATGGGTTTCCGGCGAGCGCTACGACGGTCCGTGGGCCAACGTCGGAACGCCTGCCGAAGTTGCCGCGCTCGACCGCAGGCTGGGACCCCGATCAAGGATCGCCGAATGAAGACGAAAGATAACCCGCTCCTCGATTTTCGCGGCTTGCCGCGGTTCGATGCCATCCGCCCATCGCACGTGACGTCGGCCGTCGACGCGCTACTCACCGAGGCGCGCGCCGCGGTCGAGCGCGTTGCGACCGACCCGCAACCGGCGACGTGGGACCGCGTCGTGGAGCCGCTGGCGGATGCGCTCGATCATCTCGATCGCTCGTGGGGCGCCGTCCGTTATCTCAATGCCGTCGTCAATTCGAAGGCGTTGCGCGACGCCTACAACGCCAGCCAGCCGAAGGTCGTCGCGTTCTTCACGGACATGGCGCAGGACATGCGGCTGTTCGCGAAATACCGGACACTGCGCGACGCGCCATCCTTTGCGTCGCTCGACGCCGCACAGCGGAAGCTGATCGACAACGAGATTCGCGATTTCAGGCTGGGAGGTGCGGATTTGCCGGAGGACCGGAAGGCGCGTCTCAAGGCCGTGCACGAGGAACTGGCGGGACTCTCGACGCGGTTCGAGGAACATCTGCTCGACGCGACGAATGCATGGTCGCTCCATGTCGGCAGCGCGGCCGAACTGGTCGGCCTGCCGTCCGACGTCCTGGACGAGGCGCGCGACGCCGCGCAGGCGGACGGCAAGGCGGGCTGGAAGCTCACGCTGCGCATGCCGTGCTATCTGCCGGTGATGCAGTATGCGCAGAATCGTGAGTTGCGGCGCCGGCTGCACAAGGCGCACACCACCCGCGCGTCCGACCTGGGCGCGAACGCCGAGTGGGATAACGGCCCGGTCATCGATCGCATCCTCGTTCTGCGCCGTGAAATGGCCGACCTGCTGGGCTATCGCAACTATGCCCAGGTTTCGCTCGTGCCGAAGATGGCGCGAACCCCCAACGAAGTCGCCGCATTCCTGCGCGACCTCGGGAGTCGCGCGATGCCTTTCGCGCAGCGGGACTATGCCGATCTCGTCGCCTTTGCGCGCGACCGGCTGGGGATTGCGGACCTGGAACCCTGGGATCTTGCTTTCGCGACCGAGCAGCAGAAGTCGGCGCGCTACGCGTTTTCGGAACAGGAAGTCCGTCAGTATTTTCCGGAAGATCAAGTGCTGGCGGGCCTCTTTCGCGTCACCGAGACGATCTACGGTGTGCAGATCCGCGAAGCGCGCACCCCCACGTGGCACCCGAGCGTGCGTTTCTTCGACATCACCGATCGCACGGGAACGCTCGTCGGCCAGTTCTATTTCGACCTCTATGCGCGCGAAGGCAAGCAGGGCGGCGCGTGGATGGACGACGCCATCAACCGCCGCCGCGCCGGCGCAGTGCTTCAGCACCCGGTCGCCTATATGACCTGCAACCTGTCGGCGCCCGTCGGCGGCAAGCCGGCGAGTTTCACGCACGACGAAGTCATCACGATCTTCCACGAATTCGGGCACGGGCTGCACCAGTTGCTGACGAGCGTCGACACGGCGGGGCTGTCCGGCATCCAGGGCGTCGAATGGGACGCGGTCGAGTTGCCGTCCCAGTTCATGGAAAATTTCTGCTGGGAATGGGAAGTGGTCGCGCATATGACGCGGCACGTGGACACCGGCGAATCGCTGCCGCGCGGCCTGTTCGACAAGTTGCTTGCCGCAAAGAATTTCCAGAGCGGAATGGCAATGGTCCGCCAACTCGAGTCCGGCCTGTTCGACATACTGCTGCACGCCGATTTCGACCCGGAAACGCGGGCGCCGTGGGCGTCGCCGCAGGCATTGCTCGACGCGGTACGCGGCGAAGTGGCCGTGGTCCCGCGCGCCCGCTACGACCGGTTCATGCAGGGTTTCGGCCACATATTCGCCGGCGGCTATGCAGCCGGCTATTACAGCTACAAGTGGGCCGAAGTGCTGTCCGCGGACGCCTACAGCCTGTTCGAGCAGGAGGGCGTGCTGTCCCCGGCCATAGGCGCCCGGTTCCGGGACGAGGTCCTGGCCCGCGGGGGCAGCCGGCCGGCCATGGAGTCTTTCGTGGCCTTCCGGGGACGCCCGCCCCAGCTTGACGCACTTCTGCGGCATAATGGCATGACGGTGTCATCGTGAAGGAGGCGTCCATGGTCGCGCTCAGGTACAGGATCGCGTTGGGGATTGCGGCAATTACCGTCGCGGGCGGAGCCTTGGCCCAAGCCCAGGGCCAGGTCTACCGCTATACGGATTCCGAGGGCCGCACCGTCTATTCGGACCGCCCTCCTTCCGGCGAAGTGAAAAACCTGCAGACCAAGCGGATCGGCACGAATTTCATTTCCACCAGCGAGCCCGGCTACGCCGCGTCGCTTGCCGCGGAGCGCTTCCCGGTGACGCTCTTCACGTTTGAGTGCGGCGAGGTCTGCCAGAACGCGGAGTCGCTGCTCAACAAGCGCGGCGTCCCGTTCACGATCGTCAACGTCGAAGACCCGGCGGGACAAGCTCGCCTGATGTCCGTCACCAACGATGCCCAGGCTCCGGTCATGATGGTCGGCGAAAAGTTGATCGCCAAGGGCTACAACGAGGCGCGGTGGCAGACGATGCTCGACGAGGCGGGCTATCCGAAGACGCCGGCCGCGCGCCGCGCCGCCCCAGCCGTTCGGGTGAGCGACGGTTCGACGCCCGCGCCAGCGGCCGCTGAAGGGACGCGCGCGGTCGATGCCCCGCAGCGCGGCGGCGGGTATCCCAAATAAGCCAAAGTAAGCCGAAGCAAACGCAGACTTAAGAGCTTCGCTGCACCGGCAGCGGGTCAATAGGGTGCGTCCTTCGGTTTTCCGCCTTTCGGCCAGTCGCCCACCTTGGCCGCGAAATCGGGCCGCGGCTCGCGCGTGAAATAGGCCGCGATGTCGTAGGCGTCGCGCACCGACAGCGAGCCGCCCGCGCCCAAGGGCATCTTGGTCTGCACAAAAGACGCCGCGGTGTCGAGCCGCGTCATTCCAGCGCCGGCATTGAACGACGCACGACCCCACAGCGGCGGAAAGACATAGGCTCCGTTGGCGCCGGGCGTTCCCTTGCCGTCGGCGCCGTGGCACGCGGCGCACTTGACCGCGTATAACGCTTTGCCCCGCACAGGATCCGGTGGCGCCGCCGGCGGCGTGACGCGCTCGAAGCCGCGGCCGGCAACTGCGGAGCCCGCGGGCACGCCGGACGACAGCCACCACGCGTAAGCCAGCAGTCCCTTCATTTCCGCGCTGTCGAGCGGCAGCGGCTTGCCGTTCATCGAGCGCTGGAAGCAGTCGTTGAGGCGATCCTCCAGCGTTTCCACGCTTGCGCTGCGAGCGACGTAGGCCGGGTAGACGCCCCAGACGCCGATCAGCGGCCCGCCCCAGGCCTGCGTCCCGCCATTAAGGTGGCAATTGCTGCAGGTGAGCGAGGCTCCGACGTAGGGTTTCACGTAGGCCTGCGGATTGTTGAAGATGTTGCGCCCCAGGCGCACCGCGTCGCCCAACGGTCCGGCGGGAATCGTGCTGTCCGCGGGTGCGTGCAGCGTCGTCGCGCCGAACCCTGCCGACGCGGGCGCGGGTTGCGCGATGGCGGCACGAAAGAAGGCGGCGAGAAATACCGCGCAGCCGACCGCAATCCAATCGTTCCAGCCGTCGCGATTCAAAGGGCTCCTCCTTGCTTGCGAGCACGCCGCATGGGCTTTTCGCGGTCTCGGCGATAATGCTACCCGATCCGCCTTTCGGAACCGCCCGATGATCCTCGCCGCCTGGAACGTCAATTCGCTCAACATCCGGTTGCCTCGACTCGTCGCCTGGCTTGCTGCAAACAAACCGGACGTCGTGTGCCTGCAGGAGACGAAGCTCGAGGATCACAAGTTTCCGGCGGTGGACATCGCGGCCGCGGGTTACGCCGCGCACTTTGCCGGACAGAAAACGTACAACGGTGTGGCAATCCTCGTCCGCGAGGGCCTCGCGGCGACCGACATCGTCGCGGGGGTCCCCGGACGCCCGGACGAACAAAAGCGCGTCATCGCGGCGACCATCGCCGGCATTCGCGTCATCAATCTCTATGTGCCGAATGGGCAGGCGGTCGATTCCGACAAGTATCGATACAAGCTCGACTGGTGTGGAGCGATCGCGGGCTATTTGCGCGATGTGCTCTCGCGACACCCGAACGTCGCCGTGATGGGCGATTTCAATGTCGCGCCCGAGGACCGCGACGTGCATGATCCCGCGCTGTGGGAGGGCCAGGTGTTGTGCAGCGAGCCGGAGCGCGCGGCGTTCCGGCTCTTTCTCGCCGCGGGCTTGAAGGACAGCTTCCGCCTGTTCGAGCAGCCGCCCGCATTGTTCAGCTGGTGGGATTACCGCCAACTCGCCTTCCCCAAGAACCACGGCCTGCGCATCGACCACATCCTGCTGTCGCCGCCGCTGGCCGCGCGGTGCACGTCGAGTCGCATCGACCGCAACGCACGCAAGGGTTTAAAGCCGTCGGACCACGCGCCCATCCTGGTGGAATTGCGCGACGCTTGATCGAGGGGCGGACGCGCGCAGTCGGCAACGCTGCTAGACTCCCCGCGCGATGGTTTTTGCTTCCCCGATTTTTCTTTTCCTGTTCCTGCCGCTGACGCTGGCCGCGTACTTCGCGTTTCCGCGAGCATGGCGCAATGCCGTACTGCTCGTGGCGAGCCTCGCGTTCTACGCGTGGGGCGAGGCGCGCTACCTGCCGCTGATCGTGGGCTCGGTCGCATTCAACTGGGTCATGGGGCGCGTGATCGGTGGAACGCTCGAAGCCCATGCGCGCAGGCGAAGGCTTGCCGTGGCGATCGCCGGCAACCTGGCCGCGCTGGCCTTGTTCAAGTATGCGAACTTCACCGTCGCCAACGTCAACACGCTCGCGCCGGTGCTGGCGATCACACCGTTTGCGCTGGCGACGATTCCGCTTCCGCTCGGCATCTCGTTTTTCACTTTCCACGCGATCTCCTACGTCGTCGACGTCTACAAGCGTAATGCCGAGGCGGAGCACAACATTCCGCGCTTCGCGCTCTACATCCTGCTCTTCCCGCAATTGATCGCCGGGCCGATCATCCGCTGGCGCGACATCGCGTCGCAACTCCGGACCCGCGAGCAGCGTGTTGCGGACTTCGCCTGGGGAATGCGCCGCTTCGTCCTGGGACTGGGCAAGAAAGTGTTGATTGCCAACACGCTCGGACGTACCGCCGACGCGATCTTCGGCCTTCCCGCGGGCGAATTGACCACGCCGCTCGCCTGGCTGGGCCTCGCGTGCTACACGTTGCAGATTTATTTCGACTTCTCGGGCTACTCGGACATGGCGATCGGGCTCATGCGCATGTTCGGCTTTCGCATCCTCGAGAATTTCAACTACCCGTACATCTCGCGCAGCATCCGCGAGTTCTGGCGGCGCTGGCACATCTCACTTTCGAACTGGTTCCGCGACTACTTGTACGTTCCGCTGGGCGGCAACCAGCGCGGCCCGCACCGCGCGTACGCCAACCTCGTCATCGTGTTCCTGCTGTGCGGACTGTGGCACGGCGCGAGCTGGCCGTTCGTGTTGTGGGGCGCATGGCACGGCGCGTTCCTCGTCGCCGAGCGCGCGGGGCTCGATTCCTTGCTGCGCCGCGTCGGGCCGTTCACACATGCCTATGCGCTCGGCACCGTCATGGCGGGCTGGGTGCTGTTCCGCTGCGACACGCTCGCGCACGCGATCGATTACTTCCAGGCGCTGGCCGGCTTCGCGCACGGCAATTCGGTGCGGCATCCGAGTGCGGAGTATTTCGATCCGCTGGTGGCCGTGACACTCGGCGTTGCCGTGATCTTCGCAACGCCCCTTGCGCCCAGAATCGGCGCGTGGCGCGATGCGGTTGCGGCAACGCCGGGCAGGGCAGCAACGGCTGTGCTGGGCGCGGATATCGTCTGGTTGACGGCGGTCGGCGTCATGGCCAGCGCGTTCCTCGCCGCCGGAACCTACAATCCATTCATCTACTTCCGCTTCTGATGGCCGCGAATATCGATTCCCTGTCCTTGCCGCGCGTGCCGCCGCCTGCGCCGGACACGCATCCGCGGCGCGACCGCATCGTTGCGGCGCTGGCCACGCTCGCGCTAGTGCTACCTCTCGCCGCGCTGACGTTCACCTGGTCGAGAACGATGACGCAGTTCGAAAAGAGGGCGATGGCGCCGTGGCCGGACTTCGAATGGGCAACGTCCTTTCCTCCAGCATTCGAGCGCGCGTTCGCCGATCGCTTCGGCGGGCGCGATGCGCTGATCCGGTGGCATCATGCATCGCTGATCGGATTCTTCGGCGTGTCTGCCCTCCCAACGGTCATGCCAGGGCGCGACGGCTGGTACTACTGGCTGGGCGAGGATGGACTCTCGCTCGATCGCCATTATCGCGGCGTCGCGGCGTTTTCCCAGGGGGACGTGGACGCTACCGTTGCCGAACTCATTCGCCGGCGCGATTGGCTGGCCGCCCGCGGCATTGCCTACGTTGTCGCCGTGGTCCCCGAGAAGTTCACGATCTATCCTGAGTACTTGCCGGCATGGGTCGCGAAATCCGCGCAGCCGTCGCCCTATGATCGCGTCGTCGCGGCGCTTCGAGCCTCCGGGGTCGCCTTTATCGACCTTCGTCCGGTCCTGCGCGCCGCGAAGGCACGCGAGCGCGTTTATTTCAAAACGGATTCTCACTGGAATTTCAACGGCGCGATCGCCGGCTATGACGCGATCATGCGCGAAGTGCAGCGCGCGCTTCCGAATGGTCGGTTGCCCAATATCGACGAAGCGCGCCGTCCGGCTTACCTGCCGGGTGTGGATTTCTACAGCGGCGACCTGGCCGGCACGCTGGGACTTCCCAAATGGATCCGCGAGGACGACGTCGCGCCGCTGGGAAAAGTGTTGGCCGATACCACAAGCCGTTGCGGCAAGCGCGTGGATGGCGGCCAATTTCCCGGATTCGAGTTCTACGCGTGCGATCGCCCGGGATTGCCTCGGGCGGTCGTCTACCGCGATTCGATGGCCATTTCGCTGATTCCGCTTCTCGCGGAGAATTTCTCCCGTTCCGTTTTCGCGTCGAGCGGGAAACTCGATCAGGCGCTCATCGAGCGCGAGAAGCCGGATGTCGTCATCGAGGAAATGGTCGAGCGGAGCTTGAACGCGCCGGGCGCATTGCCGATGTGATGCGAAGCGGCGGGAGCCTTTAGCCGTGCTCGCCCTTGCGCAATTCCGCTTCGAGTCCCAGCTCCTGGATCTTGCGCGTCAGCGTGTTGCGCCCCCAGCCCAGCCACGCTGCGGCCTCCATTCGATGCCCGCCGGTGTGCGCAAGCGCGCGCCGGATGAGCGTCTTCTCGAACTCCTGCTCCAGTCGATCGCCGACGTTGCGCTCACCGCGCGTGAGGGCTTGAGCGAGCTCACGGTCGAGCGCCTCCTGCCAGCCGACGTCGGCGTGCGCGCCGGGGCCTTTGGGCAATTCGCGAACTTCCGGCGGCAGGTCGGCGACATCGACACGCTGTCCCGGGGCCATCACCGTAAGCCAATGGCAAATGTTTTCGAGCTGCCGGACGTTGCCCGGAAATCCGAACCCCGACAACGCTTTCAATGCGTCATTGGTGAGCACCTTGGGATCGACGGCCAGATCGCGCGCACTCTTCTGCAGGAAATGGCGCGCCAGCGGAGCGATGTCATCCGGCCGCTCGCGCAGCGGGGGCAGGCGCAGGCGGACGACGTTGAGGCGATGCATCAGGTCTTCGCGGAACAACCCCTGCCGTACGCGCTCGTCCAGGTTCTGGTGCGTGGCCGCGATGATGCGCACGTTCGAGCGCAGTGGCGAATGCCCGCCGACGCGGTAGTACTCGCCATCGGCCAGCACGCGCAACAGGCGCACCTGCAGGTCCGGCGGCATGTCGCCGATCTCGTCCAAGAACAGCGTGCCTCCATCGGCCTGCTCGAAGCGTCCGCGGCGCAGCGCCTGCGCGCCGGTGAACGAACCGCGCTCGTGGCCGAAGAGTTCCGACTCGAGCAGGTCCTTCGGG
>WNFM01166863.1_pt2 | contig 10005 bp, 11 predicted proteins | sample 5400271 | NCBI WGS metagenome assembly WNFM01 (sample SAMN13153352, study PRJNA577476) | soil metagenome | isolation source: 60 cm saprolite on Douglas fir-dominated hillslope | place: USA:California | collected 2013-09-17
AGATGCTGGCTCGGCCCCACCGCCATGCCGACGGCATCGAGTCCCGGCGTAGCGATCAGCTCGGCGGCATCGCTGGTCAGTCGGCCGACGCCGAGCTGGCGCGACGCCTGAGCAAGGCGGCCGGCATCGACGTCGCAGAGCGCCGCGATCTCTACGTCGTGGCGCACAAGCTGCGGCAGCAGCATCTGGGTTGCGTGCGTGCCGCAACCGATCCAGCCGATCTTCATGGTCATCGCCGATAACTCGCCAGTGTGAGGTGGGAGCGCAGGAACGCGACGGCCGCCGACAGCCGGTCGTCCTCGTTCTCATGGGGAGGGCGCCATTGCGCGAGGGGCGCGCCGAACCGATCGTCGTTGCGGCGGAACGGCTCGAGCGAGATCGGCCCCCCGTAGCCGACTTCGTGCAATGCTCGGCAGACTGCGACCCAGTCAGTGGCGCCAGTACCGAGGAAGCCGCGATGGTTCTCGTTTGCCTGGAAATGAACGATGCGCGAACCGGCGAGGCGGATGGCTTCGGGGATCGACGCCTCTTCCATATGCATGTGGAACGTATCGAGCATCAGCCCAACCGCAGGATGGTCGACCGCATCGAGCAGCTCGAGCGCCTGGAGGGTGGTGCAGAGGACATCGCTCTCGAATCGGTTCAGCGGTTCGACCGCGAGGACGATCCCGCCCGAAGCGGCATGCGCGCCCGCCTGCTTCAACCCGGCCACGCAGCGTTCCTTGCGGGCCAGCCTCTCGCTCTCGCTGACGGGAGCCGGAGGTCGGCCGGCGAAAACGAGAGGATTTCCGGTCAACGGGCCGCCGACGATGCGGGCACCCAGCGCCGCCGCGCAATCCGCCGCATAGCGCAGATAGTCGACGCCGTCGATCCGCGCTGCAGTCTCGTCGCTTGCCAGGTTACGCTGCAGGTTGACGCGGGCGGCCAGTACCACGGCGAGGCCGGCATCGCCGATGGCACGGCGCGCCGCCGCAAGGTCGAGCTCGCCCGGCTCGGGCACGAGTAGCTCGACGAAATCGAAGCCAAGGGCCTTCATTCGCTCGAATAGCGGGAAGTGCGCTTCCGTGAAAGGCCGCGCGAATTGCATGGAAATGATGCCGATGGAATTCATGACGATCCTTGGGTTCAAGAGGCGACACCGTCAGCCCTTGACGGCGCCTTGCGCGAGACCGCCGATCAAGCGGCGCTGCGCGAAGAGAAAAAGGATAGTTGCGGGCAGCGCTCCGACGACGCCACCAGCGGAAAGCAAGCCCCATTCGATCTGGTACTCGCCGATCAACGTCTGGATCGCCACCGTGACGGTCCGCACGTTGCGGCCGCCGAGCGTCAGTGCGAAGAGATATTCGTTCCACGCGGTAATGAAGATGTAGATGCCAGTCGAGACGATGCCCGGTATAGCGAGCGGGAAAACCACGAGCCGCAAGGCCTGGAGGCGGGAGCAGCCATCGATCATCGCGGCCTCGTCAAGGCTCTGCGGAATGGCGTCGATGTAGCTCGTCAGCATCCACACGGAGAATGGGATGGCGGTGGTAGCATTCGCCAGGATCAGCGCCGCATGGGTATCGAGCAGGCCGAGGCGGCGCATCAGCACGAACAGCGGCAGGATCAGCAGCACCACCGGGAACAGGTTGACCAGCAGGAATTGCAGCATGAGGAGCCGCCGGCCGATGAAGCTGAAGCGCGAGAAGCCGTAGGCCGCGGTCACTGCTACGACGAGGCCGAATGCCATCGTGCCCAGCGCGACCACCAGGCTGTGGCCCATATTGCCGAGAAAGGATGTGTGAGCGAGCAAGCGCACGTAGTTGTCGATCCCCCAATCGACCGGTGTCATGGCAACACCCAGCGCGGCGAGATGCTGACCGGACGTGATCGAGGTCAGGATCATCCAAGCGAAGGGACCGACCGCAAGCAGGACGACGCCGAGCACGGGCAGATCCGTCGTCACCAGGCGTCGCGGCAGCGTCGGCGGCGCGATCATGACGCGACCTCGCGAGAGCTGCGCGCGATGTAGAGCGCGACGACACCCGCAAGGAGCAGCGAGAACGTCACCGCGATGGCGGTGCCATAGCCGAAATCGAGATTCTGTCGCGCCTTGACGAAGGCGTAGAGCGGCAAGGTGAAGGTTGCATAGCCGGGGCCGCCGCCCGTCATCACGAAGATCACGTCGACCGAATTGGCGACCCAGATGATGCGCAGCAGCCCGGCCGTGGCGAGGATGCCGGAAATGCCCGGCAGGGTGACATGGCGGAACTGCTGCCATGCGCCGGCGCCGTCGATGGCGGCGGCCTCGTATTGGCTCTCAGGGATGCTCTGTAACCCGGCCAGGATCATGACCGCAAAGAACGGGAAACCTTGCCAGGTGAGGGTGGCGATGATGGCATAGAGCGCCTTGTCGGGATCGGCGAGCCACGGCACCGCCGACTCGATGATGTGCAGCCGCAGCAGCAGCTCGTTGAGAATTCCGGTATTGGGATCGTAGATCCAGCGCCACACCAGGGCGATGACGACGCTGGGCAGGGCCCACGGGATGACGACGAGCGCCCGCGCGAGGCCCCGCCACGGGAATTGCCGGTTGAGCAGGAGCGCGGCAATCAGCCCGAGCCCCATCTGGAGCGGTACCGTGAGGCCGATCCAGATCGCCGTGTGACCCGCCGAGATCCAGAATACCGGGTCCCGCAGCAGCTTCAGATAGTTCCCCAAGCCGACGAATCGACTGGCGTTCGGCTTCCACAGGATGAAGTCGTAGAGGCTGGTGACGATGGCTTCGACCATCGGCAGGAAGACGACAACTAGCGTCGCCAGCACGGCAGGCGTCAGCAGGCAATAGGGCAGGATTCGGCCGCGCCACGGCCGGATCGGCACGTCCTCGTGGCTGGCGGACACAATCGCGGTCATGGCGGACGGCTCCGGGCGCAGTGGCGGAACGGTAGCGCGAATCGTTTTATCGATTCTCACCGACGAGATCAGCCAGCTGATCGATCAATCGTAGAGCGCCTCGATCTCTCTCATCATCTGCTCGGCGGTGATCTGACCGGTCAGCGCCCGTTGCATCGTCGTCGACCACACCGTGTTGACGAATTCTGTCGTCTCGGGTGTTTGCGGCAGCACCTGCGCGAAGGGCAGGGAGGCGACGGTTGCATCGACGAAGCGTCGTTCATGCAGCTTCCAGCCCTTCGCGCCGCTCTTGGTCACCGTCAGCTGGCCGGTCGCCTGGTTGAACTGCACGTTGTTTTCACCCTCTGCGAGGAACGAGATCCATTTCCAGGCCGCGTCCTTCACCTTCGAGGCGGAGAATATCGCGAGGGACTCGTCGCCGTACGACGTCCATGCGGATGGGCCGCAACGCGGCACCGGGACGGCCGAGACTTTGTCGCCCAGCGCCTTCACCAGATCGGCGGAGGAGCCGATGTGATGAATGGTCATCGCCGTCTTTCCCGATTTGAAGGCGCTGATGATCTCCTGGAACCCGTCGTTCGGCGCCGAGGGTGGGACGATCTTGTGAACGCGGTAGAGATCGATCAGCCATTGGTTGGCCTTGATCGCCTCAGGTGTCGTCAAGCCGCCTTTGCCGAGCCTCGCACCTTGCGAGAAGACGAAAGTGCCCCACTGGTCCCAACCGCCTTTGCCGCCGCGGAAGCCGAAACCATAAACCTCGGGCGCCTTGGTCAGCGCCTTCGCCGCGCTGAGAAACTCGTCGCAGGTCTTGGGCGGTTGCAGGTTGGCAGCGGCGAACATATCGGCGCGGTAGTAAAGGTAGAGGACGACGTATTGGACGGGGAGGTAGTACTGCGCTCCCGCCGGCCCCTGGTTCAGACTCAGGAGGTTGTCGAGCAGGTCGGTCTTGCCCGGCCAGGCGTCGATTCGCGCCTTGATCGGCTCGAGCGCACCCATCTCGATCAGGCGCGGCTGGGCGAAGAGCTTGACCATCGCCGCATCGGGCGCATTGCCGCCGACTATCGAAGTGTAGAGATTGTCGTAATAGCTATTCCACGGGATGTTCTCGGCCTCGATCTTGATGCCAGGATGCGAGGCCTGGAACCGCTCGATGAGCGTCGACATCGGGTTTTCCGGATTGTCGAAATGATACCAGAAGCGCACCGTTTCGGCCTGCGCCAGACCGGCGCTCGCCAGTCCGGCGGCGATGGCGCATACGGCCAGAAGGATGGTCATCGGCTTTCTCATCGTTTCCTCCGGTCTGACGTTTCGTCTGGTCAATGGTTCGTCTGGGCGAACCTGCGAGCCGCGGCACCTGCCTCGGCGATAGCGTTGCGCGCCGCTTCGAGCGACACGCTCATCTGTAGGAATCCATGGATCACGCCAGGCACGATCGTCACGCGGTCGCGACGACCGAGCGCTTCCAACCGCCGTGACAGCGCTATCGTGTCGGAGAGCAACGGGTCGATGCCCGCCGCCAGCAGATGCAACGGCGGCAGCGAGCGCAGCTCGGCATCCGCCGCGTGCAATGGCGCGGCGAGCGGCTCTTTTCGCCGCGCCTCATCCGGCAGATACCAGTCCCAATATCGCCGCATCTTTGCCGTCGTCAGGCCCGGCCCATCCGCGAAGCGCCGATGCGACGGCGTCTCGTGATCGGCGCCGTATACGCCATAGAAGAGCAGGCCGCCTTGCGGCAAGGCGCGACCAAGCCGCTGCTCGTGCAACATGGCGGCAAGCGCCAGATTGGCGCCGGCCGAATCGCCGGCAACCAGGAGCGGACCGCGCTCGGCGCCGAACAGGGCGGGCGAGGCGGCGATGGTGCGCAGGCACGCGATCACGTCGCGCAATCCCGCGGGGTAGGGGTGCTTGGGCGAGAGGCGGTAGTCGGGCATCAGGACCGGCAGTTGGCACTCGCGTGCCAGCAGCCGGGCGCAGCGCTCATGGGTTTCTGGGCTGCAGAACGCGAAGCCGCCACCGTGGACGAAGAGCACGGCGCCAGCCTTGGCAAGCTCCGGAACCAGCGCCCTGACACGACATTTCGCCGAGCCCAGCTCGGCATCCGCCGGAACGAACATCTCTCCGACCCGCGACATCGCCGGCAGATCCACGTTCCATCGTGCATTGCTGCGCGCGGCGAGAGCGCGGCCCTCCACCGGCGGTAGGAGGGTCGGATCGACCGGCGGGCCGTCCTCCACGGCGATCAACTCCAGGAGCGCCGCCAGTTCGGGCGTCAGCGCAGGCGGATCCTGGGATAGCTCGATCGTCATCGCGGCGTTCCGGCGAAGACATCGGGGCCGAGATCGACAATGGTGGCGATATGGTGCCCCAGGGCAGCGACCGCGGAGGCCTCATCGCCACGCTCGACCGCCTCGAGGATCGAGCGGTGCCGGCCGGCCGTGGCGACGAGATCGCGCGCACCGGCGAATCGCGAGATCTTGAAACGGTGGTTGTGAATGAGGCAGCGATGCAGAATCGGCTCGATAGCCGGCAGGTCGGCATCGCGGAACAGGCGGAGGTGAAAGTCGCGGTCGAGGTCGGCGAGGCGATACTCGTCATCGTCGGCTGCTGCTTGTTCCATGGCGGCGAGGAGGGATGCGAGCTCCGCCATCAGCGTGCGGCCCGGTCGCTTGAGCGCACGGGCGACGCCCCGGCACTCGATCGATTGGCGCATGCGAAACATTTCGATCGCCTCGTCGGCGGTGCAGTCGGAGACCCGGGTCCCGCGATGTCCCTGGCGCAGAACCAGGCCTTCCTCCTGTAATTGCAAAAGTGCCTCGCGGACCGGGCCTTGGCTGCACCCGAAGCGCGCGGCGAGATCGAGCTCGACCAAAATCTCGCCGGCGGCAAGCCCGCCGAGCATGATGTCGCGTTTCAACGCGTCGAAGACGTCGACTGATCGCGCCGGACGAGGCGCTGCTTCCGGTCGTCGGCGAACGCGAAGAGTGGGCATGCGGTCTGCATGATGCATTATCATTATTGATATTGATATTATGACCGGCGATTTGGCAAGGGCCAAGTCGATAGGGCGTGCTTGGACAACCGAGGTTCACATGCGTAGGCTGCACCGGATCTGGGTCGACAGACGGAAAAATTCGCCATGAGCGGGCAAGCCTCCCGACAACCGACGGTCGCCGAGCTCACCACCTTGCTGCGCGAGGGGCGGAGCAATAGCCGCGCGCTCACCGACGAGGCGCTGGCGCGGATCGCCGATCCTGCGGGCGAGGGCAAGCGCGCTTTCCTCAAAGTCTATGCGGAGCCGGCGCGCGCCGCCGCCGAAGCGCAGGACAGCTTTCGCCAGGCCGGCATCGCGGGCGGACCGCTCGCCGGCATCCCGATCTCGATCAAGGATCTCTTCGACGTCGCCGGCGAGCCGACGACCGCCGGCTCGACGGCACTGCGCGACGCGCCGCCAGCACGGCACGATGCGCCGATCGTGACGCGGCTGCGCCAGGCCGGCGCCGTTATAATCGGCAAGACCAACATGACCGAGTTCGCCTATTCGGCGGTCGGCATCAATCCGCATTTCGGCACGCCAGGCAATCCGCACGATCGCGCCTGCATTCCCGGCGGCTCGTCCTCGGGCGCGGCGGTCTCGGTGGCGGACGGCTTTGCCGCGGCGGCGATCGGCTCCGACACTGGCGGCTCCGTTCGCATCCCGGCGGCCCTCTGTGGCCTCACCGGGTTCAAGCCGACCCAGTCGCGCATCACGCGCGCCGGCGCGGTGCCCTTGTCGACGACGCTGGATTCGATCGGTCCGCTGGCGTTGAGCGTCGCCGATTGCGTCCTGCTCGACGCCGTGCTGGCCGGCGAGGAGGTGCCGGTTCTCGACGCCATTCCGGTCGACCGGCTATGTTTGGCGATACCGCAGACGCTGGTGCTCGACGGGCTCGACGACGCCGTCGCCGCCGCCTTCACCCGCGCCTGCTCGACGCTGAGCCGCGCCGGCGCCCGCCTCGTCGACGTGACGCTGAGCGAGCTCGGCGAGTTGCCGGCGCTCAACGCCAAGGGCGGCTTTGCCGCCGCCGAGGCCTATCGCTGGCATGCCACGCTGCTCGAGCGGCGCGCCGCCGAATACGATCCGCGGGTGAGCGGCCGGATCCTGCGCGGCCGCGAGATGAGCGCCGCGCATTACCTCGAGATCGGCGAGCGGCGGGCGGCGCTCATCGCCGCCGTCGCGCGCGCCACGGCGGGCTTCGATGCCATGCTGATGCCGACTTTGCCGATCGTCGCGCCGCCGATCGCCGCCTTCGCCGACGAGGCCGAATACACGCGGCTGAACCTGCTGCTGCTGCGCAACACGACTGTCATCAACCAGCTCGACGGCTGCGCCATCACCCTGCCGATACAACGCGCCGGCGAGGCGCCGGTCGGCCTGACCCTGGCGGGCAATCGCGGCAGCGACAGGACGATTCTCGCTATCGCCGGCAGTATCGAGGCGATCTTGCGTGGCTGACGCGGCCGGAATTGCCTGCTTTCCGTCCGCGTTATCATAGCGATGACACTGCGAGGGAATGTCGAGGCGGCCCGATCGCGGCGGCGGCGCCAGTGGATCGGTTGCCTCGTCCTCGCCGGCGCGCTGTCCGCGTGCCAGATCCATCCGCCCGCGCCGCTGCTCTCGCCGATCCAAGCGACGGGGGAGTATGGCTATGCCGATCTCGCCCTCGGCGACAACCGTTACCAGGTCAGCTATACCGGTCCGAGCCAACGCAGCCTGCGGGCGCCGGATGTCCGCCAGCAGATCGCCGAGGCGGAGCGCACACAGGCTTTTGATTTCGCCCTCTGGCGCGCTGCGCAGATCGCGCTCCCCCAGGGCTTCGTCGGGTTTCGCGTCAGCAATGTCCGCACCAATGTCGACAGCACGGACGACGATTACTACGACCCGTTCTACGCTCCCGGCTTCTATCCCGGCCGCCCTTTCGGCGGAGCGCTCGGACCCTATTGGGGGCCGTATGGCGGCCCGAGCCCTTATCTCTACACCCAGACGCAGGTGATTATCGACGTCGCCCTGCTGCAATCGCTCGGCCCGGGCGATTACGACGCCCGCGAGACGATCGACCGGTTGAGCAAGGCCTATCCCGGCGCGACGGGGGCGGCGGCGCCCGCCCCGGGCTAGTCGACGGCGGGCTAGACAGTCAGAAGCCGCCCCTGATCAGAGCCGGCTTGCGCTGGAAGATGTCGAGGACCTCGCCGAGCGTCTTGCCGGCCCGCAGCTTCTGGCGGCCGCTATAGACCAGGAAATCGCCCTGGCGGTTGTTGCCGCCGACGCATTTCATGATGCTGAAGGCCGGGCTTTCCTGCGAATGGCGGAAGACCGAAAACAGGGCGAAGCCATCGCGATGATCGATCGCATAATCGCGCCATTCGCCGCGGATCACCTGCCGGCTATAGACGGCGAGCAGCTGGTTGAGTTCGATCCGATTGAAATAGATGGTCTTTCGCTTTGCCCGGTAATCGGCGAGGCGGAACAGCTCCATGGTCTGCCGGGTCATGGGTTCCCGTAGCCTTCTATGCCGTCATCGAAATGCCATCCGTCTAGTTTTCCCGATTTCGGACCGTCCGTCCAGCATCCCAGCGCAGCCTAGACGCCGCTTGCCGTCCAGGGTGCTAACGCGGTATCTGAGGGCTCGAACGCCGGTGCTGCCGCCCGAATCGGCCCCGAAGCGGCCGTCGACCGAGGCGAAATGGAGGAATGACGTTATTGTCCCAACTCGAAGTGCCGCGCCTGTCCGGCCGGCCGAGCCGCCGACGCCAATTGATGTCAGGCGCGACGTGACCCGATGAGCGATATTTTCCGCGAGATCGACGAAGAGCTTCGGCGCGACAATTTCGCCAAGCTGTGGGAGCGCTACGGCCAATATCTGGTCGGCCTCGGCGTGCTCATCGTTCTTGTCACCGCCGGCACGGTCGGCTGGCGCGAATACCAGGCGCGCCTCCAGCGTGCCGAGAGCGTGCGCTATGCCGCGGCGATGGAGCTGGCGCAGAAGAACGAGTTGGCGCGGGCGGCCGACGATTTTGCCGCCCTGGCCGCCAATTCGGGCGGCGGTCAGGCGACGCTTGCGCGCTTCCAGGTCGCCGCGCTGCGTATCCGCACCGGCGACGAGGAGGCCGCCATCGCCGCTTACAAGGCGATCGCCCAGGACGGCTCCGTCGATACCGTCTACCGCGAGCTGGCGACGCTGCTCGCCGCACTTCACGAGCTGCCGTCCGGCGAGCCGAAGACGATCATCAGCGACATCGCCGGGCTGACCAACCCGGGCAATCCGTGGCGGCCCTCGGCGCTCGAGATCACCGCGCTGGCGCATCTGCGCGCCGGCGAGCGCAAGGAAGCACGCGATATCTACAAGGGTCTGGCCGACGATCTCACGACGCCGCAAGGGCTGCGGGGGCGAGCCGCGGAAATGAGCGCCGCTCTCGCGAGCTGAGGCCCACCCGATTGCAGCCCGCGCCATTGAATCCCACCCCACTGAGGCCCGTCCCACTGAGGTTTGCTCCGCCGAGGTCCGAATGAAGGCTGGTTTGCGCTCGCTGCTCGTCCTCCTTCCGGCGCTCGCCCTCGTCGCCTGCACGACGACGAAACCGCCATTGCCTGGCGAGCGGCTCTCCGTGCTCCGCCTCGACAAGCAGCTCGAGCCCGATCCGGAGATCGCCGCGCTCGAGATCAGGCTGCCGCGCCCTGTCGTCAACAACGACTGGCCCGAGGCCGGCGGCTATCCCAATCACGTCATGCAGCACGTCGCGCTCGGCGAGGACATTCAGACCAGCTGGCGGACCAGCATCGGCGACGGCTCGTCGCGCTATGGCCGCATCCTCGCGCCGCCCGTCGTCTTCGGCGATCGCGTCTTTGCGATGGATGCCGATTCGACGGTCAGCGCCTATGACCGCAAGAGCGGACGCCGGCTCTGGGACGTCAGCGTCAAGCCCGAGGATGCCGGGCCGGCTTTCGGCGGCGGGATCGCCTTTGCCGAGGATCGCATCTTCGCGACCACCGGCTACGCCCAGATCGTCGCCCTCGACGCCAACACCGGCAAGGAGGTCTGGCGGCAGGGCGTCGTCGCGCCGCTGCGCAGCGCG
>WNFM01357409.1_pt1 | contig 10005 bp, 9 predicted proteins | sample 5400271 | NCBI WGS metagenome assembly WNFM01 (sample SAMN13153352, study PRJNA577476) | soil metagenome | isolation source: 60 cm saprolite on Douglas fir-dominated hillslope | place: USA:California | collected 2013-09-17
GCGCAAAGATCTGCGGTTTGCCTTCCAGAAGGATTTTGTGGCGCGGCTGACGGGCCAGACCGTCACTGGATTGGGCCGGCGCGCCAAATATTTGATGGCCGATCTCGGCTCGGGCGACGTGCTGTTGATGCATCTGGGCATGTCGGGCTCGTTCCGCGTCATCAAGGGTGAGGATGAACGGGCGCCGGGCAAATTTCACCATCCGCGCAACGAGGATCGCGCGCATGACCATGTGGTGTTTCACATGTCATCGGGCGCGGCCGTCATTTTTAACGATCCGCGCCGCTTTGGTTACATGAAGATCATCGCGCGCCACGCGCTGGAGGATGAGCCGCTTCTGAAAGGCCTCGGCCCCGAACCGCTCGGCAACGAATTCGATGCAAAGATGCTGGCCGCATCATGCGCCAACAAGAAGACCAGTTTAAAGGCCGCGCTGCTGGACCAGCGCGTGGTCGCGGGGCTAGGCAATATCTACGTCTGCGAGGCGCTCTATCGCGCGCATCTGTCGCCGCGAAGACTGGCGGCGACGCTGGCAACAAAAAAAGGTGAGCCGACCGATCACGCCAAGCGGCTGGTGACGGCTATTCATGCGGTGCTCAATCAAGCGATCAAGGCCGGCGGCTCATCGCTGCGCGATCATCGCCAGACCGACGGCGAACTCGGCTATTTCCAGCATTCATTCCAGGTCTACGACCGCGAGGGCGAAAAATGCCAGACGGCGGGCTGCGGCGGCATCGTGCGGCGGTTCACCCAGAATGGGCGCTCGACGTTCTGGTGCCCGAAGTGCCAAAAGTGACCTGCAACAACAGAGAGTATACAGCGACATGACGGGCAATTGGCGGGATCGCGCGGCGACGACCTTCGTATGTCAGAAGCAGCCGGCATCAGGGAGCCGCGGCATGGTGGTCAGCAACCATCCGCTCGCATCGGCCGCGGGCGCAGAGATGCTGGCTGCCGGCGGCAACGCCATCGATGCGGCGATCGCCACCTTGTTCGCGCTGACCGTGGTCGAACCGATGATGGTCGGGATCATCGGCGGCGGCATGGCGCATATCCGCCTCGCTGACGGCAGCCACCGGTTCATCGATGGCCAGAGCACCGTTCCGCTTGCGGTCCGGCCGGACACCTATCGCTCGAAGCCGGGCTCGGCGCATGATGTGTTCGACACCGTCGATAATGAAAATCTCAACGGACCGAAGGCGGTTGCGGTGCCCGGCTCGCTAAAAGCCTGGTGCGAGACGTTGCGCAGGTTCGGCACGATGAGCTTGGCCGATGTCATGCAGCCGGCAATCAAGCATGCCTCGCGCGGCTTTGCCACGACGCCCTATCTGTACGAATGCATCGTGGAAAGTGCGCGGGAGATGTTGAAGGACAAGGCGATCTCGGCGATCTATTTGCCCGGTGGAACGCCGCTGAATGTCGGCGACCGCGTCGTGCAATCAGAATATGCCGAGACGCTCGGCACTATTTCGCGCCACGGCGAAGCGGCGCTGTATCAGGGTTCCCTCGGCGACATTCTCGTCGACTACATGAAGGCGCATTGCGGCTTTATCGCGCGCGAAGATCTTAACTCGTACAATACCGTCGAGCGCTCGCCGATCCGGGCGGACTACCGCGGCTGGGTGATCCTCGGTCCGCCGCCGCCCGCGGCCTCCGGCGTGCACATCGCGCAGATGTTGAACATTCTCGAAGGCTACGATATCGCGAAAAAAGGGTTCGGCACCGCCGAGACCATCCATCTGCTCGCCGAGGTGCTGAAGATCGCCTTTGCCGACCGGGCGGCCGCGAGCGGCGATCCGGATTTTGTCGGCGTGCCGGTGGAGCGGCTGACGTCGAAGGATTATGCCAATGAGCGCCGCCGCGCGATCGATCCCGCACGCGCGCAAAAATGGGGCGCGGGCGTGGCGCAGCTCGAAAGCGCGCACACCACGCATATGACAGCAGCCGACGCGATGGGCAACGTGGTCGCGACCACGCAGACCATCAACAATCTGTTCGGCGCCAAGATCCTGATCCCCGGCCTCGGCACCGTGCCGAACAACTACATGAACCTCTACGATCCCAGGCCCGGCCATGCGCTGTCGCTGGCGCCGGGCAAGCGGGTGACCACCTCGATGTCGCCCATGATGGCGCTGCGCGACGGCAAGCTCGTCTATGCGCTTGGGCTACCCGGCGGCAAGAAGATCTTTCCGAGCGCGCTGCAGGCGCTGATCAATCTGATCGATCACGGCATGAGCCTGCAGGAGGCGGTCGAGGCGCCGCGGGTCTGGACCGAAGGCAATGCGCTCGAGGTCGAGCAGGCGGTTCCGGACGGCGTTCGCGTGGCCCTCACATCGATGGGCCATAGAGTGGTAGCGACGCCGACCGTCGCCGGCGGCATGAATGCGATCCAGTTTCACGATGACGGCCGGCTTACGGGCGCCGCCTGCTGGCGTGCCGATGGTACGCCGATCGGCCTTGCCGGCGGGCTGGCGCGTGCCGGCGTGCGATTTCGCCTGGCGTGATTCCTGACCGCGAATTGCGAAGAGGACGGCCGCGCCGCCGGCATACCGATCTCGATTGACACAGGACGGCCCGGCGCAGCATCCTGCGGTCTGCGTTCTCCGCTTCCGGACGGGAATGACGCATGCCCGAGTATTTCGCAGGGAAAGTGACCGACTACGCCGATGGCGACCGCAAGGTGGTCGACTGTGCGGAGTCAGAGATTGGTGTTTTCAAGATCGATGGCGAATTTTTTGCATGGCACAATCGCTGTGCTCATCGAGCCGGACCGGTCTGCCAGGGGCGCATCCTGAAGCGCGTGATCGAGCCGGTTGCGGAGGATCGAACCGTTCGTTCGCAGCAATACGACCCATCCGAGACCAACATTGTGTGCCCGTGGCATGGATACGAATACAGCATCAAGACCGGATTTCATCAGGGCAATAGCCGCATTCGGCTGCGCAAGGCGGAGATGACGATCAGAGATGGCGAAATCTATGTTCGGGTCTGAAATCGACCGCAAGAACGATCTCTACGGCTGGATTGACGCCGCAGCCCCCGAACTGCTTCGTGCGTCGCGGGAACTCGTTGACAAGAATGAGGCCCATCGCGTTTCAGACGAAGCCGTTGCGCAGATACTGACCGCCGCCATCCGGCTCTACGTCGCAAAATCCGACGGCGAAGAAAGAACGTTTCCACCGATTGCCGGTGAACGGGACAGCGAAATGACGCCAACCGAGCTGTTGTCGGCGGTTTCCGAAATGCTGCGGGCGCTGCATCTCGGTCCGATGGAGCTCGCGCTTTGGTACCGGCGCCGGCCGGACGAGGACACTTACGACGCGAGAGAAACGTCTGCTGCGAGAGAAAAATCATGAATATTCAAGGCAGGATCGGGCCGCAATTTTCGGCGGTACAGCAGATCGACGTTCATACCGACACCCGCGACATCCTCGCCCATGCCAGGCGCAACGCCCTCAAGCGCGGTCTGCAGGATTGGTTCATTTGCGATATCGATGCCCACCACGTCGAGACCGTGTCCTGGAAAGAGGTGGTGACTTATATCGAGGACCCCGTCGTCCGCGACAACGCAATGCGATTTCAGGCGGAGCGGGTCGGCGCGCCACCTTACGGACTGAACGGCGATCTCGGACTTCGTTATCAGTCGGTCGGTGGCCGCATCCCGCATCAGGACGGCCAGCGCGAAATCGTGGAAGAGACCGATGTCCATCGCGACGTTATCCTGACGCGCCGGGCGATGGATTCACTCGGCATCGACAACATGGTGGTGTTCCCGACGCCGATGCTGTTTCTCGGCATGCATCCTCAGCCGGAAATGGAAGTGTGGCTTGGCGGCGCCTATAATCGCTGGCTGATCGAGCGGATTCTATCCGGTGACGACAGGATCAAATCCCTGATCTACCTGCCGTTCAACACGCCGCAGGAGGCCGAGCGGACGGTCGAGGAATTGGGCGACAAAAAGGGCGTCATCGGCTTTTGCGTGACCAGCACGCGCTACAAGCCCGTGCACCACAACGACTATATGCGGCTTTATTCCATGATCGAGGAGCGCGGCAAGCCGCTGGCGTTCCATGCCGGCTATCACTGGCAGGATCCGTCGCTTGCGACCGTCAACCGGTTTCTCGGCATGCATGCGCTCGGCTTCGTCTGGAGCAACATGATCCACATGACGAACTGGATCCTCAACGGCCTCCCCGAGCGTTTCCCCAAACTGAAGACGTTATGGGTCGAAAGCGGATTGGCATGGGTGCCCTTTCTGATGCAGCGCCTCGATGATCAATATCTGATGCGTCCTTCCGAGGCGCCTCAGCTCAAGCGCATGCCCAGCGAATACATGAACAGCAACTGCTTCTATACGACGCAGCCGATGGAAACGACTCACCCGAAGGCGCTGGAAAATACCTTCGAAATGATCAAGGCCGAGACCCAGTTGATGTTCGCATCCGACTGGCCGCATTTTGATTTCGATCTACCCCAGGAAATCTGCGATCTGCCGTTTTTGAACGAGCAGGCCAAGCGCAACATCCTGGGCTTGAACGCGGCGAGGATATTCAACCTCGATCCGACCCCGGTGAAGAAATTGATCGCTCCATAATCTCGCGCGCATTACTTCCGCACGCAGATCACGCGTACGGCCGCAGCCTTGGCATCCGACGATCCGCCCGCCGCATTGACGCCATTGGCTTTCAGAAACTCGCGCACGGTATCGGCCGGCACCAGCACCGCTTGCGCCGCCGGCGTTGAATTCGGCGGCCCCGCGACCACCACCGGCTTCAGCAGCGCGATGCCGGCGAACTTGCCGTCGCTATCGAGCGCCGCCGCGCCGGAAAAGCCGACGGCCGGCGCCGGCGACAGCGCCAGATCGCTGCCGCTGCCGACTTGCGTGATCGACGCCTTTACGCTGCTTGAGGCAGCGCCCCCGCCCTGATTCTGTGGATCGGCAATGCCGGTGATTTCGACGCCGGATTTCGCAGCGCCATCGCTCAGGGCCAGCGGCTTCAATCCGCGCGCGCCGTAAATGCGCAGCAGCGCGAGACCGTGGTCCTTGTCCTCGGCGACGCGATCGGCGTTGCCCAAACCTGCAATCGCGATCGCGAGACAGCCGTCGGTGACCTCGCGGTCGGCGACAATCGCGCCGTCTTCGCTGACGACCACGCCGGTGCCGTATTCCACCGTCTTGCGCGGCGGCGGCCCCGCGATCTGCGCGCCGGCCGGGAACGGATTGAACGCGCTCGACATCGCGATCACCACCGGCTCGACGGTGCCTTCGGTGGCCTGGTCATAGAGGATAGTGAGGATGCGGACCTCATCGCCCTTGAATGTTCCACGCAGGTAAAATTTCTTCAGGCCTTGCATACCCGACAGCACGAAGAATTCCGGCTTGACCACGGTATAGTCGATGTTGCGCCCGGCGGGCTCCTTCTTTTCGCGCTCGGCGAGTTTTGCGGTGGTGGGATTGGCTTCCTTGCGCCGCGAAAGCTGGATCTGGATGGTCCCGGTGGAGGAACTCCATTTGGCGCCGTTGGCGTCAGAAGATTGCTGCGGCACCAGTTTTAGGGGCACGCCGAGCCGCACGCCGGTGCCGGCATCGGTGACGATTTTCCAGCCGACATTCTCCTGCTTTCGTTTCGCGGTTTCCGAAAGCACGATGCGCTCCTGCGGATTGAGCACGCCGGTCGCCTTGCCGCCCCGCGCTTTCTGAAACTCCTTGATGGCCGCGACCATGCGCTCGCTGACGTCGCCGGTGATGGCGCCGTTATACTCGCCGACCCAGGCCAGATCCGACTGGATCGCCAGGCGCTCGGCCTGCGCCATCGCGTTCGCGGTATCGGCCGGGGTCTGCAAAGCGGGGCGGATTGGAACGGTCGCGACCGTTTTCGGCTTGGTGCCCACCGTCGAGGGCGCCGTCATCTGCGCCTGCGCGGAAGCCCCCGCGGCTGCGAATATCAATGTTGCCGTGATTACCGATCTCATGGGAAGTCTCGGGGTCCATTGACGTGCGCGCAATTAAGCACATCTGGTTGGTAGGCAACAACAGGTCCGGGGTTCAGTAAATTATGGCCGAAAGAGCCGTCATTGCGAGCCAACGGGTCGGCGCACAGCGCCGCCCGATGACAGGCTCCGCGAAGCAATCCAAATGCAGCGCAGCAAAACGGAGCCATGGATTGCTTCGCTTCGCTCGCAATGACGGCTGGGCGAAGCCATGCTGAGCGCCGACGAGCTCGAACGTTACGCCCGCCATATCGTGCTGCGCGAGGTCGGCGGCCCCGGCCAGGCCGCATTGAAGGAATCCTCCGTGCTGGTGATCGGCGCCGGCGGCTTAGGGGCTCCCGCGCTGATGTATCTTGCTGCCGCCGGCGTCGGCGCGCTTGGCGTGGTTGATGACGATATCGTGTCACTGTCCAATCTGCAGCGCCAGATCATTCACGCGACCCCTGACGTCGGCCGGCGCAAGGTCGATACCGCAGCGGAGCGGATCCACGCGCTCAATCCCCATGTCCGCTTTGCGGCGCACGCCACGCGCCTCGATGCCGACAATGCGATGGGGCTGATCGGCGGTTACGATCTGGTGCTCGACGGATCGGATAATTTCGAAACTCGCTATCTGGTTTCGGATGGGTGCTTTCTCGCCGGCAAGCCTTTGATCACGGCCGCGCTCGGGGTATTCGACGGATCGCTGACCACGATCCGGGCGCACGAGAAAAACGCCGCTGGCGAGTTCAATCCGACCTATCGCTGCCTGTTTCCCGAGCCGCCGCCACCGGGCACGGTGCCGGCCTGTGCCGAGGCCGGCGTGATGGGCGCGCTCGCCGGCATATTGGGATCGATGATGGCGCTGGAGGCGATCCGCGAAATCGTCGGCTTTGGCGAAGGGCTCGTGGGACGGCTATTGATGGTGGACGCCCGCGCGATGCGGTTCGAGACGCTGCGCTATGCGCGCGATCCGCTGAACATCCTGAACGGTGATGCTCTGACCATCACCGATCTGAGCGGGCATCGCTGAAGATCAGGACGCTTTCGCAGGCTTCTCGCTATCCATATGCGCAAGCTGCGCCTTCGGATAGCGCGCGCCGGCGGCCGCGCCGGGCGGAAACGCTTTCGCGAGAGCTGTCAGATGTGCGTCCGTCAATTTGACGACGAGTGCGCCGAGCGCTTCCGTAAGGCGGTCCCGCCGCCGGGCCCCGACCAAAGGCACGATATCGTTGCCCTGCGCCGCCACCCAGGCGATCGCCACCTGCGCCGGCGAGGCGCCGATCTCACCGGCGATTTTGCGCAGCTGGTCCACCAGCGCCAGATTGGCATCGAGATTTTGGCCCTGAAAGCGCGGAGCGTTGAGACGGAAATCCTGCGTGACGGAACGGTCCTTCGACCAATGCCCGCTGATCAGGCCGCGCGACAACACGCCGTAGGCGGTGATGCCGATGCCGAGCTCGCGGCAGGTTTTTAAGATATCGCTCTCGATCCCGCGCGCTATCAGCGAATATTCGATCTGCAGATCCGAGATCGGGTGCACCGCGTGGGCGCGGCGGATGGTGTCGGAGCCGACTTCCGAAAGGCCGATATGCCTGATGTAGCCGGCCTTCACCATGTCGGCGAGCGCGCCGACCGTCTCCTCGATCGGCACTGATGGATCAAGCCGCGCCGGCCGGTAGATATCGATGGTCTCGACACCGAGCCGCTGCAGCGAATAGGAGAGAAAATTCCTGACCGCCGCTGGGCGGCTGTCATAACCTAACCAGGCTTTGGCGGGATCGCGCAGCGCGCCGAACTTGACCGAGACCTGGACGTTGCCGCGGCCGCGGCCGACGAGCGCCTCGCGGATCAGCATTTCATTGTGGCCCATGCCGTAGAAATCGCCGGTGTCGAGCAGCGTGATCCCCGCATCCAGCGCAGCGTGGATGGTCGCGATGCTCTCGCTGCGGTCGGCGGGACCATAAAAATCCGACATGCCCATGCAGCCGAGACCGATGGCGGAGACGGCGGGGCCGGTCGCGCCCAGTTTGCGTTTTTCCATGGTGGTTCTCCTCGAGTGGCCGTGGACGATCCCGCGCCGTTGTAACGAGGCTGATATGAGGCACTTCCATTGAAGTGATAAGCTGGACAATGCCGAATAGCTTGTTCACTATATCGAACAATGAGCGATTTCGACCTTCGCGACCTCGACGCCTTCGTTGCCGTGGCCCGCACCCGGAATTTCCGGCGCGCCGCGCTGGAGCAGCGCGTTTCGGTGTCGAGCCTCAGCCAGCGGCTCCGGGACATGGAGGAGCGGCTCGGGGTGCGCCTGATGAATCGCACCACCCGCAGCCTCGCGCTGACGGAGGCCGGCGAGTTGTTGCTGGCCCGCGTCGGACCGGCGATATCAGATGTCAGCGACGCTTTGGACCAGGTACGCGGCTTGCGCGACGTGCCGTCGGGCCGCTTGCGCATCAACGCGCCGCCGCCGGCGATCGATCTGGTGCTGGCGCCGATGGTCACGCCTTTTTTGCAGCAATATCCGCAGATCGATCTTGAGATTGTCGGCGAAAGTTCGTTCATCGATATCGTCGACGCCGGTTTCGACGCCGGCGTGCGTTATGGCGAACATTTGGCGCAGGACATGATCGCGGTCTCGCTCGGCTCCGAGCAACGCTATGCGGTGGTGGCCTCGCCGCAATATGTTGCGCAACATGGCCGGCCGAAGCAGCCGAAGGATCTGCTCGCTCACGCCTGCATCCGCACCCGTTTCGGTAGCGGCGCGATGCTCGACTGGGAGTTCGAGAAGGCCGGCCGGGTGGTGAGAGTAGGCCCGCCCGCAAAACTGATCGCGACCTATCTGGGTCTCGCGCTCAAGGCCGCGCACGATGGGCTCGGCTTCTGGTTTACCTTCGAGGGTTATGTCCGCGAGGCCGTAAAATCCGCGGCGCTGATCAGCGTGCTCGACGATTGGTGCGCGCCGTTTCCGGGGCCGTTTTTATACTATCCGAGCCGACGCCAGCCGCCTCCGGCACTCAGCGCCTTCGTGGCTTTCGTCGCGGAGTGGCGAAAGCAGGAGGGGCGGAAGAGGTAGAGGGGCTTGAGCCCTCACAGCATGCTTGGCAGCACGCGGTCCGGCGGCTTGTGATTGTCGAGGAAGGTGCGGATGTTGATGATCACCTTCTCGCCCATCTCGACGCGGCCTTCGATGGTGGCCGAGCCCATATGCGGCAACAGCGTCACCTTGCCGGCCTTGGCGAGCCGCACCAGTTTCGGATTGACCGCGGGCTCGTGCTCGTAGACGTCGAGGCCGGCGCCGCCGATCTCGCCCGCCTCGATCAGTTTTGTCAGCGTCTCCTCGTCGATCACCTCGCCGCGCGCGGTGTTGACGATATAGGCGTCCTTGCGGACCAGTTTCAGCCGCCGCGCCGACACCAGATGGAACGTGGCCGGCGTGTGCGGACAGTTCACGGAGATGATGTCCATCCGCGCCAGCATCTGGTCGAGGCTTTCCCAATAGGTCGCACCCAATTCCTCGGCGATGCGCGGCGCGACCGGGCGGCGGTTGTGATAGTGGATCTGCAGGCCGAAGGCCCGCGCGCGCCGCGCCACGGCTTGTCCGATGCGGCCCATGCCGATGATGCCGAGCCGCTTTCCCCCGATGCGATGGCCGAGCATCCAGGTCGGCGACCAGCCGGGCCAGTGCGAGTATCAACGCCATGGTCATGTCGGCGGTGTCTTCGGTCAGAACCTTTGGGGTGTTGGTGACGGTGATGCCGCGCGCATGGGCTGCGATCACATCGATATTGTCGACGCCATTGCCGAAATTGGCGATCAGTTTCAGCTTGCAGTCGGGCTGTTTGAGCAGCTCTTCGTTGATGATATCGGTGACGGTGGGCACCAGGATATCGGCGGAACGCACGGCTTCGCCGATCTGCTCGTGCGTCAACGGCTTATCGTCGAGATTGAGCTGCGCGTCGAACAGCTCGCGCATGCGGGTCTCGATCGAGTCCGGCAGTTTGCGCGTGACGACAACGAGAGGCTTTTTCTTAA
>WNFM01086123.1_pt4 | contig 10004 bp, 10 predicted proteins | sample 5400271 | NCBI WGS metagenome assembly WNFM01 (sample SAMN13153352, study PRJNA577476) | soil metagenome | isolation source: 60 cm saprolite on Douglas fir-dominated hillslope | place: USA:California | collected 2013-09-17
GGTGCACGCCTCGCACGTCCAGACGATGTTGTTGTGCGAGTACATGACGCCCTTCGGCGGCCCGGTCGTGCCCGAGGTGTAGATGAGGCTGATCGTGTCCTCAGGGCCGACTGCGCGCCAGCTGCCGTTGAAGGCGGCCGGGTTGCTCTCGTAGGCGGCCTTGCCCTTCGCCATGAGCTCAGCCCACGAGATGACGCCCACTGGCGCCTGGCCATTGATGAGGACGATGTGGCGGAGGTGCGGGGCCGACGCGCGAATGGCGAGGAACTTGGCGAGGAACGCCTCGTCCTCGACGAACGCGACAGTCGCCTCGGAGTGGTTGGCTATGTACTCGACCTGCTCGGGCGCCAGGGTGTTGTAGACGCTGATCGCGGCGCCGCCCGCGTGAACCAGGGCCAGGTCGGCGATCACGTGCTCCGGCACGTTGCGGGCCATGATCAGCCCGAACTGCTCGGGTCCGAAGCCGAGCTCGCGCAGGGCCATCGTCATGGCGGCGACCTGCTCTCGATACTCGCGCCAGGTCAGCTGGTGCCAGTCGCCGTTGGTGCGCCAGTGCAAGGCGGGCCGGTCGGCCCAGTTCCGGGCCGCCTCCGCGAAGATCGTGCAGACCGTCTTTCCCGAAACCGCTACGTCGATGTCGGCTCGCTCAGCCGTTACATCCATGTCATCCCTCCACAAGTGCTCGTCTGGCGACCCGTGACCGAGATGGTCCCTGCCCTCTCGAACCTACACTACCTTGTGGTGGGGCGGGGTTGATCTACGTCCGCTCGCGCCGGCCATTGCTGACCGTCGGGGGAGTGGCGGTGGCCTGCGGGCTCGGGTTCGCGCTGCTCGGCATCCTGGCCATGCAGCTGCCCTCAGGATGGGCGGCTGCGGTCGCCCTGTGGGCCGGCTGCCTGGCCGGATTCGCGGTGGCCACCTGGTCCGGCCTGAACCTGAGGGCGTGGCCGCCCGGCAAGCTCGCCTTCTTCCGCGACCGGCTGGTGGTGCTCAAAGGGCGCAACGAGATGGGCGCGCTCTGGGAGCAGATGGAGTCGGTGACTCTGGCCGACGCCAGCCGCTGGCCCGAGATCAGGATCACCGACTGCGTGACCGTCAGGCTGCGGCGGAACGTCCCGATGCGCTTCAAACCGGCCGAGTTCGGACTTGATCCGGCAGGCTGCCGTGACCTGATGCTCAGGCTCCGTGACGAGCCCTCCCTGCGGCAGCGCCTCCCGGAGTTCGATTCCGACCGCGACCTGGCCGCCGCGCCGCTCGTGGCCGGGGAAACCGCCGAACCCAGGTTCTAACCCGCCGCCCCCGCGTAACGGGGCATCATCATCACTGCTGTGATCCGTCTCGCCGGGCGGGACTTCCTTGATATCGCCGACCTCGAGTCCGCCGACCTCAGGCGGCTGCTCGACCTTGGCCACGAAATCAAGGCCGGCAGGTGGCATGAGCGCCCCCTGGCGGGAAGGCACGTGGCGATGCTCTTCCAGCGGCCGTCTCACCGCACTCGAGTCTCTTTCGAGGTGGGGATCGCCCGCCTCGGAGGCACCACCACCACCCTCGGCGAGCAGGACGTCCAGCTCGGGGTGCGGGAGACCGTCCGGGACGCCGCCAGGGTGCTGGATCAGTACGTCGACGGGATCGTCGCCCGGATGCGCACCCACGGCGACCTGCTCCAGCTGGCCCTCGCAGCCGAGAAACCGGTGATCAACGCCCTGACCGACCGCTCGCACCCCTGCCAGATCCTGGCCGACCTGATGACCCTGGAGGAGGTCCGGGGGCCCCTGTCAGGGCAGCACGTGGTCTACGTGGGCGACGGCAACAACATCGCCACCTCGCTGCTCGAGGCGTCGGCGCGGCTGAGCTTCGAGCTGACAGTGGTGACGCCCGAGGGCTATGAGCCGGCCGCCGCGGTGCTCGAGAGTGTCCGCGGCCTCAACCAGAACGGCCATAGGTTCAACATCAGCAATGAGCTGAGCAGGATGGAGGACGCGACCGCGATCTACACGGACGTCTGGGCGTCGATGGGCAGGGAGGAGGAGAGGGACACGCGGCGGAAGGCGTTCGCCGAGTACCAGGTGAACGAGGCCCTGATGTCGTCGGCCCCGAAGGCGGTCTTCATGCACTGCCTGCCCGCGCACCGTGGGGAAGAGGTGACCGACGAGGTCATCGACGGCCCGCGCTCGGTGGTCTTCCAGCAGGCCGGAAACCGGCTCTACGCGCAGATGGCCCTGATGGCCGAGCTGTTCGGGGGCGCCGCATGATCGAGCAGCTCCAGCAGCTCCAGAACCAATTCTTCGAGGTCATCCACCATCTCGGATGGATCGAGGTCATCGACGTGGCGGTCGTGACCATCGTTCTCTTCCAGGTGCTGCGCCTACTGCGGGGCACCCAGGGCCTTCAGGTCCTCGTGGGGCTCGTCCTTCTGGCCGTCGTTGGCGTCATCGCCAACCAGTTCAACCTTGTGTTGCTCGGCTGGCTGTTCCGCAACGGCATCTTCTTCATCGTCATCGCGGTCCTGATCATGTTTCAGCCAGAGTTGCGCCGGGCTCTCGACCAGGTCGGTCGCCTCGGTCGTCTCGGAAGGCCGCTCAGCGGATACAACCCCGGCCTGCACAACCAGGCGATCTCCGAAGCCATCCGGGCCGCCGAACGCCTGAGCTCCAAGCGCACGGGGGCTTTGATTGCTTTCGAGCGCGAGGTTGGCCTCGAGGACTACGCCTCGACGGGCGTGCGCATCAACGGCGACGTGTCCGCCGAGGTGCTGCAGTCGCTCTTCTACCCCAACTCGCCACTGCACGACGGCGCGGTGATCGTGCGCGGCAACAGGATCCTTGCGGCCGGATGTCTTCTGCCGTTGCCCGAAGAGGGCATCGTGCGCGAGCGGCTCGGCACGCGTCACCGCGCTGCAGTGGGACTGTCTCTCGCGTCGGACGCGCTGGTGGTCGTAGTCTCAGAGGAGACGGGAGCGATCTCGGTGATTGAAGAGGGGAAGATCACACGCAACCTGGATGGCGACGGGCTCCGGCGTCGCGTCAGCCCCAAAGTCAGTAGAGGCAACGGGTTCTTCAAGTGAGCTGGATCATCGAAGACTGGCGTCTTAAGCTCCTGGCCTTTGGGCTCGCCATCCTCATGCTCGGCGCGGTCGCCTTTTCGCAGAACCCGCCGACGCGGGGCACCCTGACGATCGGCCTCAACTACGACACCGCTTCGGACATCATCATCCTGAATCCCCCGAACAAGACATCGGTTTCCTATCAGGGCCTAGCCGACGCGATCGGCCTCGTTAACACCTCGAACCTCAGCGCGACCGTCGATGCTACGCACGCAAAGCCGGGCTCGGCGGTGAAGCTAAACGTGAACGCGTCCACGTCGGTGTCAGGAGTCCAGGTGATCAACCCGGTACCTATCGTGGTCAACATCGACACACGGGCGACGGTCCCCCTGACCGTTACCGTCAAAACCACCCTGGCCATCGGCTACCAATTGAAGAAGCCGGCCGACACGACCTGCGCCGGTGTCACGCCATGTGTAATCCACTTCACCGGCCCGGTGAGCTGGGAGGATGCGGTCGGCCTGAAAGCGGTGGTCATCTACCCGACGCCGATCCAATCCACCGAGATCAGCCAGCCTTCCCAACCCATCACGCTCCAGACCATCAAGGGCCCGTTCGACACCACCCGCGTGACACAGCCTTCGTGGTCGCTCGACATCTCCAGCGCCGACATCCACATCCTTGCCGCCCCGGGATTCACCAGCAACAGTGTGCCGCTGAACGCCCTGGCTACCAGGTCACCACCGTCTCGGTGGACCCCGCGTTGGTGGTGGTCGTTGGAGATCCGGCCGCAATCGCGAAACTGCCTCGCATCATCCTGCCGGCGGTCGACCTGAGCAGCGCCACCAGCACCGTGACGATCCAGGTCAACATCCCCTACCCGAAGGGGATCACTCCTCTGAGCGGTGTCGAGACGGCCAAGGTCACCTACACGATCCAGCGCAACCCCTCAGTTTCTCCAAGTCCCTAGTGGTAACCTGACCTGGCCTAAGCCCGTTCAACGCAGCACCGGCTAACTACACCGACTTAGGAGTTATTTACCTAGACATGTGTGGGATCATCGGCTACCTCGGCGATCACGAAGCCACTCCGGTCCTCATGGACAGCCTCAAGCGCCTCGAGTACCGCGGCTACGACTCGGCCGGCGTGGCCGTGCTGGAGGCCCCGAAGGCGGGTGTCGCGCGGCGCACCAGCGTGACCAAGAGCGAGGCCAAGGTCGACGACCTCATCGCCAAGCTCAAGGAGAACCTGCCGACCGGGCACGTGGGCATCGGCCACACCCGCTGGGCCACCCACGGCCGTCCGACCTACATCTCTTCGTCGTGCACAACGGGATCATCGAGAACTTCGCGGAGCTCCGCGACGAGCTGCAGGCCGGCGGCCACGAGTTCACGTCCGAGACCGACACCGAGGTCGTGCCTCACCTCATCGAGCAGTACTACAAGGGCGACTTCCTCGCCGCCGTCCGCGCGGCGCTCAAGCGCATCAAAGGCGCCTACGCGCTCGCGATGTTCTCAACCGACGACCCCGAGCTCCTCGTGGGCGCCCGCCTGAACGCACCCTTGGTCGTGGGCCTCGGCGAGGGCGAGTACTACATCGCCTCCGACATCACGGCGATCATCCCCTACACCAAGCGCGTGCTTGTCCTTGGTGAGGGCGAGGTCGCAGCGATTACGCCGCTCGGCGCCGAGGTGTCGACCCTCGACGGCATGACGATCAAGCCGAAGCTCATCCACGTCGATTGGGACGTGTCGCAAGCGCAGAAGGGCGGCTACCCGCACTTCATGCTCAAAGAGATCCACGAGGCCCCCGAGGCGGTGGCCAACGCGATGAGGGGAAGGCTGACCGACGACGGCGCCGTCTCGTTCCGCGAGTTCACGCACTCGGACGACGAGCTGAAGCGGATCCGCGAGGTGCTGCTGCTCGGAATGGGTACCTCTCGTCACGCTGCGATGATCGGGGAGCTGGCGATCGAAGACTGGGCCGGCCTGCCGGCGCGCGCGCTCGACGCGGCGGAGTTTCGCTACCGGCGGCCGACGTTCGGCGAGGACACGCTGGCCGTCGTGATCACGCAATCGGGGGAAACTGCAGACTCCATCGTCGGTCTGCACCAGGCGAAGGAGCGCGGCGCGCTCACGGTCGCCGTCACCAACGTATTCGCCAGCACCGCGGCGCGCGACGCCGACGGCTCCATCTACCTTCACGCGGGCCCGGAGATCGGGGTCGCGTCGACCAAGACATTCCTCTCGCACGTCGTCAGCCTGTACCTGCTGGCGATGCGCCTCGCCGTGGTCCACGGGCGCATCTCGCTCGAGCGCCGGCAGGAGCTCGTCGCCTCCCTGCGCGCGTTGCCCGACCAGATCCGCGACCTGCTGGCACGCGAGAAAGAGATCGCTTCCCTGGCGCACCGCTACAGCCACCACAAGAACTTCCTGTACACGGGCCGGGGGATGGGCTATCCGGTCGCGCTGGAAGGCGCGCTCAAGCTGAAGGAGATCTCGTACGTGCACGCGGAGGGCGTGACCGGCGGCGAGCTGAAGCACGGACCGATCGCGCTGCTCGACGCGACCTTCCCGGTGGTCGCGGTGTGCACCGCCTCGGCGACCAGCGAGAAGATGGTCAGCAACGTCCACGAGATCGTGGCCCGCGACACGCCGGTGATCGCGCTCGTGACGCGCGGCGACCGCGCGCTCAATGGCGTGGCGACGGACCGGTTCGAGATGCCGGCGGTCGAAGAGGGCGCGTCGGCGGTCCTGAACTCGGTGATGCTGCAGCTCTTCGCGTATCACGTCGCGGTCGAGCTGGGCCGGGACGTGGACCAGCCCCGGAACCTCGCGAAGAGCGTCACGGTCGAGTAGACACACCCCTTTCGGGCCCTCCCTCCTCCGGGCCGGTCCTCCCCCGCCGGCGCTCCTGCCCACAGCGTGAGCGAATTTTCGAGCCGGTACAACCCAGCCTGTTAAGGCCCGCGTCCAGTCACTTCGCTACCTTTGTGAGCGTGCAGCGCATCGGTGTTGACGCAGTGTCCGTCGACCGCATCGCGCTCGCCGTCAAGCGCTCCGGGCCGTCCTTCCTGACGAAGGTCTACACCCCCGCCGAGATCGCCTACTGCAACGGCAACTCCGAACGCCTCGCCGGTCGGTGGGCGGCCAAGGAGGCGGTCATCAAGTGCTTCGACGGCACCGGCATCTGCTTCCCGCGCCGGCGCATCGAGGTCCTGCCCGGTCCCATGGGCGCCCCCCGCGTCCGCTTACTCGGTGACGACCGCGGCGCCCGCGTCGAGGTCAGCATCACCCACCACAGCGGCCTGGCCGTCGCGACCTCGCACCTCGAGATGCCCGAGGCCATCGCCTCGCTGCTCCCGGCTCCGGACTCCGTGATCCTCCCTGAGCGCCCCAAGGACGCCCACAAGGGCACGTTCGGCACCGTCGTCGTGCTCGCCGGCAGCCTCGGCCTGACCGGGGCCGCCTACCTCGCCGCGACCGCAGCCGCCCGCAGCGGCGCCGGCCTCGTACGCCTCCTGGTGGGCGAGACGATCTATCCCATCCTCGCGGCCAAGGTCACCGAGGTCATGGCCACGCCCGTGCCGGAGGTCGGCCCTGGCGTGGTCGGGCACGCCGCGCACGACTCGGTCATGCGCCACCTCGCCGAAGCCGAAGCTGGCGTCATCGGTCCCGGCCTCGGACGCGACCGCTCCACCTGGCGCCTGGTCGTCGACCTCGCCCTGCACGTCGCCTGCCCGCTCGTGATCGACGCCGACGGCCTTAACGCCCTGGCGGACTCTCCGCGCAGCAAGCGCAAGCTCGGGCCGCGCCGCGTGCTCACCCCGCATCCCGGCGAGCTCGCGCGCCTCACGGGCAAGACCACCGACGCGATCAACGCCGACCGCCCGGGAGCCGCCCGCCGCGCCGCCAAGGAATGGGGAGCTGTGGTCGTGCTGAAGGGCGCGCGTACGGTCGTGGCCCATCCGGACGGTCGTTTCAGCGAGGACCCTCACGAGGTCCCCGCGCTGGCCACCGGAGGCACCGGCGACGTCCTCGCCGGCATCATCGGCGCGCTCCTCGCGCAGGGCTCCGACCCCTTCGCCGCGGCGGTCACCGGTGTCTACGTGCACGCCGCAGCCGGCAGGCGCCTCGCGCAGCATCTGGGCGACTCGGGTCTGCTCGCCAGCGACCTGCTGGCCGAGATCCCGGTGGTCATGAACGTGCTCAGGCAGGGCGGCCTCTGACGGCTGACCATCTGCGCTGGGCCGACGTGGACCTCGGCGCGGTCCGCGCCAACGCCGCACGCATCCTCGAGCACCTGCCCAAGGGCACCAAGCTCTTCGCGGTCGTGAAGGCGGACGGCTACGGCCACGGAGCCGTCTACGTAGCGCGCGCGGCGCTGGCCGGCGGCGCTACCCGGCTGGCCGTTGCGACGCTGCCCGAGGCTCGCCAGCTCGACGGCCTGCTCCCCAACGACCACATCCTGGTCATGGGCGGAATCCCGCCCTCCCAGGCCCGCGCCGCGGCCGCCAGCGGCTGCGCGATCACGGTCTCCAGCCTTGAGGGCGCGCACGCCCTGGCGGAGGCGGAGAAGACCGTCCCGGTGCACCTGAAGATCGACACCGGCATGGGTCGGTTCGGCGCAGCGCCTGAAGAGGCCACGGCGATCGCCCACTTCATCGACGCCTCGGACGGCCTGGTGCTGGCGGGCACGTGGACCCATTTCGCCTGCGCCGACACCGATGCCGCAATGACGCGTATGCAGTACGCGCGATTCACCGACGCGCTGGAGCGTCTTGGCGTCGATCCCGGCCTGCGGCACGCCTGCAACTCGGCCGGCGCGCGCCACTATCCAGAGTTCGCGCTCGACGCGGTGCGCAGCGGAATCTCCCTGTACGGCTGCGAGTGGCCCGGCACCGAGCCCGCGCTGAGCCTGCGCGCGCTGATCACCCATCTCAAGACCGTGAAGGCCGGAGGCACCGTCGGCTACGGCGCCACCTGGAAGGCGCGCGAAGCGACCCGGGTGGCCACCGTCGCCATCGGATACGCGGACGGCGTGCATCGCCTGCGCTCGAACCGCGGGCACGTGCTGGTCCGGGGGCACCGGGCGCCGTTGATCGGGACCGTCAGCATGGACGCCATCACCGTGGACGTCAGTGGCATCGCGGGCGTCGCCGTGGGCGACGTGGCCACCCTCATAGGACGCGACGGGGAGGAGAAGCTCGGCGCCGAAGAGGTGGGGCGATGGTCGGGAACGATCTCCTACGAGGTCCTCACCTCCCTGGGAACCCGAGTGGAGCGCGTGTACCGGAATAGCTGACGCCTGCCCTTAGGTTCCAGTTGGCGCAAGGCAGGTGAAACTAGACTGGCTTTATTAATGGCTGAGAGCCCAGCCCAGACAGCCTTTGCGGAAGAGGCATTGACACATCTGGACACCCTGTACCGCGGAGCCCTGCGCCTGACGCGCGACCCCGACCAGGCGCAGGACCTCGTTCAGGAGGCGTATCTGCGCGCTCTTCGCTATCAGCACAGCTATCAGCCCGGCACCAACATGAAGGCCTGGCTCTTCGCGATCATGCGCAATCTCTTCTGGGACCGCTTCAAGGGCTCGCGCAAGGACGACGTCAGCCTGGACGACACGGGGGACTTCGTGCTCTACGAGAAGCTCCGCGACGAGGGAGCTCGCCCGGAGGCCGATGTGCTGGACAAGCTCGCCGCGTCGGAGGTCCGCTGCACCGAGAGGTGGTCCTGCTGGTCGACGTCGAGGGTTTCTCCTACAAGGACGCCGCCCAGACCCTGGGGGTACCCATCGGGACGGTCATGTCGCGCCTCCACCGGGCCCGCCAACAGCTTCAAAAAAGCCTCTATGACTACGCGCTCGAATCGGGTATCGTGCGCGGCAGCACTGATATGGGGTCCCCGCGAACTCACGCCGCAGGATCTGAGTTCGTTGGCGGCAACCAGGTGCCCCAGCAATGAACTGTCCAGACTGCAAGGAAAAGCTCGATCGGTTCTTGGACCGTGAGCTCAGCAGCACCGAGGCGCTGGAGGTCCAGCTTCACCTCGAGGGCTGCCCTGACTGCCAGGAGGAGTACGAGTTCAATGTCGGCCTGAAGCGGCTGGTGAAGAGCTCGTGCGACTGCGACACGGCACCCCCGGCTTTCAGGGAGAAGCTGCGCCAGCTCCTCAGCTAGTCGCGCGGCTGGAGGCGGCGCGCCTCTACTTCGTCACCCCAGACCGCGATCCCGACGCGTTGCGCGCGCTCGTGGAGGCCGCCCTTCGGGGCGGCGCCGACGTCGTGCAGCTGCGTCATAAAAGCCTCCCCCGAGGCGAGCTCCTGGGTCTGGCCCGCAGCCTCCGCAAGCTGGTGACTGGCGAGCGGTTGTTCATCGTCAACGACCACGTCGACATCGCCTTGCTGAGCGGCGCCGACGGCGTCCACCTCGGGGCCGACGACCTCGACCTCCAGGCGGCGCGCGAGATCGCAGGCGAGCGCTTGCTCATCGGCGCCTCGGCGTCGACGCCGGAGACGGCAGAGCATGCGGTCGCCGCCGGGGCGGACTACCTCGGTACGGGCGCAACCTTCGCGACGCCCACGAAAGCGGGCAAGCAGGTCATCGGGCCCGCCGGCGTGGCTGCGGTCGCGCACGCGGTGGCGGTGCCCGTCTTTGCCATCGGTGGAATCGATGCGAGCAATCTCGGCCGGCTGACCGCGCTGGGGATCCATCGCGCGTGCGTGGTCAGGGCGATCGGTGACGCGAACGACCCGGAATCGGCGGCTCGCACCCTGCGTGCAATGCTGAGCGCGTGACCATCGTTGGCGGCACAGGCGAGGGGAGGCTCATTGAGCTGATCAAGCCCTACCTGTCGAAGCAGGCCGGAAGGGACGACGCCGCCGTGCTCGATCCGGTCGACGAGTACCAGGTCCTCAGCACCGACATGGCGGTGGAGGGTGTGCACTTCGACCTTTCCTGGAT
>WNFM01207503.1_pt3 | contig 10004 bp, 5 predicted proteins | sample 5400271 | NCBI WGS metagenome assembly WNFM01 (sample SAMN13153352, study PRJNA577476) | soil metagenome | isolation source: 60 cm saprolite on Douglas fir-dominated hillslope | place: USA:California | collected 2013-09-17
CCGGGCGGCATCCTGCCGCCCACGGTTACGCGGCGCCGCCCACGGTTCGGCGGCAAGATGGCGGAGACACGCGGAATGCCGGGATTCAGCGAACTGGTTTCACGACCCGAAGCCGCGGCCTTCGACCACAGCGCGGCAACGGGGAGCCCTGATGAAGACCGCAGCATTCGTGATCGCGCTCGGTGCGGCAACGCTATCGCTTCTTGCACAAGAGACCGTGAACGTCCACCTCATCGAGGTGCCGGTCACGGTGATCGACCGCGAGGGCAATCCGATCCGCGGCCTCACGTCGGCGAACTTCCAGATCTTCGATGACGGGAAACGGCAGGAGATCACCGCATTCGAGGCCATTGATTTTGCGTCTGCCGCCGCCCCGGTGAGCGCGATCTCGCCGATCAATCCCAGCGCACGGCGCTCGTTCCTGCTCCTCTTCGACCTCGGCTACTCGGATGTGAAGTCGCTGGAGCGATCGCGCATCGCCGCCCGGCAGTTCCTCGACGCCAATATCCAGCCGCGTGACCTTGTGGCCGTGGGACTCATCGAGCCGGAGAAGGGATTCCACCTTCTGACCGCCTTCACCACCGATCGTGGGATGGTCGCCGCGGCTATCGCCAGGCCGAGGATGTACAAGGGCGTCGATCCGCTGCAACTCTCGGACGTGGATGCCTTCGGCAACTCCGTCGGTGGCACCTCCGATACCCCGGCCCCGGATAGCAGCGGTGGCGGCGGTGCCAACTCGCAAGCGGCCGACGCCCAGCTCGCCGAGATCAAAGACATGACTGCAAGAAACAACCGCGACTTCGCCACCGGGCGGATCGTAAGTCAGGTCAATTCCCTCGGCGCCCTCGCCACCGCGCTCCGCTCCGTACCGGGGCGGAAGCAGGTGGTTCTCCTCTCCGGCGGATTCGATCCATCCCTCATCCGCGGCCGTTCGGGCAGGGGCTCGATGCGCTCGGATATGGCCGACATGCAGAAGGCGATCTCAGGACAGGCATACCTCACCGACAACGACGCGCGCTTCGGCAACACGGCCAGCCTGAACATCCTCGACGAGATGGTGAAGCTCTTCAAGCAGTCCGACGTGGTGATGAACGCCATCGACATCGCCGGCATCCGGGTCGACGGCGACGGTAATTCGAGACTGAGCACGGTCTCGAACGACGGGCTGCACCTCCTCGCCGATCCGACCGGCGGCACGGTCTTCGAGAACTCGAACAACCTCCACGGCAACTTCGAGCGGATGATGCGCGAACAGGAAGTGGTGTACGTCCTGGCGTTCCACGCCCAGGCCAGCAAGCCCGGCAAACTGCACGACCTCACCGTGAAGACGATCAACGTTCCCGGCTCGCAGGTTCATAGTCGCAATGGGTATGCCGAGGCGAAACCGGAAACGGCTGTCGAGCGCGTGCTCTCGAACGCCGAGATCATCGTGAACGACATCCCGCAACACGATGTCCGCATCGCGTCACTCGCCGCTGCCGTCCCCGCGGCGAGCCGCGCTCAGGTGTCACTTTTTGTCGAGATCAATGGCGAAGACCTGCTGCGCGACGCCACGAAGCCGGTGCCGGCCGATATCTTCATCTATGCCTTCGACGAGCAGGGCATTGTCCGCGATCGTTTGTTTCAGCGCATCAACGTCGATCCTTCGAAGGCCACTGCCGCCGTGAAGCAAGGCGGCATCAAGTATTTCGCGACCATGGCGTTGCCGCCGGGGCGCTACGCGATCCGAAGCCTGGTGGTCCTGCCCGAGACGCAGAAGCGCGGCTTCTCGCGTACGGAACTGGTCGTTCCCGGTGCGACCGACATGGCCGTGCTCCCGCTGCTCTTTCTGGATGGCCCAGGACAGTGGTCGATGCTCAAAGGCGTGCAGCACGACGCGGCGTCGTATCCCTTCCAACTGAACGGAGAGCCCTTCGTTCCGAGTGCCGCTCCGCGGCTGAAGCCGGCCGAGGAGAGGGAATTCGTGCTGTTTCTCTACAACGCGAACGCCGAGGAAATGATGATGCAGGCCACGGTGACCGACATGGCTGGAGCGACGCACCCGGCCGCTCCATCGCTGGCGCGCCAGATCCAGGGGGAGGGCTTGACCAAACTCGTCTTCAACTACCAGCCCGTCGGCGTGCCTGCCGGCCCGGCGACCCTCGATCTGACCCTTCACAAGAAGGGGTCGACCGACCTTCATCGGGCGAGCATTCCGCTGACCGTACGGGGGGATTAGCCGTTGCAAGCCGCGTCTCCTTAAGGGAAACGCGACCGAGGGAGGCCCGGATGAAGGTCGCTGCGCTTGTGATCGTCCTCGGTGCGGTAACCCTACCGCTCCTCGCCCAGGAAACGGTGCATGTTCACCTCGTCGAAGTGCCTGTCACGGTGATCGACCGCGACGGCAATCCGGTCCGCGGCCTCACGTCCGCGAACTTCGAGCTCTTCGATGACGGAAAGCGGCAGACGATCACCGCCTTCGACGCCATTGACTTTGCATCTACAGCATCGGTGAGCGCCATCTCGCCCCTCAACCCGAACGCCCGGCGGTCGTTTCTGCTGCTCTTCGACCTCGGCTATTCGAGCATCAAGTCGATCGCACGCGCCCGCGTCGCCGCCCGGAAGTTCCTGGCCGCAAACATCCAGCCGCGTGACCTTGTGGCCATAGGGACCATCGATCCGCAGAAAGGATTTCAACTCCTGACGGCCTTCACCTCCGACCGAACGATGGTGGATGCCGCGATCGCCAAGCCAGGGCTCTACCACGGCGCCGATCCGCTGCAGCTCTCCGACCTCGACTCCTTCGGTAACGGCGTCAGCGGCAGCAGCCATCCCCCGGAGGCGGGTGGTGGGGAAGGAGGCGGCGGATTTGCGGCAGAAGCCGATGCGGAGCGCGCAGAGATCAAAGAGATCACCTCCCAACAAAGCCACGCCTTTGCGTCTGGACGGGTCAAGAGACAGACCGACTCGCTCGGGGGAATCGCCACCCTGCTCCGCTCCGCCCCGGGGCGGAAGCAGGTGGTCCTGCTTTCCGGCGGATTCGACGCATCCCTCGTTCGCGGCCGCCCGGCCCGCGGCACGATGGGTGCGGATCTAGACGACATGGCGAAAGCGACCTCGGGAGAGGCGTACCGCATCGACAACGACGCTCGTTTCGGCGTGAATACGAACCTGAGCGGCGTGGAGGAGACGGTAAGGGCCTTCAAGCGGTCCGACGTCGTCATGAACGCGATCGACATCGAGGGCATCGGCGTCGACGACAGCCCCTCTGCCAAGCCCGCCACAGTGTCGAACGACGCACTGCATCTTCTCGCTGATCCAACCGGTGGCACGGTCTTCGAAAACTCGAACGACCTTCACAGCGACTTCGTGCGGATGATGCACCAGCAGGAAGTGGTGTATGTCCTCGCTTTCCAGGTCCAGACCGACAAGCCGGGCAAGCTGCACAACCTCGCCGTGAAGACGGTTGAAGTTCCGGGCGCCCAGGTTCACAACCGCGTCGCGTATTACGAGGCGGGAGGGAAGAAGCCGGTCGAGGGGGAGCTCACGAACGCCGAGATCATCGTCAACGACATCCCGCAGCGCGATATCCGTGTCGCGGCGCTCGCTGCCGCCGTTCCCGCGGCGAACCGGGCTTCTGTGGCGATTTTCGTCGAGATCAATGGCGAGGACCTGCTCCGCAAGGCCACCAAAGCGACACCGGCTGACCTCTTCGTCTATGCCTTCGACGAGCAGGGTGTTGTCCGCGATCGTGCCTATCAGCGCATCAACGTGGATCCCGCGAAGGCCAGCGCCGCCGTGAAGCAGAACGGCATCAAGTATTTTGCAACGCTGGCTCTGCCCCCGGGACGCTACGCGATCCGAACCCTCGTCTCCCTGCCCGATACACAGAAGCGCGGCTTTGTGCGCACGGAGCTGGTCGTTCCCGGCGCCAACGACACGGCCGTACTGCCGCTGCTATTCTTCGACAAACCGGGCCAGTGGACCATGCTCCAGGGCGTGCAGCACGACCCCACTGCGCCGTATCCGTTCCAGTTGAACGGAGAGCCCTTCGTCCCGAGCGCCGCTCCGCTACTGCAGGGAACCGAGGAGCGGGAGTTCGCGCTGTTTCTCTACAACGCGAACGCCGAGGAGATGACGATGCAGGCCACCGTGACCGATATGGCTGGCACTACGCACCCGGCCGCTCCATCGCTAGCGCGCCAGATCCAGGGCGAGGGCGTGACCAAACTCGTCTTCAACTACCAGCCCGTCGGCGTGCCTGCCGGGCCGGCGACCCTCAATCTGACGCTTCACAAGAAGGGGTCGACCGACCTGCATCGGGCGAGCATTCCGCTGACCGTACGAAGCGAGCGCGATTAGCCCGTGGTCCCCGGCCGGGGCAAGTACGAATCGCAATCAACGAGCACTCGAAGACGGCTCGGCTCGCTCGTCGCATGCCATGTACGAGCCCGACCTGCGCTGGCCTGCGTGTGTCGCCCAGGGATCGTCGATCGGAGGGAAGACGTCACGAGTCTTGCAGTCACTGACCCTTGGAGGTCAATGATGCAAGATCGCTTGTTAAGCATGCCAAAGCTCGTTTTCGTGGTCGGTACACGAGTAGCCCTGGGTGCCGGAGTGGCGTTGCTGGCGAGCCGCCGCATGAGCAAGCGGGCCGCACTGGCAACGGGTGCGACGCTCGCACTGATCGGCGCCGTGACGACTATCCCCGCGGCGCGACTGGTAGCGCATGCGAATCCGTCGCTGCTGGAGCGCGCGAGCAGATTCCTTGGATGAATCTCCCGGGTCGAGTCATTCGACCGAGAACTCCTTACGGGTGAAGCCGAGGGAGTTTGTGCCGGCAACGCGCAGCAGGAACTTCGCCACGTACTTGCCGGGTGGCAACGAGAAGGGCTCGCGAATCGTGATGTAGCCGGAGGCAACGCGCGAGGCGGCGTCGAACTGGACGAGCTTTGCCTTGAACCCCGCGGTCGCGCCATGCTCGTCGAAGATATAGAGCAGCAGATCGATGGCCGGTCTGGCGTCGAGCAACTGCGGGATGACCTCGGCGCGCGCGAAGCTGACGGCCACTTCCGCGCTCCCGGCGCTCGTCGTTACGCCCGACTGGAGCGAGACCCCACTCTGCGGCACGTCATTGAGAAGGATGTCGGCGAGCAGCAGTGGATCGACCTCCTTCTTCGCCGCTGCCGGTGTCGCGCCAAAGCCGGGACGGAACGACACACGCGCCCCGCGGGGAAGGCCCTTCACGCTGACGCTGATGTCGCCGCTGTCCTTGCCGCGTCGCTGAAAGCCCAGGATGTAGACCGATTCCTCGGACGTCGAGAGATCCGCCAGTGCGTGCGCGAAGTCATTCGTGTTCGACAGAAGGCTGCCGCCCGTGGGGTTGATGGCGCGTCGCAGGCCTTCCTGACTATCCATCGCGTTCCTCCCCAGACGCACGCCGGAGATGTCCATGCCGTGCAGGAAGGCGCCCGCCGCGCGGAAGGCACGGGCCATCTCGCCGAGACGCGCGTGCATGTCGGGATACTCGTTGAAGCCCTGGCCCGGAATGATCATGAGCCGCCAATCCCAGCCGGAGCTGAAGATCACGACATGCTTCTGGCCCTCGAGCGCCGCAAGACGCTTAGCGACCGTTTCGAGATCGCCGAACTGGTTGGTTACCAGCCGCCGCCGCGGTTCGAGGGCCGCATCCTGGTTCGCCAGACCACCGAGGACCATATCGGCCGCTTCGCCGCCCATTCCGAGGCTGGCTACCAGGTCGGCGCTTGCCGTCTGCTGCCACTGGTTGTGCAGCGTCGCGGACATGGCCACACCGAGTGGATCGCTTTCCTCGGCCGGCCGTAATGAGTAGATGGCTCGGCGCAATGTAGCCCGAACGCGGATGAACGACGTGGCCAGGCGCAGGCCGCGCGTCGGCGAGATCATCGCCACAGCAAAGAGGTCGTTCGTCGATTCCGCCCGGTCGATCATCGCCTCGGCCGCGTGCTGAGCGCGAAGAATGCGGTCCCGGGCGCCAAAGACCAGATCGAACACGAGCAGGTACAGCCGCCGTTCGCGTGGACGTCGCTGCGTTGCGTCCGTGCCGGGAGCCACGGCCGGAGCGCCGCCGGCCCCGGACGACGGAGCAGCCTGCGCAGATGCGAGGTCGAGCGCATCGAAATACTCGACCGGCTGCGGCTTGCCATTGACGCGCAACTCGAACACATCGCGCGCCAGGCCCCTCACGGGCTTGCCGTCGGAGCCCGTGACATACACAGGCACCTCGATGACCTCCACAGTCATCGTTTCGCGTACCTGAGCGCCGAGCGTTGTTGTCAGCGTGAGGAGCAGGGCGAAGGCGTACCGTCTCTTCGGTGTCATTGCGTTTCGACGTCCCAACGGCAGAAGCAGGTTACGCGACCGCCGCCGCATGGGTCTTCGGCGACGCCATTGTCCACGGGCCCGGCCGCAAGGGCGTCGCCGGCGATCCCACGCTGCCGGCGCGCGAGTCGAGGAGAGGAGGAGCAGCGATCGGTCGCTTCCTGCCAAAAAAGCATGTTGATCGATTGTAGGAACTTCGGTGCCCTCGGCATGTGCCGCGTTGGTGTCAATTCTCACGACAAGCCAACTAACATACGTCGATGGATCTCGACGACGCCCGAAACCTTAAGCAGCGGATTCGCCATGCTATTGCGCCGCCGCGAACGTTCGCCATCGGAGTCAACCTCTCTGCTCAGCGCGACGGCCACCGTGTAGTGATCCTGCTGTCCGGGGAGGGCGACCGGAGTGCTCTCGAACATCCGGAGGTCCGCAAGATTCTCGACGCCTCAAAAAGCGAGATAGATGTGGAAGTGACCGGCAGCCTGACTCTAGCATCCACGCACCGGCACGCCGCGCAGCCTGCGCTCCTCTCGATCGGCGCGCCTATTGGCCACGTCGCGGGCGGCTGGGGATCGCTCGGGTGTTTCGCTGCGCGTCGATCCGCTGGCCGACCGGGCCTCGTGTCGTGCAACCATGTCATCGCACTCGCGGATCGCGGGGTCGACGGCGATGACGTCATCTCTCCGTTCCGTCTGCGAGGCGGACGCGCGCCGCGGAACCGCATCGCCACGCTCGACGGTGCCTATCCGCGCCTCGGCAGGCCCGGGCAGACACCGCTCGATTGCGCGTTCGCGCCGCTCGCCGATGGCGTTTTTTATGACCCCGCCGTAGTAGAGGGCGGCACTCTGGTCGCGATTCCGGCAGCGCCGGCCGAGCAACTCGACGTGATGAAGAAGGGTTGCATGACTGGGACAACCGCCGGCGTGGTCATGAAGGTCGAGGTGGACGACGTGCCGGTCCGATACGGCGCGATCAAGACATTCTTCAATGACGTCATCCAGATCGCATCGGTGTCGCCCGCGCGTTTCGCGGAGGGGGGAGATAGTGGTGCGCTGGTCTACACGAGGCGCACATTCCAGCCGATAGGATTCGTCTTCGCCACATCCGACGTCGGCGGTCCGTACAACGCCGGCTGGACGTGGGCGCATCCGTTCGGTCGGGTGATGAACGCGCTCGACGTGGAGATGATCGTCAGGTGAATGGGGCCGGCATGCGCTGCCGGCCCCTCGTCGATTGCTACACGGTGGGCGAGCAGGTAGGGAGAATGTGCGCCGGCTTCGCCGCCGCAAACGCGGGGTGTTGCGAGGAACACATAGGAATGCCTTTAGGGATCTTCGGAGACTTGAGCTTGACCGGCACATAGCTCAACTGCTCGTAGATGCGGAAGTGATCCATGCCCGGGACCTGGCTCGCGTGCTCACCGCGCGACGTATTGATCATCGCGATCTCGGTACCTGGTTCCAGACGGATCGTGCGCGTGGGGCCATCCGATCGATTCTTCGGAGTCACTTTGATGTTGATGATGCCTTCGTGCGGGACGAGGAGCTCCCCGATCAATGCACCATGCCCGTCGCGGGTTCCGGGGAAACGCCATGCCTGGAACGTACCCTGGAGGAAAGTGATATCCGCGATCGCATTCGCGCGCTCGGGGTCAATGCGGATGTTCGGGGCAAGGGCTTTGAGACTTGGCAGGAACGGCACCATTTTCGCCGAGCGGATGATCCCCTTCTCATCGCCTGCCTCGAAATATATCTTCGACGGGCAGAACCAGAACTCTGTTTGATACTTATCGCTGTCGATCTCGCCGTCACGCCAACCTTTCGTGCCTCGGACGGTGTCCGGGGCCACTGAGATCGACGCGCAATGGGGCGCGATCTGCTTGTAGTTGCGGCCATCCGGCAGCAGCACGCGCATCCCGCCGCTCTTCGATTTTGTGAAGTTTGCAAGACCAATGAAAACGACCGTGTAGGGCATCCTGTCTCCTCCTTCTCTCTTTCCGGCTTCTATTCGCCTATGACTTGAATGGCGCTCCAAAGAGCAGGGTCTTTCCTGCTTCGAATCCACTCAATCTGTGTCTCACGTAGCGCATCCGCCGGCGCCAGCCCGCGGGCCAGGTGGCGGTGCAGGACGGGGAAGAACTCCGCGGCGGCCTCGTCCTCGATCGGACGTAGCGTGGCGATGACGGACGGCACTCCCGCTGCCAGAAACGCTCGCGCTACGCTGATGATGCCTTCCGTCGAGCGGATCTCACCCGCGGCGGTTGCGCACGCGGCCAGCACGATTAGCGAGGTGCGCGGCAGGTGCATGGCCGCGATCTGCTTTACATCCAGGCGCCCGTCCGTCGTGCCATCGCCTTTCAGGAGCAGACACCCCTGTTGTCCCGTATCGTCGGACGCGAGCGCGTGGCCGGAAAAGTGGGTGACGTTTGCCCACGCGGCTTCGCGGGCGAAAGCGGCCGGGGTGGCGGCGGCGCCGCCGAGGCGGCGTACATGTGAATAGGAACGGGCCACCTCGCGCGTCTCGTGGTCGACGGCCGGCAGCTTGCTCGAATCATCGGCGCCGGTGACGATGAGCAACTGGTGCTCGGCTCTCGAAGGGCGCGCCGTCCGCAGCCGCGCGAACACCGCCGCGCTCGGCTCGACGGTCAGCGCATAGTCCTCGACGAGAAATCGGCCCGCTCCGCCGACCAACGCCGCGAATGGGATCCCCGCCAGTCTGGGATCAGGGATTAACGCCAGCGTCCTGGCTCCGGCGATCTTCGTCTCGATCGGTTCGATGAGCCGCCGGTACACGACACGTCCCGTCCGTCGGAGCAGTGATTCATCCGCCGACGCGGCTCCCTCAGCGAACGCAGTGATCTCATCCAGCAGCGTCTGGCGCTCGACGCGGTGCCGTACGACCTCAATGCCGTGTCCATCGACGGTGAAGATGATGATTCCATCCGGCTGCATCACGTACTCGACGATCGTCGTTCCGGGCGGAAGATCGGCCGGTGTGACGTGCGGCCAGGGCGAGCCGATGGTGTCGAGCAATGCGCGGGCACGGGCGCGCTCGGCGTAGGCGAAGGCGCGTGCGGCGTCGTCGTGCGCGAGCGCGAGCGAGATCGCTTCGCCGAAGAGATCGTCGGCGGCGTGGAAGACGCCCCAGCGATCGTCGCCGCTCGGCAGCGACGCGCGGTGCCTTTCCAGTTCGGACACGCCCGCCTCGAGATCCTTCGCTGCCTGGGCGTCGTCGCCCATCGCGCGGAACGCGCGCGCACGTTCCGCCAGGAGCTGCGGCAGTCGCATCCTCCGGCCGGCGCTGCCGGCGTGGAAGTCGATCGAGCTGGTGAGCAGTGTGACAGCCGTCACTGGATCGGCCGCAAGCAATGCTTCGATGCCTTTAGCGATGGCATCGAAGTGCGTCCGGTCGGCCGGCGTCGGCAGCGCGTAGATCAACCGCCGCGCCTCCTTCATGGCTGCAGCCGCTTCGCGCCGATGGCCGATACGGAGGTTCACTTCTGCCTCGCTGAGCAGCGCCTCGATCTGGACAATAGGCGTGGCGACGCGGTGCGCGACGTCGATCTCCAGCCTGAGAAACGAGAGAGCGGCAAACCAGTCGCTGTCGCTCAGCGCCGCCTGCGTGACGAAATACATAGACTCCTGCAGCCGGAAAGTCGACGTGCG
>WNFM01218250.1_pt1 | contig 10004 bp, 12 predicted proteins | sample 5400271 | NCBI WGS metagenome assembly WNFM01 (sample SAMN13153352, study PRJNA577476) | soil metagenome | isolation source: 60 cm saprolite on Douglas fir-dominated hillslope | place: USA:California | collected 2013-09-17
GCGCTGCCACCAATTTTTACAACCATCGTCATGCTAAAGCTCCGTTCTTCCTGGCCCTATACAGGGTGTAGGCCGGGAAAGTTCAACCCCAACGACTCGTCCCAACCGTACATGCAGTTGAGCGCCTGTACTGCATTGCCGGCAGCGCCTTTCATCAGATTATCCAGGGCGGCAATCACCACTACGCGCTGCTGGTGCGCATCGAGTTCAAAGCCGATGTCACAATAGTTGCTCCCCGCCAGGATCTTCGGTTCAGGATAGCGGTAGATACCGTTACGCTCTTTGACCAGTCGAATGAAAGGCTCATGCTGGTAAGTCTCGCGATAAAGCCGCCACAAAGTACGCTCGTCTAAACTTTCATTCAGAAAGACATGGGCAGTAATAAGCACCCCGCGCACTAGCTCGACCGCCGTGGCAGAGAAAGCAATGTGGTGGCGAAGCTCCCCGCCGGCAGCCCGGCCCAACTCTTGTATGAGTTCTGCAGTATGGCGATGCCCGGTGGGTTGAAATGAGCGCACCGCACCACTTCTGTCGGGGTGATGGCTGCCTGCGCCCGGGGTTGCTCCCGCTGCCGACGAGCCAACTTTGGCTTCCACTACAAGCGGGATAGAGCTATTCACGAGTCCTACCCGGTAGAGTGGAGCCAACCCCAGGATGGCAGCGGTCGCCATGCACCCGGTGCCGCTTACGAGCGTTGCTCCGGGCAGTTCTGCGCGATGCAACTCAGGCAGCCCATAGACGGCCTCCTCGAGGAGATACGCTGCGCAATGAGGCTCACCATACCATTGTGCATAGAGTTCAGCAGAGCGCAGTCTGAAGTCTGCTGACAGGTCGATGATCCGCGGTGCAATGGCTCGATAGCGTTCAATCTCCCTGACAGGCATACCGTGGGGCAGGCTGAGAAACAGTAAATCACACGACCCCAGCTCATCGGGATGACAAAAACGTAAAGAACTGAGTTTGCGCAAATTTGGATGCACACTATGCAAATAGTGTCCTGCATGACTGCTGGAGGCAACCTGCGTCAGCTCGACCTGGGGATGAAAGAGCAATAGCCGTGCCAGTTCTCCCCCGGCATAGCCGGACCCACCGGCAATAGCTACACGTAGTCGATTCATCGCATCGCTCCCTCCTGTATACCACTGAGTACATAGTCGAGCATCTCGTTGGGAATGTCCACGCCGGTCGGAGCGATGCTATTGCGAAACTCCATCGTGGCATTGATTTCATTGACCATCAGGCCGCGCTGTGGGTCTTCCAGCACGTCGATTGCCAGGATACCGCCTCCAACCGCTTGAGCGGCACGCACGCACAGGCTATCAAGCTCCGGTGTGACAGGACAGTTGCTGGCAACAGCGCCCCGGGCGGTATTCGTTACCCAGTGTTCGCTGGTGCGATAGATTGCGCAGATAGTACGCTCACCGGTGACAAAGGCACGAATATCACGTAGCGGCTTTGCGATGTATTCCTGTACGTAGTGGACGTGATGCTGGTAGGAGCCAAGTGTCTCCTGGTGTTCTAGTACAGCCTCTGCCGCGTCACGGTCATTAATGCGCGCCAGCAAGCGGCCCCATGAACCATTTACAGGCTTGAATACGACGGGATAGCCCAGCATTTCACTGCCTTGTATGGTCGCCTGCGCATCAAAGGCGAGCAGCGTGCGCGGTGTCGGGATACCCGCGTGGAGCAGCGCGAGCGTCGTGAGGAGCTTGTCGTTACACGTTGCGGTCACCGCTGCCGGGTTATACACGCGTATCCCCCAATGCTCCAGTACATACAGCACTGCCAATCCTCGCGATTGACTCAGGCTGCGGCACAGCACGGCATCATACCGGCGCCATCGCTCATCTGGGCGTGACAGATCGAAGAACAATTCCCCGTCATCAATGATATCGAAAGCAATTGCGCGCCGCTCCAGTGCACTCACCAGCAGTTTCTCTTCCACGCGTATTCTGGATGTGAGGATAGCCAGGTGCATCGTCTCACTCCCCCCAATCTTCTTCAACCTGGGGTGCAAGAGCCACAGCCGGCGGTGCCAGGCGCAGCACTTCTAATTCCGCGCTACAATCGGGACAGTAGATAATTTCTCCTACCATCATTCCTTGCACAGTAATTTCGGCTTCACATTCTGGACAGTGTGTCATTTGTTGTGTTCCTCCTTCGAATTCGACTAGATCATGACTGGCAAACAAAAACGCTCTTCGTCTCCCTGTTAAGGGAAGGACGAAGAGCGTTAAATACGGCTCTCGTGGTACCACCTTCATTCGTCGATGCTTCGCAGCATCGACCTCGTCGAGTACTGAGATACTCCAGCCCGGTCACGGGGGCCTCCGGCAGAGTTCTACTCTCGCCCGCGGCGATTTCTTCTCGCAGCTCCAGGGTTTTATTCGCAGTTCGTTGACATACGAGCTTTCCACCAATCGCTCGCTCTCTACATGCAACCGGCAACCGCTACTCGTCCCTTCAAAGCTTTTGCTCTATGCAGTTGTGGTTTTTGCGTTGAAGGGCAAATAAAAATGCCCTTCATCCTCTCACATGAAAGGACGAAGAGCGTTAAATACGGCTCTCGTGGTACCACCTTCATTCGTCGATGCTTCGCAGCATCAACCTCGTCGAGTACTGAGATACTCCAGCCCGGTCACGGGGGCCTCCGGCAGAGATCTACTCTCGCCCGCGGCGATTTCTTCTCGCAGCTCCAGGGTTTTATTCGCAGCGTATTGACGTATGGGCTTCTCACCAACCGCCCATTCTCTGGACGCAACAGACAACTGCTACTCGTCCCTTCAAAGCTTTTACCCTATTTAGTTGTAATTCCTTTAGTCAATGTATACCATGTACATAGCCGCGCTGTCAAGCGTTTGTCCAAATTTCTCAGGTCTTAAATGTCGGGGGTGCAGGGGGCGCCTTTCAAGTATAGGTTTTTGGGGGAAGGGGAGGCAAAGACAGGAGCTAGCTGCTATGATAATGAGGAAATGCATGTCCAGCCTCATTCTCAATGACGGGGTGTGGGGCGTCCCCACATCTTTCTCGCCCACGTCGCCGCAGGCGACGAGGCGCAAAATCCTTTTCTTGCAGAGTTTCGCTGAAAGTCATATCCTATGAATGTAATCAAACATCAGTGTAATATTTCTTCTCTGAAAGAAGGACAATCATGCCCATCATTCGCACACCAGACGAACGTTTCCAGAACCTGCCCGGTTTTCCATTCCAACCCCACTATATCGAAGTCAACGGATTGCGCATCCACTACATCGATGAAGGCCAGGGCGAAATAATACTTTGTCTACACGGAGAACCCTCCTGGTCATATCTCTATCGCAAAATGATTCCCATCCTCGCGCGCCAGCACCGCGTGCTGGCGCTGGACTTCGTTGGTTTTGGTCGTTCGGATAAATACACCGAACAAGACGAGTACTCTTTTAAAATGCATCGCGCTACCGTCGCAGGCTTCATCAATACATTGGGACTCGAGCAGATCACCCTCGTTGTGCAGGATTGGGGGGGCTTGATAGGACTGGCAGTAGCGAGCGAGATGCCGGAACGCTTCGCGCGCCTCGTCATCATGAACACAGCCTTACCGACTGGAGATGAACCAATGGGCAGAGCCTTTATGCGCTGGCGAGAATTTGCGACCAGTTCGCCCGATCTGCAAATTGGAGCAGTAATACAGAAAGGCACAGCACAAGGAGACAATATCAGTCCACAAGTGCTCGCTGCATATGAAAGCCCTTTCCCCGACGTGGCCTACAAAGCGGGTGCCACGGTTTTTCCACTGCTCGTACCCATTCAGCCCACTGATCCAGGAGCAGCCGAGATGAGAAAAGCGCGTGCGGTGCTCTCCCAATGGCAAAAACCTGCCTTGGTCATGTTCTCCGATAAAGACCCGATCACGCGAGGAGGAGATGTCTTCTTCCGCGCACTCATCCCAAGCGCAAAAGAGCAGCCTGAGATCGTAATTCAAGATGCTGGCCACTTTCTCCAGGAGGACAAAGGCGAAGAGATAGCCCAGCACCTTGCGGATTTTATCGCACGAACGCCTTACTGATTGTTTGCCTCTTCCAACGGATTCTCCTGTCTGCTTAGCGCAAGCAGATCATGTACCTCCTCGTCACTGGTTTGTGAGAAGTCCTCGTACCAGTAGCCAACCCCAAAGAACGGCTCTGGTGTGCTGGCACATATGATCTCGTCTGCCACCTCCTTAAACTCATCACAAGTCACAGGAGCCGCTACAGGCACAGCAACGACGATACGCGCGGGATGCTGCTTGCTCAACGCTGCAACAGCCGCGCGCATGGTTGAGCCCGTTGCCAGGCCGTCATCTATGAGAATGACAGTGCGGTCTCGTACATCCGGGGGGGGAAGATCATCGCGGTAAAGACGTTCTCGTCGTTCCAACTCCTTCTGTTCTCTCGCGGCCACCTTCACGATTACATCATCTGGTATGTCGAGCCTGAACACAACATCCTCATTAATGACGGTCATGCCTCCTGTGGCTAAAGCGCCCATAGCCAGTTCTTCGTGGCCAGGTACACCAAGCTTGCGTACAACGAACACATCCAGAGGGGCGTGAAGTGCCCTTGCCACTTCAAATGCGACGGGCACGCCCCCGCGAGGTAGCGCTAGAACGAGCACATCCTTACGATTAGCGTATGCTCTAAGCTGCGTGGCCAGTATACGCCCAGCTTCAAAGCGATCTCGATAGAGTGTCACTCTCTTACTCCTCTCAAGTCGACTCGCAGCTTTTCGATATAAACTTATCCATCTTCTTCTTGCTATTCCTGGGCCTTGGCCATAACTGTGTTCCATCGAAATTTGATCGTGATCAATCTACGAGGTATCGTTTGAACCATCGGCTCGCTAACTGCGCAACTTGTTCCAACGCGCCGCGTTCTTCAAAGAGATGCGTCGCTCCAGCAACGATCTCGATTAGTTTCTCGCCTCTTAACAGGGAGAATGCCATGAGGTTCAACTCGAGTACCTGTGTATCCTTCGAACCAACTATAAGCAGTGTCGGTGTCTCAACCCTGCTAAGGTGTGAACCCGCCAGGTCGGGGCGGCCACCACGCGAGACCACTGCTCCAACAGCTAAAGGGTGTTCAGCTGCAGCGACTAAGGCGGCGGCAGCACCAGTGCTCGCGCCAAAGTAGCCAATCTTGAGGTTTTTGGTAAGCGGGTTCGCTCTGAGCCAATTCGTAGCGCCCACAACACGCTCGCTGAGCAGGTTGATATCAAAGCGCAGTTTGCCCGTAAATCTATCCAGTTCCTCCTCTTGTGGAGTGAGCAGATCGATCAACAGCGTCGCAAAACCTGCCTCGCGTAATACCTGGGCAACCATTTTGTTGCGTGGGCTATGGCGACTGCTTCCGCTGCCATGCACGAATAGCACGATCCCACCTGGATTGTCAGGCAGGTCCAGCTCGCCCTCAAGCGTAATGTCGTTACCGACCTGCACTTGATACTCTTTATTATTGTTCCGTGCCGGTGTTCTGTCCATACAAGCAATCCATACTAGCAATAGTGCGGGTGTCCCTGCATCGTTGATATCAGGAGCACCGGTTCTTCCAAGCACTCCGATCCTACTTGATATAATATCACCGTAGCTGAGAGAATAAAAGTGAACTATTTTGATGTGCTTGCATATGCACATAGTGCATCTTTTTTGTTTGTTTCAACCACCTGACACATACCGCTTTGCTTCCTCAGCCAGTTAAAAAATAGGTTATCTGACCTATAGCATACTAGCCACGTAGCAGATGGCACAGGCCTCATACGTATCCTATACTGCAAGTGTGGTTACCCTGCGATGGGGGAATTTCAGGAACAGGGCAATCACCAGGGATCGCTCCTACTGTGTTACGTGGTGGATTTGAGCGTGTAAGGTATGGTAGGAGTGATTTATATGCGAAGACTTTCGTTTTTGAAAGTTGTTTCCCTCTGTTCGAGATGTGAATCACTTTAGCCTGCTCGACTGTAGAAGACGTGGCGGACTGGAACCTCGCACAGGAACAGACCCCGGACCCCAAGCGCAAGGAACCTACCTGGAAAGAATGGCATATCCCGGAGCTTCGTGTTCCCTGTATCCAGGCGAATGCTAATGTGGTGGTCGTTGAGCAATCGCAAGACTCCACCTTTGACTACTGGTTACGCATCTCTACCCTGGACAAGGGAAATCCCCTGCATGTCCCTGTCAAACTGGCCCCCTATCATCGCAAGGTCCTCCACGGGCGCACGATCAACACCTCGACGACCCTCCTCAGGCGCAAAGGCGTCTGGTGGCTCACCTTGAGTTTTGATGAGGACGTTCCTCTTCAAACAGAGCCATCAGCTCCTCGCGTGGGCGTCGATGTGGGGATCGCCAATTTCATCACGACCTCGACGGGCAAGCATTACGGAACGTTTCAGGGCAAGCTGGCGAAGCGGCACAAGCGTGACCGAGAGAAGCGGCGGCGCAAAGCGAAACTGCGTGCCTGTTTGAAGAAGAAGGGGGTGGAAAAGCTCCCCTCGACGAGCAACACAAGCGGCCAGCGCCTCAGTCGCCATGTCCGTCAGGAGATCAATCGGGCAGTCAACCAGATGATCCTGGATCATCCTGATGCCCGCATTGTCTATGAAGATCTTTCGGTCGCCTCCATGCGTTTCAAAGCAAAGGCAATGAACGCCTACTTGTATGCTTCCCATCTGGCCCACATCCCCGAACAGATCGCTTGGGCCACCGCCAAGCGCGGGGTGGCGGCGCATACGGTTAAAGCTGCCGACTCCTCACAAGAGTGCCATCGCTGCCATTGTGTCGATCGCGCCAATCGACCTGACCAGAGCACGTTTTTCTGTGTGGTCTGCCATCACCGCGAGCATGCAGACCACAATGCGGCTCTGAATCTGTCCAGCCGGTTTGGGGACAAAGCACTGGCAGGGTGCAAGAACAAAGGAGAGGTCAAAGCCCTCCTCATGAAGCGGCATGAGGAATGGAAGCAGAAAAATAGGGCATGTGTAGTATGTCCCCCCGTCCAGTTGGGCCTGTGGGACCACCCAGCGACTTCAACGGACGTAGGTTAACGAAACCATGCCAAATGCACTATTTGGTTATGGCGTAGACAACTATCATTCCTCCGCGCCAAAACGTATACTTATGTAGACGAACAATGACAAGATAGAGGCCTGAATCATTCTACCCAAAACAGGAGGCGATCATGTCGGAACCCCTGACCACCCCAGCAACGCCGGAACTGATTAAGCAGAAGCTAGCAGCCTTCGAACGACTCTATGGCGAATTTGAAGCCAGTTTTCGTTTCGTGCAGGATGTGCACGGCCAGCAGCGTTTCACTTTATTTCCCGTTGCAAACTCGGTACGTTATCTACATGCACTCTGGGTATGTGAATGCAAAGACCGCTTGCTTAGCATTTACAAGAACATCAAGCGCTATGAAGGTAGCTACTGCCTTGAGCTTCTACGACGCTGGCAAGAAGGGGATACCGCTAGCGTGGTAGATTTCCTTAATCGCAAACTGGACATGTTGCCTTTTGCCGATATCACACGGCAGATCCACGAAGCCCGCTATGTGCTCCAGAATGAGGAGTGGGCGCAGCGTTTAGAGCATGGGCGACTCGTCCTGCTCAATCGTAGCATGAACCTGATGCAAGCCCTGGCCGCAATCTTTGCCTTGCCGGAGGATAAACTGCTGCAGGAGGTTCAGACAGCGTGTGCCCGCTACGAGCATAACCCCAGCCAGATCGAGGAACAACTGGCCGAGATGCAGACCTCCCTTTACGCCTATGTGCCTCACCAGCTCTTAGCCCAGCGCAACATGACCGTAATGAATAAGCTTGGCGTGAGTGTCTTAATCAGGCCCGCGGACCAGCCCGGAGAACGCTCATGGCGTGTTCTCGAGCCGACCGAATCGCCAGGCCCCTTTGCTGAACATAGGATGAGCGGATACGTAGCCTTATTATTGCCGAATCACAACAACGTTACAAGGCTGCGTTTTGTAGACCCTCCTGATCGCAGTTCATGAGTACTATGCGATGCAATCTGCTCATTTCCTGGTCAAAGCCGCACAGGTTGAAGTACAAGGTACAACCCTGATCACATGGTCTACGTAAATACATATGGATGATGAGTGGTGACATCACAAAATGTATCACGTAAAAAGATAGTATATTGCCGGTAGCATGGCAACATTGCATGCTACCGGCAGCAGGCAATAAAGAAAGAGAAATGCCCATGTTCTGGGGAATTGGACACGGTTTTATGCTACTGCTGCCTTTGTTTCTGCTTGGTCGGGTTTTCTTTTGGGTAATTTTGGTTCTACTGATCCTGGCCTTGATACGCCGGTTCGCCTCAAGAAACAGGCACTGGCATCCATATCAATGGCCAGGATATAAGCACTGGCATTCATACCAATGGCCAGGATATAACCCTGGCGTGCCGCCAACACCGCCTTTCCCAAATCCTGGCGTGCCGCCAACTCAGCTATCCGCATTAGAGATACTTCGCCAGCGTTATGCACGCGGTGAGATCGATGCAGCCACATTCGACCAGATGCGAGAACGTCTAGAGGCCTCAAGTGGACCCGGCCAGCAGTAGCAATCCTGGCTTCCATAGAACAATCATGGATGGATGAGACGAGGGAATGCCCGCATCCCCTCGTCTCATCCTGCATCTGGATGAATGTATGCTATTCGTTATGTTACGACGAAGTCCCTCCCGGCGGAGTCGACGCCGGCCCTGGAGGAGGATTCGTTGGCAATAACAAAGTAGGCCGTGACGGCTGAGAAAAATCAAAATCCGCCAGCAAGTTGCCCAGTATTGGCTCGTTCTCCCGCACATCAGGCCGTGGATCAGGCCTACCATCTGTCTTAGGATCGATGCGTTGCCCACCAAGGAAATCGTCTTCGATAAACTTCACATACGCATCAAAACTCAATGTCTGGTGATCGATATAACCTTTCCTGGCATAGGGGCTAATCACCAGGCCGGGCACGCGCAGACCGTAGCCGTTTTCATCAACGTGAGGTGGCACAACATGATCGTAGAAGCCGCCCCAGTCATCCCACGCGAGGAAAATGGCCGTACTGCTCCAGTCCGGTCCCTGCATGATAGCGTTAATCAGACCTGTTACATATGCCTGTCCAGCGCTCACCAGTGCCGGGGGATGCTCGCTGGTCTTCCCGTTGGGTGTAATCCAGGAAACCGCCGGCAGCGTGCCGTTTTTAGCGGCAGCATTGAATTGTGAGAGTTGCTGGATATTGCCAAGCTCGCCATCCTGCCTGACCGTATCGAAGTAGGGCAGCGGGTTCCAGATCTCAGGCGTTCCCGCGTGCTGCGGCTTGGCCTGGCAGAACATCGCATCGTCTTCACAGTCCGGCTGCGTCCCATCTGCTACGTAATACGCCCAACTCACATTCCCCTTGTGCAGCAGGTACGTAAGATCGGTCCACGCATAGTCGGGCCTCTTCACAAGTCCTTGTTTGCGGCCCTGTCCCAGCGAAGTAGGGTTTTGCAACGCATTCTGGCAACTCATCGGGTTGCCCGGCTGGCTGCACTTGGCCGACCACTCCGACACCATGAAGAGGTGCTCGGGCAAGCTCCACGAAGCGTTAGGCTCAAACATGCGATCCTGGAGCACAAACTGTTCGGCGTAGGTCCAGTAATTGGGAATCTCGCGTGCGTCGTGGTAGCCCATCACATCGGGCTGCTGCTGGTTCAAGCTACAGTTAGGATCCAAATTGTTTTTGCATGCCTTCGCGCGACCCTGAATCTCCTGCTGGATGAAGCCATCCATCTTTCCCCCAGCGATGTCTGCGACTGCATTACTCGCTCCGTGCGGGCCACCGAAATTCTTAGCATACGGATCATGGTAAGGTTTCACGCACCGGTTCGTAGCAGCATCAGGCACGCAGACATTCGCGGGAATACTGTCCGCCCCCGGATACGTTCCAAAGTACGTATCGAACGAGCGATTCTCCTGCATGATCACAACAACATGCTTGATCTTGTGGATATCTCC
>WNFM01207554.1_pt1 | contig 10003 bp, 13 predicted proteins | sample 5400271 | NCBI WGS metagenome assembly WNFM01 (sample SAMN13153352, study PRJNA577476) | soil metagenome | isolation source: 60 cm saprolite on Douglas fir-dominated hillslope | place: USA:California | collected 2013-09-17
CCCGCAATGTCGGGTTTGACCCATTCCGTCTGGTCAAGGTCACGCCGTCTGGTCAACGTCACGGCACATCCAACCGCCGAATGGGTTGCGCGTCAAATAACGGAGGCATTCCCCTGGAACGAGGCTCCGCGCTACATGATCCGGGACCTGGATTGCATCTACGAAAGCAGTCCGTGAGGGCTTGGCGATCTCAGGCTGGCTTCTTGCCCAGAGGCCTCATCCCGTCGGTCGATGGCCGGCCAAGCGTCTCGCGAAGATGGGCGACCGAGGCCTTTGCAAAATCGGGAAGGCTAAGCAATGCCTCGTCCGACGTTTCGCGCACCTCTCCGACAGTCTTCAGGCCGGCCGCGAACAGCGCATTCTTTATCCGCGTTGGGAATCGAACTTCACGGGTTGGTGTCTTATCCGGAAGCTCTGGCGTTGGCTCAAGCTCGCTCATTTCTTCGCCTTCACCCAAGCTTCGACTCGGTGCTAATCATGAACCTCGAACAGACGAGGATTCGCGATCGACACCGGTTCGACGGGATCAATTTGAGATTTCGCCTAAGGGCATTACCCACACGCCGACCGGCGCGAAATACTCTCCGCATCCGGGCGCCCCACACTCAGGAAGCATGAATCCAAGCCAGCTAATTAAGCTTTTATATCGCCGATCCGCTCAACGTTGCGGAGTTGGGATTTTTTCTGCTGCTCGCAGTGATCGCGAGCAAGGCGGTCGAAGTCCTGACGCAGGACGTTCGAAAGCCATCCTCGAGATGGTGGCAAAACTAGCTGGCATCTATCGCCGCCGCATCACCGCCGCCTCGAGCCAGGAGATCGCGAGATACATCAGCGAGGACACGATGGCGAGGATGGTGATTCCGGTCATCACGATGTTCATCTTGAAAATCTGCGCGCCGTACTGGATGAGATAGCCGAGCCCGCCCGCCGACTTTGGCAAGCTCATCGCCGACGAAACCGAGAAGTGGGGCAAGGTGGTCCGGGCGGCGAACATCAAAGCAGACTGATGCGGTAACCCGATCCAATATTCCATAACGTTTCGTTCTGCGAACCGCCGGGCGCTGATAGTCCGCGAGGTGCGCGTGCTCATAAACGGCAGGTCGGAAGGTCCGCTCCGGGGCGAGCCGGCACCCTAGTCATCCCGTCCCGGTCGCGGCACGCCGGTAACCAAAACCGCGGGCTCTTCAAAGTAGACCTCGCGCACCTTCCTGCCGGCCTCCCGATCTGCTGCCTGCATGCGCGCCCTTGTGTTCTCAATGGCGACGTTGGCCGCGTCGAGCGTGCCGACAACGATGCTCAGGGGCGGCACCAAAATGGCCTCGCCCTTTTCGACCTTTTGGTCGATGCGCCGCTGCCGCTCTGCTTCCAACTCCTCCATCAAACCATCGAGCTTTTCAGGCAGGAGTTTTGCTGGCTTGTCCATTGATTGGCTCCATAAGCTTCATAGGCGGCGCGGCGGCGACCGCAACGCCGTCGATGGTGTTAGCATTAGACTCCAGTTTCTGCCGCAGCAGCAACTGAATGGTGGCCTCAAGGTCATCGTCGGAGAGTTCTGTCAGCACGGTAGACGTGAGCTCAAGCTCCCGCGGAACCAATGAGGCCATCATTTTGCAATACCCGGCCGGGTCCTCCATTCGCATGACCTTAATCGCGGCCGCACCATGCTCCTGCCAATCGGCGTAGCAATCCTCAAGAAACGTTCGGGCCAGCTTATTACGGGCACCCTTCGGGCGGCCGCCGGTCTTGCCGATAGTGTTTCCGGGTTCAAAAGCTTTCCTCATTGGTCTTCACCGAAATCGTCGTCGTCCATTTTCAAAAAAAATCAGAGCCATAAGCGCGCGATGGTGGCCCCCGCTCCACCGGCGGGGGGTCTCTCACAGCGAAAAGGTAGGGGGTCGGCTTCACTTTGGGTTTGGACATGGGCCGGCTCCATCTTTTTAAACTCAACCACGCGCAAATTTGGTTTGGGTTTTGATGGCACCTCGGTGCACGTCATCTCGATTGCGCCCATGAGAAAGTGCAACAGCGCTGGCGCTTGGCCGCTGACAGCCCAATCGTAATTTGCCGGGAACGTCGCGGCATAACCGTCGAACGCTCGCGCAACAGCCCTGCGGCGCGCCGGATCAGCCGTGCGGATCATGGTCTCAATCGCGGCACACAGATCGACAACGTCGGTCATTTCCTGTTCGTCCTTCGGTTAAAAAAGCTGGCGCCCCGACCGAGATCGAAGCGCCAGTGAGTTCGTCTGCGGGGAAACGGCAGACGCGGGTTTCCATTTTGCTTTTGCGCGACACCTGCACTGGCGCTCAGCATCCGTCATGGCACGGTCGCCAATCGGCGGGCGTCCGGGCGAGCGTCCCGGCGACTTCGCCAGCACGCGGCGAAGCAGCAATAAGTCGTCATCGTCCAAGAAGAGACGCGGCACCTCGACCCTGTAATTGCCGGCCTCCCACTCGGCGTGGGAAAGCTGGTTGGGCGATCCTTCGCGCCATATACTGTCTTTATCTCGCCGCAATCGGCGGAGGTCCCGCTGCTCCAAGTGTCGCAGCGCGGTGGCGTAATCGGCCAGGTCCGTGCGATTGGCAGGCGTGACGTGTCGCCACGGGCCTTCAAGGCCAAAAACCTTCTCGGAGCGCTTCCGGCCCCCCCGGGGCGATTGGCACTCCGTCTCATCTTTGGGCCGAAAACGCCCCTCACCCCAGCCATAGCGGTGCCACCGGCCGTACCGATGCGAGGTTTCCCAGGGGGCAATCGGACGCCAGCCAGCGGCTTCATAAGCCGCCCGATAGGCAAACGGCGGACTGCCTGGCGGGGGCAGCAGTTCTTCCGCCCGCAGCCGGCGCGCTTGCCGAATAATCCTGATCGCTTCCTGTTGCTTCTCGATACCAAATTTGACTCTGTTCCAGTATTTCCTTGCATTGTATCGCAATGACGTTTCCCCATTTAATTGAACCCGAGTTTTTCTTATCTACTGTCATTATAACGTCGAGTTTCGTGACATCGATAAAATGAGCCTCTTTCTTGCGGTCTTATTAGCGGATTTCGCGCCGATGGCGCGTTCTACATGGCCGTTACTGCCGCCGGCCTATCCGTTCTCCTAATAGTCCTTTCAGAATGCCTCCCAGAGCCCTGGCGGAGGCCGTACGTGCGTTTTTCTACCTGGAGGCTACCTATTGAGCCCCAGAACCCAAAAAATCCAAGAAACGGGCAGCCCAAAAAATCCAAAAAAATCAGGAAGTGCAGGTGCTTGATGGTGGCCCCGATCCACACCGGCGGGTGTTTGTGCAGCGAAACGGTACCGGGGGGTCTTTTGCCGAGGCGCCCCTGGCGCGGGTCGTGTGGCACCCTAATTGGGCCACCGTTCTCCCGCAGAATTCGAGCGCCGTGGGGAGCGTCTCCCCATGGCAATCCCCTTTACTCAGCCCCGCTCCGAATGCGGGGCTTTTCCTTCCGCCTTGCCTTTCCGGGTTCCCGCGGTAAGTTCGGAGCGCGGGACCTCACTCCCGCGTGACCGCGTGTGTTCCTCCATTAGGTCACACCTCAGCCCCGCTCCGGCGGGGCTTTTTCTGTGCCCGTTTTGGTCGCCAATATGGGCAAGATCGCTCCTGTCCTAATTCATCCTGTAATTTCAATGCCTCGCAGCGGAAGACCTCTCCGCTATCCTCCCTTTTTCAGCCGCCATATCACCGGCCGGCCCTTGCCGCTGGAGCTGCGGCCAATCGGCACCGCCACGCGCGCCGCCGCCCGTCGAATGGCTCGGTAGTGATGGTTTGACAGCTTGTCGCCGTAGGCCCTCAGCTGCACATGGGTCCATTCGCTGAGTTCACTGGTCGTCAAATCGCGCTCCTCGGCCCAGAACGCATAACGGCAGCTGCGTTGAAGGTGGCCCAGTCGCCATGGACAGCTGCGGAGCAGGTTCAAATTCATAGTGTCATTTCTCGGCAAATAAGCGTTTTTCGGCCGCGGTGACGGATGGTGACGGGTTTTTACCTATCCACCGTATGCGCGCGTATACGTCCGATAGTGGAAAATGCGTCACCGAGCGTCACCCTTCGCTATCCGCCTGTTTCAAGACCAGGCTTTGGAATCCGCGACCGCGCTTAGTGCGCTTGGGGATGTATCCGCGATCCGTGAGCCCGTCGGACAGCGCCTTTACGCTTCCCGGCTCCATGCCGCGTTCGTCACACCATTGCTTCCAGGAAGCGTAGAGCTGAGTGCTGGCAGTGAAGGCAAATGGCCCACCGTCTGCGGTGCAGTCTTCCAACCATTCTCTGAGAACGTCCTGATCATCGAAGTAGCTTTTCGTGGCTTCGGTCACGAGGTCTGGCGGCGCCAATCCGATTCTTCGCCATTCTCCGCAACCATCGAGGCACCAGCGCAGAATTGCCGGCCATTCGCCCTTGAGCTTTTCCGGCAAGTCGGGATCGCGCTCTTCCGGGGGAATTTGAACGACGAACGGAACCAATAGCAGCCGCCGTCGCATAGCTTCGTCCACGTTTTCGAGGCGCGGCTTGTGGTTGCCGGTGATGAACAATTTGAACGTGGGGATGAAGTCGAAGAAATCCTGCCGCATGAAACGCGCGGCCATTTTATCGCCGCCGGTCATAGTCTTGATCTTGGCCTCGTCCCAACGCCGCCCCTTTTCGGTTTCCTGCGCGACGACGAGCCGGGCGCCGTGCAGTTTGGCCATGTCGGTCGGATGACGTTCATAGTTTGAAGCGATGAAGGTGCCGACATCGGCAACCGTGCCATAGTCGCCCAAAATTTTGAGGACCGTATTGATGAAAGTGGATTTGCCGTTTGCTCCCGTGCCGTAAGCAAAGACGAATACATGCTCGTCCGTAACCCCAGTGCAACAATAGCCGATGTAGCGTTGTAGGAATTTCTGGAGCTCGACATTGCCAGCCGTGATTTTATCGAGAAACATCGTCCACAGCGGGTGTGGAGTGCCAGGAGCCGCGGCAGCGCAGGCGGTCTTCTTCGTGATGAAATCGCCCGGGCTTGGCGCACGTGCCGTGCCGTTTCGCAGATCGAAAGTCTGTGCTGTCGCCATGTCGTCCTCCGTCGCCGAGTTAATCAGCCATCCGTCGGCGTCAAACTGCTCTAACGTCGCTGCCTGTCGTCGGTCGGCCTTTGCCATCCGCTCGACCGCGGCCACCATTTGAGCGGTAACGGCCAGCGGCCTGCCGTTTCCATATGTCTCAGCATCGGTGCGACAACTATCGCGCGCCAGATCGAAGGCGAGGTGGGTCGGCTCCGGGCACCATCGCACTCCATCCCACTTGAACCATTGGGCCTTTGCGGCGACGTAGCGCAGATCGTTTTCATGTCGTTCAGAAAAGCGTAATGCGAGCGCATCTTCGGTAAGCGCGTCGCCGTCATGGTGTTTCGGGAAGCGAATGACGTTCTTTTCTGCGCGCATTTGTTGCATTAGCTCGCTCGTTGGAATCTCGTCCGTCATTTAAAATGTCCTTTGTACGAATGAGGAGCTTCACTTCCTCGGTCGTCCAGGCGCGGGCAATATGCGGTTTCAGCCGTCGCAATCGGTCGCCCACTTCGGCGAGCTGACGGTCGCTGAGCTGCGAAAGCCGTCGTTTGGTGTCCGGCTCTTCGAGCGCCTTAACACCGCGCTCTCGCAGGCTGTACATCAACGCCTCAATGGTCGGCTGTGGTGCCTCAACTTGCCGTCGGCGGGAAGTTTGCCGATCTAGAGTCCGCTTCGCCGCTTCAGCGCAACGGCTGTGTGGCCAATCGCATTGCGCGGTCACGCCGGCCCCAGCCTAGGCAGCGCTTCAAGGAAAGCGCGCATGTCGTCGTCGAGGACGACAGTGCGACGGCCATACTTGCGCGCGATCAGCCTGCCGGTGCGGATCGCGGCATAGACGCTGTCGCGGCCCAGGCCGGTGTAGGCGCAGACCTCGGGGATGGAGTGAGCGGCCTTGCGGCGCGCTGGTTCAGATTCAATTGCAGTCATGTCGTTCCTCGTCCGCCGTCGGACTGACGGCGCTGAACGACAGATACCTGTTCAGAATAGGATTTGTAGTCGGAGGCAAATCCTACAGGTGGTCGGACATCCGGAAATAAAGTCGCGCAACCTGTTCATGCTTAACTGTAGCCGCGAATTCGAGGGCTTTGCTATTTGCATATACGTGTGCGGCCTCACGGTTCTTTATACCGCCCTTCTTTTGAAATTGATCATAAAGCGTAACCAGCTCATCTACCGATAGCGCTTCAGCCAGTCTTGACGCCCGCCGCGCCGCTCGGGCCGCCCCCCTCCTCGGCATTCCTCCATCCACGAGGACGCGCATTCCTAAGCAGATGTAAGCGCGCCGTCGCCACTCATTCGACGGCAGGGTCTTGCGCTTCTTAGTCGCGAGCAAGGGGCGCACGACACCGTCGTCCAAATCGGTTAGCGCGGACCCCAGCTCCATAAGCCATAATGGGACTGGGCCACCACCTAGGCCGTTGGCTGTCAGAAAATCCGCAAGGGCGATTAACACCATGCCATAGGCCGTGCGATCGCCATGGGTAGCGCGGACTTCCATATACGCCCTGGCAATCCGACCGAATAATACGCGCCGCGCGTCCATGTTAGCGCGTCCCGATCGCCACAACCTTGCTACTGGTACTTGGTCTGCCGCAATACTCCGCCCATGCGTCCATCAACCGGCGGCGCTTCTCAAACAGATCGCCGCGCCGGTAGGCGGCCTCGACCTTGTCGCCGACGGGATGCGTGAGCGCCATCTCGACAACGTGGTTCGGATGGCTCGTGCAGTCGGCGGCCCAATCGCGGAACGTTGAGCGCAAGCCGTGCACGGTAATCTCTGCATTAGCCGCACGCTTCGCCAGCGCCCAAAGGCCGTTATGGCCCAACGGACGCCCCTGCTTGTAGCCGGGGAAGACGTAATCCGAGTGCCGGATCGCGGCCATCTTCTTGAGCACCGCGACCGCGGCGGCAGACAGCGGCACCTTGTGTTCCTTGCCGGCCTTCATGCGCGAGCCGGGAACGGTCCACACGCGCGCCTCTAGATCAATCTCATCCCATATTGCATGCGTCGCTTGGCTCAGCCTGGCCGCCGTGAGCGTGATGAATTCGAGGCATCGGGCCATGACGCTCGTGTCTTGTCGCAGCTTGCCCACGAAGGCCCCGACCTCCTTGTAGGGCAGGGCGGCATGATGCTCGACCTCAGCCACTTCCGAGCGCGCCGGCAGCGCGTGCTCTAGATGGCCGCGCCACCGGGCCGGATTATCGCCCGTTCGATAATGATGCACGGTCGCCCAGCCGAGCACGTTCTCGATTCTGCCGCGCACACGCGATGCAGTCTCGGGAGCGCGGGCCCAAAGCGGCTTGATCGCCTTGAGCACTAGCGGCGTGTCGATCGACGCCACCGGCATCTCGCCCAACACCGGATAGGCATATTTGACCAGCGACGATTCCCAATCGCTGCGATGCTTGGCGTTCGTCCACTTCTTCTCGTGCTCGACAATGAACTTCTCTGCGCATTGCCGGAACGACATTGCCTTGGCGGCCGCCGCGATGGCGGCACCGCGCTGCTCGCGCTTATAGGCAATCGGGTCGATGCCATCGAGGCGAAGCTTACTTTGAGTCCTAGCGCGCTCTCGCGCTTCGGCAAGTGTCAGCACATGAACCGGGCCGATGCCCATATCGCGGCAGCGGCCATTAGTGACGTAGCGATAAATCCATTGCTTCGATCCGCCGTCAGCAACGCGCAGATACAATCCGCCACCGTCAGCGTACAAGCCTGGCCGCTTCGCACGCGTGACTTTCAGGGTCGAAAGCCGATTAAGTGTCCGGGCCACTTGTCCACTCTCTTGCCCATATTCGCAACGCCGACACTAATCGACGTTAGCGGACACGTCAAGACAGGAGCGGGACGAAAGTGCCAGGTTTATCGAGTGATTCAACTATGCTGGCGGATGTTACCCGACAGCCACAGGCGCCCCTTTCGCGGATGGTCCATCTCCTCCTCCGGAGCGTGCCGTTCGCCTAACACGGCGGGCGGGGAGGGGCAACGCGCCTAGGCGTTCACCTAAGGAGTGCGTCCCGGGCGCAGCGCAGCACGAAGTGGTGCGCTGCAGACCCGGGATCGTTCCGTTCTGTGGCGGTCCCGGATCAGCGGCGCACCGCTCCACTTCGTTGCGCGCTGCGCCGCATCCGGGACACGTGGTTTAAGCTCTCGGGGCCTGCCGGCAGCGCCATCGCACACCCATATGGGAGGTGATAACGGTCGGCGAGGTCGGGCCGCCCGCGTGCACGCGGGCGGCGCAAATGTTTGGAAAGGACCACCATGGCACGCGTCGATGCCATCGTGCTCGGTGCCGGCATCGTCGGCACGTCAGTCGGGCTGCATCTCGCCAAGCGCGGGCTTGCGGTTGCCCTCGTGGACCGCCGCGCGCCGGGCGAAGAGACCTCCTACGGCAATGCCGGCGTGATCGAAGGCAATACCGTCTTTCCGCCCGCCTTCCCCTCGGACCCGATCGCGCTGTTGCGGATCGCGCTCAAGCGCGCGCCGGAGGCGAATTACCACCTGAGCTTCCTGCCCCACGTCGCGCCTTGGCTCATGAAATTTCGTGCCGCCTCTCGGCCGGAGCGGCTGATCGAGACCGCGCGGCTGATGCGTCCCCTATTTGCGCGCGCGCTCCCGGAGCACGAGGCGCTGCTGGCGGAGGCCGGCGCGGAGCGCTTCTTGCGCAAGACGGGCTGGCTCAAGCTCTATCGCACCGATCGCGCGTTCGAGGCGCCGAAACGTGAGCTCGCGCTCGCGCACGAGTTCGGCATGTCGTACCACGCCCTCGATCCCGATGGAGCGCGCGAACTCGAGCCGAGCCTCGCGCCGGTCTTTCGTCACGCTGTGCACTGGCCACATGCCGCCAGCGTGACCAACCCGCTCGCCGTGACCCAGGCCTATGCAGCGCGCTTTGCGGCGCTCGGCGGCATGGTGATGCGCGGGAATGCGCGTTCCCTTCACCGCGCCAACGCACACTGGCGGATCGAAACCGCCGAAGGTCCGCTCGACGCCCGCCAGGCGGTGGTGGCGCTCGGACCGTTTGCCCCCGACGTGCTTTCACCGCTCGGCATCACGCTGCCGCTGGGCATCAAGCGCGGCTACCACCGCCACTACCGTGGCGTCGGTAACGCCGCGCTCGCGCGTCCGGTGGTCGATATGGAAATCGGCTATTGCCTCGCGCCGATGGATCAAGGCATCCGGCTCACGACCGGGGCCGAGTTTGCCGCCCGCGATGCAGCGCCGACGCCGGTGCAGTTCGATCGCTTGCTGCCGGCGGTGCAGGGCCTTTTCCCGCTCGGCGAGGCGGTCGAGGCTTCGCCCTGGATGGGCAGCCGGCCGTGCTTTCCGGATTCCCGGCCGGTGATCGGACGCGCGCCGGGACAGAGCGGACTGTGGCTCGCCTACGGCCATGCCCATTGGGGATTGACGCTCGGTCCTGCGACCGGGCGGCTGCTCGCCGAGATGATGACGGGCGCGACGCCGTTCTGCGATCCCGCGCCCTACGGCGCGGAGCGCTTCGGGCGCTGACGCCGGACCCAAGCGTTATTCCGCTTGACTCGTGTAACGAGAATCTTCCAGAAAAATGTATTCACCAAAGCTGCGCCAGTGGCCCGGGCGGGATGCCGCGCCGGGCTTTTTGTTGCGCGAGCGCGAGCCGCGGCCGCGTGCGGCGTGTTTCTCGTCTTGCAAAAAAACAGGAAAATACAGAGGAGATCACAGCCATGCAGTTCCAGAAAGGGCGCGCGCAACTCTCGCGTGCAAGATGCAAATGCGCGCCGCGTTGCCGCGGCGCGCATCTAAGCGCTGGTGGTTGTGAGCGTTACTCAGCGATGGTGCGCACGACGCTCGAGGTCGGGCGGGCGTCGCCGCCGCCTGGGCCCTTCACGAGCTTGAGGATCTGCTCGTCATAGGAGGCAATCGTCGTCACCGGGAACTTCGGCTTCATGAACACGATCTTGTAGCCGGCGGCCTTG
>WNFM01283607.1_pt2 | contig 10003 bp, 7 predicted proteins | sample 5400271 | NCBI WGS metagenome assembly WNFM01 (sample SAMN13153352, study PRJNA577476) | soil metagenome | isolation source: 60 cm saprolite on Douglas fir-dominated hillslope | place: USA:California | collected 2013-09-17
CAAGATGGCCGGTGGGTGTGCGGAAATCGGTGCGCGGCTGGCCGGATTCGTCGAGGCGGCCTTCGCGGAAACTGGTGTTGGCGTGCTGGTAGTCGGCGGTGAAATCGAGATTGTGCTGAATAAGAAGAGCGCGGGCGTAAGCGTAATATCCGACTCCGTCGCCGCGGACCCACGGATTAGAGAGAGGAAGAGTGACGAGGAAGAGCAGCACGAGCAGGCGCTCGGAAAAAGTGAGGGGCCGGATTTTGCGAAACAGGCTGGAGTTATTTTCCACGAACGGTCTATTTACCAAACGAATTGAAATCCCCGAGATACTGACCGTCCTGAGGAAGTGGGGACGGATGCCACGCCTGTAGGTTAACCAGACGATACCTTAATCCGGCATCGGGCAAAACAAAAAAGTTGGCAGCGTCAGGCCGGTGTGCCGGCAGCGACGCGGGTGGTGGCGGGCTGTCTTTCTCTCATGTACGTAGCGACACGGTCGATGATTTCGTCGAGAGGAATTTGGGGGCGAAAACCGGTGATGGAGTGCAGCTTATCTACGCAGGGAACGCGGCGCATCATGTCTTCGAAACCGGGCTCGTAAGCTTTGTCGTAAGGAATAAACTCGACGGAAGAAGTGCTTGCCGTGCGTTGCTTGACGCGGTGGGCGAGGGCTTCAATCGTAATCTCTTCGGTGTTGCCGATGTTCACGACTTCGCCGACCGAGCGATCGGAGTCGATGAGTTTCACGAGCGCCTTCACCGTGTCACGCACATCGCAGAAGCAGCGGGACTGCTTTCCATCGCCGTAGACGGAGATGGGGGCGTTGTCGAGTGCCTGTCGGACAAAATTCGGAAGGACCATGCCGTAGCGGCCGGTTTGGCGAGGGCCCACGGTGTTGAAAAGGCGCACGACAATGACGGGAACCTTCTTTTCTTTCCAGTAAGAGAGCGCGAGAAATTCATCGAGAGCTTTGGAGGCGGCGTAACTCCACCGGCCCTTTGTCGTGGGGCCGAGGACAAGATCGGCTTCTTCCTGAAACGGGACCTGCGTACTTTTGCCGTAGACCTCTGACGTGGACGCGGTAACAACGAGTTTGCGTTTTTTTGCAGCGGCTTCGAGGATGTGCTGCGTGCCGTTGACATTGGTTTCGATGGTGCGGACGGGGCTCTCGACAATCAGGCGAACGCCGACGGCGGCGGCGAGGTGAACGATAACGTCGGCATCGTCGACAAGCTCCGCGACTAGCTGCCGATTTTCAATGGAGTCGAGGTGATATTCCATGCGATCGGAAACTTTCAGATGCCGAATGTTCTCCATGCTTCCAGTGGAGAGATTGTCCAGGAGGACAACGTGGTCACCGCGATCGAGAAACCGCTCGGCGAGATGAGAGCCGATGAAACCAGCACCGCCGGTGATTAGAAAGCGCAAATTGCCTCCTTAGAGCGCCAAATCGTCGTCATCGGAATTGCTGGACTTTCGCAGCGTGCGCACATCGTCGACGGACACATGGGGAAGATCGTCGGCTTCCTGCGGCCCATATCCGTATGAGTAGGGATAGTAGCGGTACGAGTAGTAGTAGTCGGGAGCGCTGGCGTCGACCGCGTTCAGCACTACACCGAGCATGCGGCACTTCACGCTCGTCAGCAGATCGCGCGTGCGCGTAAATGCCTCCTTGGGCGTTTCACCGCTGCGGACGACCAGAAGAACGCCGTCGGCCTGCACGGAAAGAATGACGGCATCGGTGGCGGCCATGATGGGAGGCGAATCGATCACGATGAATTTGAATTTGCCGCGAAGTTCGGCGATGGCGTCGGCAAATTTGTGCGACGAGAGCAGGTCCGCGGGATTGGGAGGCAGCGGCCCAGTCGGAATGGCGGCAAGATTGGGAATCGCCGGATGGGGAACCGTAACCAGATCCAGGCTGGAAACGCCCGCGAGGTAAGAGCTGAGGCCGGCATACTTGCTGTCCATCATGTCGAGCAAGCGGGCAACGCCGGGCTTGCGCAAGTCTGCGTCGATCAGGAGAGTGCGGTCGCCGAGTTGCGCGAGCGTGACGGCCAAGTTCGCCGCCGCGGTGGTTTTGCCCTCGCGGGGCAAGGCGCTGGTAACGAGAACAACCTGCGGTGGATGGTCCGCCTGGGAAAGCAACAGGGCCGTCCGCAAGGCGCGAAACGCTTCGGACATCTGCGATTTGGGCAAGTGTTGTGCGACGAGCTCAATTCGTTTGTCGTGTCCGTTGCTCGAGACACCCTTCAGGAAGCCGCGCCGGCCATTTCCGTTCGAATCGCTAAAGGCCGGCACGACGGCAAGAGAAGGCAAGCGAGAGAGGTTTTCGATGTCGTCTGGCGTTTTCACGGTGTTATCGAGATACTCGCGAAGGAGGGCTAAACCAATGCCGCCGACGAGGCCGACGACAAAGGAAAGCGCAATATTACGGGTTTTGGCGGGGCGCGTGGGAGTCGACGGAATCATGGCGGGGTCGACAACGCGAATATTCGAAGACTTCAGCGCCTGCGAGATGTTGGCTTCTTTCAGTTTGGTGAGCATACCGTCGTAGAGAGTCTTGTTGGCTTCGGCTTCGCGTTTGAGAATGTTGTACTCAACAAGACGCTCGGACATTTGATTGGCTTCGATTTTTTGCTGATCGAGCGCCTGGGTAAGAAGCAGTTCGCGCTGCCTGGCAGCGTTATAGTCGTTGCCCATCTCGTCGACGATGGATTTCTTTTCATCGCCGATAAGCTGGTCGATTTCTTTTAGTTGGCCCTGCAGCCGCTGCACTTTCGGGAAATTCGGTCCGTACTGCGCGAGGGCATCGGAGGCTTGCGAATTCAAGTCGCCGCGCTTCTTATAGAGTTCCTGGAGAACGATGTCGGAACGCAACTCGGGAACGGAATTCGCGTCACCCGATTTCGCAAATTCATACAGCGCTTGACGCTTCATGCGCTCGCTCTGGGCGCCAGTAAGCTCTTTGTTGATATCGGACAGGCGCTGTGTGGAGATGTTCTGCTTGTCGTCAAGCTCCCAGATTTGATTTTTGCGTTCGTACTCGATGCGGGCGTCTTCGGAATGCTGCACTTTAAGTTTTAATTCGTCGAGCTGGTCGGACAGCCAGGAAGAAGCTTGGGCAATGGCCTGGTAGCGGCTGCGGAAATTGTCTTCGCGAAAATTTTCGATGTGCGCGTTGACGACGCGGGCGGCAAGCTGCGGGTCGGTGGATTCGAACGTGACGTCCAACAGGCGGCTGTTCGGAACACGGTGGACACTGAGGCTCCCAAGGAACGTGGCGAGTTCGGGCGGACGTTTGTGATTGGCCAAACTGCCGGAAGCGATGGCCTCGGAAGGACCGTCACCGGAGGAGTACTCGGGATGACTGGCCAGGCCAGTGCTTCGAATGGTCTGGAGCGCCAACGTTTCGCTGGTGAGAATTTTCGACTTGGTCTCAATGTAATTGTCCGTATCCATGACGTAATCAAACGAGTCAGCGCCCTGGAAAGGCAACACATTTGAATTTTCGCGGTCGATTTCGACGCGGGCAGTCGTGGAATAAACCGGCTGCATTCTGAAAGTAGCGATCGAAACGATGGTAACGACGGCCAGCAGGAAAGAAAGAATCAGCCACTGGTGTTTGCGAAGAATCAGAAGATAGTCGTAGAGGTGCGGTTCGCGAGGAGAAAGATCGAACGGCACGAACCGGGGCTGAGCGCCGCCCAAGAGCTCGACGGCTCCGTTTGAGCCGCTATCCCTCGGAACGATTTTGTTTTCTTCGGACATTCGGCCTCAATTACGCTGAGCGACGCGGAATACGGCAACGGCAGTACCGATGCCTAGACCGATTTCCGCGGCGCGGAGGAGGGCAGTCTTGCTGCCGCTCTGGGGGACATAAAGAACATCGCTGGCTTGAAGCTTAACGTCTTCCGTCTCCTGCTTCAGAACTTTTCCGAGATCGACAATGACCTGATGCTGCTGTCCGGCGGCGTCTTTCCGGATGATAACGGCTTGATGTTTGCGTGCCGTCGCATTGAGGCCGCCCGCCATACGACGAAACCCCCGGGCCGAAGAACGGCACCGAGCACGTAGACGATCCCGGCATGCGGAACGGTAACGATGTCGCCGCCCTGCAAGGGAATGTTATTTCGTGAATCGCCGGCTTCGAGAAGCTCGTTGAGATTGACCGTAATTGTGTTGTTTAGCGCGGGAGGGGAAGCCGAAGCACTCGCGGGTGGCGCGGCCTGGTCGAGCGGAGTAGTCGCCTGCGGCGCGGGCACAGCAGCAGATCCTGGCACGCCAGTTAAATCGGCAGGCGTGATCTCTGGAGGCTCGCCGGAAGAGTCGCTTGCTGCCGGTTGATCCGGCCTTGTGACGATGACGGTATCTCCGGCGTCATTCGAGATGCCACCCGCCTCGGCAAGCACTTCCAACAACGTAACCGGCCGGTCGGCCGAATAGACCATGGGACGAGCAACCGCGCCGACAATCGTAATCGGTTTGCTTTTCTTTTCTTTTACGCTGACATTCACTTGCGGGTGAGACACGAGACCATTTGCCTCGAGCACTTCAGCAATCTTCTGCTGCACCTGGATTTCGGTGAGTCCGTTTACCAGGAGACGCACGGGAAGAAGGGGAAGCCCAATCGAGCCGGTCTGCCCGACACGAACTTCACGCGAGAGTTCGGGAACGTCAAAGACTTCCACGGTGAGCAGATCTCCCCTGCCAACGATGTAATCTCCTGAGGGCGCGCGGGAGGCGGCAGAGAGGGACTTGATTCGATCGTTCGTTTGCTGAGGTGTTTCGAGAACGGCCTGCGCGCGGCTGGGCGGCGCCAGAACCAGTGTCGTAAGCAGAGTGGCAGCGATTAGGCAGGTTGATCGCGCACCCAGTCTGGCTGGCTGCATTCTTTTTTTTCCCCCGTCTGATTATACAGCCTGTAAGCCAATATGAATCAGTGATTTCGAGAGTTATCGGGTTTTGGCGTGGCCGGGGATAAGGGTTGTGCCGGCGTCATGTCAGAACTTGCCAGCAACGCCATGAATAAGAAAAAAGTGGCGTTCGCCGGGATATGAAGATTGAAGTCGACAAGGCTGTGCACCAAAAAGCCACAACAGCCGGTAATGCCGGCGAGCCGCAAGGCGGATGCGAAGGAAATGCGCGACCCTTGAAGGGAATGAAGGCCGGCGAGCAAGAGCAAACCGATAAACCAGGCGCAACATAATCCGCCGAGAATGCCCGTTTCGGCGAGCGCTTCGAGGTAATCATTGTGCGCATGATCGACGATCTTTCCGTCATAAAGAGTTTCATACAGCGGATAGACGGTCTCGAGCGTGCCAAGACCCGTGCCGAGAACTGGATGGTCCAGAAAGATGCGCCAAGCTCCCTGGCGCATGGAGGCGCGCTTGTTTTCGTGAACTTCCAGCGTTTGCAGGCTGCCGAAACGCGACAGAATTTGATTTACGCCGAGCCAGGAAACCAGCGAGATGGCGGCAACGAGAACTATGCCGCCGGTGAGAAGATGCCTCGAACCGGCGCGCTGCAAAAAAATAATCGAAACCAGGAAAAGAAGTTCGACGCCCAGACTGACGACACCTCCGCGCGAAGCGGAAAGGAAGAGCGCGCCGATGGGAAGTAGTGCAAATAACCCGATAACGAAACGGCGCTCGCGCTTGACCTTGCCGAGAATCAGCGGAACAAGGGAAATCGGAATCACGAGTTCCGCGAATCCTGCAAAGTGATTGCGATTGACGTACGGCCCAAAGGGAATTCCGCCAAAGCGCATTTCGGGGAACCAATACAACTTGCCGTTAAACGTAAGGTGCTGAAGGATTCCCAGACCGGCAACGAAAAATCCAAACAGCATGGCGAACCAGAAAAATTCCCGCCAGTCTTGCAGCGTGCGGAAAGCCTGGGCGGCAAGAAAAATGAACACGAGGTCCGCGAGCAACAGGAGCCACTGGGTGCGCGTCGCCTGCGGCGAAGCGGTCCTGTGAAAAAACCACTGGATTCCGGCGACGCATGCGAACGCAAGGAGCGGAGGCAAAATGCTGGGAAGCACCACCTCACGCCCATCGAACAAAACGAAAAAAAACGCCCAGAGAAAAAATACGAGACCGACGCCGGTTTCGAAGACGGCGATGGCCCAATCCTCAACACCTCCATGCGCCAGCACACCGAAGGCAAGGAGGGCACAAAGAGCAATGCGAACCGGCTTCATCGGGTGAGTCGCTCCGCGGCGACAGGAACGAGGGCAACGTCATCGATCCAGGCAAAGCCCACAATTTCGCCGTCGGGTGATTCCGTGGGATAGCGCGCAACGCAGACCGACGCAGATTGTGTGCCGGACGGAGCGGTCCACAAGAGGCTTACCGGAGTCCAAGCGGCGTCGCCATGAACTTCGGAAGTCGCGACTGAGGCCATTTTGCCATTGGAATTGCTGTACAGGACGAGTCGAACGCCTTGGTCCGTCGTAAGCCCCTTTGTGCGAATCCAGCCTGATAGCTGGTAGGACTTACCGGAATCGACGATTGCGGTATGACAGATATCGGCGAACGAAACGTTTGTTCTGCCGGTAAACAGGAGCCGCAGCGACTGCGTGCCGGAATGTTTTTCGCTGGGATCGGTGGCGACCTGAACCCCCCTCACGAGTGCGTCGTAGTGCCAGCCCAAACCGCCGTAAGGGAACGACGCTTCGAAGCCGCCGTCCCAGAGGACTGAACCCTCGGGATCCGGCGGCAGAGGCTTGGCCAATTTTTGAGTGGCCTGCTGCCAAAGCAGAGCGGCGTCAGCGAGGCGATTGCTTTGAAGCAGCGCGTTCTCCAGCGGCGTAATGTCTAGAAGCCTCAGAGGGCCGGGCAAAAGATTGGCGCGGGACCAGACGCGGAGGGCAACATCCAACTGTCGGCTGTTGGTCAGGTCAAAAATAATATCCACATAGGACTGGATGTTTTGCGGAATGACGTTGTCGAGAATTTCCGCAGGGTTGGGGACAACGCGAAGGCAGCGGGAGAAAGCCTCGGCACTGCGCTTTGGATCGAGTTCGAGCGATTGGCGAATTTCGCGCAACGCGTCGGGAATTTCGTTTTGGCGGAGCAAGAAGTTGCCGTAGCTCCAGTGGACGTCGGCGGAGAGTGGATAGACGCGTTCGGCTTCGAGATAGCTCGCGCGCGCGTCGGTCAGATTGCCCGCTTCTTCGAAGTTTGCGGCAAGGTCGAGGGACGTTTCCGCGGAAAAAGGATCGAGAGAACGAGAGACGAGAAGCGCGCGACGCGCGGCCTCCGGATCGGGCTGCTCGAAATCGTATTGATAGGAGCGGCCGAGGAGATACCAATTGCGGGCGTCGCCGGGTTCGAGACGGACGGCGCGCTCGTAACCGGCGCGTGTGTTCAGACCGATAGCGTGCTGGGCGCGGGCATTGCGGATGCTGAAATAGGCGAGGACGCAGAAGACGGCGAGAGAAAGCAGGAGGACGCCGCGCGCGGCGCGCATCGAAGGCTTGACGACCATGGCTCATAACTCTGCACAAGCGCGAGGGGAGGAAGCAAGAGCAAAGTCCGGCGGGTAAGAAATTGTGACGCTCAGGGCAGGTGAACGACGGCGATGCGGACTGGTTCGAGTTGGGTGACGTCGAGAATTTTGTCGTCGTTGAGATTGTCGATGTGACTGTTGGAAATGAAATAAAAATCGGAGCCGCGAATGGCGCCGGTGGTGGGGAGAGTTGTGAATTGAGAGCGATTTTCGAGGACCGTCGTACGCATGATGCGAGTTCCGTCTTCGGAGAGTTTGAAAGCGGCGACGCGTGGAGAGCCGACTCCATTTTGAATGGCGATGAGGCTGCCGTTGTACCAGTAGAGGCCGTCGGCGCCTGCGAGTGTGGAGTGCGGGCCGGGGTTTACGTCAACGCTCGAAAGAGTTTTCAGGTCGATGCGGAGGACGCCGAGAGAGTCAGCGACGAAGAGGCTGCTGTCATCGGACGCCAGAGTGATGCCGTTGGGGTAGAAAAGATCGCGATGGGCTTTTAGTTGGGAGAATTCCTGCGTCGCGGGATCGAAGCGAAAGATTTGATTGTCGACGCTGTCGGTGAGAATGACTTCGCCGGATTTGCGAACGACGAGATCGTTGAAGAGATGTTTGCGGGAATCGTTGAGCGCGTAACGGCCGAGGAGATTGCCGTCTGAACTGAAGTGCACGAGAGCTGAATTGCCGCGTTCTTCGGCGGTGTTGGCCCAGATTGTGGAGTCGCGAGGATCGAGGCGGATTCCGAGAACGGGCAAAAGATGATCGCGGTTGGCGGGAACGAAATCGGAAGCGTGGCTGTCCGGAGTGAGTTGGACGATTTTGCGTTGCGCGAGACTGCTTAGATAAAACATGCTGCGGTTTGGATCCCAGGCGAGTCCTTCGGGGACGAGATTTTTTTCTTCAGTGACGAGACCGAGGCGAGCTTGTGCGACGACGGGAAAATCGCGATGAACTTTTTCGACGAAGTCGTTGAATTCGTGCGACGAGCGGAGACCGGCAAAATCCGGGCCGCCGGATGGATCGAATCCTTCGCGGAGGGCGATACATTCTTTCAAAAGTTTGATGGCTTCGCGGCTTTCGCCGAGATGTTGTTGTGCGGCGGCCATGACGTAGAGTGCGGCGGCGCGGTCGGGAAAGTTCGGAAGTAATTTTTCGATGGCGGCGATTTGAGCGCGGGTTTCGGCGGCATCGGTGGGTTCGGCGGGAGCGCCGCGAGTTTCCTCTTGCTGCGCGAGAACAGGAATGGACAGCGTGAGGGCGGCGACCAGGGAGATCTGAATAGCAAGAGAGGTCCCTCGGTCAAAAGCAAAGTCAACAGCTCGGGACAGATATCCTTCATCGCAGCAGGCGATCTGCATCAAAGCACTCATTTTGGGAACTGGTTGATTAATGATACCTCTTCCGTTACTCCAGTTTGGCTGAAATCGAGCATTCCAGCTTCCTTGTGAGGCGTACCCGCTGTCAAAAAAACGGCTGCAGGTCTTGATTAATTCGCCGTGCACATGATGTCCCACGTTCGCCCTGCATTTGCCGGATGCGTTACGGTGAGCTGATTTGTAGTTTTCGCGGAGATGAACGTGCCTGGCGAGTCAGCTGCGGCACTTGCATTCGTTGGCGTTATTGAACAATGCGAACTACCTGTCGCACCTTGGACGGAAAGATTGTCACTCGCCGCGGCCGTCGTCGTAAAGCTCGTTGTGAGTGTCGTCGCGCTGTTTCCATCTGGATACGTTGTAGTCCGATTCCCCGTTCCGGAGAAACTCTGCGTGTTCTTGAATCCCCCGCCCGTCAGCACCAGCTGCGGCGTCTGTAGATTCGTATTATTAATTCCCGCCTGCAGCGCCGTCCCAATCGATCCTGGCAACGCGTTTGTGAATATGAAAGTATCAACTATATTCGCTGTCCAGGCCGTGTTCGCTACGTTCACCAGTCCAAATCCGCCGCCACTCGACCGCGCCGCCGCATACGCTCCCGAACCCAGAGGCGCAGCCGGCGGCGCAATCGTTACCGTCTGATTTCCCGTGGTCGTCGTTACCTGCGCGCCGACGCTCGGCCCGGAAAGATTCCCATTCCCATCCACCGCATAAATCACGTACGTCCAAGTCCCCACGGGAACGCTTCCCCCGGCGGACACCACAAGACTCGGCGCAGCCGGCGGCGTCATCGAAAATCCGACGCTTCCCGTCATTCCATTCACTTGCACGCTCTTGTTGGTGAAATTAGCCGTCGACAACAACGGCGAGAACATGTTTACGTTCTGCCCGAGCGGCCCGTACGACATCAAAGGAATCAAGCTGTTCACCGGCCGCCCGGTAACCAGTCCCGGCACCGTCCCCGCATCTGCGCCCGGCGTACCTGTGGTCTGGATCACCACCTGCGATTGGATCCCTCCGCCCAATCCGTTCGCCAGTATCGCGTGCCCCATCGTGTCTTCTTGGAAATTCGTAAAAAGCATTCGCATGCCAATCAAACCTGAATTGTTGTACGTCGTCACCACCGGCATGATCCCGCC
>WNFM01284762.1_pt1 | contig 10003 bp, 9 predicted proteins | sample 5400271 | NCBI WGS metagenome assembly WNFM01 (sample SAMN13153352, study PRJNA577476) | soil metagenome | isolation source: 60 cm saprolite on Douglas fir-dominated hillslope | place: USA:California | collected 2013-09-17
GCTATCGCAATTCCTAACTTGCTGAAGTCGAAGATGGCGGCAAACGAATCGTCTGCCGTTGGTTCGATCCGTACGATCAACACCGGCGAAGTGACTTATGCCGCTGGCTGCCCCAACATCGGCTACTCGGCGTCTTTGCCCGAACTGAATTCGGGAGCACTTTGCGCTTCCGGAACGGGAATCATCGACAATGTTCTCTCGGCCGGAGCGAAGAGCGGATACACGTTTGCGTATGCTTCGACACCCGATGCGACAACTCTAAGGAACACGTACACGATTACCGCGATCCCTGGCGTTGTCGGCACCACCGGGCAGCGCGGGTTCGGCAGCGACCAGTCGGGCGTGGTTCGCTACACGTTGGACGGCACGGCTCCGACGTTCCCAGTTGCCGGAGTTGGCGGCAGTTCGGCGCTGCAGTAAACGACGTCTAAAGAGTTGCAAGAAGAAAGGGGGAAGCTTACTGCTGCAGTAAACGACGTCTAAAGAGTTGCAAGAAGAAAGGGGGAAGCTTACTCAGCTTCCCCTTTTTTCTTTTGTGAAAGAGAAACTTCGCAAAAACGAATGAACGGTAGGGGAAAAGCGCCGCTCCTGAAATAGACAAAGAGTGGCTGTGGAACGAGCAGAATTTGGCACATTCAGACGGCGTTAAGGGTCAGAAGCGGGAGCGCCGGAATGGCCCTTTACAGGGGATGTAAAGGGCGTATATCGTTGCACTTAGAATTCTTCCAAAGCGACTAAAATACTTCGCATTGGCCCCTGGGATGCACTGTCTTGCTTGAAGGTTTACCAGCCGAGTTGAAGGACAATGGTCTCATGAGCTCACGAAAAGAAAACGGATTCTCACTGATTGAGTTACTGATTGTTGTCGCAATCATTCTGATCATCGCGGCTATCGCCATTCCGAATTTGTTGAAATCGAAGATGGCGGCCAACGAAGCGTCCGCATCGCAGTCGATCCGAACGATTACGACAGGCGAAACCACGTACTCCGCCATGTGTCCCAGCATCGGTTATTCGGCAACGCTGGTGGATTTAAATACCGGTGCGGTGTGCGCAGGGGCACAAAACATTCTCGACAATGTGACAGTATCCGGCACAAAGAGCGGATACGCATTTACGTATAATTCGGTTGTCGATGGCACTGGCATTCGGAGTTCGTTCACAATTATTGGTACACCGGGAGTGGTCGGAGTGACGGGCCAGCGCGGGTTTGGCTCGGATCAAACGGCGCTCATTCGCTACACGAATGACGGCTCGGCGCCAACGTTCCCAGTTGCCGGAGTTGGCGGCAGTTCGGCGCTGCAGTAAGCCGAATACGGTTCCGAAGTTGTTGACAGGCCCTATCGCCGCGACTCTCTAACATTTGATCTTGCCTTATGGATGACTGAGGCGAGTGATCGCCGCCAATGCCTCCGCGTTTGCGGGATCCGTGAGCAACACGGCCCTGTACTGATTTTCCGCTTCCAGGCGTCTTGCCTTCGCATCCAGAAGCCGGGCGAATTGCAGGTGGGATTCGCCGTCGTAAGGATATTGCGTTACGGTCTCTTGAAGCATCGCGGCAGCCGACTCTTCCCTTCCGGTCTTCAGATACAAGTTAGCTAGATCCTTCTGGGCAATGAGAGAAGGGGCGAGCTGGATCGACCGGAGGTATTCCGATTCCGCTTCAGAGATGCTGCCTAGTTCCGAGAGCTCCTCTGCAAGCAGGTACCTCGCAGACGCATTTAGGGGCCCAACCTCTACCGCCATGCGAAATTCCGCAAGCGCCGCATCGTGTTTGCCCTCAATCTTCAAGAGTCTTCCATAGTTGAAATGAGGATCGGTCCACCGGGGTTTGTAAGCGATCGCGCTCTTGAAGGCCGCGGCGGAATCTTCCAGCCGTCCCTGCGCAAGATACGCACTCCCCAGTGCGTTTAGGACATTTGGGCTGTCGTGTTTGAGCCGCAACGCGAGTTGTAGTTCCTTTTCAGCGGCGATGAAGTTCCACGTTGCAAAATAGGTGGTGCCGAGATTCAGGTGCATGACGTAGGAGTCCGGGTCCGTCCGCAAAGTCGTCGTATATAACGTCAGATCGTCTCTCCAAACCTGATTTCGAGTCACGATGTTCGACGTCCCCAGGCAGGCGAGAACGAGACCAGCGATTGCCAAGAAGGTCCTACCAGGAATTCTCAACGGTTGTCGGGCTCCGCAGAGAAGCCAGAGATGACGTGCTGCGCTTCCAGCGAGCCAGCAGAAAGCGATGGAAGGCAAGTAGAGATATCGCTCCGTGAGGACGTTTGCGGCCATCCATCGGACGTTCAGGACGGGACCCAGAGTCAGCCCGATCCAAAGCACGCAGAATGAGAGACGCGGATCCGTTAAATGGAAATAGGCGAGCAGGAAGAGACAGCCCAGCACGATGGCGGCGCCGAGAAGGACAGCAGGCTCCCAGAAAGAGCCGCTGGGATGAAATGTATGAAAGGCAGAGAGAGGAGCGGGCCAAAACAACAGCCGCGTGTAGCTGGCGATCAGTGCGAAAGCGGAGAAAATTCCTTCGCGCCAGGTCATCTGGGGGTGCTGCAGGACTGGAGCAAGTTTGCCGAAGAGAAGGCTGCGGAGAATCAGATAGCCCAAGCCAACCAGGCAAATGGGGAGGTACTGGCGGATTTTTGCGGGTACAGGGATTTGTTCGTGGCCGGGGCGGACGAAGTGCTCATAGTAGGCGAGAAGCGGCGCAAGTAAAAGTGCGGGTTCCTTGGCCAGGATGGCGGCAAGGTAGAGGACGGCGAGCAGCACGTGGCTGCCGAACCGAAGGCGAGGGCGACGGGCATAGATGAAGAAAGCAAAAACGAAGAGCAGCGTGGCCTCAAGATCCGGCACCCCGGCGATCCACGCGACGGGCTCTGTGTGAATGGGGTGAATGGCGAAGAGTGAAGCGGCGACGGCGGCGGTGGGCCAACTGTTGAAGAGCTCTTTCCCAGCCAAATAGACGCCGGCGACGACCAAGGTATTGAGAAGGATGTTGAAAAGGTGATAGCCGAAGGGCAAATCGCCGAATGTCTGCCAAAGAAGAAGGTAGGTGAAGGTCATCATGGGGCGGTAATAATTGGTGTCGCCCGCCGCGCCGATAAACGACCAGACAGTGGTGCCGAATATTTTGGGCAGGTATTGCCAGCTTTTGATATAGGGATTCGAAAGGATTTGAATTTTGTCGTCGTAGACGAAGCCATTCAGCAGAGTGTTTGCGTAGCAAATAATCGACGCGAGAGACAGAAAAGACAGAATCCAGGATTCCCATCCGCCTGAGAAATGACTATTTGGGCCCCGCGAAGCCGTACCATTGGTCGTGGGTTTTTCGCTGGGAATAGACATTTTGTCTAGTGTAGGGAAGTGCTCGCGAAAAGCACACAGTTGTTCGCTTTGGGTTTGCCTGCCAAGCAATACGATTCGGGCTGGTATACTCAGGCGATGCGGCAACTTGTGGCAAGTTTCCTGGCGGTGTTAGCGCTCTCAGCGGCGGGCGGGGCCCGAACGCGCTCTTTACCCACAGTTTCCACGCCTTCGGCCAACGGTGTTTTGTCAGGGCTCGAAACGCGGTATGGGAAGGCGGCTACGCTTGAAGCGAGTTTCTTGGAGCGATATTCGGAGAATGGGAAGCAGGTGCGGGTGGAGGCGGGGAAAGCGTATTTTTTGCGGCCGGGGAAAATGCGGTGGGAGTATGAACAGCCGGAGAAGAATTTGTTTCTGGTTGATGGAAAATATGTGTGGTTTTATGCGCCGGACGACCACACCGCCACGCGGATGCCCGCGAAGAACAGCGAGGACTGGCGCACGCCGATTGCGTTCCTGACAACCGGAATGAAGCTTAGCCGCATCTGTTCTGAAGTGGGCCCGGCGAAGGAGGCCAAGCCGGCGAAGGCGGGGAACGAGGTGTACCGATGCGTGCTGCGCGGGACAGAAGATGGGAAGGGCGGCGCGGCGCAAAAAGTTTTGTTCGAAATTACACCGCAAAACGAACTGGCGCGCATCGTGATTCCGCAGGAAGCCGGGATGCAGATCGAATTCGAGTTCAAGGACTGGGAGTGGAATCCGCCGCTGCCGAAGACGCTATTTCAGTTCGAGCCGCCGCCAGGAACGGTGATCGTGAACGGCCTGCTACCCGAGGCCCCCGGGATGCGTCAGTAAGGATGTAGGCATACCGTCCAAGCCCCGGGCCAGCGCGGAGTTGACTCAGCAAACCCACCAGCCCCAGACCCATGTTGGGGTACTCTCCGGATGAGGTAAACTAAGAAGCTATGGGGGAATTCGTCTGCCGCGTAGCCGACGCCAACGGGCGGGTATTCTCGCACGTGGAAGCGGCCGCAAGTATTGAAGAAGCTCGCCAGAAGCTCTCGGATCGAGGGCTGTATATCTATTCTGTCGAGTCTCGCAGCGGCCTGATCAGCGGCATGCTGGGGATGCGCAAAGAGCGCAAGCTAAGCGGCAATGACTTCCTGATCCTCAATCAACAATTCAATACACTGATTAAAGCTGGCTTGCCGATTTTGAAGGCGCTGGATTTGCTGGCCACGCGGGCAACGGCACCGAAACTGCGGCCAATCCTGACGCAGGTGAGGGACCGGGTGCGGGAAGGGAAGTCGCTTTCCGAAGCGATCGAGGAAGCGGGCGTTTTTTCGAAAGTGTATTCGACGGCGATTCTGGCGGGCGAAAAGAGCGGCAATCTATCCGGCGTGCTGGATTATTACATTGCGTACCAGAAGGTGAGCACGGGAGTTAAGAAAAAGATTGTGGCGTCACTGGTGTACCCGATATTGCTGGTGGTGGTGGCGACGTCGGTGGTGACGTACCTGGTGACCGGAGTGATTCCGAAGTTTGCGACACTGTACAAGGATTTGGGAGTGCCGCTGCCGGGGCCGACGCAGTTTCTGATTGCGATAACAGTGGATTACCGAATTTACATACTGTCGGCGCTGGGCGCTTTTCTGCTGGGGATTGTGGGCGTGTTTTTCTGGTCGCGAAGCGAAGAGGGCGGCGTGGCCTTTGACCGGATCGTGTTCCGGGTACCGCTGCTGGGCGACACATTGCTGAAGTTTCAGGCTTCCCAGTTTTGCCGCACGCTCTCCACGCTGTTGACGGGGGGAACGCCGCTGGTGGCGGCGCTGCAAACGGCGGCAGATTCAATCAGCAGCCGGCTGGTGCGCGGGTCGGTGAAGAGCGCGACGCAGATGGTGCGTGAGGGTGAATCGCTGCACGGGGCGCTGGCATCGGGACGCGTGATGCCGGAGCTGGCGATGGACATGATTGAAGTGGGCGAGTCGAGCGGGGCGCTGGCGCCGATGCTGAACAGCGTAGCGGAATTTTATGAAGAAGAAGTAAGCCTGCGGTTGGGCGCGATGGTGGCTTTGATCGAACCCATTATTCTTGTATTCATGGGCCTGGTGGTAGCGTTCATCCTGATCTCGCTGTATTTGCCAATCTTCTCGTTCTCGATCAATGGATCAGGACCGGGAACTTAAGGAAAAAGATTTTTTATGGCCACGCCAGATTCCAATTTGCACGATCCGAATTTGCCGGGCGGTCCGCCGGACGCGGCGCACGAACGCGACCAGGCGCGAAAGCTGGCGGAGCGTTATCGCTGTGGGTTTATCGACCTGAGCGAGCAGCGGATTGATCCGGAGCTGTTCCGGACGATTCCCGCCGATTTGATGTTCCGATACAACTTTGTGCCGCTGCTGGCGAACAACAACACGCTGGTGATCGCGGTGGCGGATCCCGGCATGGTGATCCTGAGCGACGAGTTGCCGCTGCTGCTGGGTAAGAAGCTGGCGTACAAGGTGGCCACGCCGCGGCAGATTGGCGACCTGCTGAAGCGGACGGAGCAGTCGCAGCGCGTGCTGGAGCAGGCGACGGAAGCGTTTACGCTGCAGGTTTCGAAAGAAGAGGAAGAGGGCGAGGAGACGATCTCCGGCGACCGGCTGACGCGGGATACAACTGTGAGCCCGGTGGTACGGCTGGTGGAGACGATCATCTTTACGGCGTTGGAACGGCGGGCGAGCGATATTCACATTGAGGCGCGCGATTCGGAAGTGGCGGTGAAGTACCGGATTGACGGCGTGCTGCAGCACGCGATGCAGCCGATCGCGAAGGAGTGGCATTCGACTGTGCTTTCGCGCATCAAGGTGCTGAGCGACCTGGACATTGCGGAGAGGCGCGTGCCGCAGGACGGACGCTTCCGTGTGAAGTACAAGGGGCGGTACATTGACCTGCGCGTTTCGATCATGCCGGCGAGCCACGGCGAGGATGCCGTGCTGCGCGTGCTGGACAAGGAAACGCTTTCGGAAAAATTTCAGAGTTTGAGCCTGGACGTTGTCGGATTTTCGACGGACGAGGTAAAACGGTTTCGGCGGTATATCCGGGAGCCATACGGCATGGTGCTGGTGACGGGGCCGACGGGGTCGGGGAAGACGACGACGCTGTACGCGGCGATTAACGAGATCAAGACCGACGAGGACAAGATCGTAACGATTGAAGACCCGGTGGAATACCAATTGCGCGGCATCACGCAGATTCCCGTGAACGAAAAGAAAGGGCTGACGTTTGCGCGCGGGTTGCGCTCGATTTTGCGGCACGACCCGGACAAGATCATGGTGGGCGAAATCCGCGACCAGGAGACGGCGCAGATTGCGATCCAATCGGCACTGACGGGGCACCTGGTATTTACGACGGTGCACGCGAACAACGTGACGGACGTGATCGGGCGGTTCATCAACATGGGGGTTGAGCCGTACAACTTTGTTTCGGCGCTGAACTGCATCATGGCGCAGCGGCTGGTGCGGCTGATTTGCCACAACTGCAAACGGCCCAAGAAGCATACTCCGGAAGAGTTGCGGGAATCGGGAATCGATTCCGCGAAGACAGTTGATTTTATTTTTTCGGAGGGCGCTGGGTGCCTGGAATGCTCGGGGACGGGATATCACGGACGTTCGGCGATCTGCGAACTGCTGGATTTGACGGATCACATCCGGGAAATGATCGTGAGCCGGCGGCCGACGTCGGAAATCAAGCGAGCTGCTATCGAAGAGGGTATGATTACGCTTCGCGAGAGCGGCCTGGCCAAGGTGAAGAGCGGGATGACGACGCTGAGGGAAATTAACAAGGTGACTTTCGTTGAGTAACGCAGGCGCATACCAGGGCGGGCTGTACAAGATTGACGCCGTGCGGCGGTTCATGGGGTGGCTGGACGCGACGCCGCATCCGACGGCGGCGATTGAATTCACGCCGGAACAGGTGTCCGGGGCGCGATTTACGCGCACCGGCGGAGTCGATGGATTTGCGGTGGAAGCCCTGGCACCTGGAGCGCTGGTGCCCTCGGCGATTGAAACGAACATTGCGAATCCGATTGCGGTGAAAGCAGCGGTTGCCTCGGTTATGAAAACGCTGCGATTGAAGGATGAAGATGCAGCGTTGATCGTGCCGGACCCCGTGATCCGCGTTTTTGTACAGCATTTTGATGAATTTCCGCGCTCATCGGAGGAAGCGATTCCGATGCTGCGGTGGAAGCTGAAGAAGAGCGTGCCGTTTGAAGTGGACGAGACGCTGCTTTCGTACATGCGTCAACAACCGAGGGGCGACGGCGTGGACGTGGTGACGGCAATTGCGCGGTTGCGGATCATTAAGGAGTACGAGGGCTTGCTGGAGCCGCAAGGAGTGCGCTCTGGCGTGGTGCTGAGTTCGACGCTGGCGGCGATTTCGCTGCTGGAGGATTCGCGGCCGACACTGCTGGCACGGCTTTCCGGCACATCACTGACGGCGGCAATTGTGCGCGAAGGAGTTTTGGCGGGGTACCGCTGCACGGAGTTGCCGACGACGGCGTCGGAAATTACGCCGAACATGTTGCTGGAAGAAGTTTATCCACTGGCGGCGTATTACCAGGACACGTGGCAGGAAGGAATTCAAGCCGTGCGGGTGGCAGGATTGCGGCGGCGGTTGCCGGAATTTGTGAAGCCGCTGCAGGACGAGTTCAAATGCGATGTGGGATCGCTGCTGAATTCGGCTGTTTCGGAAGGGCGTTTGCGCAGCGACGCGCGGCCGCTGGCCGACCGGGATCTGGAAGGCCTGGTGGGCTGGATGATGCACCGGAGTTGAGGGAGAAACTGACAGCACCATGTATGTTCGGCTGAATCTAGCGACGAATCCGCTGTTGAGCCACCGGCGTTTCCTGGCGGGCTCGGCGGTGCTGGGCGTTTTGGGAATTGTTTTGTTTCTGGGGCTTGGGTGGCGCGCCTACAGCTTGCGCAAGGCGGAAGAGAATTTGCGTGCGCGGGAGAGCAAGATCGAGAAAGAAACGGCGACGGTAGAGCAGCAACGCGAAGAACTGCAGCGTTTTTTCGCGCAGCAAGAAGCCGCGGGATTTCAAGATCACGCGAAATTCGTGGTTGGCGTGCTGCAGGCGCGGAGCATCAACTGGACGCAGATGTTCATGGACCTGGAGCGCATCCTGCCGCCGGGAGTGAGGGTTGTCCGCATCGAGCCACGGCTGGACAAAGGCATCGTGACGGTGCATTTCGTCGTGGGGGCCACGAGTGAGGAAGCGAAGCTGAAGCTGCTGAAATCGTTTGAGGGCTCCGCGGCGTTTTCTCACGTGACGTTGCAGTCGGAACGCGCGGCTACTCAGGGGGGCGCGGACCCGCTGACGATTGAATTTGTGGCGGAGTATTCGAATATCTGACCATGAGCGAATTTAAAACAAAAAAACGGGTGATTCTGACCGGGCTGGGGCTGCTGCTGGCGGTGGATGGAGCGCTGGCGTACCACAATTCACGGCTGATGGTGAAGGACGCCAACCCGGAAGTGAAATTGAAGGCGGAATCGCTGCATGTGGCGCTGGTGAAGACGGACATCGAGCGGGCAAACAAAATCAAGGCGCAGCTTCCGGAAGTGCAGAAGAATTTCGAGCAGTTTGAGACCACGCTGCCGCCCGCGGGAAAAGGGTATTCGATGGTGTCGCAGGAAGTGGGCGAGATTGCGCGCGAAACGCGCGTGCTGGTGCGGGACCTGAAATTCCGCGAGAAAGAGGTTGCGGGCCGGAACGTGAACGAGATCGAGATGGAGGCGCTGGTGGACGGGGATTACGCGGGGATTGTGCGTTTCCTGAACCGGCTGCAGCGCTCGAAGAATACGTACGTGGTGGACTCGCTGGGGCTGGATTCAGCCACAGGTGCGGCAGGCCAGAACCAGGCGCCTCCGGGCACGGTGAAGGTTTCGTTGCATGTGCGTTCGTATTTCAGGAAGACGTGATGGCGGCGACGAGACAACAGAAAGAGTTGATTGGGCTGGCGGCGCTGGTGGTGGTGGCCGCGACGGTGTGGTATTTGCATTTGGGAAAATCGGAGACGACGAGCACGGGATTTTCCGCGGGGAATTATTCGCAGATCAACGCGCAGGATTACGGCCGGATATTGGTTGACCTGTCCAAAACACAGGGGACTCAATACAAGAGCGCGGGGCGGAACATTTTTGTGATGGGTCCAATGCCGGTGGAGGTGGCCAAGCTGGCTGCCGCGAAGGCACCTTTCGCGCCGCAGGGACCGATGCCACAGCCACCGCCGCCGCCGCCGGAACTTCCATGGGTGTTTTTTGGTTACGGCATGTTGCCAGCGGGGGGAGCACGCCAGGCGTTCCTGAAGGAAAACCCGGAGGACGTGGTGCACATTGTGAGCGAGGGCGACGTGGTGCTGAATCACCTGCGCATCCTGCGCATCGGGAATGACAAGATTGAATTTGAGGACACGGAGACAGGACTGAAGAATTCGAAAGCTCTGGAGGCGGCTCCATCGACATGAGGAACGGCGGTTCAACACGGCGAAGGATGCGCGGGCAGGAAGGCTACGCGCTGGCGCTGATGGTGTTTATGCTGGCGCTGATCGTAGTGGCGACCGCGGCCGTGGCGCCGGACATTATTACGAACGGGCGGCGGGAAAAAGAAGAAGAGATGATCTGGCGGGGGAAGCAGTATGTGCGGGGGATC
>WNFM01128620.1_pt1 | contig 10002 bp, 11 predicted proteins | sample 5400271 | NCBI WGS metagenome assembly WNFM01 (sample SAMN13153352, study PRJNA577476) | soil metagenome | isolation source: 60 cm saprolite on Douglas fir-dominated hillslope | place: USA:California | collected 2013-09-17
GGCAAACAGCAGATCGTGAATCTGCCGTTCCAGCCGGGCGGCGCTGCCGTCCTCGCTGGAGACCTTGTCGACATGGACGACCTCGGCCTTGACTCTCCCTGGATGCGGCGACAGCAGCAGAATGCGGTTGCCGATCTTGATCGCTTCCGCGATCGAATGGGTCACGAACAGCACGGTGAATTTGGTTTCGGCCCAGAGCTGCAGCAATTCGTCCTGACAGGTGCGGCGCGTCAGTGCATCGAGCGCAGCGAACGGCTCGTCCATCAGCAAAATATCCGGCTCCATCGCCATGCCGCGCGCGATCGCGACGCGCTGCTTCATGCCGCCCGAGAGCGTGTGCGGATAGGCATCGACCACGCGGGTGAGGCTGACCTTCTCGATATAGGCCCGCGCCCGTGCTTCGGCTTCCTTGCGCGGCAGCCGGCGCGTCATCAGCAGCGGAAACATGACGTTTTCCAGCACCGTCTTCCACGGCAGCAACTGGTCGAATTCCTGAAAAATCATCATCCGGTCGGCGCCGGGCTCGGAGATCTCGCGGCCGGAGATCCGCATCTTGCCTTCGCTCGGCGTCATGTAGCCGCCGACCGCCTTCAACAGCGTGGACTTGCCGCAACCGGACGGGCCGAGCAGCACGAAACGGTCGGAGCGATCGACGGTAAAACTGACCCGCTCGGTCGCGGTCACGACCGCGCTCGACGTCTTGTAGCGCAGCGTTACGTCACTGACATCGAGAAGCGCGGTCATCGGCTCAATTGCCCTTCAGCTCATGCGCGACCGGCAAATAATAGTCGGTCCAGGCTTTCGGCATGCTCTTCAGCGTGCCGGTCTTGAACAGATGCGCGGCGAACTTCATCGTGCCCTGCGGCTGCAGGTTCCACTCCATCATGCCGGGCTCCTTGAGCCAGGCCAAGAGATCCTCGACGCCGGTCTTGTCGCCGGTGACTTCCTTGTAGATTTCCACCGCCGCCTTGGTGTCGCTGCGGATGAAATCCTGCGCCTCTTTAGTCGCGTCGAACACCGCCTGGATAATCTTCGGATTGGCGTCGGCGAACTTGGTCATGGTGAAGAATTGTGCCTGGCTCAGCGAAGTGGTTGCGGACTTCGTGCTGGCCATTGGTCATTGCCACATAGGCGTCGGGATGGCCGAGCTGCACCGTGTTGGCATCGAGCTTCGACCATTGCTCGGCGCCGAACGCCTCGGACGCTGCGATCTGCAGCACGATCGCCTGGGTCGAGACTTTTACGGTTGGCACCGCGATCTTGTCGTTGGGGCCGAAATCCCTGATGGATTTAATATTGGCATCGCGGCTGATCAGCGTCATCGGCTGCGCCGAAGTAGCGACGATCCCTTTGACCCCGCCACGGGTGCGATCCCACAGCAGCAGCAGATTGCCGGTGCCGGTGTTGAGGATGTCGACGCCGCCGGCCAACAGCGCGTCGGTCTGCGCGCCGCCGCCGCTGAGATTGATCCATTTCGTGGTGACACCGGGCACACCCAGCGCCGCGGCATGCTTTTCGATCAGCTTCTGCTCCTCCATGATGTGCGAGGGCATGTAGAAAATGACAGCGAGATTTCGCTCTTGGCCTGCGCCAGCGCCGGCGAGCCCGGCAACGCCATCGCGAGAACAGCGACGACGAGCGCGCCAGCGCGCCAAATCCGGTTTTTCCAAATCCGGGTTTTCATGGTGCATCTCCTCCGGCGATCTCGTTGACGCCTTTGGCGAGATGCACTAATGTATTAGTGTATTTGATGCAAGCACCTTCTGACAAGCCTCTTCTGAAATGGCCCGGCTTCGCCTGATGACCCCATCGCACACCGCTCGCCGACGCGCCGTTGCAGGCTCAGTCGATCGGCTCGACCGCGACCGTCAGGCGGCGCCGCAGGTCTTTGAGCGCCTGCGCAGCATGATCATTTCGCTGGATCTGCCGCCGGGATCGCCGCTGTCGCGCGCCGCACTGGCCGGGCAGTTCGGGGTCTCTTCGACGCCGATCCGCGACGCGCTGATGCGGCTCGAGGAGGAAGGTCTGGTCGAGGTGTTTCCGCAATATGCGACGGTGGTCAGCCGGGTCGACGTGCGGCTGGCGCAGCAGGCGCATTTCCTGCGTCAGGCGGTCGAACTCGAAATCGTGCGCGGGCTTGCGATCCGCCATGGCGACGCGCTCGTCGCCGATCTCAACGCGGCCATCGCGCGCCAGCAGCAATTCGCCAAGGCCGGCGATTTCGAAAGTTTCATGGCCGCCGACAACGAATTCCACGCCCAGCTCTATGCGGCGACCGACAAGCAGGACATCTGGTCGCTGGTCCGCAGCCGCAGCGGCCATATCGATCGGTTGCGACGGATGCACCTGCCGTCACCCGGCAAGGCGCAGGATATCGTGCGGCACCACAAACTGATCGCAAAAGCCATTGGCGCCGGCGAACCGGACGAGGCGCAGAAGCATCTGCGCACCCATCTGTCGGGCACGCTCAGCGAACTCGCCCAAATTCGTGCGCGTTATCCGGAATATCTGAGCAACTGAGCCGCGCGGCTGCGTCCCGCGTGTTGGTCGGGATATCCAGGCGAATCATGCGGCGCTGATACGCAGCACGCTGCGGTTGTCTGCCCGGCACCATGCGGATAAAGCGTTTTTGTGGAAACCTTATGACCGCTCAGGCGGAACCTGCGTCGACGGGAAACGGTTGCGAGAGAGCGAGCTTTCGGCAAAACTCACAACCTGTCATTGGTATCCAGCGGCGGCGGAGAACCTTCCTTTGGCAAGAATACTGGTCGTGGATGACGATGTGGCGGTTCAGAGCACCGTCCGCCTGTTGCTGGAGCGCGCCGGCCACAGCGTGGTCACGGCCGGCGACGGCCGCAAGGGCTTGGCTTTGTGCGAGACCGGCGATTTCGATCTCCTGTTTCTCGACATCTTCATGCCGGGAATGGATGGATTCGAAACCATGCGGATGGTTCGTCAGCGCCATCAGCTGATTCCGATCATCGTCATCTCCGGCCGGCCGATTTCTGTGGAGCCGGGCACCGCCCCTGACTTCCTCACCATGGCCACCAAGCTCGGGGCGGTCTCGAGCCTGCAAAAACCCTTCAAGCCCGCCGACCTGCTGGCGGCAGTTGCCGGCTGCCTGGAGGCCGCCGGGCGAACCGCGCCGTCGTCCCAGCCATCCGACGGTGTTGCTTCCTGCCGCTAATGCGCCCTGGAGTGCCGCTCCGATGGAATCGGAACGGCACTCTGGATTTTTGATTCGACGCGTTTTCTTGACGCGAACCGGTTTCCACTTCGCTGGAAAACGCTCTAGCATTGGACTTGCCCGGCAACTCGACCGGGTCGCCAAGGGAGAGCGCCCGAAAGCAAGATGACGCTGACAACCAGGCTTGCCATCGCGATGATTGCGCTGGTCGCGATCGCGGTATCCGCGGTCGGATGGCTGAGCTATCGGAGCCTGGAACAGGCCGTGCTACCGCGGGTGCTCGACCGGATCGAGACCCATTCGCGGTTTGTCGCCAACGAACTGGAGTCCCAGGTTCGCACCGGGCGCGGCGATGTTGCGACTTTTCGTGGCCTGGCTGCGGTAACGGGATTGATACGTGCGCGTTTCAACGACGGAGTCGATCCGGTCGATGGGACCACCGAGTCCCTCTGGCGCGAACGGCTGGAGGCCCGGCTGGCCGCCCAGATGCCGCTCAGGCCGGCCTATTCGCTTCGGGTCATCGGCATCGCCGATGGCCATCGCGAAATTGTTCGGGTCGATCGCTCAGGCCCAGGCGGCGCCGTCCGCGTCGTGCCTGACGCAGAGTTGCAGCAAGTCGGCGACGCGGCGTATTTCCGCGACACGATCAACCTTGGCCCGAATGAAATCTACGTATCACCGGTCGATTTGAACGAAGAGAACGGCGTCATCGAGAATCCTCATGTACCTGTCATGCGGTTCGCGATGCCGGTCCTGGCGCCGGATGGCAAGCCGTTCGCCATCGTCATCGCCACGGCCGACATGCGGTCCGCGCTCGATCGCGCCCGGTCGTCAGTCCGGCCTGGCGAAAGCGTCTACGTGGTCGACGCTCACGGCAACTATCTCGTTCATCCCGACCGGGCGCGCGAATTCGGTTCGCAACTGGGTACGCCGACCGACTGGCGGAAGGACTTTCCGGATTTGGCGGCGTCGTTCGGCACCACGAAAAACTTCGCACAGATCGTGCCAACCCAAGCCGGGCGACCCGGTGGCGAGGCTTTGGCTCCCGCCCTTCTGGCCGGCAGCGAGTGGACCGCCGTCATCGAATTGGTCCCGAATGCCGTCGTCATGGCGCCGGCGCAGGCGATCCAGAAGAGCTCGATCACCGTCGGATTGATCGCCGTATTGTGTGCGACCGTGCTGGCGCTGCTGATCGCGCGATCGCTGACCCGGCCGATCGTCCAGTTGACCAAGGCCGTCGAAGCCGCCGCCCGCAGCGGGACGGCGGTGATCCCGGTCGAAGCGCGCGGCGAGACCGGCGTGCTTGCGCGCGCGTTTGCGCAGGGGATGGAAGAGACCAATGCCAAAGCGGTCGCGCTCGAACGCGAGGTCGGGGAACACCGCCGCACCATAGCGGCGCGCGATCACCATGCCGAACGCGAGCGCCTGTTCAGCGCGGCGGTCGAATCGTCCAACGACGCCATCATTACAATGTCCCTCGACGGCATTATCAACGGCTGGAATTCGGCCGCCGGACGTCTGTTCGGATATTCGGCGGCGGAAACCACCGGTCAAGGTATCACGCTCCTCGTACCCGACGACCGGTTGCCGGAGGTACAGGACAGCCTGCGCCGCATCGGCTGGGGCGAAAGCATCGAGCACAACGAGACGGTGCGGCTGCGCAAGGACGGCACGCCGATCGAGGTCTCGCTCAGTATTTCCCCGATCAAGGCGCCCTCGGGAGCGACCATCGGTATCTCCAAAGTGGTGCGCGATATCACCGACAGCAACAAGACCAGGCAGGTGCTGCGGCAACAGACCGAGGAGCTTCGCCGCATCTTCGAGACCTCGCAGGATCTGATCCTGGTGATGGATTCCCGCGGATTTCTGGTCCAGATCAGCCCGAGCTGCGAGGCCGTCCTGGGATTTCGGCCCGAGGAAATGATCGGCCGCAGCGGGACTGACTTCATCCACCCCGATCATCTCGAGAATTCCCGCGAGGAGATGCGCGCCGCGCGGCGCGGGCTGCGTCCGAAGATTTCCGATACACGCTGCATCCACAAGGACGGACGAGCCGTGTGGCTGTCGTGGCTCGGGACCTGGTCCGAACCGGTCAAGCGGTTTTTTTTCGTCGGCCGCGACATGACCGAGAGCCGGCTGGCGCAGGAGACCCTGCGCGAAAGCGAGCAGCTCGCACGCGGCATCATCAATTCCGCGCTCGATGCCTTCGTCCAGACCGACGAACGCGGCATCATCCGGGACTGGAATTCGCAAGCCGAGGCCATTTTCGGATGGCCACGGACCGACGTGCTCGGAAAGAACGTTTTCGAGTTGATCGCCCCGGATCCGGCCCGGGGTCCGGTCCAGACGGCCCTGGGACACTTTCTGGAGTCCGGACTCGAACAGGTTTGCAAAGCCCCGCCGCGAGGTCCAGGCCCGACGGCGCGACGGAAGTGAATTCACCACGGAGTTGAGCATCACGTCGTTGAAGACCCGCGACGGATTTGTCTTCAACTGCTTCATGCGCGACCTCACTGACAGGATCACGGCGGAGGATCGGATCAGGCAGGCCGAAAAAATGGAAGCTGTCGGCCAGCTCACCGGCGGCATTGCGCATGACTTCAACAATATCCTGACGGTGATCACGGGGACGATCGAAATCCTGGCCGACGCGGTCAAGGGCGAGCCGCAACTGGCCGCGATCACGCGGATGATCGACGAAGCGGCGTCACGCGGCGCCGATCTCACCCAGCATCTGCTCGCTTTCGCCCGCAAGCAGCCGCTGGAACCGCGCGAGACCGACGTCAACACGCTGATCATCGACACCGCCATGCTGCTGCAGCGGACACTCGGCGAGCACGTCGAAATCGAATCGGTGTTCGAGGACGAGGCATGCCCGGCCCTGGTCGATCCCAATCAGCTTGCCACCGCCATCCTCAATCTCGCGCTCAATGCCCGCGACGCCATGCCGGATGGCGGCAAGCTGATCATCGAGACCGGAAGCGTCGTGCTCGACGAGAATTACGCCAGGATGCACAGCGACGTCCGGCCGGGCCGCTACGCCATGATCGCGGTGAGCGATACCGGGACCGGGATTCCGGCCAATATGCTCGACAAGGTGTTCAACCCGTTCTTCACCTCGAAAGGTCCCGGCAAGGGCACCGGCCTCGGGCTCTCCATGGTCTACGGTTTCGTCAAGCAGTCGGCCGGCCACATCATGATCTACAGCGAGGAGGGCCACGGGACGACGATCAAGATGTATCTGCCGCCGGCCTCGGGCACGTTGCCGGCCACTGAGCCGACACCGGCGCCCGCCGTCGAGGGCGGTCACGAAACCATCCTGGTCGTCGAAGACGACAAGCTGGTGCGCGACTATGTGCTGACCCAGCTGCACTCGCTGGGCTATGTCACGCTGGATGCAGCGAATGCGACAGAGGCGCTCGCGATCGCCAATGCCGGCCATCGCTTCGACCTGCTTTTCACCGACGTGATCATGCCCGGCATCAACGGTCGCCAGCTTGCCAACGAAATCTTGGGGGTCAAGCCCGGGCTGAAGGTGCTGTTCACGTCGGGCTATACGGAAAACGCGATCATCCATCACGGCCGGCTCGACGAGGGCGTGCTGCTGCTCGCCAAGCCCTATCGCAAATCGGATATGGCGATCATGATCCGGAAAGCGCTCGCCGATTGAGCGCTTGTACTGGAGCCTTCTTTTCTGACGCGTTTTCTTTGCGTGAACCGGCAACCACTTCACTTGAAAACGCTATGGTTAGGCCTGACGCTGGGTGGTCATCACGATCCGCACCAGATCGGCGGCGTTCCGCGCGCCGAGCTTCTTCATGATATTGGCGCGGTGATCCTCGATCGTGCGCGGGCTGATCCCGAGATGGCGTCCCGCTTCCTTGTTGGAGGCACCTGCGGTGAACTGCTCCAGCACCTCGCGCTCGCGTCGCGTCAGCGGTTCACGTCCCGGAAAATGCATCGTCGCAATCCGCGATGCGGAGTTTTCTGCCTGTCGGCGGGCATAGGCCTCGATCGCCTCGTCCAGTCTCGCCACGATTTCGCTGCCGCGAAACGGCTTCTCAATGAAGTCCAGCGCGCCGTTCTTGATGGCGGTGACCGCCATCGCGATATCGCCCTGGCCCGAGATCATGAAGATCGGCGCGGGATAGTCCTCGCCATGAAGCTCCTTCAGAATGTCGAGGCCGGATTTTCCGGGGATGTTCACGTCGAGCAGGATGCAGGACGGCGTCCGGGTTCTCGCAACCGCGAGCAGGGCNNNNAGCCGGATCGTCGTCGACCACGAAAATCTCCCCGCGGGAGAGGGCTTTTTCAGCCATGTTTCATCGTCCGTGCGTAGTGAATCATGACGCATACTCAGGTGATCGCATTCAACTGCATACCCGTTCAGAACACGCCCGTATTTGTACGGGACGTTCGCTTAACGCACAAGTAGCGACGCGAGCCCTAAACATGGGAGCAAGGAGTTTATCCATGCAGAACGCAGCAGGTGACGGCATCGCGCTCGGACCCGATGGTCAGAATGACAGCCATCGATCGGTCGTATCGGAGCTCGTCGGCCTGATCGAACATGTCCAGGCGAGCCTGCGGCTGATCGAACAGACGATGGTCCAGGAAACCTCACCTTGTGGCCAGGAAAATGCCGCCAATGTCGTCGTGCTGGACGACGTCTCGCCACGCTATGTCAAGGCGGCCGCGGCGCTTAAGGCCTGCGACGCCAATCTCGGCATCGCCCTCCACTCCCTGCTGGATTCGAGGACACCCGGGCGCGGCACCAGCGCGTATGCCGAAGTCACACCGGCGCTTTCGACCGCGCGGATGTAGCCGGAGGCGGCATCCTGCGGGAACCCGCGATGTCCTTCCGTCACACATTGTCTCGCGCGATTGGCCCGTTGCCGGGACGGCGGCCTGGTGTCCAGCATGCCAAGGGGGCGCACGCCAATCGGAACCCGCCACGAATGATGCCGAAGCTCGACACCCCGCTCAAACCCGAGGCGCGATCGCCTCAGTTCATCATTTCGTCGGCTTTGGCCGCGCCCGGGCGCTTCTTGGCAGGCTTGCCTCGCAGGAAATGAATATCCATTTCCGTGCCGTTGACGCGAACCAGTTCGCATCGGCGGTAGGCCAGGCCGGTCGACGACAGCAGGAGAAAGAACTCCTTGAGATTGAGGCCCTGAATCGAGCCCTCCACGGTCAGCACGGCGTCGGTGTCCGAGATTTCGTTGAGCAGGCAATCGCGGCGCCACGTGCCATCGATGGCCATGATGCAGACATCATAGCCCCGGCTGAACGTGACGCGCTCGGTTCCCTTGTTGTCTTCTGACATTCCTCAACGTCCTGCCATCGCCGCGATTTTTGGCGTTGCGGTTGCGGCCGGTGCAATGGTCGCGCGCGCGCCGGTCGGCCGGTAGAGTCCGCGCTTGTCCGGGAACGGCTTGAACACATCGGTCAGGCCGACAACCGTTTCGGCCGCACCCAGCACCAGGAAGCCATCCTGTTCCATCGTCTTGGCGAGACGGCCGAAGATGTTGATCTTGGTGTCCTGGTCAAAATAGATCAGGACGTTGCGGCAGAAGATAACGTCGAACACCCCGAGCTGGGAGAAATCGTGCAGCAGATTCAGCTGCCGGTGCTGAACCATGGCGCGGATTTCAGGGCTGATCTGCCAGAGCTCGCCGTTTTGCTTGAAATATTTCACCAGCAACTGGATCGGAAGGCCGCGCTGAACCTCGAACTGGCTGTAGATGCCGGCCTTGGACTTCTCGAGCACTTCCTGGGAAAGGTCGGTCGCGATGATTTCGACCCGCCATCCGGCGAGCGCGCCGCTCATTTCCTTCAGGCACATCGCCAGCGAATACGACTCCTGGCCGGTCGAGCCGGCGGCGCACCAGATCCGGATGCTCTTGCGGGCCGCGCGGGCCTTGATGACTTCAGGCATGATCGAATCACGGAAGTGATCGAACGGCACCTTGTCGCGAAAAAAGAAGGTCTCGTTGGTGGTCATGGCTTCGACCACCTGGGCTCTTTTGCACGAGTTCGCTGATGCCGGGCAGGCCGCATTTGCGCGACAGCGGAAGCAGACGGCTTTCAATCAGATATTGCTTGTCTGCGGACAGGTCGAGACCGGAATGATCCTTCAGGAGCTTACGCAGATACTCATAGTCTGGCGGGGTCACGGGGGCCTCTCAAGGGCAAGCGGAAAGGATTAGGCCGTCGGTTCCATCAACTCGATCAGGCCGACTTCCGCGAATTTCGCGGCAACGATGCTTTTGTCGAACGGCTTCATGATGTATTCGTTGGCACCGCCGTCGATCGCGCGCGAGATGTGGTCGACGCTGGTCTCGGTGGTGCAGAACACTACCTTGGGGGTATCACCGCCGGGCATGCGGCGCAGATGGCCGAGGAACTGGTAGCCGTCGATCACGGGCATGTTCCAGTCGAGCAGGATGGCTTCCGGCATGGCGCGTTTGCACACGACAAGCGCGTCTACACCGTCTTCGGCTTCGACGACGTTAAACGACATCTCTTCCAGGATGCGGCGCGCAATCTTACGTACGATGCTGGAATCATCGACGACGAGACAGGTTTTCATTTCTTGGCCTCCTTGTCTGACGAACGGCGCATGCCAATCTGGCTATGCTGCGAGGGCTGCTTTGGGCACGATTTCGAGGACGCGATCGACGTCGAGGACGACCATGAGCTGGCCGTCGAGACGATGGACGCCGCCGGCGAGCTTGGCCATGCGGGGATCGAGGTTGACGGGGTTTTCCTCGCAGCTGTCGTCGCGGAGTTTGAGAACCTCGCCGATCTGGTCG
>WNFM01196292.1_pt1 | contig 10002 bp, 8 predicted proteins | sample 5400271 | NCBI WGS metagenome assembly WNFM01 (sample SAMN13153352, study PRJNA577476) | soil metagenome | isolation source: 60 cm saprolite on Douglas fir-dominated hillslope | place: USA:California | collected 2013-09-17
TTAGGATCAGCTTCTCGTCGAATGCCGCGCCCGACAGCGCTCGCGGCACCGATCCGGTCGCGACGATCACGTTCTTCGCCGAGAGAGTCTCACTTTGCGCTCCGCTCACCGATATATCGCATCCTTCGGGCCCCGCCTTCGCGAAGCTCCCGCGGCCGTGAAAGAACGCGACATTGTTCTTCTTGAAGAGGTACGCCACGCCGTCGTTGCTCGCCTTCACCACCTGGTCTTTGCGCTTGAGCATCTGCGCGAGGTCGAGCTCCAGCCCTTTCACGCGCACGCCGTGATCGGCGAAATGATGCCCCGCCTGCTCGAAATTCTCCGAGGACTGCAGCAGGGCTTTCGAGGGAATGCAGCCGATATTGGTGCAGGTCCCGCCTAGAGCCGGCTTGCCCTCGGCGCCTTTCCACTCGTCGACGCAGGCGGCTATTACAACCACGTCGAACGATTGGGCCATTACATCTGGTAGACGCGCAGGCCCGGCTCGCTGGCCAGCATGTCGTTGAACCGGCGGATGAAGTCGTGGGCGCCGAATGCATCCAACAGTACCGGAGCGTTGCGCAGCGCGTGTTCTGCAATAACGGAATCCGGCGGTCCCCGCGTACCGCTTAACGCCGACGCGAAGGACTCCAGATACTCCCCACCGCCGTGGATGAGGTCCAGCTGCACCTTGCGATAGTTCACCAGCGCGTAGCTCCACAGGCGCTTGCTGCGCTCGAATTCGGCCGAGCCTTTACCCTTCTTCAACATCTGCACGTGGTATTCGCGCGGCTCGAAGTGCATCAGCGATCCGGTGAGAAAATCAATGCCGCCCGAGGTCGTGATGCTGGTGATGTCCAGCACGGCCACGGTGTTGAACTGGCGCTTGAGCTGGAACTCCTGGGTCTCGTAACCCGGCGCCTCGAACTTCGCCTTGAACGATTCCCCGTTCATGAAGCCGCGTGACTGGACCACGGTCAACGGCAGCTCGCCCTTGTACTGCCCGTCGATGGTCAGCCGGACTCCCGGGACGTTCGCGCTGAACTTGATCTCGTCGGTCGTCCCGGTGAAGATCGTGCCGCAGCCGCCCAGCTGTATCAATCCCCAAGCGAGCGGCGCCGCGAGCAGTCTGCTTTTCAGCACAGGTCCTCCCTGATCTAGAGATCCAGCAGCAGCCGCGCCGGGTCTTCCAGCGCCTCCTTGATCGCCACCAGCGACAGCACCGCCTCGCGGCCGTCGACGATGCGGTGATCGTAGGAGAGCGCGAGGTAGTTGATCGGGCGCACGACGATTTGGCCGTTCTCGACCACCGGCCGCTCGCGCGTCGCATGCACGCCGAGGATCGCCGACTGGGGCGGATTGATGATGGGCGTCGAGAGCATCGAGCCGAACACTCCGCCGTTGGAGATCGAGAAGGTGCCGCCGGTCAGCTCCTCGATCGAGAGCTTGCCGTCCTGGGCGCGCTTGCCGAAGTCGGCGATCTTCTTCTCGATGTCGGGAAAGCTCATCTGGTCGCAGTCGCGCAGGATCGGCACCACCACGCCGATATCGAAATAACCGTGGTAGACGATGTCGTTTCCGTCGATCGAGGCGTTCACGATCGGGTACTTCTTCAGCGCATGCACCGCCGCCTTGACGAAGAAGGACATGAAGCCCAGGCGCACGCCGTGCTCCTTCTCGAAGCGCTCCTGGTATTTCTTGCGCAAGTCCATCACCGGCTGCATGTTCACTTCGTTGAAGGTGGTGAGGATGGCGGCGGTCGATTGCGATTGCACCAAGCGCTCGGCGATGCGCGCGCGCAGGCGCGACATGGGCACGCGCTGCTCCGGGCGGCCGGCGAGAATCTGATCGACGCTCACCGGCGCCGGGGGCCGTGGAAGCGAAGGCTTCGCCTCGGGCACAGCAGCCGCCTTCGCCGATTGGTCCATCACGTCGCCCTTGGTGACTCGCCCGCCCCGCCCCGTGCCCGCGATCGTGCCGGTATCCACGCTTTTTTCCTCGGCGAGCTTGCGTGCTGCGGGCATCGCCGCGACCGGAACGGTCGCCGGTTTTGCCGCAGGTGCAGGCGCCGGGGCCGGCGCGGCCTTCGCGGCCGGTGCTGCGGTCGCGGCAGCTTTTCCGTCGGTGTCGATGGTCGCGATCACCTCGCCGGCCTTCACGGTGCCGCCATCGCCTTTGATGATCTTCGCGAGCACGCCGTCCGCGGGGGCCGGAAGCTCGAGTACGACCTTGTCGGTCTCGATGTCGATCAGGTTCTCGTCGCGCTTTACCGCTTCGCCCACCTTCTTGTGCCAGGCGAGCAGCGTGGCTTCCGACACGGACTCGGAGAGCTGCGGGACTTTGATTTCGATGAGCATGCGTCCCTACTTCCTGCCTGTGCCCTGGACCGGACGCACCAGGTTGTCGGCGAGCGGCCTGAACGCCGCATCGACGAGTTCCTTCTGCTGCTCGTTGTGCAGCGACAAGTAGCCCACCGCGGGCGAGGCCGAGGACGCGCGCATCGCATAGCCGAGGATCTGGTCCTCGCGCATGTGCTTGAGGATATAGCGCTGGATCCAGTACCACGCGCCCTGGTTCGCCGGTTCTTCCTGGCACCAGACGACCTCGCTCGCATTCTTGTAGAGGTTGATCTGCTCCTGAAACTCGTCGTGCGGGAACGGATACAGCTGGGCGATACGCGCGATGGCGGCGTCTTTCACGCCGCGCTCCTTGCGCGAGGCCATCAGGTCGAAGAACACCTTGCCGCTGCAGAACACGACGCGCTTCACATCCTGCGGGCGGATGCCCTGGTCCCAGTCGGCGTTCACCGGCTTGAACTTGCTCTCGGCGAACTCCTCCAGCGGCGAAACCGACTCCTTGTGCCGCAGCAGGCTCTTGGGCGTGAAGATGATGAGCGGCTTGCGGTAGGGCCGGATCATCTGCCTGCGCAGGAGGAAGAACATCTGCACCGGCGTGGCCGGCACGCACACCTGGATGTTGTTGTCGGCGCACAGCTGCAGGTAGCGCTCGATGCGCGCCGAGGAGTGCTCGGGCCCCTGTCCCTCGTAGCCGTGCGGCAGCAGCATCACCATGCCGCAGATGCGACCCCATTTGACCTCGCCCGCGGCGATGAACTGGTCGATCACCACCTGCGCGCCGTTGGCGAAATCGCCGAACTGGGCTTCCCAGACCACCAGCTCGTTGGGCTCCGAGGTCGAATAGCCGTACTCGAAGCCGACCACCGCCGCCTCCGACAGCACCGAGTCGATGACGACGAAATCGCCCTGGTTGGGAGCGATGTTGTTCAGCGGGACGTAGCTGCCGGAATCCCATTTCTCGCGGTTCTGGTCGTGCAGCACCGCGTGGCGGTGAAAGAAGGTGCCGCGCGCGCTGTCCTGGCCGGAGATGCGCACCGCGAAGCCGTCCCTGAGCAGCGAGGCGTAAGCGAGATTCTCCGCCATGCCCCAGTCGACCGGCATCTTGCCCTGCCCCATCAGGCGGCGGTCGGCGATGATCTTCTCGACGCGGGGATGGAGCTTGAAGTTCGACGGGATGGTGGTGAGCTTCTCGGCGAGCGCCTTGAGCTCGGCGAGCGGCAGCGTGGTGTCGTCTTTCTCGTTCCACTTGCTGCGGTTGTACTTGCTCCAGTCCACCGCGAACGGCGGCTTGAAATTCGACAGGATCGTTTTATTGGTGTGGTAGCCACCGTCCAGGGCCTGGCGGTAGGTGGCGACCATCTTGTCCGCGTCCTCGGGCCCGATCACGCCCTGAGAGGCGAGCCTGTCGGCGTAGAGCTTGCGCGTCCCAGGGTGCTGGTTGATGATTTTGTACATCAGCGGCTGCGTCACCATGGGCTCGTCCTGCTCGTTGTGTCCGAGCTTGCGGAAGCACACCAGGTCGACCGCGATGTCCTTCTTGAATTTGGTGCGGTAGTCGAGCGCGATCTCGATCGCCATCACCGCCGCCTCCGGATCGTCGCCGTTTACGTGGAAGATGGGCATCTCCATCATCTTCATCACGTCGGTGCAGTACAGCGTCGAGCGGCTGTCGCGCGGGTCGGAGGTGGTGAACCCGATCTGGTTGTTCAGGACGATGTGCACGGTGCCGCCGGTGCCGTAGCCCCGCGTGTTCGACAGGTTCAGCGTCTCCATCACCACGCCCTGCCCGGCGACCGCGGCGTCGCCGTGGATCAGCACCGGCAGCACCTGGTCGCCGCCGCGGTCCTTGCGGCGGTGCTGGCGCGCGCGCACCGAGCCCTCGACCACGGGATTCACGATTTCGAGGTGCGACGGATTGAAGGCGAGCGTCAGGTGCATCGGCCCGCCGGGCGTATTGATGTCGGATGAAAACCCCTGGTGGTATTTCACATCGCCCGCGAGGATAGAGCTGTCGTGCTTGCCCTCGAATTCGCCGAACAGGTCCTTGGGCATCTTGCCCAGCGTGTTCACCAGCACGTTCAGCCGGCCGCGGTGGGCCATGCCGATCACCAACTCCTGCACGCCGCCTTCTCCCGCGCGCTGCAGCAGGTTGTCGAGCACCGGGATCAGCGTGTCGCCGCCCTCCAGCGAAAAGCGCTTCTGCCCGACGTAGCGCGTGTGCAGGAACCGCTCCAGACCCTCGGCCGCGGTGAGCCGCTCGAGTATGTGCCGCTTGGCGTCGGCTGAGTAGCTCGGCTTCGCACGGACCGGCTCGATCCGCTCCTGAATCCAGCGCTTCTCCCCGCGGCTGCTCATATACATGTATTCCACGCCCAGGGTGCCGCAGTACGTTTCCTGCAGGGTCTTGATGATTTCGCGCAGGCTGGCCTGCTCCGGCCCGAGGAGCGTCCCGGTGTTGTACACCGTGTCCATGTCCGCCTCGGTAAGGTCGTAGTAGGCGGGGTCGAGCTCGGCGATGCGCGGACGCTCTTGGCGCTTCAGCGGATCGATATTGGCGAGGAACACGCCGCGGAAGCGGTACTCCACGATGAGCTGGAGCACGGAGTTCTGCTTGCGGTNNNNTGGGAGCCGGTCTCGCCGCACCGGCTTTCGCGCGCTGGGCGAAGGCCGCCACGATTGGCGCGTGCGCAACGTCGCGACCGCCCCCGTTCGGCCCCGGTCCGTCGGCGGACACCGCCTGCAGGCGTTCGAAGTAGTCGCGCCATTGCTGGGGAACCGACTGAGGATCGCCGAGCCAGGACTCGTAAAGCTCCTCGATGAAGGGCGCGTTCGAGCCGGAGAGGTAGGAACTTGCGAGGAATTCCTTCATCACGCTCATATCAACCTCCGTCCACGGCTATGGAGTCCCGTTCGAGCAGGCTCAACGCTTGTCGATCGGCACGACCTCGCGACGCATGGCACCATGGTAGAGCTGGCGCGGACGGCCGATCTTGTACTCGGGATCGGAGATCATCTCCTGCCACTGTGCGATCCAGCCGACCGTGCGCGCGAGCGAGAAGATGCAAGTGAACATCGACACAGGGATGCCGAGCGCGCGCTGCACGATCCCGGAGTAGAAATCGACGTTCGGATAGAGCTTGCGGCTCACGAAGTAGTCGTCCTCGAGCGCGATCTTCTCAAGCGCCATCGCCAGCTTGAAAATGCGATCGTCGTGTAGGCCGAGCTCTTCCAGCACCTCGTGGCAAGTCTCGCGCATGAGCTTCGCCCTCGGATCGTAATTCTTGTAGACGCGGTGCCCGAAACCCATCAGGCGCACGCCCGAGTTCTTGTCCTTGGCGCGCTTGATGAATTCGCCGACTTTGGAAACATCGCCGATCTCCTCGAGCATCTGCAGCGCCGCTTCGTTCGCGCCGCCGTGCGCCGGTCCCCACAGGCAAGCGATTCCCGCAGCGATGCAGGCGAACGGGTTCGCGCCCGACGACCCCGCGAGCCGCACGGTCGAGGTCGACGCGTTCTGCTCATGGTCGGCATGGAGGATGAAAATGCGGTCGAGCGCCCTGACGAGCACCGGGCTCACCCTGTAGTCTTCTGCCGGCACCGCGAACATCATGCGCATGAAATTAGCGGTGTAGGAGAGGTCGTTCTTCGGGTACATGAACGGCTGGCCGACCGAGTACTTGTAGGCCATGGCGACGATGGTCGGCAGCTTCGCGACCAGGCGGAACGCCGAGATCTCGCGGTGCGCCGGATTGTTGATGTCGAGAGAGTCGTGATAGAAGGCCGAGAGCGCGCCCACCACCCCGACCATGACCGCCATCGGGTGCGAATCGCGCCGGAAGCCGCTGTACAGCCGTATGAGCTGCTCGTGCACCATGGTGTGGTGCATGACGATGTTGACGAACTCGTCCTTCTGCTTGCTGTCCGGCAGCTCGCCGTTCAGCAGCAGGTAGCAGACCTCGAGGAAATCGCAATTCACCGCGAGCTGCTCGATCGGGTAGCCGCGGTAGAGCAGCACGCCCTGGTCGCCGTCGATATAGGTGATTCCCGAGCTGCAGCTCGCCGTGGAGAGGAACCCCGGGTCATAGGTGAACATCCCGGTTTTTCCGTAGAGCGTGCGGATGTCGACGACGTCCGGGCCGATGCTGCCCGACAGTACGGGAAACTCGATCGATTTGCCCTCCCCGTATGACAGCGTGGCCTTCTTCGTGGAGCTCATGACGTTTCCTTAGTGAATTCGCTCGTTCAACAACTGCGTAACAGTCTCACCACCTCGCCGAGCGCCGGGTCGCGGCACTCGTTCCGGCCGCTGACCAGGCCCCAGAGCTGGTCGTCGCCGTAGTCGAGGAGGGTCTCGAATGCACTCAGGCGCTCGCCCTCGAGCCCCGCTCCGTGCAGCGCGAGGAAGCGCTCCAGCACCAGATCGTTCTCGAGCAGCCCGCGCCGGCAGCGCCAGCGCAAACGGTTCATCTCGGCGCGCGTCATGTCCGTTACACCGAGCGCTTCACCATCAGTTCCTTGATCTTGCCGATGGCCCTGGTGGGGTTGAGGTTTTTCGGGCAGACGTCGACGCAGTTCATGATGGTATGACAGCGGAACAGGCGATAAGGGTCCTCGAGGTTGTCCAGCCGCTCCGCGGTCGCCTGGTCGCGGCTGTCGGCGATGAAGCGGTAGGCCTGCAGCAACCCGGCCGGGCCGACAAACTTGTCCGGATTCCACCAGAACGAAGGGCAGGACGTCGAGCAGCATGCGCACAGGATGCACTCGTACAGGCCGTCGAGCTCCTCCCTCTCCTGCGGTGATTGCAGCCGCTCCCTCTCGGGCGCCGCGTCGTCGTTCATCAGATACGGCTTGATCGAGTGATACTGCTTGAAGAACTGGGTCATGTCTACGATCAGGTCGCGGATCACCGGCAGCCCGGGAAGCGGGCGCAGCACCACCGGCTCCCTCAGCCCGGCGAGCTTGGTGATGCACGCGAGCCCGTTCTTGCCGTTGATGTTCATGGCATCCGACCCGCACACGCCTTCGCGGCAGGAGCGGCGCAGCGATAAGCTGTCGTCCTGCTCCTTGATGCGCACCAGCGCGTCGAGCAGCATTCGGTCGTGCGGATCGAGCCGCACGTCGTAGTCCTGCATTCGGGGTTTCTCGTCCTTGTCCGGGTCGTAGCGGTAGATTTTGAACTTCACTGCGTCGCTCCTCGCTCGTTCTGATACGTGCGCATCCTAATACGTCCGAACCTTGGGCTCGATCGTGCGCGCAGTCAGCGGTTTCATATGAACTGGCTTGTACTCGAGCCGGTCGCCGTCCTTGTACCACAGCGTATGCTTCAACCAGTTCGCGTCGTCGCGCTCGTGATGGTCGGCGCGGTCGTGAGCGCCGCGCGATTCCTTGCGGCCCTCCGCCGATACCATCGAGGCGCGCGCCACCTCGACGAGGTTGTCCAGCTCGAGCGCCTCGACGCGCGCCGTGTTGAACACCTTGCTCTTGTCACCGATCTGGGTGCGCGTCGCGCGGTCGGCGATCTCACGGATCTTCTTCACGCCCCCGGCGAGCAAGTCCGGGAAGCGGAACACGCCGCAGTGCGCCTGCATCGCGCGGCGCATCTCGGTCCCGACCTCGGAGACGGACTCGCCGCTCTTCTGGCCGTCAAGGCGCGCAAGGCGCGCGACCGTGCGCTCGTCCGCGTCCTTGGGCGGGTCCTTGCGCCCGGGATTCTCCTGCAGGAACTTGACGATCGACGCAGCGGCCGCCTTGCCGAACACGAGCAGGTCGGTCAGCGAATTCGTCCCGAGGCGGTTCGCCCCGTGCACCGAGGCGCAAGCGCACTCCCCGGCGGCATAGAAGCCCGGCACGACCGTTTCGGGATTGCCCGCCTGCGGAACGATGACCTCTCCCAGGTAGTTCGTCGGGATGCCGCCCATCATGTAGTGCGCCGTGGGGACGACCGGGATGGGATCCTTGACTGGATCAACGTTGGCGAACTTCTTGGAGATCTCGCGGATCCCGGGAAGCCGCTTGTCGATCACCTCGGGCCCCAGGTGGTCGAGCTTGAGCAGCAGGTAGGCGCGCGACACCACGTCGCGCGAGGCGAGATCCTTAAGGTTGGGCGCATAGCGTTCCATGAAGCGCTCGCCGTTCTTGTTGAGCAGATACCCGCCCTCGCCGCGCACGCCCTCGGTGATGAGGATGCCGGCCCCGGCCACCCCGGTCGGATGGAATTGCCAGAACTCCATGTCCTCGAGCGGAATTCCCGCGCGCGCCGCCATGCCCAGCCCGTCGCCGGTATTGATGAAGGCGTTCGTGGTCGACCAGAAGATGCGTCCCGCGCCGCCGGTGGCAAAGAGCGTCGCGCGCGCGTGCAGCAGCATGACCTCGCCTGTTTCCATTTCCAGGGCAGTGACGCCGAGCACCTGACCGCTCGCATCACGTACCAGGTCGAGCGCCATCCATTCGACGAAAAACTGGGTGCGCGCCCTGACGTTTCTCTGGTAGAGGGTGTGCAGCATCGCATGGCCGGTACGGTCCGCCGCGCAGCAGGAGCGCTGCACCGGGCGCTCGCCGAAATTCTGGGAATGACCCCCGAAAGGCCGCTGATATACGGTGCCGTTGTCGTTGCGATCGAAGGGCATGCGGTAGTGCTCGAGCTCGTACACCGCCTTGGGCGCTTCGCGCACCATGAACTCGATCGCGTCCTGGTCGCCGAGCCAGTCCGAGCCATTGACCGTGTCGTACATGTGCCACAGCCAGGAATCCTCGCCCATGTTGCCGAGCGCAGCGCCGATGCCGCCCTGCGCGGCGACCGTGTGCGAGCGCGTCGGGAACACCTTGGAGAGCACCGCCACGGAGAGCCCCGCCTCCGAGAGCTGCAGCGCGGCGCGCAGGCCCGCGCCGCCCGCCCCGACCACGACCACATCGAAACTTCGCTTCGCGAGGGTCACAGTCAGGCTCTCAGGAGAATCTGCGTCGCCCAGCCGGCGCAGCCGACCAGCCACAGGACAGTCGCGACCTGGAGCGCGAGCCGCACACCGGTGTGCTTGACGTAATCCATCCAGATGTTGCGCATGCCGATCCACGCATGGATGAGCACGCTCGCGACGAGGAGGAAGGTCGCGAAGCGCATCCACCCCTGGGCGAACAGCGTCTTCCACGACGCGTAGCTCATCGGCCGCGGCCAGACGACGAGGAACATCACCGTGTAGGCGATCATCACCAGCGCGGTAACGCGCTGCGCGAGCCAGGAGCGCGAGGCTGACGACGAAGACCGCGAACGCGCTGCGCTTGGCCGCATGGAGGTTCGTTCCGACATCGATGTCGAGGAACAGGTGCCGGATGCCCGCACACATGTGATGCAGGAGCGCCCAGATCGAAGCGATCACGAGGAGCTTGGCGATCGGGGTGCGCAGGACTTCCGCCGACTGCGCGTAGCCGCTCTCGGAAGCGAGGCTCAAGTCGAGCAGGTACAGAAACGCGACGAGACCGAGGAAAAGCAGCGCGCCGCTGATGCGGTGAAAAATCGAAAGCAGGCCCGGGACGGGGAGATTGAGAGGACTGAGGTTAAACCAGAGAGGTCGCCTTCTTTTCGCCGTCAGATCAGGCATGTAAAGCAGTCCTTCCGCAACTCGTGGGCTTATTTGGAATCTTGACGGGAGTCAAGATTATAGCAGGCTTC
>WNFM01207695.1_pt1 | contig 10001 bp, 9 predicted proteins | sample 5400271 | NCBI WGS metagenome assembly WNFM01 (sample SAMN13153352, study PRJNA577476) | soil metagenome | isolation source: 60 cm saprolite on Douglas fir-dominated hillslope | place: USA:California | collected 2013-09-17
TTCCGGTGTGACCTGACTAACGCGTGTGCGTTCTACCACTATCGTTGCACACGCGGCTATCGGGCGCATCGGGCGCCCGGCATTCCCTGCGCCCTCTTTGGGCGAAAGTTTCATGCACAACTCGGGCGTGTCGCGCCGCGGGATTGCGAAGCTGTGTCGATGGCGATGCTTTTTGAACGTTGAACCCCATCAGCCGTCATCACCCTGTCATCGAACTCGCCGAAGGCGAGACCTCGCGGCGGGGCATGACGGGGTAGCGCGCGCACCAGGGCATCCTTCTGCAAGGACCGTAGGCACCGCCAATTCCGTCAAAGCGAGACTCGAAAAAATAATGCAGCGTAAAATTCTCATCATGGGGCTTCCGGGCTCCGGCAAGACCACACTCGCGGCAGCCCTCGCACCGTTACTCAATGCGGTTGTCTTCAACGCCGACGCCGTGCGCGCCAATCTCTCGCGCGACCTCGGCTTCAGCCATGAAGATCGTGTCGAGCACGCCCGCCGCATGGGCTGGATGTGCGATCGGGTGGTGGAGGCCGGCGGCACCGTGATCGCCGATTTCATCTGCCCGACACCGGAGACCCGCGCCGCATTTGGCGACGCGTTTATCATTTGGGTCGACCGGATCGAAGCCGGACGATTTGAAGACACCAACCGGATGTTTGCCGCACCTGAGCGATTCGACCTGCGCGTCACCGCCGACGGGGCGCCGCAATATTGGGCGGAGCATGCGCTGACAAAGCTTCGCCCCGCCTTCGATCCGCAGCGGCCGACCGCTTTGTTCATCGGGCGTTATCAGCCGTTCCATCCCGGTCATCAGCGTTTGATCGAAGAGGGACTGCGCCGCGTGGGCCAGGTCTGCATCGCGGTGCGCGACACCCACGGCATCGATATAAAAAATCCGCTGCCGTTCTTTGCGGTGAAGCAGCGGATCGAGGCCGGGCTCTCCGCCTATGCCGGGCGCTTTGTGGTGGTGGCGCTGCCGAACATCACCAACGTGTTTTACGGGCGGGACGTCGGCTATACCGTCGAGCGGATCGTTCTCGACGAGGCCACCGAGGAAATATCGGCCACCAAGATACGCCGGCTCGCCGCGCTTGCCGGCGAGCCGTAGTGCCGGGGAGGGCACCCTCATAGGTTTCCTATGCGCTTTTGATCGTCCCGATCTGGAATTCTTGTCACGGGCTTCCCATCTTTCGCTCGGCAAACACCGCGTGATGCGTATTTCGTGAAAGGAATCGCTCATGACGCTCCAGGCAGACTTCACCAGTCAGGATTACTTTCGCAATCCTGCGGCCGCGGTCGACAAGCTCCGTACCACGGGGCCTGTTGTGGAAGTGCGCTTTCCCCTCATCGGCAAGGTCTGGACCACGACGACGCAAGCGCTCGCCGATCAGGTGCTGAAGGACACCTCGACCTTCACCATGCGCAAGGACGACGGCACTGTTGCCGGACTTCGCTGGTGGATGCCGGGAATCGTGCGCACGCTTTCCAACAGCATGCTGTCGACGGACGAGCCGGATCACAAACGCCTGCGCGACATCGTCGATGAAGCTTTTCGCCGCCGCGCCGTGCTCGACATGCAGCCGCGTATCCAAGTCTTGGGTGACGAACTCGCCGACGAATTGTTTGCGGAAGGGACTCCGGCCGATCTTGTCGAGCGCTATGCGCGCAAATTGCCGCTGTCGGTTATTTGCGAACTACTTGGTCTGCCGCTGGCTGACCGGCCAAAATTCATCGCCTGGGCTTCAGGCTTCACCCGCTTCACCGGCGCGCTCGGTTTCCTCGGCGCGATCCCGAACCTCTATGCGTTGAAGCGCTATCTCGAGCGGCACCTCGAGACCGTGCGCGCGCTTGGTGGGGAGGGGCTGATCGCCGAGATCGTGCGGGTCGAGAAGGAAGGCGGACACATCAGCCCCAACGAAATCGTATCCATGGTGTTCTTGTTGCTGCTGGCCGGGCACGAGACCACCACGCACCTGATCAGCGGATCGGTCTTTGAGCTTCTGAAAAACCCTCCTCTGCGCGACTGGCTGGAAGCCGATTGGGGCCGCGCCGATCTCGCGGTCGAGGAATTTTTGCGGTTCGTCTCTCCGGTGCAATTCACAAAGCCGCGCTACGTGCGCAGGGATGTCGAACTGGGCGGTGTCCGTTTGCGCAAGGGTGACAGGATCATGCCCATGCTGGCGGCCGCCAATATGGATCCGCAGGCTAATCCTCACCCCGAGCGGCTCGATCTGCAAAGAAAGCCAAACCGGCACATCGCCTTCGGCACCGGGATCCATTTCTGCCTCGGCCATCAGCTCGCGCGCATCGAAGGCAAATGTGCGCTGAAATCCTTATTTCAGCGCTGGCCCCAGTTGACGCTCGCGGTCGCCGAGTCCGACGTCAGGTTCCGCAAGCGGCCCGGCATCCGGGCGATCGATCACCTGCCGGTCGCGGAGGGGCAGGAACGTCAGCGTATGGTTGCATAAGAAGGGGAGAGTTCCACCAAAATGGTTGCCATGAGGCCACGATTGTTGCCTACTCGCAACACTCTATGAAGATTTAACCCTTATTTCAGCCAGGTCTTGCGCGCGCCGCTTTTTGGCCACACCCCTCGATGAAATCATTCCTTCGTAGGCTGACAGCCACGGCGCTCGCGAAGGCGAAGGAAATTTGATCTTTCACAAGATCTGTTTTTCCGGATCTAACAAGAGTTGGCTGCGGAAACAGGTTCGCGATGGACGCCAAGACCAGCATCAAGAAGAGACTGCCGAGCCGTCATGTGACGGAGGGCCCGGAACGGGCGCCGCATCGCTCGTATCTCTATGCCATGGGTCTGACCACCCGGCAGATCCACCAGCCGTTCGTCGGCGTGGCGTCGTGCTGGAATGAGGCCGCGCCCTGCAACATCGCACTGATGCGCCAGGCCCAGGCGGTCAAGAAGGGCGTTGCATCGGCCGGTGGCACGCCGCGCGAATTCTGCACCATCACCGTGACCGACGGCATCGCCATGGGCCATGACGGCATGCGCTCGTCGCTGCCGTCGCGCGAATGCATCGCTGACTCCGTCGAACTGACCATACGCGGCCATGCCTATGACGCGCTGGTTGGTCTTGCCGGCTGCGACAAGTCGCTGCCGGGGATGATGATGGCGATGGTGCGGCTCAACGTCCCCTCGATCTTCATCTATGGCGGCTCGATCTTGCCCGGCAATTTCCGCGGCCAGCAGGTCACGGTGCAGGACATGTTCGAGGCGGTCGGCAAGCACTCGGTCGGCGAGATGTCGGACGCTGACCTCGACGAAATCGAGCGGGTGGCTTGCCCCTCGGCCGGCGCGTGCGGCGCACAATTCACCGCCAACACCATGGCGACGGTTTCCGAAGCGATCGGGCTGGCGTTGCCCTATTCGGCCGGAGCGCCGGCGCCTTATGAAATCCGCGACGCCTTCTGCACGACCGCGGGCGAGAAGGTGATGGAGCTGATCTCCGCCAATATCCGTCCGCGCGACATCGTCACGCGCAAGGCGCTGGAAAACGCCGCGGCTGTCGTGGCAGCTTCCGGCGGCTCGACCAATGCTGCGCTGCACCTGCCCGCAATCGCCAATGAATGCGGGATTAAATTCAATTTGTTCGATGTCGCGGAAATCTTCAAAAAGACACCGTATGTCGCGGATTTGAAGCCCGGCGGCCGTTATGTTGCCAAAGACATGTTCGAAGCTGGCGGCATACCGCTTCTGATGAAGACGCTGCTCGACAACGGCCATTTGCACGGGGATTGCCTTACCGTCACCGGCCGCACGATCGCTCAAAACCTCAAGAGCGTGAAATGGAATCCGCACCAGGATGTGGTGCGGTCCGCCGACAAGCCGATCACCGTCACTGGCGGTGTGGTCGGCCTGAAGGGGAATCTTGCGCCCGAGGGCGCCATCGTGAAGGTCGCGGGGATGTCGAATTTGAAATTTACCGGCCCGGCCCGCTGCTTCGATTGCGAAGAGGATGCGTTCGAATCGGTCCGCAACCGGACCTACGAAGAGGGCGACGTCATCGTCATCCGCTATGAGGGGCCGCGCGGCGGTCCCGGCATGCGCGAGATGCTCTCGACCACGGCGGCACTGACCGGGCAGGGCATGGGCGGCAAGATCGCGCTGATCACCGATGGCCGGTTTTCCGGGGCAACCCGCGGCTTCTGCATCGGCCATGTCGGGCCGGAGGCAGCGGTGGGCGGGCCGATCGCGCTGTTGAAGGATGGAGACATAATCGAGATCGACGCCGTGGTCGGGACTCTTAACGTAAAGTTGACCGACGCTGAGTTGGCCGAGCGCAAGACCAAATGGAAGCCTCGCGCGACCAACCATACATCAGGTGCACTCTGGAAATATGCCCAACAGGTGGGGCCGGCGGTGGATGGCGCTGTAACCCATCCGGGCGGGTCGCACGAGAAACAGTGTTATGCGGATATCTAGGCGTGTCATTTTTGCGTTGATTTTAGCCGCGCCGGTGGCGGCCCCCGGATTCGCCTTCGACGGCGCACCGACTGCGAGCCAGGATGCCACGATTCCCGTCGTTTCGGCCCAGCCGGGCGCTGGCGCCGCCGCCGCGCTGAAGAAGGTCATCTCCCCGACGACCCCCGACACCTCGCTGACGTCGCTGCAATATGCCGCGGAAGGCGGCCATCCCGTCGCGCAATGGAAATTGGGCCGGATGTATGCCGATGGCGATGGCGTCGCCCAGGACGACCTGCGGGCGTTTGAGTATTTCAGCCGGATCGCCAACGCGCATGCGGAGGATAGCCCGTCGGCGCCGCAGGCGGCGATCGTCGCCAACGCGTTTGTCGCGCTCGGCCGGTACTACCTCAATGGCATCCCCAACTCGAAGGTCAAATCCGATCCGGAACGGGCGCGGGAGATGTTCTCCTATGCTGCGTCCTATTTCGGCAATGCGGACGCGCAATACGACCTGGCCCGGCTCTATCTGCACGGCGCCGGCACGTCGCGTGATGATTTCCGCTATGGCGCGCGCTGGCTCGGGCTTGCCGCGCAAAAGGGCCAGCACCAGGCGCAGGCCTTGCTCGGCCAGATGCTGTTCAACGGCGACCAACTGCCGCGTCAGGCCGCCCGCGGATTGATGTGGCTGACCTTGGCGCGCGACAGCGCCGCGCCGGACGAGACCTGGATCAAGGAAAGCTACAACAAGGCGATCGCAAAGGCGTCCGAGGACGACCGCGCGATGGCACTGCAGATGCTCGAGCACTGGGTGCAGGGCCGGCGGGATTGAGGCGTCACGCCGCCTCGAGGTCCAGATCCGCCCATACCGGCACATGGTCTGACGGCTTCTCCCAGGCCCGGACATAGCTGTCGATCCCGACATCGATCAGCCGATCTGAGGCCTGCGGCGACATGAGGAGATGATCGATCCGCAATCCCCAGTTCTTCTGCCAGGCGCCGGCCTGATAATCCCAGAACGTATACTGGCCGGGATCGTCGGTGACGGCACGCAACGCGTCGGTGAGGCCTAAGCCGAGCAGGGACTGGAAGCTTTCGCGGGTCGTGGTGCGAAACAAGGCGTCGCCGACCCAGGCCGCGGGGTTATGGACGTCCTCCGGCTTCGGGATGACGTTAAAGTCTCCCGCCAGCACCAGCGGCTCTTCTGCTTTAAGTCGCTCCTTCGAATACTCAAGAAGCCGCGACATCCATTTGAGTTTATAGGGATATTTTTCCGTCTCCGGCGGGTTGCCATTGGGCAGATAAAGACAGGCGACCCGAAGCACGCCGCGTTTCAGCGGGACCACGCCTTCGATGAACCGGGCGTGAGCGTCTTCGTCGTCGCCGGCGAGGCCCGATTTGGTCTCGTCGAAGGGAAGCTTGGACAACAGCGCGACGCCGTTAAAGGTCTTCTGGCCGTGGGTGACGACGTTGTAGCCGAGCGATTCGATCTCAAGCCGCGGAAACGCCTCGTCGACGCATTTTGTCTCCTGCAGGCAAACAATGTCGGGCGAGCAATCCTTCAGCCAGGCCAGCAGCGGCTCGATTCGCTGCCGGATCGAATTGACGTTCCAGGTGGCAATACGCATCAGGGATAAATTTCTCAGATCGAGAAACTGGTGCCGCAGCCGCAGGAGGCGGTGGCGTTGGGATTGACCACGCGGAACGAGGCGCCGATCAGATCGTCGACGAAGTCGACTTCGGACCCCGCCAGGAACGGCACCGAGGCCGGATCGACCAGCACCACGGCATTTTCACTCGATATCACGAGGTCGTCTTCCGCCTGCGCGCGCTCGATGTCGAATTTGTATTGAAACCCGGAGCAACCGCCGCCTTCGACGCTGATCCGCAGCATGGCGCCATCGCCCTCGGTCTTGAGGATTTGGGAGATGCGGCGGGCCGCCCTCTCGGTGATACTGACCGCGGTCGTCATGGCAAGGTCTCCAATTACAGGCGCGTCATACCCAATTCATTTGGTCTGGCGCGCCCGACATAGTTAAGTGCGCCGCAGAGCAGAATCAAATGGATAAGGACTAAATCCCCGTGTCGGTCGGAATGGCTGCTGCTCGCGCCACCTATGCCTGCGACCCCGATCGCAGCCGCGGACGGCTGTTTTCCGAGCCGCCGAGCCGGACCCGGAGCCCGTTCCGGCGCGATTGCGACCGAGTCATCCATTCCACCGCATTTCGCCGCCTAAAGCACAAGACGCAAGTTTTCGTGTTCCACGAAGGCGATCATTACCGCACCCGGCTGACCCATTCGCTCGAGGTGGCCCAGATCGCCCGCGCGCTGGCCCGGCAGCTCGGGCTCGACGAGGATCTCACGGAAACCCTGGCGCTGGCCCATGATCTCGGCCATCCGCCGTTCGGTCACGCCGGCGAGCGGGCGCTGGACGCCTGTCTGCAGGCCCATGGCGGGTTCGATCACAACGCACAGACGCTGCGCGTCGTCACCGCGCTGGAACATCGTTATCCCGATTTCGACGGGCTCAATCTGACCTGGGAAGCGCTGGAGGGTATCGTCAAGCACAACGGCCCGCTGACTGCGCGTAACGGCACCGCGGTCGGGCGTTACCGCGAGCACGGCATTCCCGTCGGGGTATCCGAATATAACGCGACCTACGACCTGGAATTATGGAGTTTTGCCTCGCTCGAGGCCCAGGTCGCAGCGATCGCTGACGATATCGCCTATGACGCCCATGACATCGACGACGGCCTGAGGGCCGGGCTGTTCACGGTCGATGATCTCAAGGTGATGCCGCTCACCTCTGAGATGATCGCCGAAATCGACAGACATTATTCCGGTCTGGATGACGTCAGGCGCGGCGCGGAACTGGTGCGCGAGCTGATTTCCTATTTAATCGCTGGGGTCTTCTCGGAATCGCGGAGGCGCCTGGAATTGGCTCGGCCGACATCGGTCGACGATGTTCGCAACCATGGCGAGGTGCTGATCGCGTTTCCGGTCAGCGTGGCGCAGGCCGAGGCCGAGATCAAGTCATTCCTGAAACTGCATATGTACAGGCACCGGCGGGTGATGCGGGTGATGGGTGAGGCGGAAGCGATCCTGTTCGACCTGTTCGCGCGCTATCAGAAGACGCCGTCCGACCTGCCGGCCGAATGGCTGCCGCCGGCCGGCTGGAACGCCGAGAGCGAGACCGAGCGGGCCCGGCGGATCGGCAATTTTATCGCAGGGATGACCGACCGTTTTGCCATCACCGAACACCAGAGGCTTTTTGACTCGACCCCGGATTTGCGTTAGGCGGCGGCCTCAAAGCCGTGACATCGGCGCAATTTCCGGTCTTAAGCCTTAGCCCATGGTCGACAAAACCCCAGCGCCGCACCTTTTTGCCGACGTGCTCACACGCGTGCACGCGGTTTGCGGCGCGCTCGCTGCGGAGGGCGGCTGGCCCGCGGGCGTCGACCTGTCCCGCGTGGTGGTCGAGCCGCCGCGCGACGCCAGCCACGGCGACATGGCGACCAACGCCGCGATGGTGCTGGCCAAGGAAGCCAAGGCAAAACCGCGCGATCTCGCCGAAGCGATGGCCATCAAATTGCGCGCCGATGATTTGATTGCGTCCGTCGATGTCGCCGGTCCCGGTTTCATCAACCTGACCTTGAAGCCAAAGGCCTGGTCGGACGCGCTGCGCACCGTGCTGAGCGAGGGCGAGAGCTACGGGCGAAGCGGGCTGGGTGCGGCCCAAAAGGTCAACGTCGAATATGTCTCCGCCAATCCGACCGGACCAATGCATGTCGGGCATTGCCGCGGCGCGGTGTTCGGCGATGCGCTGGCCGGGCTTTTGACGTTTGCGGGATACGATGTCACGCGAGAATACTACATCAATGACGCCGGCGCTCAGGTCGATGTGCTCGCGCGCTCGGCTTACTTGCGCTATCGCGAGGCGCTCGGCGAGGCCATCGGCGAAATTCCGGAAGGGCTTTACCCCGGCGACTATCTGAAGCCGGTAGGCCAAGCGCTGGCGGCAGAGTATGGCGACAAGCTGTTGACGCTATCGGAAGCGGCGTGGCTGCCGCTAGCGCGCAGCAAGGCCATCGTGATGATGATGGACGAGATCAAGGGCGATCTCGCCGCGCTCAATATCAAGCACGATGTCTTCTTTTCGGAACGGTCGCTGATCGATGGCGGAAATAACCGCGTCGCCGAAACCGTCGATTATCTTCGTTCGAAGGGCGACGTCTATGAAGGTCGCCTGCCGCCGCCGAAGGGGGCGCCGGTCGAGGATTACGAAGACCGCGAGCAGACATTGTTTCGCGCGACCGCCTATGGCGACGATGTCGATCGGCCGCTGTCGAAGTCCGATGGCTCCTATACCTATTTCGCTTCCGACATCGCCTATCACAGGAACAAGTTCGATCGTGGCTTTGCCGACATGATCGACGTCTGGGGCGCCGATCACGGCGGCTATGTCAAGCGGGTGCAGGCGGCGATCAAGGCGGTGACTTCGGGCAAGGCCGCACTCGATGTGAAGATCGTGCAGCTGGTAAAACTGCTGCGCAACGGCGAGCCGGTAAAGATGTCAAAACGCTCCGGCGATTTTGTCACCCTGCGCGAAGTCGTGGACGAGGTCGGCAAGGACGCCGTCCGCTTCATGATGCTCTACCGCAAGAACGACGCGGTGTTGGATTTCGACCTCGCCAAGGTGATCGAGCAGTCCCGCGAGAACCCGGTGTTCTATGTGCAGTACGGCCATGCCCGCGGCCACTCGGTGTTCCGTAACGCCCGCGAGGTGGTGCCGGACCTGCCGGAGGAGGCGGGCGACCGGGCGGCCTATCTCGCTACCGCTCCGGTCGAGCGACTGACCGACCCGGCGGAGCTGGGCCTGCTGCGACAATTAGCGCTCTATCCCCGGATGATCGAGGCGGCAGCGGTGGCCCATGAGCCGCACCGAATCGCTTTTTATCTGTATGATCTTGCCAGCGAATTTCATGCGCTCTGGACGAGGGGGCGCGATTTGCCCTATTTACGCTTCATTATCAATAATGATGCAGAAATCACAAAGGCGCGACTGGCATTGGTCCAGGGCGTCGTCTCGGTCCTGGCATCGGGTTTGGCCATTTTGGGCGTCAATGCTCCGGACGAGATGCGGTAGTTAGGGGCAAATACCGCTCGCATGGGGACCTGTGGGGGTATCTGACATTAGGCTGATTCGCTTTCGAAGATCGTAAGATCGGAAGAGTGGGTTGGCAGCTTTCCCGAAGGGGACGCATCATCACAATGGCTGATCGGTATCAGGACAAACCTTTCCCCGCGGAGGACGATTATGACCGCGGCGACGATTCACGCGCCCCGAGAAGCGACAGCGATCCGCTGGCGGAGCTTGCGCGGCTGATCGGCCAGACCGATCCTTTCGGCGCCACGGGCCGCGCCAACCCGCCGGTCACGCCGCGCGCTGCCGCGCGCGATCCGTATCCGCCTGCGCCGGCGGAGGAGGAAGATTTCGATGATGCTCCGCCTGCCGCGGGCCCGCCGTCGTGGATGCAACGTGCCAACCGGCAGGAAATCCCAAGGGAAATTCCAAGGG
>WNFM01359648.1_pt1 | contig 10001 bp, 10 predicted proteins | sample 5400271 | NCBI WGS metagenome assembly WNFM01 (sample SAMN13153352, study PRJNA577476) | soil metagenome | isolation source: 60 cm saprolite on Douglas fir-dominated hillslope | place: USA:California | collected 2013-09-17
CTTGACCACGTCGGGCATGTCGATCGGATTGTGAATCTCGATCACCTGGCCGTCGGTCAGGTGCATCTTGTAGATCACCGACGGCGCGGTCGCGATCAGATTAAGATCGAATTCGCGCTGCAGACGCTCCTGAATGATCTCGAGATGCAACAGGCCGAGGAAGCCGCAGCGAAAGCCGAAGCCCAGCGCCGCGGAAGTTTCCATCTCGAACGAGAAGCTGGCGTCGTTCAGCCGCAGTTTCCCCATCGCCGCGCGCAGGCTTTCGAAATCGTTGGCATCGACCGGGAACAGGCCGCAGAACACCACTGGGATGGCGGGCTTGAATCCCGGCAGCATGTCGGTCACCGGCTTGCGGTCATCGGTGATGGTGTCGCCCACCCTGGTGTCGGCCACTTCCTTGATCGCGGCGGTGATAAAGCCGATTTCCGAGTTCCTCGATCTGCGTCATCTTCGGGGTGAAGAAGCCGACGCGCTCGACGTCGTAGGCGGCGTTGGTGCCCATCATCCGGATGCGCTGGCCCTTTTTCATCACGCCGTCGACAATGCGCACCAGCACCACAACGCCGAGATAGACGTCGTACCAGCTGTCGACCAGTAGCGCCTTCAGCGAGGCGTCCGGATCGCCCTTCGGCGGCGGCAGCCGGTGCACGATGGCTTCCAGCACGTCGTCGATGCCGAGACCGGTCTTTGCGGAAATCATCAACGCATCGGAGGCATCGAGACCGATCACATCCTCGATCTGCCGCTTGACCTGGTCGGGTTCCGCCGCGGGCAGGTCGATCTTGTTCAGCACCGGCACGATCTCGTGCCCGGCATCGAGCGCATGGTAGACATTTGCCAGTGTCTGCGCCTCGACGCCCTGGCTGGCGTCGACGACCAGCAGCGAACCTTCGCAAGCCGCCAGCGACCGCGACACCTCATAGGCGAAGTCGACATGGCCGGGAGTGTCGATCAGATTGAGGATGTAGGTCTGGCCGTCCTTGGCCGGATAGGTCAGCCGCACGGTCTGCGCCTTGATGGTGATGCCGCGCTCGCGCTCGATATCCATGGAATCGAGCACTTGTTCCTTCATCTCGCGCGCCGCCAATCCGCCCGTGGTCTGGATCAGACGGTCGGCCAGCGTCGATTTGCCATGGTCGATATGCGCAATAATGGCGAAGTTGCGGATGTTGGAAATAGGGTGGGATGTCATGGCCGCGAGATAGCACTCGCACCCCGATGCGGCAACCTCAATGCAGCATTTTAAAGGGGCTTCTTCACGCCAAGCTGATTCCACTCATGTCAAAAACGCGCTACGCAGAGCGCATGTCAACTGCATCGTTGCTGCCCGCGGCTTCGCGTGCACGCCGCAGGCCGTCGATCCGGCGGCTGGCGGCGTGGCTTGCGGCATGCGCCAGCGATCCGAAAGCGAGCCTGTGGCTGGTGATCGGCTTTGCCGTCGCGCATGCGGTGCTGTGGACCTTCATCCTGATCAACCTCAAGGCGGCGCAGGACATCCATATGGATGTCGCGGAAGCATTCGCCTGGGGTCAGAAGCTCCAGCTCGGCTATGGCAAGCATCCGCCGCTGGCGGGCTGGGTCGCGGGCCTCTGGTTTCGGATCTTTCCGGTTGCCGACTGGGCAACTTACGCGCTGGCAATGGCGACGCTCGGCTGTGGCCTCGTCATCTGCTGGCTGCTCAGCTTGCGCGTGGTCGATCGCCGCCGCGCGTTCTTTGTCGTGGTGATGCTCGCGCTCTATCCGATCTTCAATTTCAAGGGATTCAAGTACAATCCGGATCTGTTGCAGCTCGTGACGCTGCCGCTTGTGGTGCTGGCCTATCTGAACGCGTTCGAGAAGCGCAGCGTGAAATCGGGCCTGTGGCTCGGCCTCGCCGGCGCGCTGGCGCTGATGACAAAATACTGGGTGCTGACCATGATCGGCGCCATCGGTCTCGCCGCGTTGATTCATCCCGACCGGCTGAAATTCCTGCGCTCGCCGGCGCCGTGGGTCGCCATTGCCACGCTTGTCGTTGCCATGATTCCACATCTGGTCTGGCTGAAACAAGTGGACTTCGTGCCGCTGACTTACGCAGGCGATGTCTACGGCCTGTCGAGCCGCGCGCAAAGCGTTCAGCTTGTGCTCGGCTACATCGGCCACAATCTCGCGCTGCTCGCAGCACCGGTGGTGCTGGCGGCGATTGCGCTGGCATGGCTTTCACGATGGACCACCCTGGCGCGGCACCCGTGGGCCTTGCTTGCCCAGGCATGGTCGCGCGGCGAAAATCGGTCCGTGAATGCATCGCAGGCGCTCAACATCTGGATCATCCAGATCGTGGTCGCGATCGGCCCGCCGCTCGGCGGCTTGATTTTCACGGTCTACATGAAGACCGATTGGGGGATTTCGCTGTTCTTTCTGACCCCGCTGGCGCTGGTGGCGATTCCCTCATTGCGCATCCAGAGGATCGCGCTGTTTCGTATTGTCGCGATCTGGCTCACCCTTGCGCTCGCGGCGCTGGCCGCCTCGCCTTACATCGCCGCGGAAGAGATGGCACTTTACCCAAACGGAGCCGCGACCTATGGCGCGCGCTCGCAGCTCGCACGCGAACTGACCCAGGCATGGCACTCCCGTTTCAACACGCGATGGGCCGTCGTCGCAGGCACCACGGAGGTCGGCGAGCCGATGACGTTCTACAGTCCAGACCATCCGGCGCCGTTCACGCCGGGTGAGCTCTGGTCGTCGGGGCTGACTTCGTTCGAGGAAGCGAGGCGTCTCGGGTTCATCGGTATCTGCGACACGACGGACGGCCGGCTGCCGGTCTGCGAGGCCTGGATGAGGGAGAATGGCAAGGGCGCCGAGCAGCTTGCGATCACCAAGCAGCGCTTCTTCCACGGCCACCCAGGACCGGCGATCAGCTGGAAGATCTATATCGTGCCGCCGGCGAAATGATTTTGGTTCATCTCACCCTGCAATAGGAGGCGAGGGAGCGCACCAATGCTGCGGCGAGAACGGCGCGCAGTTCCAAGGCCGGTCACGTGCTTTCTTCGTTGAACTTGCTGGCGACGAGGTCAGTGATTGCGTCGAGGGCGGCTTGCGCCTCCGGGCCAACCGCGGAGACGATGATGGATGTTCCGGGCCCCGCGGACAGCATCATCAATCCCATGATCGAGGTGCCGCCGACGGTCTCGGCGCCGCGTGTCACCCAGACCTCGGCATCGAAGCGCTCGACCATCTGAACGAATTTTGCGGAAGCGCGCGCGTGCAGACCGCGTTTGTTGATGATGGGAAGTTCGCGAGACACCGCACCCTGCGGGATGCCAGGCCCGGCATCGGGTGCGGGCGACGCGGCGTCGTCACTCATTTGCCGGCGAGTACCCGGCTGGCAATGGTGACGTATTTGCGGCCGGCCTCTTGCGCCATCGCGATAGCGTCGGGAAGCGACCGCTCTTCGCGAACCTTGGCGAGCTTGACCAGCATGGGAAGGTTGATTCCGGCGAGCACTTCCACCTTCGGGCGACTCATGCAGGAGATCGCGAGATTGGAAGGGGTGCCGCCGAACATGTCGGTGAGGATGGCGACGCCGTCGCCGGAGTCGACGCGGTTGACCGCCTCGATAATGTCGCTTCGACACAAATCAGAGTCGTCCTCGGCACCGATCGTGACGGCTTCGATTTGTTTTTGCGGACCCATGACATGTTCCAGCGCCGCCTTGAACTCGTCGGCAAGGCGCCCATGGGTCACAAGTACTAGGCCAATCATCGGAAACTCCTCGCGGGTGCTTTTTGGTGCACCGCACGAACGCGCCACTTTGACCATCCAGAGCCCCCGCGCAAGAGGGGATCTTTGCGATTCTCCCGGAAATTAGTGGTACGGAGGGGAGCCTGCGCCGGCCTATTCGGTCGCGATAGTGGGACTTATATGGTTACCAATTCCCTTCGAGCAATCGGCCGAAGATTGAGTAAAAGCTGAACTTTCGGTCATGATCAGTGCGGCCAGCACCAGCGGAAGTGCCTCATAGCCGGCTCCGACGGGAATTCGCGGTATTTCCACACCGCAGATATGCGTCCGGAGCGCTTCAGGCGGGGGCAGGCGCGCCGCATCGGGGGCGGACAGATCGACAACGAGGCCGACAATGGCCTGTTCGATAAAATCGCAGCTTCGGATGCCGAGGCCGCGAATCTCGATCAGCCCGGCCAGCCCGCGCGCCGGCCGGACCAGGACTTGCCCGTTGCTGGCTTCAAGATGGACACGATCATCCCCGACCAGCACGGCCAACGGTAGTTGGCCCGCGCGCCCGGCCAGGATGAGATCGAACGCGAGACGCGATTTGCCGGCGCCTGAGGGGCCGCGGATCAGCACGGCGCGATTTCCAACCATCACTGCGGAAGCGTGGACGCTTGCGCTTGCGGTTGTCATGGCGCGGGCAGCCTGACCACGAAGCGTGCCCCCGCAACCGTTGCTTCGCCCTCGCCATTGAGCGGACCCGGGCGATTCTCCGCCCAGATACGCCCGCCATGGGCCTCGATGATCTGTTTCGAGATCGACAGCCCCAGTCCGGAATTCTGCCCGAACCCCTGATGCGGCCGGTCGGTGTAGAAGCGCTCGAAGATTCGCTCCAGCGCGTCCTCGCGAATCCCCGGGCCATTGTCGTCGATGACGATTTCGATTTCCGATTTCAGGCGGCGGCACACGATCCGCACCTTGCCGCCGGGTGGGGAGAACGACTGGGCGTTGACCAGGAGGTTGGAGATCACCTGTCCAAGCCGCGAATCGTGCCCCGGCATCGAGAAAGTGTCGGCGGAGCCTCGGCCTTCGAAGCGGACTTCGACAGCGACGTCGTGACCGAGCCGGGTTTCGTTGGCGACCGACGTCAGGGTCGTGAGCAGGCGGCGGAAATCGACGGGCGCAAGATCCTGCCGCTGCAGTTCGGCGTCGAGCCGGCTGGCATCGGAAATGTCGGAGATCAGCCGGTCGAGCCGTTTGACGTCATGTTCGATCACCGCCAGCAGCCGCGAGCGGCTGTTGTCGCTCCGCGCCAGGGGGAGCGTTTCGACAGCGGACCGCAGCGACGTCAGCGGGTTCTTCAATTCATGGGCGACATCGGCGGCGAACATCTCGATCGCCTCGATCCGGTTATACAGCGCATCCGTCATGTCACGCAGTGCGCCGGAGAGATGCCCGATCTCGTCGCGGCGGCGGGTGAAATCGGGAATCTCGACGCGGGTCCGGATGCGGCGGCGGACCCGCTCGGCGCTGTCGGCGAGCCGGCGCACCGGGCCGGCGATGGTGCTCGCCAGCAACAGCGACAGCACGATCATCACAGCGGAAGCGACGCCGCCGACCTTCAGGATCGCGAGGCGTTCGGCGGTCACCATCTGGTCGATGTCGTCGCCCTGGGTCGACAGCATCAGCGCGCCATGCACCGCGCGGAAACGCTGCACCGGCACCGCGACCGAGACGATCACCTCGCCGCGGTCGTTGACGCGCACCATGCTCCGCTTCTGGCCCTTCAGCGAGTCCGCGACCTCCTTGTAGCCGGTACCGTTCTCGGGTCCGAGTTCGCGATAGAGCGGAAGATCGCCGCGGTTGAGCCAGGTGCGGATCCCGATCATCGCGCGCTCCGCGATGCCCGGTTTTTCGATCGACGGCGGCGGCAACTCAAAGCGCAGCACGTCGCCACGGCCGTAGAGATTGCGGCTGTCGAGAATAAGCCCCCCGTCACGGTCGAAAATTCGCGCCCGGGTCTTGGTTGGTGAAATCAGCCGCCGCAACACCGGCGCGACGCGCTCCGGATTGATCGGAAAATCCAGCCCGGAATATTCGTCCGGAGCCCCATAGGTTTCGCCGGGCTTCAGATCGAGCAGCCGGTCGGGATCGATGGTGATGGTGTTGGTCTCGACGGTGGCGGAAGCCGCGATCGCACCGGCGATGATCTCGGCCTGCACCAGCAGGCTTTGCGCCCGCGCGTCGATCAGGCCGGCGCGGAATTGCGAGAGATAGAGGATGCTCGCGACCAGCGCGACCAGGCCGGCGAGATTGAGCGAAACGATGCGGCGGGTGAGGCTGGAGAAGCTGAGCGCGAAAAAGAACTGACCGGCGCGGCGCAGCCAGCCGAGCGGCCGCTGCCAGCCCTGTGCGGGCGGGACTTCGAGGGCAACGTTGTCCAGAACCAGGGCCGGCGAGGCGCCCTCGGCGTTCAGGCTTGGATCGGGCTGCGTTCGATCAAGCAATGGCCAAAACTGCCGGTTGTTTCGATTGCATCTTTAAGATACGCATCGCCTTCGCATCTTACCCGAGATGCGCTGTGGCGTCAGTCAACAAGCCACGCGCGGGTCGCAAATCAGGTTTCCTTGAAGCGGTAGCCCACACCGTACAGGGTCTCGATCATCTCGAAGTCGTCGTCCACGACCTTGAACTTCTTGCGCAGCCGCTTGATGTGGCTGTCTATGGTGCGATCGTCGACATAGACCTGATCGTCATAGGCGGCGTCCATCAGGGCATTGCGGCTTTTCACGACGCCCGGGCGCGTCGCCAGCGCCTGCAGGATCAGAAACTCCGTCACCGTCAATGTCACCGGCTCGTTCTTCCAGGTGCAGGTGTGACGCTCAGGGTCCATGCGCAACAGCCCGCGGTCCAGTGCCTTGGCATCGGTTTCCTTCGGCACGGCGGTCGGATCCTTGGGCGCCGCGCGGCGCAGCACGGCCTTCACGCGCTCGACCAAGAGGCGCTGCGAAAACGGCTTGCGGATGAAATCGTCGGCGCCCATCTTGAGGCCGAACAATTCGTCGATTTCCTCGTCCTTGGAGGTGAGAAAGATCACCGGCAGATCGGACTTCTGCCGCAGCCTCCGCAGCGTCTCCATGCCGTCCATGCGCGGCATCTTGATGTCGAGGATCGCAAGGTCCGGCGGGCTGGTGCGGAAGCCGTCGAGCGCGGAAGCGCCGTCGGTGTAGGTCATGATGCGATAGCCTTCGGCTTCGAGCGCGATCGAGACGGAAGTCAGAATGTTTCGGTCGTCATCGACCAAGGCGATTGTGGGCATGAGCCTGCTTTCAGATACTAGATGGCTGAAACGGCGGGCAATCCAGCGATGCGCCGCATAAATGGGCTTTGAGCCCTGGTCAGCGAGCAATGCAAGCTGGGCTGAAGTGTGACCGAGTTCCCGAAGCCTCTGAGCGAACCATGGGTTCACGTCCTATATAGAGGATCGGCCGTGCCGGGAAAAGCCTTAATTTTGCAATGAGATGTGCGGATATGAGCTATGCAGCCCACCGTTGAGTTCGACGCCCCCAGGCTGGCCCGGTCGCTGCTGCGGCGCAGCCGACAAGGGGCTTTGGCGACCCTGATGTCCGACAGCGGCGATCCCTATTGTTCGCTGGTCAACGTCGCAAGTCACGCCGATGCCTCACCTATTCTGCTGATTTCACGCCTGGCGCTGCATACGGGAAACATCCTGGCCGATCACAGGGTCTCGCTGATGCTGGACGAGCGGGCGGAAGGCGACCCGCTGGAGGGATCGCGGATCATGCTGGCGGGCCGGGCGGAGCAGGCCGGCGCCGACGATCTGCCGCTTTTACGCCGGCGTTACCTGAACGCCCATCCTTCCGCGGAAACCTTTGTAAATTTTAACGATTTTTCCTTTTTCAGGATTCGGCCGGCCGGCGCGCATCTGGTGGCGGGTTTTGGGCGGATCGTGGACCTCAAGCCGGAGCAGTTTTTGACCGATATTTCCGATGCCGGAGCGTTGCTGGAGGCCGAACAGGGCGCTATCGATCACATGAACGCGGATCATCGCGACGCGATGAACCTCTATGCGACAAAGCTGCTCGGCGCAGAAGCAGCGGACTGGCGCTGCGCCGGCTGCGATCCGGATGGCATGGACATGCAGGCCGGCACAAAAGCGCTGCGGCTGGATTTTCCGCGGCGGATTGTCACCCCTGCCGCACTGCGGCAGACGCTGAAGGAGCTCGCCGATCAAGCCCGCGCTGCAGCAAGCATTTGAGCTGCAATCACGCCTTGGAATAATCCAATTATTACGGGATCGGCTTGGCAAGATCGGCGTTCATCAGTAATAGGTCGCCGGGCCGAGGCCGGAAGGCTATATTGAGGTTGCCGCGACAGAGGCGCGTTGGGCGGCGTTCGCGCTGGAGATACGCGGGTTCTAGGAGGAGTCTTCCGTGCAAGAGACGGGCGTGCATAACGGTGCCTTCGGCGCCGACAAATTCGGCTTCAAAAAACTCAAGGGCGTGAACTGGAATTTTGGCGCGCCCCTTGCGCGCTGGCGAAGCCGTACTTTCCGCCGATGGCGCGTTGTGCGCGGACACCGGCGTGTTCACCGGCCGCAGCCCCAAGGACAAATTCACTGTTCGCGACGCGTTGACCGACAAGAACATGTGGTGGGCCGGCAACCAGTCGATCACCTCAGAACAGTTCGAGGCGCTCTACACCGACTTTCTCAAGCATGCCGAAGGCCTGACGCTGTTCGCGCAGGACCTCTATGGCGGCGCCGATCCGAGTTTTCGGATCAAGACCCGCGTCTATACCGAGCTCGCCTGGCATTCGTTGTTCATCCGCACGTTGTTGATCCGCCCGGAGATGTCGGAGCTTGAGAACTTCGTGCCTGAACTGACCGTCGTCGATCTGCCGAGCTTCAAGGCCGATCCCAAACGCCACGGCGTGCGTTCGGAGAACGTGGTCGCGATCGATTTCGCCCGCAAGATCGTCCTGATCGGCGGGTCTTATTATGCCGGCGAGATGAAAAAATCGGTCTTCACCACGTTGAATTATTACCTGCCCGACAAAGGCGTGATGGCAATGCACTGCTCGGCCAATGTCGGGCCCGATGGCGACACCGCGGTGTTCTTTGGCCTGTCCGGCACCGGCAAAACCACGCTCTCGGCCGATCCGGCCCGCACGCTGATCGGCGATGACGAGCACGGCTGGGGCCCGGATGGCGTCTTCAATTTCGAAGGCGGCTGCTACGCCAAGTGCATCAAGCTGTCGAAGGAAGCCGAGCCCGAGATCTATGCCGCCAGCAAGCGCTTCGGCGCGGTGCTGGAAAACGTGGTGCTCGACGAAATCACCCGTGAACCGGATTTCGACGACGGCTCGAAAACCGAAAACACCCGCTCGGCCTATCCGCTGGAATTCATCCCCAACGCCTCGCGCAGCGGCCGCGCCCCTCATCCGAAGAACCTGGTGATGCTGGCGGCGGATGCATTCGGCGTGATGCCGCCGATCGCGAAATTGACGCCGGCGCAGGCGATGTACCACTTCCTGTCCTGTCCGGCTACACCGCCAAGGTGGCAGGCACCGAGCGCGGTCTCGGCAAGGAGCCGCAGCCGGAATTTTCGACCTGCTTCGGTTCACCGTTCCTGCCGCGCGATCCCAGCGTGTACGGCAATATGCTGCGCGACCTGATCGCCAAGCACGGCGTCGATTGCTGGCTGGTCAATACCGGCTGGACCGGCGGCAAATACGGCACCGGCCGCCGCATGCCGATCAAGGTGACGCGGGCGCTGTTGACGGCGGCGCTGAACGGCTCGCTGCGCAACGCCGATTTCCGCACCGACAAGTATTTCGGCTTCGCGGTGCCGACCTCGCTGCCCGGCGTCGAGCCGCATATCCTCGATCCGATCAAGACCTGGGCCGACAAGGCCGAGTTCGACAAGACCGCGCGCGCGCTGGTCGGCATGTTCCAGAAGAATTTTGCCAAGTTCGAAGCGCAGGTCGACGCCGAAATCCGCGCCGCCGCGCCGGAAGTCAAGCTCGCGGCGGAGTGAGACGCCGACAATTCTGCGATTGAAGGGCGGCTCAATGAGCCGCTCTTTTTTTGCGCGCGGCGACGCCCGCGACGTTTGGGCTGTCATCGGGCGCACGTTCGCGCGACCCGTTGGCTCGCAATGACGCTGTAAACATCCTCACGCAGTATCCTCGCTGCGCCGGCGAATTCAATGAGGCCCGAGGTAATGGATTTCCGCTCGCCGGAATTCAGCGGGTGCTGCCGCGCTGCGCGCCCGCCT
>WNFM01059516.1_pt1 | contig 10000 bp, 9 predicted proteins | sample 5400271 | NCBI WGS metagenome assembly WNFM01 (sample SAMN13153352, study PRJNA577476) | soil metagenome | isolation source: 60 cm saprolite on Douglas fir-dominated hillslope | place: USA:California | collected 2013-09-17
GGCGAATGCTCGTCGTAGGACTGCGGGCCTTTCGCTGCCAGCTTGAGCATGTAGCTGATCCCGGTTCCGAAGACGGCCACATACATGACGATGAACACGATCAGCGTTATCGAAAGTTCGAGCGCAGAGTGGTTCGATACCGCGTCCTTCGTCTGCATCACGCCATAGACCACCCAGGGCTGGCGCCCGATCTCCGTGGTCAGCCATCCGGCTATGATCGCGATCGGGCCAGCGGGGCCCATCAGCACGGCGAAACGCAGAAGGATCTTCGACTGATACAACTGATTGCGCCAGCGTGCCCAGGCGCCCCAAATTCCAAGCAGCAGCATGAGGAAGCCAAGCCCGACCATGATCCGGAAGGTCCAGAAAACGATCGTCGAGTTCGGACGGTCCTGGGCCGCGAACTCCTTCAGGCCAGGGATCTGGCTGTTCCAGCTATGGGTGAGAACCAAGCTGCCCAAATGAGGAATCTGCACCGCATAACGCGTCGTCTCGGCGTTCATATCGGGCAAGCCGAAGAGGATAAGCGGCACGCTCTCACCGGGTTTGTTCTCCCAATGTCCTTCGACCGCGGCGATTTTTGCAGGCTGATATTTAAGGTCCATGAGCCCGTGTTGGTCACCGATGGCAATCTGGATAGGCGTAACAATAAGCATCATCCACATCGCCATCGATAACATCGTGCGCACGGCCGGCATGTCGCGTCGTTTGAGAAGATGCCACGCCCCGGATGCCCCGACGAACAGCGCCACGGCGAGATAGGCCGCTACCGTCATGTGCGCGAGGCGGTACGGGAAGGAGGGATTGAAGATCACCTTTAGCCAATCGACGGGTACGACACGGCCGTTGACTATTTCGAAGCCTTGCGGTGTCTGCATCCAGCTATTGGAGGCGAGAATCCAAAACGCCGAAATGAGCGTTCCGATCGCCACCATGATCGTGGCGAAGAAGTGCAGGCCTGGCCCAACCCTGTTCCATCCGAACAGCGCCACGCCCAGGAATCCGGCTTCGAGGAAGAAGGCGGTCAGCACCTCGTAGCTGAGCAACGGCCCAGTAATGGATCCTGCGAAGGCCGAATAATGGCTCCAGTTGGACATGATGCCAATTGGTGCCGGAGATGTTTCTGGTGCCGCCAGTGCCCGCACCAGAGCGATCGATCGCCCGGTGCATGGCCGCCAGCACATCGGGGTGTTGGCCCATCCCCAGATAGTCGTTGCTGCACCACACGGTCACGCGACGGGTCCGGCCGTCAGGACCGTGCCACAAGGCTTTTGGGAATTCGCCCGCTATTCGCTCCAGCTGGACGAACGTCCGGTAGCGGCCGTCTACGTCAGTACCCCGGGTAGCTGCATCTGGGGTCCGTGTTGCGTCGAAGACGAGCGGCGCTGCTCGGACGGAGGCCGCGCTGACGATCGGTTTGCTCACGGAGCGGTCATCTTCTTTCGACGGCGGCTGTCTCCCTTCATATCGGCTATAAGCTGCGCGAACCTCTCACTGAAATCCATTCTACTGGTCATAGCGCGGGTACCCCGCATTGAAGCCAAGCCTCTTAATTGATATCTGGGCGCCTTGATTGGCCGACAATGGGCAAGGCGCATTAGTTCTCGCGGCCATCGGGCGAATTTGAAATGCGCTGCTTTGAGAGCGAACGGGAAGGTGACCGCAGACTGAGGCCGGCCATCGCTGTCTGCCTCGCGATTGCCGATGCGATCGCCGCGGCGTCGAACTGGCCAGCTCTTGGCTCCCCAGCAACCCGCGATGAGATCGCACGCAGCCCGTAGGCGGTCGCTGACCTGCTCAAAACATTCGCCGACTAGGTCCCGCCATCGTTGTGTAAGTGCCGGCGCCTTTTGTTACGCGTCACGTCAGCGGAAATTGATCGCAGGCAACAAGCGAACGCATAGAAGCATCACGGTGGTGCCTTACATTGCATTCCAATCGATCACTCCAGGAGCGACACATGCTCCGTTTGCCATTGCGAACCATCGACAACGCGCCCGAGAGCACACAAGAGCGTCCTTAGTGGAGTCCGGGAAGAGTACCGGTTACTTGGCATCCCACCGGATCAAACGAGTGGGGGCTGAACACCTGGAGGCAGGTGATGTCCTGTTCGAGTCAAAAGCGCCGTTTTGACAATGCGCCAACTTCCGGTTCATCCCGTTCCTCGATCGGCGCTTCCAGCCACAGCTTGACCAGCCGGAGCACGTGCCAGTCCACAATGCGACGAGCCACTGCTTTTAGAAGTTCGTCGTGCGGAATCGAAAGCATTCGCGTTCGCATGCACTTAAACTTTTCGTATGCATCCCCACGCGGACCTCATGTCGCGTGGCTTACATCGGTGACAACAGGAAGACCATAATGCTCCGCAGGGAATTTATCTCACTTCTGGCCGCGGCGATGGCATCGAACGCTCTAGCAAAATCAAGTGGCAAAGCGCAAATGGGTCTCTCTCTTTCGGAGGTATCTACCTATGGCGCAACGTTTAGAGACGACTTGCACGCATATAAGTCCGCAGGGTTCGACGCGATTGGAGTTTGGGAGTTCAAGCTTCCGGACAACGGGTCAGATGACCAAATACTCGCGTCTTTGCATGAGGCCAACTTGAAAGTTGCGACCTGCGTGCCGACCGTGTCAACCATCCTCCCCTGCGAGATACTCGGAAAACTCGCAGGGGAGGTTGGCCCCCGCGATCCGGCTAGGCGCGTCGCGATGATTTGTGAGAGCATATTTCGGTTCGCACGTTTCGATCCATTGTCCGTCCTGGTCATTACGGGACCGCTGGGCGATCTGGATCCGGATCCCGCGCATCGGATAGTTATCGATGGCCTATGCGAAATCGCGAACGCCGCACGGTCTGCTGGCGTCCGGGTGGGACTTGAACCCATCAATCCCATCCAGCGAGAAACGATTTCATTCGTGAATTCAATCGCGGATGCGATCAATCTCCTCAACAACAGCGGCTTGGAGGACATCGGGATCCAAGCCGATACCTACAACATGTGGTTTGAAGACCCGTCCGATCTCGCCGCGGTCGCGCACCGAGTAACTGGCTTGCACGTGGCCGATATGCCAAAGGAAATCGGACGCACTGACCGCGTGCTACCGGGAGAAGGAGGTACCCGCTCTGCGGCCCTCGCGTCCGCGTTGCTGGGTGCTGGTTGGAATAACGGGTTTCTCGACGTTGAAATCTTCTCAACCGCGCAGCGCTTCTGGGGTTTGCCCGTCGACGAGGCTGCTATCTCCGCTCACTCTGCCATAGCGAAAGTTCGCGCAACGCTGACGTAGAACAAACGGTAGCCGCGTTACCGTCGTTTCGCCCGATCTCCGCACAATTTCCGGAGCTTGAACATGTCTCGCCTTCCCCTTCGCACTGTTGACGACGCACCTGATGCCGCCAGGAATGGTCTAGAGCTCGCCCAGAAGGCCAACGGCTTTCTGCCCAATCTCGTGCGGCTCCTTGCCAACGCTCCCGTTGCTCTTGAGACCTACCAGACAGTGTCTGGGATCAACGCGCGCGGCGGACTCAGGCTCGCCGAACGCGAGACTGTTCAGATCACGGCTGCGGCGACACATGGCTGCGGATTCTGCGTCGCGGGCCACACGATCGCGGCCTACAAGAGGGCCGGCTTGACTGAGGACGTGGTCAACGCGCTCCGAAACAACGGCCACGTTCCTGATGCGCGGCTGAATGCCGTCGCAGAGTTCACGCGCGCGGTCATCCGCAGTCGTGGCGGCGTCGATGACGACGAATTGCAGACATTTCGCGCCGCAGGATTTACCGATGCAAACGCCCTTGAAGTGGTGCTCGGGGTCAGCCTCGCCACGCTGTGCAACTTCGCCAACAACCTCGGCCAGGCCGAGTTAAACCCAGAGTATCTGCCTTACGCCTGGAAGCAACCCGACCGCGGCGGCAGCAGAGTAGTGTGATCACATCCCGGGGTCATAGGCGCCTGCCCGTGTTCCGTGGTCTGGCTTTCAGCCTCCAGCGGCGGGCTACGCCTTCCAACACAGACAGGAGACATGACTTGGCAATTGAGTTTTTCTGGATGCCCGGCGGCCCCTTCGCCCTACGTTGCCTGATGGCGCTGGCGGTCAAGGACTTGCCCTATCGTTCACGTCCGCTTGATGTCTCCAAGCAGGAGAATCGCTCGCCCGAGTTTTTGGCGATTAGTCCCTCCGGCACGCTGCCGGTTCTGAAGGATGACGATACTGTGGTGCGCGAGTCTCAGGCCATAATGTTCTACCTCGATCGCGCTTATCCGAGCGTCCCGCTCTTTGGCAAAACTCCGGTCGAGGCGGGAAGGACAATGCAGGAGATATGCGAACAGCAGTCCTATGCCGAACCGGTCCTCCATCCCCTAATCGGGGCGTTGATCTTCAATCGTCAAACGACGACAGGCGAGATAATCCAAGCCAGCACACGCTTCGTAGGTCTACTTGGTGAAACGAATGGGCGCCTGGCAGGAACGGGTTGGCTGGCCGGAGATAGTCTAAGCGCTGCTGATCTAAACCTCTACCCGCTCGTGCGAGACGTCATAGAGGCGCACTCGACGGAGAAAGCTGCCGGCTTTGGTTTGCGGCCTCCCTCGTTAGGCCCGTTCCCCCACGTCGTCGCGTGGATGCGACGGCTCGAACCGTTCACGAGCGCCGAGAAGTAGAGCCTGTCTGGTTCGACCGCGTCCGAGCGCGCACGAGCGTCCCGGCGCCAATCCCACCACAAGGACGGCGAAATCTCATGCCGGCGCGCAACCGCGGCGAACACTTCGCCAGGCGCCGTCGCCTCCGCCGACGACCTTCGTCTTCGTTGGATGCAGTTCCAGGCGGCACTCCGCCAAGCGAGCCGCCAGCGCTTCCCGAACGGTCCGCGCCTCCTTCTCGTTTACACCAGCCTGTCATCCGCATAGCGACACTAGGGCAGGTCGGGAAACCTGCCCGCCATCCAGACATCGAACGCATAGTGCATGAAGAGGTTGGCCAGGATCGGGCTGACCAGTCCCTGTGTGTACCGGAAACCTAAACCCGGACGTAGTGATCGTGAAGTCCGCCGAGGATCGGACGTGACGAGAGGTTTCGATGCGACGAGCCACTGATTTTAGAAGTTCGTCGTGCGAAATCGAAAGCATTCGCGTTCGCAGCGCTTAAACTTTTCGCATGCAACCCCACGCGGACCTTATGTCGCGTGGCCTACTTCGGTGACAACGTGAACGATTGGCTCAAACGAGGAGAACGAGGAGATTCGCCGTGCTCAGACAAGTTCGCCAACTAGCCCTTCCGACTGCGCTCGTCATGACCCTCTCGGCGGGTGCAGCCTTCGCAGATCCGCTGCCGTTACGCCCTGTCCTTACCTTGGAGGCCGCGCGAACAGTGCTGAGGGCGGCCGAGGCCAAGGCGAAGGCCAAAGGCTGGCCATGCGTTATTTCCGTCGTCGACAGCGACGGCCTACCGATCATCCTGGAGCGCATGGACGACGCGGCCGTTCCGGGCGGCGTTATACTCGCGCCAGGCAAAGCCCGAACGGCGGCTCTCTTCCACCGGCCGAGCGGGGCGCTTGAGGACGCCATCAATGGAAAGCGTCCCGCCGCCGGGACCGCGCGAGGCTTCGTCATGATGCGGGGCGGTGTACCGATCACAGTGGGCGGCCACATCGTCGGCGCGATCGGGGTGTCTGCCGATATTCCTGAACATGACGAGGTGATCGCAGACGCCGGTATCGCCGCGCTCACACAATGACCCTCGAGGGTCAGGAAACGCCGGCCGACTGAGCGTATCGGCGGCCGATCGTCATCGCGTGGACACGTTGAGTGAGGGTTGCGGCAATGGCTGATGTATCGCGCAGAACGCTGATCAGAGGGACGGGCGCGCTCGGCGCGTCGATGCTACCGGCGGCTCTAGCGCCGGACGCTGCAACGGCACAAGAACCCCGGGAACACGGCTCCTCTCCGACTCATTACCCTGCGGATCCCACAACTGATTCAGCGACGTCAGCGCAATCCCAGACCTATCTGTTCTTGAACGATGAGGAGGCTACGTTCATCGAGGCCGCGGTGGCGCGCCTGATCCCAAAAGATGAGCAGTGGGCGGGCGCATTGGAGGCTGGTGTCCCGAACTACATTGACAAGCAATTGGCCGGTGCGTGGGGCGCGGGCGAGCGACTCTATCGCAACGGTCCGTGGCAGCCCGGAACGCCGAGCCAAGGTTACCAGCTTCCGTTCACGCCGGCGGAACTGTTCCGAACCGCGCTGGGCGGAATCAACAAGGAACTGTCGCAGACCGATCGCCCATTGGCGAAAATGAATCCTGACGAGTGGGACAACTATCTGAGGTCTCTCGAGGCGGGTGAAAAGAATCTCGGCGGCGTGCCCTCGGACGTGTTCTTCGCGCACCTCTGGCAATGCACGCTCGAAGGCTTTTTCAGCGACCCGGTCTATGGCGGCAACCGAGACATGGCCTCATGGCGGATGATCGGTTTCCCTGGCGCCTACGCATCATATTACGACCTGGTCGACCAGCATGGGATCAAGATCGATCGGCGGCCGACGAGCCTCGGCGAAGACGTCCACGGGCATGTCCACATGAATCCTGGCATCCCGGCGCGCTCGCCATAACCAGAGCGGACTTGCAAATGGTAGAACGTCTGAAACCAGTTGATGTGGTTACGATTGGCGTTGGCCTCACCGGCTCGCTTGCGGCGCTTGAGCTTGCGAAGGCGGGACTGAAGGTGGTCGGGCTCGAACGAGGGGCTCCACGTCACACGGTGCCGGATTTCCAATCACCCGCGATCCACGACGAGCTGCGCTTTTCGATCCGCAAAGCGATGATGCAGGACAACGTCAAGGAGGCGGTGACATTTCGCAACAGTTCCGACCAGACGGCGCTTCCGATCCGTCGCTGGGAGAGCTTTCTCCCTGGAACTGGCCTAGGCGGCTCGTTTGTGCACTGGAACGGCCAGAGCTTCCGCTTCCAGATCGCCGATTTCATATACAAGACGCATCTCGAGCAGCGCTATGGCAAAAACTTCGTCAAGGCTTGCGGCTCGGATCTGACGGTTCAGGACTGGGGCGTTACCTATGAGGAGCTTGAGCCGTACTACGATCGTTTTGAGTATCTCTTAGGCGTGAGCGGCAAGGCTGGGAATATCAAGGGTCAGATCCAGTCGGGCGGCAACCCCTTCGAAGCGCCGCGCGCGCGGGAATATCCGACCCCGCCGATGAAGGAGCCTTATTTCGGGGCTCTGTTCCGGAAAGGCGCGACCGATCTCGGCTATCACCCTTACCCGCAGCCGTCGTCGAATTTGAGTCAGCCCTATATCAACCCAGAGGGCCTGAGCCTCCAGCAGTGCGTGTTCTGCGGATTCTGCGAGCGCTATGCCTGCGAACACTTCGCGAAGGCGAGTCCGCAGACGGTCATCCTGCCGGCTCTGCTCAATAGATCAAACTATGAGCTGCGAACGAACTGTCAGGTCCTGCGCATCAATCTGGACTCAACTCGTAAGAAGGCAACCGGCGTCACGTACTCCGACGCCTCAGGTACCGATTATGAGCAACCCGCCGATCTCGTGCTGATCACGGCGTTCCCGCTCAACAGTGTGCGCATGCTGCTGCTCTCGGGCATCGGCAAGCCGTACGATCCCAAGACCGGCGAGGGCGTCGTCGGACGCAATTACACCTATCAGACCATCGGCGGACCCACGGTCTTCATGGACGAGGGCATCAACATCAATGCGTTCATGGCATCGGGCTCTGCCGGGACGATGATCGACGATTTCAGCGGCGACAATTTCGATCACTCGCAGCTGGGATTCATCGGCGGCCAGTACGTCGGCGCGATCATGACCGGTGGCCGCCCGATCGAGTTTCATCCGACCCCGCCCGGAACCCCGACATGGGGTCTCGACTGGAAGCGGGCGGTCGTACGACATTACAACCACACCGTAGTGATCAACCAGCATGGCACATCAACAGCGAGTCGGCTCAACTACCTGGATCTCGATCCGACCTACAAGGACGCCTGGGGGCAGCCGCTGCTGCGCATGACCTTCGACTTTCCGGACAACGACATCCGCATGTCGCAGTATATCGCCGACAAGGTCGTGGAGATCGGCCGCGCCATGGGCGGCAAGACCGTTGTCCGCGGCGGTACCACGCGGCCCTACACCACGACGGTTTATCAAACCACGCACTGCGCCGGCGGGGCCGTCATGGGACACGATCCCAAGACCAGCGTCGTCAACCGCTATCTGCAGTGCTGGGACGTGCACAACGTGTTCAGCATCGGGGGCTCTGCGTTCCCCCAGAACGGGACCTACAATTACAGCGTGACCATCGGCGCGCTGACGTATTGGGCGCTCGACGCGATCAAGAATCGATACCTGAAGTCGCCGGGACCGTTGGTGCAGGCATGACGACTCGACACCGTTTTCTGCGCGCTGCGACGGCCGTCATGACTATCAAATTCGGTGTGGTCGGGCTCGCGCACGCGCAGGGCACGCCGCGCCAACCCGATGTCGAGCACGGGGCGGTCATCGCCGCGCAAGGCGCGGCAGCCGGCGCACCGGCTTGCGCGCAGTGCCACGCTTTCAACGGCAGTTCCGATGGCAGCGGCGCGTTTCCGCGGCTCGCCGGCCAGTCGACTTACTATCTTACCCAGCAACTGCGCGACTTCACCTCGGGTGTCCGAGCAAATGCTATCATGTCGCCGATCGCGAAGGCGCTGTCGCCTGATGATGCCGCCGACGTGGCCGCCTACTACGCCGGCGTCAACGCTCCGTTCTTGCCGCTGGCGAGCGCGGCCCCCGCGCTTATCCAACGCGGTCAGCAACTCGCCAAAGTGGGCAGCGCGGCCAAGAACGTTCAAGCTTGCGACGATTGCCATGGGCCGGGCGGCGTCGGCATTCCGCCGGCGATTCCGTATCTCGCAGGTCAATATGCTCAATACATCGCCTTCGAACTCAAGATGTGGCAGCGCGGCTACCGCAAGAACAGCCCCGAAACAATGTTCTTGATCGCGACGAAGCTCGACGATCAGGATATCGCGGCGCTCGCCGCCTATTACCAGCAGGTCCGCGTGTCGGCGAAGACCGCGGCGTCGAAATAGGAAATGGATTGATGTCCGGCATTGTCGACAATAGCGGTAGCTCCACCGACGGTTCGGCCGAGCACATACCGGCGCCGATCGGATCGGACGCGGCGGCAGAGACGCTCAGGCACGGGCCGCGCGGCGCATTCTTCGTGGCCGGCATCTCGACGGCGCTGCTCTTCCTGGGTTGGCTCGCGTTCTATTTCCTCCTGTTCATGCCGCGAGGCTCCGTTGGCTGAGAGTGGACCCAACCCGATGCAGCGCCCGCTTCCGGACGGAATCGTTGCCGAGGAGGAAGTCGCTCGGACCGAGAATCGCTGGCTCATCGTCATGGGCGGAATGCTCGGGGTTATGATGGCCGTCGTTGTGGCGACCGGGATCACCAATGCGCTTCATCCTCCCAGCAATGTGGAGGTCGTCGATCCGACGACCTTGCATCTCGGCGGCGAATTCGCCGAAAGCAATCTCGGCACCGCGGTGGAGCCGGACGGCTCGGTCACGGTGCGGCTGATCGGCGAGCAGTACGCCTTCGTGCCGGACTGCGTACGGGTTCCGGTCGATACGCCGGTCAAATTCCGCATCACCAGCACGGACGTCATCCACGGCTTCCTGCTTCCCTCGACCAACGTGAACACCATGGTGATGCCGGGTTTCATCGCCGAAGTGCGGACGACATTCAGTCGAGCCGGCGTCTACAATATGCCGTGCCATGAATTCTGTGGTGATGGCCATCACGGCATGTTGGCACGCGTCAATGTTGTCCCCAGAGAACAGTTTCCGCAATTGGCTGCGCTTGAAAGGACGAGCTGTGCAAAATAGTAGTCGTCTGGCCCTGTATCACTATTGGGTCGCCTTTGCCGTCTTTTTGCCCGCCGTGGTACTGGGCGCCTGGCAGATGCTGTTGCGCAGCCCGCTGCCGGCGCCG
>WNFM01121178.1_pt1 | contig 10000 bp, 12 predicted proteins | sample 5400271 | NCBI WGS metagenome assembly WNFM01 (sample SAMN13153352, study PRJNA577476) | soil metagenome | isolation source: 60 cm saprolite on Douglas fir-dominated hillslope | place: USA:California | collected 2013-09-17
ATTCTACTTTACCGGAGGCGAACCATTCGCTAATCCGGATCTCCTTAAAATTCTTGAAGCCACACTGCAGGTTGGCCCGGCCACGGTCTTGACCAACGCTACGCTCTTCACCAGGCAAGTTATAGCGCAACTGATCTTGATGCGAGACGCCTCGATCTATTCACTAGAATTGCGCGTCAGCATGGATGGATTTTCACCGGAAGCAAACGATCCCATTCGTGGACCCGGCACCTTTAAACGTATTATGCGGGGGATTAAGGTTCTGCTCGATGGAGGGTTCTTACCCATCATCACGGCGATGCGTAGTTGGCCAATTGAAAGGGATGAAGTCGAACTTGGCAAATTCAAAGCGTGCTTAACCGAGATCGGATACAGATGTCCTCGGATTAAGCTTCTGCCATCGTTGAAGATTGGTCAGGAAGCGTTGCGCGATCACGGGTATTCGGACCATGACTACATCACAAAATCGATGATGGTCGGATATGACAGTAGTCAACTAATTTGCTCTAACAGCCGAATCGTCAGTACCCGAGGCGTTCACGTTTGCCCGATTTTAGTCGATCAATCCGATTCAATTCTCGGCACCCGGCTCTCGACTGCAAAAAAGTCGTTTGAACTCAGGTATCAGGCTTGCCTGACCTGTTACCGATATGGCGCTCTGTGCTCGAATGCCTCGTCCGTCGCGGCGAACTTGGAGACCATGAGATTATCCCGTTCCGGACCAAAATGATTAATCGACACGTATGACACCAGAGAGCCGAAACTTAGAACCCAAGACTCAAAACGCCGCGCAGCGCATCGGCGTGTTTGGCGGTGTCTACAGCAGTTATCTGGCTCTAAAAGCTCTGCTGAAGGATTCCAGAGCGCCCGAGATTCAACACCTGTACTGTCTCGGGGATCTCGGCGCATTCGGCCCGTTGCCTGATCGAGTTTGCGAGATTCTGCGCGAAACCGGAATTCCAGTCATTCAAGGAAACTACGATAACTCGGTCGGAAACGGACTTGCAGACTGCCAATGCGGTTACACAGATCCCCGCGATAACCATTTCGCCAGGGTCTCTTACGACTACACTTTTCGGCACACCAATAACGATAACAAAACCTGGCTGCGGAAACTTCAACCGGAAATCCGGATCCGGGTTGGCCCCTATCGTGTTCTGCTTTGTCATGGATCACCGAGGAAGATGAATGAATTTCTCTGGGAGACCACGACGTCAAATGCGTTTCTCGATTGGTTATTCGAGCGATACGACATCGATATTATCGTAGCAACTCACACCGGCTTGCATTGGCATCGAGAACCGTCACCCGGTAAACATTTCATTAATTGCGGCGCGATCGGACGCCCGGCCAACGATGGGCAAACAACCGTGGTGTACACCGTTATTAGCGCCGAAAACGCCGACAACGCCGGGAAGGCCGGGCGTCTGAAAGTGGACTTCATCCGTTTGGCCTACGATCACGAGCGCCTCGCTGCCGAGATGGCGTCCGAAGGGCTGCCTACGGAGTTTATCGAGACGATTCGGACAGGATGGTGGACCACGTGCAATGAAATTCTCCCGGCCAAGGAGCGTGCCCGCGGCAAGTATTGAGATGTCTCAAGGCACGGGCATAGGTGCAAGGCTCAATACGGCTAGCCCGCAAAATCGCGCAAAAGCCGAGGCGACGAGTTCATTGTGGGCCAGTGCATTCGCACGCTCAAAACTGTTATGCAGTGGTGGTTCCGCAGTTAGCGCCCAGATCTTAATGCCCGGCAAATCGCGGGTCATAGGTCGAACTCAACGGGGGCGGAGCTGCGGGTTCAGTAGAACGCCCCAGCGTTCGTTGTAGGGATGCACCACATGCACAAGCGCGATCATTCGCGACCAACGTTCGGCCCTCGTTTGCCCACTGGAAGATGGAGCCTTGCAGGTTGAAAACATTAGCTCGCCCGGATCGCACCAAGGTCGCGGCCGCCTTGGAAGAACGCACGCCTACGGAACAGTAGAGCACGACTGTCTGCCCATCCGAGGCTTCGCGGAGGGCGGAGGCAATCTGCTGGGGTGTTTCCGCCCAGACGGCTCCCGGCAGGTGGCTAACTTCGTACTCTTGGCGCGTACGCACGTCTATGAGGAGTGGGTGAGCTCTATTATTGGCGGCTATGCGCTCTGCCAGTTCGCGTGTGCTCATCTTGGGTACTTCCGGCCAATCGCGCTGGATCCAGACGAAGACGGCGTCCCACGTGGCGGCGTCCTTGGTAGCGGCGATTAGCACTGTCTCGTTGATGATCCCGACTTGTCCAATCAGCAGAACAACAATTCTCGCCGCTGACTTCAGAGCTCGTCGCCGCCGGATTTGTTGTGCAAGAGGAACACAACATACCCTCTTATTCCAGATCGTAGCGATCGAACTAAATATACCCCGGATACCGGTGTTCCTGTGGCGAAAAGGATCTTCAGGTGTCAGGAACGATTGCGCCACAGTTGTTATAATCAGTCAATTTTAGACCTATTCAATCGACAGGGGGCTTTATCCCTCCCGGCGCGGAACCTGGCAGAACCCTTGCGCCGGGACTCCCAGAGCGCTGTTGAACTTACTCGATAGATTTTGGAACGCGATGAGAGCGGTGAGCTCGATGATGGCATCGTCGTCGAAGTATCTCTTCAGCCGTTCCGTTAAATGTTCATCAATTGCGTCAGATCGGAGCGTAACGGCCTCGGCGTACTCGAGTGCGACCCGCTCTCGGTCGCTGAACAGAGCGCTCTGTTGCCAAGCATCCAGCGCTTCGACCTTGCTCGTAGGAACGCCTCGTTTCAGGAGCGTGGCTGAGTTTATATCGACGCAGAAGCGACAGCCGTTGAGTTGGGATACGCGTACTGTAACCAGCGACCGCAACCCGGGATTCAACGGAGAATTTTTCCGGTCGATCATGCCATAGAGAAACGCGACTCCCAGAAAGACTTTGGGGGCGCGGGCCCAGAGCAACGCAGAGTCAAGTACGGCTCCATATTTGCGTCGTTGATTCCAAAAGAAAGGCCAGAGATACCACGGACAGGCATTTGCCGGTTTGGGAGAAATTCTCATGATCGAAGGGTGGGTTGGGAAATCGCTGCGATCAACTGGGAGGCGTCTGACGAGGTTCCATTTTGAGATGAACTCGATGCAATCGGTGTCGTTGCCGAGTTCCCATTCTTGCGCTGAAGCAACCATGGGCGGGAATATTCACGCAATCGATGCGATAGCAGCCGGCTGATAGTTTCAGGAATATCTTGGTCGCGAGGATTCTCGTCCGAGAACGACAATGAAGACAGAAAATCGTCTACCCTTAGCATTGCTTCTCCTGCGTTTAAGCGTGTTTCTAGTTATGTTCGTGTGGACAGTCGACAAGTTCGTCGAGCCGCAGCACGCATCCAAGATAATGGCGGCGTTTTATTCGATCGGCGGGGTAGGTAACTTTGTTATTTATCTCCTCGCGACGATTGAACTCGCGGTCATTGTGGCGTTCTTATTAGGATTCGCGAAACAATGGAGCTATGGCCTTGTGCTCCTGATGCATGCTGGATCAACTCTTGCTTCCTATAAAAAGTACTTACAGCCATTCGAATCGCCAAATCTTCTGTTTTTCGCAGCGATTCCCATGTTAGCAGCTTGCTTTGTGCTCTACTATCTCCGGGAGGTCGATGTTTTCTGGACGATCAAGAAAAGAGAGCAATGAATTTTGCGGAAATCGGGATTTATTCCAGCCCCGAAAGCTTTTGGGGCTAGCCCGCAATGAGCTCGTCGCTTCTCCGAGCGTTTTTTTTGCGGACTAGCTCATCATCGCCTCAAGCGGCATACCCCGGCCCTCCACGCCGCGAAAATACCAGGGTATCATTGCGATAACGCCGATCAGCCAGAAAGCCGCTAGTAGCGCTAGTGCTGCTAACATTCCCGCCGCATTCGCTACGATGGTCAATGCCAGTGGAGCAATGAAAGCGCCAATGCGTCCGACGGCGACCGACAACCCGATGCCCGTGGAACGCAAATGAGTGGGGAATATTTCCGAAAACGTAGGGTACGCCGAAACCCAACTCCCAGTTGCAAAAAGATTGGCTAACGTAAAAGCCGCCAGTACCCAACGCCAGTCACCGGTGCCCGTAGCGGCGGCTAGGAGTAGGACCCCCAACGCAGCCAAGGTATAAAACGCAGGTACGGTGATCTTGCGACCGATTCTGTCGAGCATTGCCGCGGCCGCAATGCCGCCGACCAGCGCGCCGAGATTACCGACTAGATAGAACCAGGGAACAAAGCTCGGCGCCACCGCGACGGCCGGAAGAATAAAAAGAGCCAAAAACGCAAACAAGCCGTAATAGCCGGCCGCCTCGGAGAAATCCAGAAAACTGCCCAGCGCTACGCGGCCGGGATAGCACACGATCAATTCGCGGCTCTGTTGCCAGAAACTGCTGTGGTTGGTGGACTTTGCCTTGCCTTTGATTAATCCGGTAGCTCCAGCAGAATCCTCGAAGTAACCCTTCTCCACGTTTTTGATTACGGCTTCGGCTGCCTCCAGATTTCCCCGGGCCAGCAGCCAGCGAGGCGATTCGGGGATGTAACGGCGAAGCAATCCGGTACACAGTGCGATCACCGCCCCGAAGCCGAAGGCCGCTCGCCAGCCGACGTCGGGCGGCAGCTCGTTAAGGACGTAGAGAGTCACCAGTGCTGCCAAAATTGCGCCCAGCGACCAGAAATTCATCACGGTAGCATTGGCCTTGCCGCGATGACGGGCAGGAATGAATTCGCTGATCGCCGCGTTTATGGCGGCGTACTCAGCTCCGACGCCAACTGCCGTAAGCAAACGCAACACCATCAGTGAGGCATAGTCCCATGCAAACGCGGTCGAGAGCGTAAAGATGCCGTAAAGTAGCAATGTGAGCAGGAACAAGCGCCTACGTCCGAAACGATCGGCTAGATAACCAAACACATAGGCACCGGCCATTATACCCACGAACCAGATACTCAGAATCCACGAGGCCTGCAGGTTTGTGAGGTGCCACAGGTTACGAAATGTACCGATCACATTATTGACGATCGTGACCTCAAACGCATCCAACAACCAGCCAACGCCGAGAGCGGCGGTAATTGCGATGTGAACGCGATTCCACTCCGCAATATCGAGTCTGCGCAATAGTGTTGTCACCGTAGGGTTTAACGTGAGAGGCATCGACGATCGGTTTTCTTCCTTTTTTGTACGAACAATAGCGACTGGATCTCTTCACGGTATTTTTTCGCCTGTTCGAGTTGCGGCCAATGGCCCGAATTTTCAAACCAAACGAAACGCTTCCCAGAAGGCGCTTCCAAGTTCTGGAAGTATCGCTCCGCCACGGAGCCCGACAGAAGATGATCATAACGACCTTGAAAAAAGTAGACTGGAATGAGAAGTTTTGGGACTCGGACGAAGAGGTCAATGTCATAGAAGCGCTGCCGAAAAAATTCCAGAACCCAGGACAAAAATCCGAGCGGGAGATTGACCAAATCGATCCAGGAGTAAACTGGCGAACTAAACGCCAGTTGCAGAAATTTCATCGGTGAAACCGGGTGAAACTCTTTGCCGGATAATCTTCGCACCCATCGATCGAGAATCATGAACTGGCGATAGGTCGTGTAGGACGATCCTCCGACTCGTCGAAGATCGGCCAAAGCCGCCAGATTACCCTGCTCTTGAGCTTTGGTAAACGCGTACTGGTAGCGCTGTCTTTCCGACGCCATCAAGCCCGCAATTTGTGCAACTCCAATATACGCCCAAAACAAATCCGGGTAGCGAGATGCCGCAAGTATCGCTGGCACGGTGCCCCAAGAATGAGCAACCAGGTAAACCTTTTCGATCTGCAATCTTTGGCGAAGCCACTCGACGACCTTTCGGATGTCTTCGACCATGACCTCAATACCGAGGGCGGGTTTGCGGCCGAATAGTCGGAACGATTTACCTGCGCCACGCTGATCCCAGTGTACCACTACAAATTTCTCTTCGAGTTGCGCGTTCTCGTGAGCGAATGGCATTTCCGGAAATCCTGGTCCTCCGTGAACCACCAGCAGAACGGGATGCGTCCGGTCCTTTCCTCTGATCAACAACCACTGGCGCGTATCTCCGAACCGCACTCGCACCAGCGAGCAGATACCCGCGTCCGCTTTGATCCGGGTGCGCTTTTGTATCCGGTTCCGAACGAGATACCGAATACAGATCGCGCCAATCAAAGTCGCCAACAACGATATCGCGGCGATTTCAAGTATTCTAAACAAGCTCATCAAACCAAGTTAGACGTTAGAATACTTGCCGGTTCTCGGTTGATTGTGGTCTCCGCCGGGGCCTGATGGCTGGGAGATAGTCCTCGCGTTTGCGTGCCTGAGGTGAGCTTGGCAGGTCGGCCGGCGAAAGATGAAAACACCGGCATACAGCTTCTTTCAGATCAAGGAACGCCTGTGCGAGGGACTCAGCTACCGCCTTCCGTGCCAACTCCTTTGAACCTTGCTTTGTTGGGTAGATCGGTTCGCCGAATGCGATCCAGATCGGAATTCTCCGGAGCGATAGCCAATTTTGCCAGCGATAGAGTCGGTCACTTCCGAAGATCACACATGGAACGATCGGCTTTTTAGAGAGGACGCTGAGTGCAGCCGCTCCCAGCCACATTGGGGCTCCTTCGACTACCGAGGAGCGACCTGCACGAATACCGCCCTCGGGAAACATCCCAACCGTGCGCCGTGATTCTAAACGTCGCAATGCGATCCGCATCGCAAGACGATCCCTTCCATTTCGCGTCACGGGAAATGCGCAAAGCCAATCTAGAATGCTCGCCGCCAGCGGATGACTAAAGAGTTCCTCCATCGCCATCCAGTCGACATATCGGGCGAAAAAGGCTCCTAAAAGTAGCGGGTCAAAATGACTGATGTGGTTGCTGGCAAGAATCATTGCCCGATCCTGGGGCAATCGCGCGATATGAATGATGTGGACGCGACAGAAGATAAAGAGAGAAACGCGACCGAAACAGCGGAAGCAGTGGGAAAATATGCGTCGCGCCAAATCGTTTTTCAGTCCTTTCGTCTTAATCATTCGGCTCCATCGGATATTTTCGATCTGCGATCCCGAGACGTTCAGCGTAAAGCTGCGACCAGCGTCCTTCGTTCATCGCACACATCGGTACCGCTTCCCACTCGCCACTTTTTCGATCTTTCACTGCGCCCTTAAACACACACGCGTCGAGTCGCGCTCGGACTACCGGATCCCGATCGGCGGCGGCCACGAGGCTAGCATGCATGAAATTATGGGTACCAATGTTGATCGTGTGCGCCTGACCTAATAAAAGCGCGAAGAGAGTGTCAGAAGGAATCGAGCCGTCGCACAGCAGCCCCACGAAATGAACAAACGCACGAACAGCCAAAACTGGATTTTGCGCGAGGGCTCCTGCCAAGCGCCATGGCAAGAGGGTAGAGCCGCCAGTGAGATTGGGATCACCGTCGGTGGTAATGGTCGAGAGGGCTCCAATTTTGTCGAGAAGCGCAGCAAGTAACTGTTGGGTCTCAGCTTTACTTGGAAGTAGCGCCATCACTGTGCCGGAGCGACGAGACATCAAAAGTGTCGCCCCTCGATTGCAATCAGGATGTCCACCCATGAAGGCATGGCCGTCTAATGACAGCCCTACCCCATCGCAGATTTTCTGCCACACCAGATTTGGCGACACCGGATTTTCTGAAAATGTTGTACGCCCGGTATTTGCTTCGGGCAGAAAGCTCAAATTTCGCCAGATCTGAGTGCGTCGCGGTTCGGCCAGGAACCAACGCACCAGCTCAGCAATGGAATCGATGTTCCTGGCGGTCACTGTGCAATTGTGGGCCAATTCCAACGGCAGACCAGTTTTCCCTCTGATATCGCGGACGAGATGAGTAAAAGCGTCGCGCAAAGGATTTAAATCTGTTTCCGAGCGGATCGAATCAGCCGGAAAACCATGTCGCCCGACTTGGGTGCTGTCGATATGAACCGCGACTTGCCGTAAACCACCTTCGCGCACCAAGCGCTCAAGGAACGCTGGATGTTCCAACAAAGTTTGGCCGTGCGTCATTAACATGGGCACCAGGCCGGATTGAACCGAGTATCGAACAATTTCGATCAGCTCATCTTGCTTGCCAGAACGCCAATAGGCATCAGCCACATCACCTCCAGTGATCTGCAAGCCGCCACTAGGCCCTTGGAAGCGCCGGTTAGCATCAATCTGCTCCTTGACTTCCGCGAGCGACGGGATCGGCACGCGATTGGCGTTGCTGGGCAAATAACAATGAGTACAGCGGAAAGAGCAGTAGCTGGCGCCGGTGATAAACCCACAATGGGTGAGGTGGCGTCCGCTGAGCTGGTTTGGAGTTTTTAACTCTCGCGGCAACGATGCCCACCGCGCGCGCAAGAGTTCGGCTTTTTCAGGATCGATCGGGTGGCAGAACGCTCGCCAACGCGCTTGCCAGCGATTTAACGAAATAAATGGCCGCATAGTTTAGTTCACCTATCGTGGAGCTATCACGTCACAGGATCTTGAATATTTCCGCGTGATCGCAGGACGGGATGATGGTTGAAATTTTCATCGCTTACTTGGCCTCGTTCAGGTTCCAGTTGTAATCCTGGAAGGAAATCTTCGCGTCTGCTGGAATGGCTTCGTCGCGATATTTATTGATAAAACCAACTGTACCGCCCGAGGCTACGAATCCATCTTTGTACCAATCAAAGATTCTGGAGACGGCATAACCGTTTCCCGCCGGTTTGATCGCTTCCGAACTGTTATTCAAGAACGCACGTGTCATTTCATTCAATTGCTGATCGAGTCTCGCCGCCGTATAGGCCTCTGATCGGAGAGGGGGGCAACTCCAGCTTGCGCAGTTAATGGCGAAATGAATGCGCGGCTCCTGAAACCTCGGAATGAGCAGCTTCCTCTCCAGCGCATAGAGGCTCGTCCTGTTTCCGGCAACNNGTAGAAAGGCGCAACATCACGCACGCTTCTGAGGGGATAGCGATCCAAAACGCCCGCGAGCACTAAAGCGTTATAAGCGTTGATATAATAGGCCAACTGCGCCTCGCGCTCTTGCGACGACGGACCGCTGGCACCGATCTGATTTATGATTTCCTTTAAGGCTTGAACATCAGCGCTGTTCTCTTTCCAAACTGAGTACTGGACTCCTGAGGTTTTCACATACTTCTGCAGCAATCGCGTGTAGTTCAATTCCCACGCTTCCATGCCAAACGTCGAGGAGTAGAGCAAAAGCCAGACAACCACTGCGAGTAAACGTTTCATTCCTTCAGAATGTCAGATGTCGCGTCGCAGAACATATTCCCTGTGTTCGTTGCATCTGTCAGGATTAGGAAACGACTTTCACTTTGCTTCCGGTATCTGTCATGGCTTCGCGGAATTTGGTGACTGCGTTTCAGGGGATTTAGTCCCTCCATAGGCGTCCCTAATTGGGTACCTGCTCACAACCGAGGGCTTGCTTCAGCAAGCGCTCGACATCGCCGTTCGCTGAACCCACTGAATTTTCTCTGAAACTCTTCGAGGATTTTCGACCGGCGATTCACGAGTAAAAAGCGGCTTTTATCGATCGATTGCAGGACCGATTTCGTAGGTCAACAAACGATCGGACCAATTTCTTTGTAAGGTTTTGATCCCTGATCCGACGAAAGTTTCTGAAGGTTGAGTCGCGTCGCTTGAATAGCTCGGGAAAATCCAGATCGCCACTCTCGGAATCTATTGAAAAACAATTATCCCCTCCAGTAAATATGAATCAAGATAGACCGTTTGGAGTTTTGCTCGTCACCGTGATGTTGGTAACGTCGTTGTTGACCGTTGGCCATACGCAGGAAAAGAAACTGCGAATCGTCTATAGTAGCCCAAGTCTTGAATTCTCCTGGCTCGCGGTAGCGGCAAAAACAGCCAAAGAGGAAGCCCAAAAGCTGAATGTCGAACTTATTGTCCAGGACGGGCAAGGAAGCTCGCCAAAACAATCGAGCGATCTG
>WNFM01046548.1_pt2 | contig 9999 bp, 9 predicted proteins | sample 5400271 | NCBI WGS metagenome assembly WNFM01 (sample SAMN13153352, study PRJNA577476) | soil metagenome | isolation source: 60 cm saprolite on Douglas fir-dominated hillslope | place: USA:California | collected 2013-09-17
GGGTGGCTAATGGGGCTCGAACCCACGACCCTCAGAACCACAATCTGATGCTCTAACCAACTGAGCTATAACCACCATTTTTCAAGCAGCAAAAATAGGCAAAATGCTTTTTATCAAAAAGAAAAGAGTGGTATGTGTTTACCTTATGATAAAATCAATTTCGGTTCCGATATTTTTTTGAGAACCATTCATCAAAAAACGTTGTTAAATGGATTCAAAGGCACGAAATCCCTCGTTTTTACGTTATTTTTGGGCTATGTTAAACGCAATTAAATACCTATTGAATATGAAAAGACTTCCGATTGTGATTATGATGGTTGTGGCTGGATCATTCTTTGCATTCCAGACTATGGGAACCGGTACCAAAAATCCTCCCACTAAGTATGAACAAATATTGAAACTGGTTGGCGAAATGCTTTCCCAGGCTCATTATAGTCCCCAGAATATTAATGATGCATTTTCAAAAAAAGTTTTCAAAAAATTTACGGGTGAGCTTGATCCCGAGAAAAATATGTTTTTGCAAGCTGATATGGATGCGTTGAAAAAGTATGAAACAAAAATTGATGATGAAATCAAAGGCGCTCCCGTTGAGTCATTTCTTTCAATTGGAAAAACGTTTAATACAAGAATGGAAGAGGCATCTGTAATGTCTGATGACATTCTTTCAAAACCTTTTGACTTTACAATAGATGAGGACGTAATACTTGATGGCGACAAGCTAAATTATGCTGTCACGGATGCAGAAAGAAAAGACCGCTGGAGAAAAAAGCTGAAGTATATGACGCTGGAGCGGTATACTGATTTGCAGGATACCCGTGAAAAGAACAAAGGCAAAGAAGGCTTTGTAGTAAAAACAGATGAGGAATTGGAGAAAGATGCCCGCGATAAAGTAAAAAGAGCGATGGATAGAACATTTGAACGGTATCGTTTCAAATTTACAGATGATGATAAGTTCAACATTTTTGTGAATGATATAACCACCACAATGGATCCCCATTCAGAGTTCTTCCCGCCTGTTGATAAAAGATATTTTGATGAAGAAATGAGTGGCCGTTTCTTTGGTATTGGCGCATCACTGCAGTATGATGATGGAAATATTAAAGTCAGTAGTATTCTTACCGGGAGCCCTGCCTGGAAATCAGGAGAGTTGCAACCAGGTGATGTAATCGTAAAAGTAGCCCAGGGAAAAGAAGATCCTGTTGATCTTACCGGTTTTGTAGTAACGGATGCTGTAAAATTAATTCGTGGTAAAAAAGGAACAGAGGTAAAGTTGTCAGTTAAGAAACAGGATGGAACTCTTAAAATTGTATCGCTTGTTCGTGATGAAATAGTACAGGATGAAACCTTTGCCCGTAGCGCTATTGTAAAAAATGGTACTTCAAAAATCGGGTATATTTTCTTACCTGAGTTTTATGCTGATTTTGATCACCCCAATGGTAGCCGTTGTTACATTGATGTGGCCAAAGAAGTTACCAAGTTAAAAGAAGAAAAAGTAGATGGTATTGTTATTGATCTTCGCAACAATGGTGGTGGATCTTTATATGATGTAGTGCAAATGGCAGGATTGTTTATTGATGAAGGCCCGATAGTGCAGGTAAAGGACAGGGATAATAAAGCAAGTGTATTAAAAGATAAAGATCGTTCGGTGTTATATTCAGGCCCGCTGGCAGTTATGGTAAATGAATTCAGTGCATCAGCTTCTGAAATTTTTGCAGCAGCCATCCAGGATTATAACCGTGGTGTTATTATTGGCAGCACTTCTACTTACGGTAAAGGCACAGTACAGCGTAATATTGGATTGGATCCCGAAACAGGTTTCTCTATGTCAAACTCTGACCTGGGAACAGTAAAACTGACGCTGCAAAAATTTTATCGCATCAATGGAGGTTCTACACAATTAAAAGGAGTTTATTCAGATATTGTTTTGCCGGATAATCTTGAATACCTGAAAGTGCGGGAGAAAGATGATCCTGATGCATTGCCCTGGGATGAAATCAGTAAAGCTCCTTACACCAATTGGAATGCCGGGTATGATCTGAAGACAATTCAGCAAATGAGCAACCAGCGACTTGATAATACGGCCGCCTTCAAACTGATCAAAGAAAATACAGACTGGCTTTCAAAACAAAATGATAAAGAGTATTCTTTACAGATTGACAAATACAGGAAAGAGCAAAAAACGATACGTGCTACCATTAAGCAATTGGAAACATTGACGAAATTAAATGATGAACTGAATGTTACTCCACTTGCCAATGAAACAAACCGTTGGGCGGATGATAAGAATAAACAGGAACGTTTTAATCAATGGCTGAAAAGTTTGCAAAAAGATATTTATCTTGACCAGGCAGTGAAAGTAGTGAATGATATGATTGGCCAGCAGAATTTGGCCAAAGCTAAAACAACAGAAGAACCCAAAAAAGCTTTTTAAATCAATAAGTACTCTGAGCAATGATAAAGCCCCCGGTAACATGGGGGCTTTTCATTTCAATTATCTTTCCTTTATGTAATTCATTTACAAATAAAAAGAACGTCTTATCGCATCCTTTTTATTTGTAAAAATGCCATTCTATATTTTGAATCCTAATGTCAGAAGAACATTCCCGCCGCTTTCTTTCAGATCTGCAAAAGTATTTGCTCTTGGAGAATTAACACGATAGGGAAAATTTACATCTTTATTTAGCCGTTGCACATAAGTAAGGTCAACGAACATTCCTTTATTACGGTAACCCAGGCCACCACTTATATTCATTTTCCTTCCTTTCAATTCACTATCCTTATAGGGATTGCCATAATATGCAAAACCAGCTCTAACCATAATGGTTTTAAATTTTAATTCGCCGCCCACTTTGAAATTAAAAGCTCCTTTGTAAACAGCATCCACAGCTTTATTATAAGGGACGAAAACATCTTTTGACGTGTTTTCATCATAAGGAGTAAATTTCATCCACGTGTAATTGCTGTATTCAATATCAGCAGTTATGAACCCTTTTTGTTTTGTAATGTTTTCCACTTCTCTGAAAACATAAGAACCGCTGATCATTATTTTAGTCGGGGTATTGAGGGTATATTTATTTTCTACAGATGATACGCCGGAAACAGTTGCAGAGGTTACACTGTCATAACCGGGATTATTACCAAATAGTTTTTCGAGATCCGCTGCCAATCCTGAATTTGTATTTTCTTTCAGCATCATTCCTGTTGGACTATGTACTGCTAATCCAAGTCGTATATATTCTTTTGGCCGGTAAATAATACCACCCCTGAAATTTAATCCTACGCCTTTTGCACTAAAATTTTCATCATAAGTAAAAAAACTAAAATCATTGTTTGTATTTCCACTTGCATCAGATTCATGGTAATAAGTATGACGATCAAGTTTTATAATTTGAAAGCCAAAACTTCCTCCTATCATGAATTTTTTATTTATCTCATGCCCCAGGCCAAATGTTATTTCTTAGTATTTTCTGACCTGGCAATTACCTGCTTCGCATTATTGATAGTGGCTGTATCTACGAGGTAAGTATATAAAGCCATTTTTGTTTGTAAGGAAATATTGGGATCGTTCAACGCCTGGTCAATAGTTGAATTAGATGCTGCAAATTCATCAGCAAGTGGTTCGGCAAAGCTGCTATAATCATTCCTGCCTTTATAAAAACTTTGCTGGTTAAAATCAGCCATCTTTGTAACTGTAATGGCAAATGTATTTCTGGCTTTGTAGCCAAAACCACCTAATACAAAACCAGAGGTCCCTAATTGAAATCCGTTTATGGATGTTCCTTTGCTGTTAGTTCCCCTGAAAGCTCCCTTATCTTTTCCGTATTGCCAGCCGGGAGTAAAAATAAAATCAGATGTTTTAAAAAATGCCAGGCCTGCAGGATTTATATGATTGGCTGTTGCATCTCCACCCAATGAAGCCATAGCCCCGCCAATAGCCTGGTTACGGGCAGTACCGCCTGTAGCATACCATGACAGTCTCAATGCTTCTTCAGGAATTTGAGAAAATGACTGTACTGATGATAGCAGTAAAATTGCTATGCAGAATTTTATTTTCATAAAAAATAGTATGATGAGTTAAGATAATAAAAAGGAGGAAACATTTTTTAAATGCTTCAGTAATTTGTTTTCTCCTTCTGTATCATTGATGAACTAATTTCGAACCGGACGGCTTACACTTCCACCGCTGCTTCCTGAACTGCCGGAAGAACTCCCCGAATTGCTACTGGAAGAATTGGAGGATGGAGTATAAGTTCTGGCAGGTGCACTCGTACTATTAGAGCTGTTATTGCTATTACCTGTAAAAATCTGCTTCAATGTATTACTCAAACTATTTGAGTTATTATATGCCGGCTGGCTGTTTGTTTTTAGGTTAACCCGATTATTATTGTTGTTGTTGTAATTATTATTGGTGTAAGTGTTAAGACTAAAATTGCGTGGTTTTATAGGATTATTGTTAATAGCAGTGTATTTTGAATTTAATATAATCGCATTGCTATGATGGCAATAAGGATTGTAATAATAATTCCATGAATTGTAAGGATTATTATATGAGCCATAATAATAATTACCCATGGTGCCATATCTTTCATAATCATACCAATCATCAAGGTCTGACCAGCGGGTACGGTTATGTACCTTCATTCGCAGGTAGCGATCATCATAATAGTTATTATCGCTTCGGTATTGGCGATCATCTTGTTTTTCTGTACGTACATACTCATCCTGCGGGCGGACAGGAGAATAATATACATCATCAGGAGTTTGACCGGTTTTGTAAGCTGTGGTGCAACTGCTAAGAGCTGCTGCAGAAAGTGCCAGGAGTAAAATTGTGGGTTTCATGGCAAATGGTTTAAGCGGTTTAAAAATGAAGTTACTACTTTTGTCCGACTTTTTTAAGAACTCAATCGTTTGTGTTACAAAGATTCGACCATTGGGTGAAAAAATTGCATGATGAGCTGTTAATTTAAACAAAAACTTGTTTTCCGCCCCAAACCAACCAATATATGAGTAAGGAGATTACATCAAGAGCGCAGGATTATTCGCAATGGTATAATGATCTTGTTATTAAAGGCGAGTTGGCTGATTATTCTGCTGTGCGTGGTTGCATGGTTATTAAACCTTATGGATTCTCTTGATAAAATGTTTAAGGATACCGGGCATGTAAACGCCTATTTCCCATTATTTATTCCTAAAAGCTTTTTAAGTAAAGAAGCAGCACATGTGGAAGGCTTTGCAAAAGAGTGTGCAGTGGTAACTCATTATCGTTTGAAAAATGATCCAGCGGGCGGTGGAATCATTGTTGATCCCGATGCAAAGCTGGAAGAAGAATTGATCGTTCGTCCCACGAGTGAAACGATTATCTGGAATACTTATAAGGACTGGATTCAATCTTACCGTGATCTTCCTCTTCTTATTAATCAATGGTGCAATGTGGTGCGATGGGAAATGAGAACAAGATTGTTTTTACGTACCACCGAATTCTTATGGCAGGAAGGCCATACGGCCCATGCAACAGCTAAAGAAGCTATGGAAGAAACGAAGAGAATGCTGGAAGTATATGCAACGTTTGCTGAAGAGTTTATGGCTGTACCTGTAATTCGTGGTGTAAAAACCGCCAGCGAGCGTTTTGCCGGTGCAGAAGACACTTATTGTATTGAGGCGTTGATGCAGGATGGTAAGGCATTGCAGGCAGGTACTTCACATTTCCTTGGTCAAAACTTTGCCAAAGCTTTTGATGTAAAATTTTTGACCAAAGAAAATCAGCAGGAATTTGTATGGGCTACCAGTTGGGGTGCAAGTACCAGGCTGGTAGGAGCATTAGTAATGGCACACAGTGATGACCAGGGATTGATTTTGCCGCCAAAGATTGCTCCTTTGCAAGTTGTAATTGTTCCCATTTATAAAGGTGATGAACAAAAAACAATGATTGATGCAAAGGCGCATGAGATCATAAGCCACTTAAAAGAATTAGGTATAAGAGTGAAGTATGATGCCAATGATAATGCAAGACCAGGATGGAAATTTGCCGAATATGAAATGAAAGGAGTGCCTGTAAGACTTGCCTTGGGAGCAAGAGACCTGGAAAAAAATGTAGTGGAAATAGTCCGTCGTGACACAAAAGAAAAAAGAGTGATTGCGTTTGACGGGCTTGCGCAATATGTATTTGATCTATTGTCAGAAATTCAACAGGGAATGTTCAATAAAGCAAAAGCTTATCGTGATGAACATATTACTTCTGCTGATAGCTGGGATGAATTTGAAAAATTACTTGATGAAAAAGGAGGCTTTATTTCTGCACATTGGGATGGAACAGCGGAAACAGAAGAAGACATAAAAGAAAAAACAAAAGCTACTATCCGGTGCATACCGCTAAATAACCCGAAGGAAGATGGCAAATGTATTTTAACCGGCAAGCCATCTATACAAAGAGTTTTGTTTGCAAGAGCTTATTAGGAAGCGTCTGGCCGCCTGAGCAGATATTTTTACAGCAAATGATTAATAAAAGCGGCCAGGCGCTTGCTTATAATAAATTTGGGTAAGTACCTAACAGCAAGTACATTTATAATAACCAAAATCAATTTTTATGGAACAAGACCAACCATCGTCTCTTTTTGAAATGGATATGGATAATACAGCACAGGCTAACCTGCTGTCAATAAGTAAATGGACAAGGTTTATTTCGATTACCGGGTTCGTGGTGGGTGCACTGCTATTACTTTTAATGACTGTTGCCGGTTCACAGGTAATAGGACAAATATCGGCACTCACTGCATTTGGAGAAGGTAATTTTGCCGGGGCTATTATAGCGGTAGTTATAATTGTATTTGCTTTTGCCGGCACCTGGCTTTATTTTCTTTTTAAAGCTTCCAGTTTAATTAAACGTGGGTTACAGAACCGGAACACTGATACCCTGGCCCAGGGTTTTAAAGCTATGCGAATTTATTTTGTATTCAGCATGATCTTTTCCGTGTTATCCATTTTGGGAACACTCACCAGCATGTTAAACTAAAAAAAATTATAGTATGGAAAATCAGGATACAAACCAATCGCTTTTTGATCTTCGTTTTGATGAAAATGTAAAGCAAAACCTGAGAACTGCTGCCACATGGGGCGGTATTGCCGCTATTATTTCAATAATTGGTTCTGCCCTGGGGCTAATCAATTATTTTGTACAGGCAGGTAAACCAAAAACCTATCGCTTTTAAGGTTTCCAGGAGATGCGTGTGCAAACAAACAATTCTAATAATCTTGTATCTGTTATAATAACATTGCTTATAGCAATCTTTCTTTTTTATTTTTTAAACCAGTTTGCAAAGACTACAAAGGCTGGTATTGATGGTAATAATCCACAGCAAATTAGCCAGGGACTGGGAAGTTTATCCAGTTATTTTAAAATAATCGGGGTGTTGCTGATCATTTGTATTGTAATTTTTGGGTTGGTAATACTTGTCTTAGGAATAGGATCAAAAGTGTAAAAGAAAAGTATACCTGTCTTTTTAGGCGTTTCTGCATGAACGCTTTTTATTTTACTGAAAGATAATTGTAATCTTTTAGCAGTATATCCAAAAAATCAAATGGCGACATAGCCGAATCAATTTTTAAATGCGCTTTTATTTTTTCACTTGCCGCAGCAGCCATATTAAAATCAGCTTTTTTGCGTGATGCTTCCAGTATGCTTTTAATAGCATTAATATCCCGGTCGCTCAATTGCATAATCTGTGGAAAAGAAGGCACATAGCTATCAGCTACTTCCTGGAAAACAGTTTCCTCGATACTTGCATGTGTATTGGTTTTTATTAAAATAGTATGAGCAAGGATATCACCTATACGTTGTCCTTTTTGGGATGTAGCAGCCAATGCAATATCGGTTATTAAAAAGGCAAGGGCGCCCAGGATAATAAAAGTTGATTCCAGGTCATGGCCAAAATTAGTACTGGCTAATACAAGAATAAGCGCCACTATCCAAACATCGGAAACACGCAGAAGCCACCGGATGAGAAATTGGCTGATGCTGGCTCTGCCGCCATTTTCATTTACTACCCGTATGCCCAGTATTTTTTTCCCGATGCTTTGCCCGTTCATTGTAATCTCCAGCACTATATGATAAATAAGAATGGGAAGAAAAAGCAACATAGCTACTGCCTGCAGATTATTTTGCTGATCAATATCCCGGCTATAAGAATTTTCTACGATAGACTTAAAAATTTCTAAGGCGATTTTGAAATAAAAAAATTCAATAACAATATCAATGAGCAGCGCCAGTAGTCTTCTGTAAAACTCCGGTATTTCAAATTCAACGTCAATATTAAAATTGGTAGGTACTTTTATAACCCCCATTGTGATTTTGTTTGTTTAAGGCTTCAAATTAATATTTTTTAGCTAATTAAATTTCAGCGATAATTTTATCGTTTAAAAAATAGTATTTTACAATTCAAATACCTTATTGTGCGGGAAGCCTTGTTTATAAAAAAGAATAAAGACCGCTGGTTAAAAAATCAGCACCTGCCTTCGGATGATCCCGATGAAATGGCAAAAGATTTTAGCCAACTGGTAGATGATCTTGGATATGCCAAAACATTTTATCCTTCCGGCAAGGTTACCCGCTTTATTAATAGCCAGGCTTCAAAAATTTATCTTGATATTTATAAAAACCGTAAAGAAGAATCAAATCGCCTGGTTACTTTCTGGAAATATGATTTGCCCCTGACTATCCGTAAGCACCACCGCGTTATTCTTTTCTCTTTTATTTTATTTATGGTTTTCTTTATCATAGGTTTTTTTGTTTCAAAGGAGGATGAAGGCATAGCAAGAAATTTTTTTGGCGATGGATACATTGATCAAACACAGGAAAATATTGACAAGGGAAATCCTTTTGGTATCTATGAGCATGGTAATCCTGTGCTAAGCTGGCTCGCTATTATGATCAATAATATCAGGGTTTCGTTACTGATGTTTGTCTCAGGCATTTTTTGTGGAATTCCAAGTCTTTACCTGCTTGCGCAGAATTCAGTTATGGTAGGTATTTTCGATCAGTTCTTTACCGCAAAAGGTTTTGGGCTTCAATTTTTCCTCGTAGTTTTTATTCATGGTACGCTTGAACTGACTGCAATAATTATTGCTGCCGCTGCTGGTCTGATATTGGGTAAAAGTTTTTTATTTCCCGGCACAGTAAAAAGAATGACTGCATTCAAACAAGGAGCAAAGGATGGAGTGAAGATCATGATTGGCCTGATGCCCGTATTTGCACTCGCTGCTTTTTTTGAAGGATTCATCACACGCCTTTATAATGATATATCCATATTAACTACAATCGTTTTTGCATTATCTGTCGTATTCGTTATCTGGTATTTTATAATTTATCCCATAAGACTTGCTAAAAAATTATCCGTACAATTAAATGAGGAGGAAGTGTAAGTGTTCATGTTGCCAAAAAGATACAGCGTTAAATTTAAGACTATTTTATTTTTCTTTTTACTGTTTTGCTGCTCGCAGCTTCATGCCCAGGATGATGAGGTAACCGATTCCGTTTCTATTGATACAACGAAGGAGGTTACAGAAACAATAAAGGAAGAATCAACTGGTGAAAAAACCGATGAAGAAAAAAAACGCAATTATTTTTTACAAAAAGATATCTATGTATCAACGGCTGATTCGCTTCATCTGCGTAAACTGCCGGCTGCTGTTGTAAAAAAAATGCTGGATGATGATGATTATTGGTATGCTAATGCTTTATTTAAAAAGAAAAAAGTAAAAAAAGAAGAAAATGAATCATATGTTCCGCTCTGGCAACGAAGCTGGTTTCAAACATTATTATGGCTGCTTATTATCGGCGGCTTTGCCGGCTTTATAATCTGGTATCTCGCCGGCAGCAACGTGAGCCTGTTCAGAAAAAAAGCAAGGTCCATTGGCAATGAAGATCAGGATGAAGTGGAAACGGAAAATATTTTTGCTATTAATTACCAGAAAGAAATTGATAAAGCGGCACGGCAGGAAAATTAC
>WNFM01055094.1_pt1 | contig 9999 bp, 15 predicted proteins | sample 5400271 | NCBI WGS metagenome assembly WNFM01 (sample SAMN13153352, study PRJNA577476) | soil metagenome | isolation source: 60 cm saprolite on Douglas fir-dominated hillslope | place: USA:California | collected 2013-09-17
ATCGTCACCACGGCGAGGGACGGCGCATTCGGCCATTCGCCGAAAAACCAATTGATGTGCTGGGCTCGGGCTTCGTGGTCACGCCGGCATCTGCCGGCAGCAAGTCCAACTACCAGTTTATCGAAGGCGGACTCGACGATCTCGATCGCCTTCCGGTGATCAGTGGCCTCGATGTCCCGAGCATATCGCCGGCAATAGAACATCATCCGGGGATACTCAACGAGCCCGTCACCAAAGGACGCCGCAACACGACGCTATGGCAGCATTGCATGCGAGCGGCACACCACTGCGATAGCTTCGAGGCTCTCTTGGACGTAGCGCGGACCCGCAACGAGGAATTTGAACCGCCAATGGAGGACGACGAAATCATGAAGGCAGCCACATCAGCATGGAACTACACCGAGCGCGGCGAGAACTGGTTAGGCCGTCATGGCGCATTCTTCGATACGGCCGAAGTCGAGAGCCGCCTTGTCACCTTGGATTCAGACGCCGTCAAGTTGCTACTCTATCTGCGCGCCAAGAACGGGAAGACGGCAACATTCATGATTGCCAACGGCCTCGCCTGGACGACAAAGCTTGCCTGTCGTGGCAATCTCCAGTTCGTCGTCTTCGCCATCGCGGCCAAACGTCACGAGCAGGTTGCCATCGTCATTTCGGACAAAGGCTCGCATTTGCGTCCCCCTTATCGCGGCGCGAAGCCGACTTCGGCAAGTGCCGCACGCAGGAGGTTGAGTGCGGACCACATCACGTCGCACTCGGCACGACCGTTGTAGCGATCGAACCGGCTCGAAAGCCGAACGCAGTCGTCATAGCCGACACGCTTGCACAGCTGGGATAGTGCCGTCGCCTCGTGGGACGGTAGGCGCAACGGAATCGTGATAGCTTCGGATTCAGCCATTGGAACCTCTCATGCAGGTTTCGGTGGTTAGGGCCGCCTCGGTGGTGCAAACACCTTGGTGGCCCGCTTGCTGTGTTAACAATTTTGTAATACTTGGGTTACATGAGCAGGTCAATATCTGTAACTCAAAAAACTCAGAAAAAGAAGGGAAAGCCAGGCCGGCCGGCAACTGGCCAACTTCCGGGCCGCTCAATTCGGCTGCCTCCTGAAATATGGACGGCGATAGACGATTGGCGCCGCGAGCAGCCTGATATTCCGACACGCACCGAAAGCATCAGGCGGCTGCTCGCGAACGCGCTCAAGAAATAATCCATTCAGGCTGTTGGTGACACATGCAGGCATCGAGTTGGGTTGGCGATAGCGCACAGGGAGTTGTGGAGGGGGCCATTTTTGCCCGAGATGCCGCCGGCTTATCTTGGTTCTCTTTGTTCAGTGGAGAGAAATAAATGATCAGTGTAAGCGACCTCGCGCAAGCGACGACCGAGTTAGTGGGGCAAATCACCAACATAGTCGGCCATATTGAGAGAAACTATTCGTCCTATGACTTTATAAAGGCTCGGTATCGCCGTAATCGCTTAATTGGTAGACTTGAGACCATTCTTCAAAAACTAACATTATTGAGACTTTCCTGTCACACAACGCTGTATTTAACTGCTAAGTTGGCCTTTGAAAGAGGGCAGGACTCACTATCTGAATTACGAAACCTAGACTTTGAAAGCGCTAATTTTAATTTGAATGGCTTTCTAGAGAGCTTACTCGAAGTTAGAGATATAATTGACGAATACAAAGCAGATATTATAAATACAGATTATACAATTTATGAGAGGCTGGAGGAATGCATTAAAGGTCGGATTAAAATAGTTAATATGTTGCTAGAGCACGATGAGAAGCATTATTCTATAGACAAGTTAAAATCGATGTACACTAATTACGAAAAATTGATTACGTCGCTAAATTCTGTAAAAGATGAACTAGCGAGAAAATTGAAGGAGTCCGCTGCCGTCGAGACTGTTTCCGACCCCTTTCGACGCCCGCATTCGGAATGACCGAAGTAGCCTCACCCGTGAACATTGCCTCGGCAGGGAGCAACGCCACGCGCGGCTGAGGTTCTGGTCCGCGCGGGCACGCCAATTGCCCATAGGCACATGGCAGGATGTTGGCTTGTGCGGACGCTTCACCCAATGCCACACTTGGCGCGACATTCACGACCTGTACGACCTCACGGGCGCCGCTCGCAATCTCCAGGCCCATTACAACATCGCGCCAACGGACACCGTCGAGGTCGTGAGGCCCGCCGACGGGGGCGCCACCGAACTCGTGCCGATGCACTGGGCTCATTCCGCACTGGTGGAAAAAGCCGGTGAAGCAGTTGCCCGCGACCTTCAACGGCCGCGCCGAGAGCGTCGCCGACAAACCGATGTTCCGCGACGCGTTCAAGCGCCATCGCTGCATCATCCCGGCGAGCGGCTACTATAAATGGATCGCCAGGCCCGACGGCAAGCAGCCCTATTTCATCAGTGCGGCGGACGGCGGCGTGCTGAGCTTCGCGGGCCTGTGGGGTAGGTCGAAAACCCCCGAGACAGCCTGTGGCGTCGTGCACGATCATCGTGACGGATGCCAATGCACTGACGCGAGCGATTCACGATTTCGAGCCTTGGCTGAGCGGCGCGGCCGGCGCGGAGCTTCTCAGGTCGGCCGCGGAGGATCGCCTGCGCATGTGGCCGGTGTCCAGGCGCGTCAACAACACCGGCAGCGGCGATGATGACCCGACGCTGATTGATGAGGTCGCGGTGTGATTGTCCGTCATTGGTTCGCCGTGCCGCTGCTGTTCGTTGCGACGGCGCACGGCGAACCGCTCGATCGTGCCGACGTTTACGTGATCGATGCGACACTATCGCGGTGCAGGGCAATACTGTCCGATTGGTCGGGTTCGATGCCCCGAAACTGGGCCGGGGCCGTCACGCGCACTGCGGTATAGAGCGGATGCTTGCCGTTCGCGCCATATCACGGCTGCGCCAGATCATCCGCACCGGCGACGATATCGATTATCCGATTTGCAGCTTGTCGACTGCTCTTGCCGGCCCGGAACCGAAGGGACGCGGTGGTGCAACTACGGCGCGCCTGCCGGAACCGCACGATCGGCAGGAAACAAAGCGAGCTGTTTGTGGCGACCAGCATCTTCATCAAACGCTTCGATCAGGCGACACCAGGCTTCGCGCTGGCTGTCATTGATCTCGCCCAGATACAACACCTGCCGCTGCACCACCTTGCCGGAAGCGCAACGCTTGTTCTCGACAATATTCCAATAACGATGCTCTTTGCCGTCTTTGAAGCCTCGGTTGAAACGCAAGAACATGATGCGAATCTACCTACGCCAAACCAAACCAAATCGACGAAAAAGATACTTGGTCTACACTACAGACGATTTGCAATCATGCCCCATTGTTCCGACTCGCATTTACACGCCGGTGCACGCCATAAATCGCCGTCCGACAGCGCCAGGTGGTAAAGTTGGGCTAATAACATGGGAGTGCCCCCGGCTCTGCCGGGGTGGCAGTAGAAGTTTAACTTATACGACAGTCGTCCATCGATGAAACTTGCGATGGCGGACATGAAGCACGCAGACGGCTCCGTTGGCTATTTACTGAACATTCCATTGATCCGCCGCATTTCGCTGAACGCCCGGATGAAAAAGATACCGAAGTATCTTTATTTCGAGATCTCGCGTCCATGATCTTTTCAAATATCAATTTTTTGACGGGGTGAAGAAGGCCGCACGGGTGTCCTCGACTCAAGAGGACAGATCATCTACAGCACGGATTTCTCCTCGAAAATAGGCACGTATGTGCGGGCTGTCGAGGCATGGAGCGCAAAGAATCTGAGCGCGACCGAAAAATTATTTTTCTGTCAGCTGATCCCATCGCTGCCCCGGCCAGGCCGGGGCAGCATCAGCCGAAACGAAAAATCGAAAAGAGTGCAAACTCACTCGTCCTCGAACACGACGCGTTGTGGAGGCAACGGCGCAAAGCGCGTCAAAGCTTGGACTACGCTGCTGTTTTGACGCCAAGTTGGATCGGACGGTGAAAGGCATGAAGTGGTGATGCCTCCGAAGGAGCCTACAAACAGCGTGAACAGCCAAGCCTTATTTTGACCGCCGTTTAGAGTGCATCCTTAAGCGAACCGTCGGATATAGTGGACGTACTCTACACGCCTCGTCGATCTGAGGCGAAGCCTCTTTAGTTGCGAGAGCTGTATATGAAAACAGGGACATTCAAAGCATCGGTGCTATTCTGCATGGGCCAGTGGCGAGCGTGAATAAAGGGGCGGCAGGGAGCAGGAAACTCAACAGGTGGCGCCTATCGCGCCAGCAGACGCGAGAAGCGCGCAACCAGGTGAGAATGACGGGTGATCTTGAGGCGATTGAGCGCCTCCTTCGCCATAGCATCGCGTACGGCCACGGGAAGTTGATCGTGCGGCGGTTTCTGCTGGCGCGGGCGCTTGGGTTGACAGATTTACGCGAGTACGAGCCATCCTTCCATTCCGCGATCAAGGAGCTCGAGGCTGGTGCCCTCCGCTCGGCACTGAAAGATGCACAGTCCTTTGTGGAGCGCCTGGAGGCGCGGCAGGCACGCACGCAGCTCACAATGCCTCCGCGAGCGCCGTATTCTCGCCAAACTTGTGCCCCTGATTTGTGAGTCAGTCTACCCCGCTTTGTCTTGAGTTAGTTATCGTCGTGAGCACCCTACTTTCGCTGGCTTAAGTTTGCGGGCGCCCTGAGCTTACGTTAGCGCGCGCCTGAGTTCCTCCGCGAGGTCGATCCTCTCCCAAGAGAAGCCACCATCAGGCTCGGGTGCGCGCCCGAAGTGGCCATAGGCCGCCGTGCGGCGGTAGATCGGCCGGTTGAGGCCGAGCGCGCGGCGGATATGGGTAGGCGTAAGCGGAAATATCTCGGCCAGCAGCGTCTCAAGCTTCTGGTCCTCAACCTGGCCCGTGCCCTGCGTATCGATCCAGATCGACATCGGCTCGGCAATCCCGATCGCGTACGCAACCTGAATCATGCAGCGGTCGGCCAACCCGGCCGCCACCACGTTCTTAGCCAGATAGCGCGCAGCATAGGCGCCCGAGCGGTCGACCTTCGTGGGGTCCTTGCCCGAGAACGCCCCACCGCCGTGGGGCGCATAGCCACCGTAGGTGTCGACGATGATTTTGCGGCCGGTGAGACCACAGTCGCCGTCCGGGCCACCAACTACGAAGTTACCTGTTGGATTGACAAGGAAGTCGCACTCATTCTTCGGCATCCAACCCTTGGGCAACGCGCACGCCACAAAGTCGCCGATCAACTCTTTGATTATCGCAGGAGTGTAGTCGCGGCCTTTGCCGTTCGACCTGTTGTGCTGGGTCGACACGACGAGCCTTGTGCATCCGACCGGCTCCCCGTCCTCGTAGCGGATGGTGACCTGGCTCTTAGCGTCTGGTTGTAGATCGGGAAGTTTTCCTGCCCGCCGCTGTTCGGAGAGCACCTTGAGGATTTTGTGTGCGAAATAAATTGGCGCCGGCATGAACGAATTCTTCTCGTAGCCCTCGCTCTCTTTGCAGGCGAAACCGAACATCATGCCCTGATCACCTGCGCCTTCTTGCTCGCCATCGTTGCCTTTCCTAGCATCGACGCCCATGGCGATGTCGGGCGACTGGCCGTGTAGCAAAACCTCGACGTCCGCGCCGTGGAATGAGAAGCCATCTTGGTCGTAGCCTATGTCACGAACGACGTCGCGGGCGATCTGGCTGATCAACTCGCGATTGACGACGGCGTGCGACCCGCATGTCTTAAACAGGGGTGGGTGGCCGCGGCCTTCACCCGCGATCACGATCTTGTTTGTTGTGGTCAGCGTCTCGCAGCCTAACCTGGTATTGCTCTTACTATCATCGCCAATGCCAAGTTTAATGTCATTGGAGATAAGTGTATCGAGAATGGCATCTGAAATTTGGTCGCAAACCTTGTCGGGGTGTCCTTCGGACACCGATTCGCTTGTAAATATAAAGGTCTTTCGCGACATGAGGACATTCCTTTCTGTCGATCCAGAATTTCCGCTCACTTCACCTGATCTTTTTATACTCACGCTCTCGTCATTCAAAGTCGCTCGACTCCAATTCAGGAGTGATGGCCACAATGTATCAATCCCTTGTACCCACTCGCAATTGTGTCATTCTCCGGAAGACCAAGTTTGATCGCCGAAGATATTGAGCAACCTTCGCGAAGCCTCGAATGCCACACTCCGTCGACGTGCTGGCGGATGAGCACATCGTGGCGGCCATGTACAAAGTGCTGGCGAAGCGGCGTCCCAAAATCCGCAGGCCCGATCGCCGGAGCGCTCCGGCCGAAATGACTTTGCGGCTGTTGGTTCTCAGGTCCTCGAGTAGATCACAAGCGGACGGTGAGACGTGGTGACACCACGCGAGCTTGGAACTCCCGCACCGGCATAGATACCAGACGAAGGCGGGTTCAAGGCCCCTCGAAGGTGATCAGAGTACGTACCTCGACGTCGAGCTTGCGCAGCTTGTCGGCGCCGCCGAGCTCGGGCAGGTCAATGATGAAGCACGCGGCGACTACGATGGCGCCCAAATTGCGCAGCAGCTTGACCGCGCCTTCAGCTGTGCCGCCGGTAGCGATTAGATCGTCGACCAAGATTACCCGTTCGCCTTGGGCGACGGCATCGACGTGCATTTCCATCTCGTCTGTGCCGTATTCGAGCAAGTAAGCGATGCGCGCGGTTTGGTGCGGCAGCTTGCCCTTCTTGCGGATCGGTACAAAGCCCGCCGAGACTTGGTGTGCGACTGCGCCGCCCAGGATAAAGCCGCGCGCCTCAATGCCGGCGACCTTGTCGATCTTCGAACCGGACCACGGTTGAACCAGTTCGTCCACGGTGCGGCGGAACGCCCGGGCACTGCCGAGCAGCGTCGTAATATCGCGAAACATGACCCCGGGCTTCGGATAGTCCGGGATGGTGCGAATCGTGGCGCGGAGATCATTGTCTAGGACTGGTGTCGTCATCGGCGCCTCGTCGTAGGCTCATGACGCTGGCGGGACTGCCCAGTGCAGAATGGCGACGCCGGAAGCAATCGGGCCATGTCAGGACCTCAGCACCCGGCCTGCGACCGCGTCAAGCTTGGCCAGAAGGCTTGGATCACGCGCCTCGGACGCCGTAGTCAGTGCTGTATCGAGGGCCCGGTCGGAACCGACCGGGCACAACTCGTGCTCGCGCGGGAAATCGTGGGCGAGCCGCATGACCAAACGTTTGGCCTTCTCGACGTTTGAGCCGAGCACCTTGAGAATGTCCTGGACCGTAACGGCGTCGTGATCTGGATGCCAACAGTCGAAGTCCGTCACCATGGCGACAGTTGCGTAGCAGATCTCCGCCTCGCGCGCGAGTTTAGCCTCCGGCATGTTGGTCATGCCGATCACTGAATAGCCGAGCTGCTTGTAGGCCAAGCTCTCGGCGTAGCTCGAGAACTGCGGCCCCTCCATGCAGACGTAGGTGCCGCCACGCGCGACCGCGAGGCCCTCGGCCTCGGCGGCTTCGGCCAGATGGATGCGCAGCCGTGGTGAGACCGGATGCGCCATCGACACGTGCGCGACGCAGCCCTTACCAAAGAACGAGCTCTCGCGCTTGTGGGTACGATCGACGAACTGCTCGACGAGTACGAAAGCCCCTGGCGGTAACTCCTCCTTGAACGAGCCGCAGGCTGAGAGGGAGACCAAATCTGTGACGCCCGCGCGCTTGAGCACGTCAATATTGGCGCGATAGTTGATATCGGAGGGCCCCTTGTCATGGCGCGACAGAAATACGACCGGCAGTCCGCCGACCTCGCCGATGAGCAGCGGCGCCGAGGGCTCGCCCCAGGGGCTTGCGATCCGCTCCTCTCGTACATGCTCGAACCCTGGCATATCATAGAACCCGGATCCCCCGATTACCCCCAGAACCGCCTTGGTCATATGAACCCTGCCCCTGCGTCTCGTATGACGCTCTACCACGTCGTTCAGCCGAACGTCAGCGCGCCGGACAAAGGACCCCTTTGAGGCGCTCCATCAAGCATTCTAGCGTTGTGCGATACCAGCTCAGGTCTCAAATCATGGCGCCGCTAGGGTTCCAAGCCACGCGCGATCTTGCACGGCTTCTCAATGTTGCGCCAGAACTTCTTCTTGGCGACATTCGGTACCTTGGCAAAGACGATAACGGAAATTATGATCAACTGCTTTGTGCGCCCACCACGCCTACAAATACGATTTTGCTGTCGCCGGCAGTTGCCGCAGCAGAGGGAGCAAAAGCGCAACCGTTGCGCTTTAGCTCCCAGTTCGTTTGCATAGAGATTTTGACCCTTTGACATGGTTCGCTGGTATTGATTGAGGGGCCATTCAAACTTGGTCTCAACCAGTCAAATTCACTGCATCGAGTATTAGCCCTTCGATCGTGGCGATGTTCGCCTCCCCTCGGCCCAACAAATATAGCCGATGTTTGGCAATGATGAGGCCCCTCCCGATTCAAATAATCGACATCCCGGTGTCATAATCAAATCTGATCGACTTGATCTCTCAAAAGTTTTCCGCAACGGACATACCACGCCGCAATCAAAGAGACGATCGCAATTGCGATCTGACTTGCCATCAAACCGAGCTGACGGCGCGATAATTATGCCAAATAATGATCATTATGCTAGCTGCATTACATTGCAATAAATCGACATTGAAAGACGCGGCACAAACTGTATCTTTAAATACAATCTAAATGCACGCTTAAATGCAGGATAAATTGCATCTTGAAATGGGCAAGCGCATCGTTATTGCGCAAGCCTGTGAAGCACGCGACAAAGTTGGCATGGCTCATGACCTACGTCGTTACGGAACAATGCATCAAGTGCAAGTATATGGACTGCGTGTCCGTATGCCCGGTGAACTGCTTCTACGAGGGCGAAGACATGCTGGTAATCCGCCCTGACGAATGTATCGATTGCGGGGTTTGCGAACCCGAATGCCCGGTCGATGCGATCGAGCCGGAGACAAATCCAGGGCTCGAGAAGTGGCTCAGGGTCAATGCCGAATATGCGAACGCGTGGCCCAACATCACGGTCAAGCGTGAGCCGGCCGCGGACGCCAAGCAGTGGGAGGGCGTGAAGGGCAAGTTCGAGACCCATTTTTCTGCCCGACCGGGTTCGGGTGACTGAGAAGATCGCGCGCATGGTGGAAGAAAAGATCACGTGTTCGAGGGCTTGTTGCGCGCGCGATCGCATCATGGGGCACGACGATGCACGCCATCTTGAGAGGCTGTCCGCCGGCTCAAAACGCTTCGCAATCAAGTCGGTGCCCGCCGGCGGCGACACTTCGTTAGACAGGATGCACGCCGCTTACGATCGGCTTGTTAGAGGATCCCCCGATGCAACCGCACCTCTCTTCCTTGCCGCCCGAGTTCAAAATAGTCGAAGATATTTTGAACTCGGATATCGAACGCCAGAAAGAGTTCATCTCAAATCCGGTTGGTATTTTTCATTCCGTCAATATCCCGCTGCCGGAGTCAACTGGGGAATTACTTAACAAGCTCACGGTGTTCATTGAGGAAAGGGTTCCCATCGCGGATCCCGTAACCATGATTTACGAGTAGCTGGCGCCCGAATGTGGGCTGAGGGCACACATGGCTCAACATAAGGTCAAAGGAGACCCGCAATGACGTTTGAACAGAGGCAAATCACAATCTCCAGCGCTTCTCCTGTCTTGATAGTCCTGCCGCCCTTCTTGGGGATCGATCGCCCATACCTGGGGCTTCACACACTCCAGGCCTGTGCAAGGCGGGCGGGGTTTGACGTCGGTGTCGTCTATGCAAATGTGAGTTTTGCTGCAGAGATCGGGAAGGATCTCTATAATGAAATCTGCTATGCTGGTCCAGAGGAGTTGCTCGGTGAGCAAGTGTTCTCGGTGGAAGCCTACGGACTTGATGCCGACAGGCAGCGCTCACATCCAGAGATTTTGGAAAAGTATGGCGTCTCTTTCGACAATCTGCGAAATCACGCGTCCAATTGGACAGCGCGTTTTGTTGACGCCGTATTGGCCGCAC
>WNFM01266581.1_pt1 | contig 9998 bp, 10 predicted proteins | sample 5400271 | NCBI WGS metagenome assembly WNFM01 (sample SAMN13153352, study PRJNA577476) | soil metagenome | isolation source: 60 cm saprolite on Douglas fir-dominated hillslope | place: USA:California | collected 2013-09-17
ATATCGCGTATCGTCCGTTTTTCTGTCATGCCCTTTCTCTCCTAGAACATATCATTCAATGCCTGGCAATGCTTTCTGTTGGCCGTCCAATTTTCTGCCCCATCCTCCATCCTGACACACGCTGCATAATCTATCCTATAACTCACTGTAGCGTTGCAACGTAGTAGATAAAGAGGCATGAAAAACCATCTCCGTTAAATACCAGCAGAGTGCTTCGCAGGCGTTGATATCAATCATGCCACAAGATTCTTTCATCCGCAAGATGGCATAGACCTTTATAGGAGTTCTCAACATTTTTGTCCTGTGACGAAAGTCATGGTCAATACATGATCAGTATACTTCCCTGCTGAGCTACTTCGGCCTTTATAGCCTTAGCATACTCGACTTTGAGCGGCCCTTGTGACCAGGATAGTGGGATATGCAATGTGGAATAACTATGCTATACTGCACTGAAAATAAATGCATGATGGTGCATTCTGCGCCTTATATATGAGCGTGCAATTACCCATCTTTGGATAGAATAGAGCGAGGGGAAACTTACTTATGCGTCGAGGAACACTCATACTCCTCCTGTTTATTGTTTTACTGGCAGCTGGTGCGGCCTTTGTAGATTTCTGGCCCAACAAACCGTTCCATGGTGTCACTAACCCATATCCCTTTAAATTGGGACTTGACTTGCAGGGTGGTGCCAGTATTCTACTTGTACCAGACCCCAGTCAGCATTACACGCAGCAACAAGTTAATGATGCGATTAGTACTACGCTGACCCAGATCGAGAAACGTGTCAATGGTGGCCTGGGCGTAAACGAGCCGGATATTCGTATTCTTAGAGATAGTCAGAACAACGCGAGTATTTCGCTGGACCTCCCGGGTTTAAACAGCGGTAACCTCCAGGCCAATGTCGCCTCCCTGATACGACCTGGTAAACTGGAATTCTGGGATACAGGTCAGACGCCATTGGCAACAAATGCGCCGTTCGATCCCACCCAATTTACCCAGTACAATCCTGGCAACAAGCCACAATTCACCGGTACAGATCTTGACCCGAACAATATCAGCGTTGGTTCAGATCCACAAACCGGCCAGATTGTTATCAACTTTGAGATGCAAGGCGGGGCAATCGCTCGCTTTGGCGACTTCACTGGCAAACACATTGGCGACCAGCTAACCATCACCCTGGATCGCAAAGTGATCTCATCCGCGCGTATCAGCAGCCAGATCAACGGTCAGGGTATCATTACGGGCAGTTTCACGCAAGCCCAGGCGAGCAATATTGTCGCTATTTTGCAGTACGGAGCCCTGCCCCTCTCGCTCAGCATTGCCAGTACAGAAACCGTAGATGCTACCCTCGGTAGCGACTCCATTGTCAAAAGTGAGATCGCGGGAATCATTGGCCTTAGTATCGTCATGCTGTTCATGCTGCTGTACTATCGCCTGCCAGGCCTTTTAGCTGACCTTGCACTGATACTCTACGCCATTTTCACCCTGGCCGTCTTCAAAATGGTCAATGTTACGCTGACCTTACCCGGTATCGCGGGCTTTATCCTCTCGGTTGGTATGGCAGTCGATGCCAATGTGCTGATCTTTGAACGCGTCAAAGAGGAGTTGCGGGCTGGCCGTCTGCTTGCTTCAGCCATCGAAATCGGCTGGAAACGTGCCTGGCCTTCTATTCGCGACTCAAACATCTCCACCTTGATCACCTGTGCTGTGCTGTTCTACTTTGGCAGCAACTTTGGCGCCAGCCTCATTGTTGGCTTCGCATCAACCCTGTTCCTGGGTGTCATTATTAGTATGTTCACCGCCATCGTGGTCACGCGTACGTTCCTGAACCTGCTCGTACCAACGGGCGTTATAAATCACCCCGCGCTGTTTGGACTTCCCGCTGGCTCAATTGCCTCGGCCACCCTGGCGCGGCGAAATAGCACAGTGTAGAGGAGATTGTGTTGTGTTCAATCTTGTAAGCAAACGTTACCTGTTTCTACTCATATCGCTGATCGTCATTGTTCCTGGCACGATCTCCCTGCTCGTCAAAGGTATGAATGTAGGCATCGACTTTTCAGGCGGTGCTACAGTTGAGCTGCGTCCAAGTACGCAGATAACCCCTGCGCAGGTGAGTCAGGCTCTCGCACCGCTCAAACTGGTAAATCTGTCGATTCTGACCGGTGACGCTACCAATTTACCAGCCAACGGTGTTATCTGGGTGCGCCTGAACACACAAGTTGACGGCACTGTAGCGCAATACATTCAAAACACGCTGCAGCATAAATATGGCAATCAACTTGTCGTCCAAATTTCTGATCTTAGCTTAGGGAAAAAGATTACCCTCGTAACTATTACCAAGTTCCCGCAAGCGGCAACTCCTGCCGACATTAAGAGTCTGTTGAGTCATATTCCCAACACAACAGATGTCAATGCGCCAGCAAATGTGACCGCGGCAACACCAACACCTGTCCCCACAGTTGGTAAAAGCACACCAACTGCTACAGCCAAAGGGACGGCTACACCTCAAGCTACAGCTACACCGAAGGCAACGGCTACACCTCAAGCTACAGGTACGCCTGCAGCCACACCCACCGCTACAGCGACTCCGACGCCATCTAATCCGGCCGCTAAAATCAAAGTCAATTACGTGGATGTGCAAACTGCCATCAGAGCTGCTATGCTCAGCAATGCGAATGTCTACGTGTATAGCATCTCCAATGCCTCTGTATCACCATCCGTGGCTAGTGAGACAACCCTGCGCGCCGTGTTAGCCGTCGTGGCGGCTTCCGTGTGTATCCTGCTCTACGTCTGGTTCTCGTTCCGCAAAGTGGCCAAGCCCTGGCGTTATGGCGCATGCGCCATCATTGCCCTGCTGCATGACGTCCTGGTGGTACTGGGTATCTTCTCGATCCTGGGCTGGTTATTGCATATCCAGATTGATACGCTCTTTATCACGGCCCTGCTGACCGTGGTCGGCTTCTCGGTGCACGATACGATTGTGGTCTTTGACCGCATCCGTGAGAACCTGCAGCGGCGTACCTCCGAGACATTTGAGCAGGTGGTGAATGCCAGCCTGATTCAGACCATGTCCCGCTCTCTGAATACGTCGCTAACCGTAATCTTTACGCTAAGCGCGCTCACGCTCTTCGGTGGCGTTACCGTTCGTACCTTTACGCTGACGCTGCTCATTGGTATCATCAGCGGTACCTACTCGTCCATCTTCAACGCCAGTATGTTACTGGTCATCTGGGAAAAAGGTGAGCTTGGACTCAATCGCCTCAGGCGTGACCGCACACCCGATGGTCGCGAAGTACGCGAACTGGCACGTTCACGCGGGTAAATGCTAAAATGCCGTGCGTTATCCCGAATTTTTGAAACTCATGTTTGATTATGATGAAAGCGCTCTGAGAGCGCTTTCATCATAATCAAACATCTTTTCTTGCTCTTTTGGCGTCAGTTTCATGAATCGCCTTATCTCCGGTTACCAGGTGTAGTTTACACTTAAATACTTTTTCAAACAGATCGGCTTTCTCATAGGCATGCTCAAGTTCTGTATCGAGATCCGCCAGGGGCCGGGTCTCCAGGCCAAGCGTCCATGTCTTAGTATTGCATTGTTCTCGTATCGCATAAACATGCAGTATACGTCCATCGTGGCTATAATCAAAAGCATCTGCGATCCGCAACAGCGCGGCCAGCGCGGAAACTCGCTTACGGGCTAAATGGCTCAACGCCGCAAATTCCTCGTGTGAAGTACTTGGCAAAGCCCTCCGGTGGTAGCGTGCAATACAGGCTATCTCATGGCGCTCTTCCTCTGTAAAACCAGGTAACTCAGTCTCTTTGATCAACCGATAGGATAGCTTATGATGGCGACGTGTCTCGATCAACATGCCTGTGTTATGGAGAAAAGCTCCACGTTCCAGCAGAAGTAATGCCTTCCCATCTAAATGATGCAATTGCTGCGTGGCCTCAAATAGTTGGGCTGAGAGACGCGTCACATGGCGCGCGTGAGGCCAATCTTCAACATGTAGTCCTCCGCTCAACCTGAGTTCTTCGCTGGTGGGTTCAGGCAATTGCCACCAATTTAAATCCTCTACTGAAGTATATCGCATCAGCTCCTATCCTGCCTTTGTAACTGAAATAATGCACAAACTCTATATTCACTTCCAGCACTGCCAAATCACTGAACGGTTTACCTGCTCCTTCCTTGCCCTCTCCATGGACAACGTACAGATCTTATTAAGGACACATGTATTTATTCGTCTAAGATTACCAGGATCTCACGCCGGAAATCCCGTGCTTGCAATTGATACCAGTGCTGGCGAAAAACGGCATAGCGTTCCTCGCGCATCCGTTGCTGTTTAAGCAGCATCTCTTCTAGTCCATATCGTTCTTCAGCCGTAGGTTCTACACTCGGATCCACCAGGTCAGCCACCATCGCCGGGGGCACAAGTTCCTCTTTTTTACTCCCCTGCTTCTCTACCTCAACCAGGGCTTGTTCATAAGCGACTCCACTGTCCTGGCTCCCCAGGCAGAGCCGCAGCAGAGCGATTATTACATCGCCGTCATGCAGAGCGCCGATCTCATCCTGGATCTGCGCAATTTCTTCCACAATCGCCTTGCATTTTTCTGGCAAGAAGTCTTCAAACACTTCAAACGTATAGCGCAGGCGCTTCGCAGCAATACGTAAATTATGCAACTCTTGCACATGATACGGCTGATCTACGTACTTATCCCACACGCACATCTCTTCCAACCGCGCTTTGACAATTACACGCGCATTTTTACCAGTTGGGGCCTGAGGGACCAGGCCCGTGATCGGCTTAGCCTTTGCCATCGCTCAGTGCCCCCTTCTTTATACACGTAACAATCTGGTGTTTAAAATCATCCTCGTCAAAAGTCGTGAAAAATTCTTCCAGTTGCTCCTGCCTCTGCTTGCGATAGACCTTCAGCCCCTCAATAAGCCATTCCACGCCCGCGCGCTCCTCGCTAGCCACCTGCTCTGCTTTTTCCTGCAAGCCCTGTAACATAACATCTGTATCTCGCGCGTTTCCCAATAGATCCGCCATTTCCTTCACACGCCGGTATATTTTTTTAAATTGACCAGGTTTGCAGCATGTCTCAAAAGCATCCAGGCTAGCGCGCATACGGCGCGAAGCCACGCGCATTTTATGCACTGCCTCAACATCCTCATTCTTGAGGACCTCTTCACGCCATTCCAGCAGCTTCTTTACGCGCCCTTCCAGCAAGCGTTGCCCGGTCTGAGCAAATGTTTCCTCATGCTCTTGCTGTGCCTGCTTCTTCACACTGGTACCATTTCCTCGCGTGGAAGACATAGCCTGTGCATTGACGTGATCTAACCAGTGCTCGCCATAACGCTGGTAAGCCAGCAGTGCACCCTCGCGAATACCATGAGGACTTACAGTAATGTCGTTTAAATGCAGTCGCGTCATCATCTCTCGAATAATCAACGCGCCCGCGGGTAAAATCCGTGCCCGCGAAACAGGCTGCCCGTAGCGCTGCGCAACCTCTTCAGCCAGTAGAACCCTCATCAAGCCTTCACAGCGTAACAGGTCCCCGTATGTCAACTGCTTACTTGCCGCATCGAGTTTAAAGGCGTTGTGTGCTAGCAATAACAAGGAGTTAGCACTACCACCTGTCACAATTAATGAGGCTGGAGGCTCCTTGATACGCATTCCTTGAAAGTAGGTCTGTAAAAACGCGCGGGCTACGCTTACATCTTCGGAGGTGGGAGGATTTGAGCAAAGATAACGATCGTGCAACCAACCAGAACCCACAGGTATAGACGTGCGCCACGAAATATGCCCATTTTTCGCGGTTACCAGCTCTGTACTTCCGCCTCCCAGGTCCATCACCGCTAATTGAGCAGGTGTACCCTGCTCTTTCACTTTTTCGTAAGTGGCACCATTGAAAGTGAGTGTTGCTTCGACATCTCCGCTGACAATATACACCTGGAGCCCCGTTTTTTGCCGCACAGCTTCTAAAAATTCGCTACTATTGCTTGCCTTGCGAATAGCCTCTGTAGCCACTACAATGACCGGCTCTGCCTTGTGCTGTTCAGCGAGCTCTTTATATCGGCTCACAACAGCAATAGCCGCGTCGAGTTTCTCTGCCGAAATCTCGCCCGTAGCAGTCACGCTCTCACCAATGCGCACCATTTCCACCTGGTCCGCCACAATATCCAGGTCATCAACATAACAGCGCGCCACTACAATATGAATAGTATTACTACCTATATCTATAGCAGCTCGCATAGGTGCTGCTTCTTGCTTTTGCATGTGAGGCTCCTATCGATTTAAATATATGTATTGCTAGTCATGCTCCCAACCCATCCCTCAGGCACACAGAAAGATAGACAAATAGAAATCTGAAAAAGTAAGGAGTTATAATATCACCTCTATTATAACATATCTCACCTTCCCATAAAGGCGTCCCTTACGGATACCCTGGAAAGGTTAAACAATATCTTTGCCTAGCTGCCCGTACTTTGATAGTGACGCACGCCAAAACGCCAGGCCACCAAAGCTGCCATGGCGAAAACCAATGCCACGAATGGCGCCGCAAAAGCAACTTCGGGCGGCAAACCAAAAGGCAATGGACGTCCCAACAGGTAACAGGTTGGCACAAAAGAGCCAAAGGCCAGCGGCACCACAAAGAGGAAAAAACGCTGGAGGAACTGATTGTAAATCGCGAGGGGATAGCTGAGCATATCACGCCCTCCATAGGTGAGAATATTCATAATCTCTGTACTTTCAACCGTCCAGAAACACAACGTTGCCCCCAACAACAAGACAGATGTAAACAGCAGCGCACCGCTGCCAATACCAATCACTAGCACTAGCAATTTCATCCCCGTCCAGTTCAATCCTGGCAAGAGGCGCAGAGCAATGATAAAGGTAATACAGCCCTGCGTAATCCTCCCCAGGCGGCGCAAGCGAAAATCACTGCCAGCCACCAGGATGAAGGAGTTTACCGGACGCAGCAGCACGCGGTCAAACTCGCCCAGACGTATGGTATCTGGAAAAGCATCTATACCCGCTCCAAACATCTCAGCAAAGCCAAAGCTAATCGACATGACGGCACAGAGCATCGCTACTTCACCCACCTTCCAGCCAAGCAGAGTAGGGAATGGACCAAAGTACAGCAGAACGCCAACAAATTCTAAGCTGGTAACCGCAAAATAGGCACCAATATCAATCGCCAGGTTCATTTTGTATTGGGCCTGCGCTCGTAACTGCGTGATCAGCAGGTAACGATAGAGACGCAGATCGCTCAGTATGTTCGTAATCATGATCCGCTCCTTCTTGATGGCCTTAGCCGCCCTGGACAATTACTCGCCTGGCGGCAAGAGCAATAACTGCGCGTACAAGCAAGGTCACAGCGACTACCCACAGAGCCTGGCGTGCCAGTTCAAATAGCAGCGTACTACCTGCCACCTTGCCCAGCACTATTTCCGCGGGAAGATTAATCAAAGCATTGAAGGGTAACCATTTTATGATAGGCGCTAGCCAGGGGGGGAAAAACGCCAGCGGTATATAGCTGCCGGTGAAAAAGAGGGCGATCACGACAAACATCGTCCCCATAGCACGAGCTTCAAGTAACCAGAAGGCCAGCGAGTTATACAGCATGCGATAAGCAATGCCCAGAGCAGTTCCCAGGGTCAGGCTGAGCGGGAAAGCCAGCCAGGATTGCCAATCCAGGGGAGCACCAAAGCCAAACAGCAGCATCCCGGCCACGTAGGTAGGCAGGCCACGGTAGAACAGGTAGTATATAGCCCTCCCGGCTTCACGGCTAAACCAGTACCAGTAAAAATCACAGGGCTTACTCAGGTCTGCAATCACTGCTCCCGAGCGGATAGTTAGCATCATGTCGTACCAGCCAAAGGTGAGCACAATCATAACCATGGATTGGATCAACCAGGTATAGCGGAGGGTATCGCGCACATCATAGCCTGCCACAACCGGCCGAGCATGAAAGAGGGCAATAATCACATAGCTAAAGATGCTGCCAAAGAAGATGTTGGTGAGCAGCCCGGCCAGGTTGGCCCAGCGATAAATGAGCTGCCTCCGAAACGCCGTACGTGCCACTTCAAAGTAGAAAGGTAACATACCACCTCCGTTCATTCTTCCGTGCTTTGCACAGCACAAAAACCCAGCAACCCCGCCCAACAGGGGGGTCCTGGTTTCTTCGTCAATTTCGCAGGCATGCAATTACGCGGGATAGCCTGCGTCTACCTGTAAGCCTGTTTACCCTGTATCATGACGTAGTATCCAGGCTTGTTTACATGCGCTTCTGGTTTACAGAATAGCGTCAAGAGTTATATCATATTTTGGAGAAGGCTGTCAAATAAAGTGTAAATCACACCATTCTGCGGCTCACGGCCAGTTTTGGTGAATCAGTCAATGGTTAACCATAGTACAGTAGACATCAGCATATTTCTCTACTATACTGGTTTTGGCACTCAAATTGCACTAATTGCCGCTTTAAAGAGCACTTTACCCATGGCAGAAGGATCGTGTTTTGTGAGAAGTGGAATACGGATGAAACAACCTGATCGTGCGAGGATCTTTCTGCGGCAGATACACCTGTTTCCGCTCTCCTGGCTGAGCCTCTCCCGAGGCAAACGTCTGCTCATCGTGACGCTCTCTTATTGGCTGGGAGTTGCCGGGCTCTGGTTCCTCTTTCCTCGAGTGCACAATGGAGCCAGCATGTTTCTGCCCATCGTCAGTGCCTGCTGGCTCTTTCGTTATCGAGGCATGCTCATCAGTCTTGTGCTCAATGGGGTCGCCTTCCAGCTGACCTACTTCTTCCTATTGCGAGGGATGTTGCCTGATCAGGCCTTCGTGGAGGGGGGGGTTCTTGGGTTTGGAACCTCGCTCGGGCTTGGTCTGGTGGTCTGCTGGTTACGGACGGCGGTTGACCTCGTGCATGTGGCTCGTCAGCAGGCTCTCGCTGCGGAGCAAGAGCGCTTGCTGGCCTTACAAGCAAAACACCACATCACGCTTGCCTATGAGCAGCAGTGCCAGGTCAATGAGCTCAAAGATCAATTTCTGCTGCATGTGAGTCATGAGTTGCGTACTCCACTCACTGTGGTGGGTAGCTCCCTCGAGTTGCTCAAGGAGTACTTTGAGCAGCTGGACCCGCTGGAGCGGACCCAGCTGCTCACCCGGACACTAGTGAGCTATGAAGAACTGGTCAGTCTGGTCAATGGGGCGTTGGATGCCGTCAGACTCACCGGAGCGTTTCCCCTCGCTCACTGTGAGGGTGTTCCTGTGCGCCGGGTCGTGCAGGAGGTGTTGGCCCATCTTGATCCTCAGGATGTTCAGGCCTATACGGTCCGTCTGCAGGTGGCCGAGCAGGTCCTGGTGTGGGCGGACCCGCAGTCCCTGTATCACGTGCTGCAGAATCTGCTCAGCAATGTCTTCAAGTATGTGCCCACACAGACGACGATTAGAATTGAGGCCGGCCGCGCAACCAACTCCTTTTTCTCCCGTGTGTCTCAGTGTGCAAGATGCAGGCCCTGGAATTCCCGCTGAGGAGCTTCCTCTCCTCTTTGAGAAGTTTGTGCGTCTCAAGCGTGACGTGGCCGGACCAACACATGGGACGGGCTTGGGACTCTACATCTGCAAGCGCTTAGTCAAAGCAATGGGAGGGAGCATCTGGGTCGAGAGTTCAGGTCGCATGGGGGAGGGCAGTCGCTTTTGTGTGACCCTGCCTCCCTTCCCTCCGCCCTCGCTTCCTTTGCCGGACTGACTTGTTTCCCTGTCACATACAATGCCTCTCGGTCAGGTTTGGAGATTGACGAGCTTATCAATGTCATCTGCTCCCGAATACGTGCTCGTGAGACAAGTGAAAATAACCCATCAATGTACTGATTCACCCAAACTGGCCGCGCATTCTGACGTACCTATTTCGCCCCTAAGAGAGTTTGAGCGAGACTGATTGTATCCAGGCTCTCTGCTCAAACTGAGTCTGGTCAGGTAGGGACTCAGGAGAGA
>WNFM01208032.1_pt3 | contig 9996 bp, 6 predicted proteins | sample 5400271 | NCBI WGS metagenome assembly WNFM01 (sample SAMN13153352, study PRJNA577476) | soil metagenome | isolation source: 60 cm saprolite on Douglas fir-dominated hillslope | place: USA:California | collected 2013-09-17
CATGGGGATCAACGCGTCCGTTACTTCTACCGGTTTGGTTCACGGAGCGAGGAGAGGGTCAGCCGCAGATCTGCATTCCTCGCTCCGGCCCCAATAACAGCTGAGGAAGGGTTTACGTGCGACCCCTCACCCTGCCCTCTCCCGGCGGGAGAGGGTTCCCTCTCCTCACATGAAATGTTCCAAGTACTTACCACTCACATCGTGCGATCACTATGCCCATGAGTATGATCTCCCGTCGTCATGACCGCAGAGAAGGAAAGTGGCAATAGTGTCCACTGACTGCGATGTCGCTGTCATCGGCGCTGGCGCGGCCGGACTGATGGCGGCGACCTTCGCCGGGCGCGCCGGGGCGCGCGTGACCCTACTGGACGGCGCGTCGCGCATCGGGGCCAAGATCCTCATTTCCGGAGGCGGCCGCTGCAACATCACCCACGACGTCGTCACCGCCGCGGACTTCAACGGCAATCGCAACGCCATCGCCCGCGTGCTACGGACGTTCGACGTTGAGGCGACGGTCGCCTTCTTCGCGGAGCTGGGCGTGCCGCTGAAGCGCGAAGCGGGCGGGAAGCTCTTTCCCGTGAGCAACCGCGCACGCGACGTCATCGATGCGTTGCTCGCCGCGGCGCACGCCGCCGGCGTGACGATCGTGAGCGGGGAGAAGGTGACGAGCGTCGCTGTCCTGAACGGGAACCGGCGAACGTTCCTCATCAACGACCACCTCCGCGCGGAGAACGTCATTCTCGCCACTGGCGGCCGGAGCGTGCCGAAGACTGGCTCCGACGGTTCCGGCTACGCGCTCGTCCGGGCCCTCGGCCACACGGTGACGGCCGTCTTTCCAGCGCTCGTGCCGCTCGTGCTGGAGAGCGGGCATTGGTTGACGGCGCTGAGCGGCAGCAGCGTCGAGGCGGACTTGCTGGTCAAGGGGCCGGGCGGCCGCATCCTGCAGCGGGCCAGCGGGTCGATGCTCTTCACGCACTTCGGGCTCAGCGGTCCCGTGGTGCTCGACATCAGCCGGCACTGGATCGCGTCGCAGCCCGCGGCCCTGCATGCCAACCTGCTTCCGGGCGAGACGTTCGAGTCGCTCGAGGCGACGCTGATCGGCGAGGCGCGGCGTAATCCGATGATGACGATCGCCAGCCTGTTGCGCCGCCGCGGGCTTCCTGATCGGCTCGCGACGGCGCTCGCGCCGGACGCGACGCCGCTTGTACGTGTGACGAAGGAAGAGCGGCGCATCATCGTGAGGAACGTCGTTGACCTTCCGCTCCCGGTCACACGCGACCGCGGCTTCGAATATGCCGAGGTCACGGCGGGAGGCGTGCCGCTATCCGAAGTCGACGTGCGGACCATGGCTTCGCGCGTCTGCGAGGGCCTGTTTCTCTGCGGGGAGATCCTCGACGTCGATGGAAAGATCGGCGGCTACAACTTCCAGTGGGCGTGGGCGAGCGGGAAGTTGGCGGGTGAGTCGAGCGGAAGAGTGAAGGGTGAAAGAAAACCAGAAACCAGAAACCAGAAACTAGAAACTAGAAACCAGAAACTAGAAACCAGAACCAGACGATCTGCGCGGGCCGGCTAATCGACTAATCCACTAATCCACTAATCTACTCATCACTGACGTGATGCTGAACCTGACCATTTCCCGTTCACGCGTCCCAGGCGTGTTCGCTTCGCTCCTCTTCCTGGTGCTGGCTCGGGGGATTGCCGCGCAGTCGCCGGCGGCGGAATGGCGCACCATCACCACACCGCACTTCCGTGTGCACTACACGGCCGAATCCGCCGGGTGGGCGGAGCGGGCGGCGTCGCGCCTGGAGTCGGTGCGCAGTGCCGTGGTGAAGGAGGTCGGCTTCGCGCCCGAGAAGGTCACGGATGTCCTGGTGGTGAATCCCATAGCCGATCCGAACGGGATGACGCTGCCGCTGCTCGACGCGCCGCGCATCGTCTACTTCACCGAGCCCCCCGATCCGGAGAGCACGATCGGCGAGTATAGCGATTGGATCGACCTGCTCACCGTTCATGAGACCACGCACCTGGTGCACCTCATGCGGCCGTCGCGCAACGCGACGCAGCGGTTGCTGGAGAGACTGCTGCCACTCAATCCCATCACACTCGATGCACCGCGTTGGGTTCTGGAGGGCTACGCCACCGTCGTGGAGGGCCGCATTACCGGCTCGGGCCGTCCAAACAGCGCGTTGCGCGCCGCCGTCCTTCGGAAGTGGGCGATCAGCGGCCGGCTGCCGTCCTACGGTCAGCTCAACTCCGGCCGCCAGTTCCTCGGCATGTCGATGGCGTATCTGGCCGGGTCGGCGTATCTGGAGTGGCTGGAACGCCGGAGCGGTGCCGATGCCTTGCGACACCTCTGGGCCCGGATGACGGCGCGCCAGCGGCGGAGCTTCGACGCCGCGTTTTCCGGCGTCTTCGGGGAGTCGCCGTCGCGGTTGTACGGCCAGTTCATCGCCGAGCTCACCGCGAACGCCATGGCCGCTGCAAAAGCCGAGTCGTTCACGGTCGGTGCGCTGTGGCAGGAGACCACCTATGACAGTGGCGATCCTGCTGTCTCGCCGGACGGCTCGAAGCTGGCCATGGTGACTCGCAACGAGAAGGGGGAGGCGAAACTGATCGTCCTCTCGACCGGCGCGAACGAGGAGGAGGAGAAGCTCGCCAAGCGTATCGAGACGATTCTGAAGCGTGATCCGGAGGACGTCGCGCCCCTGCGCAACAAGCCGCTGAGGCGCAAGCCGCTGTTCACGCTCGAGCCTTCCGACGGCGGCGACGTCGAGACGCCGCGCTGGACCCCGGACGGCGCCGCGCTGATCTACACCCACCGCCAACCCGACCGCGAGGGCTTCCTCCATCGCGATCTCTTCCGCTGGACGCCGGGGGATGGCCGCGTGGAGCGTCTGACGCGCCTGGCTGACGTGCATGACGCCGAACCGCTCGACGCCACGTATGCCGTCGCGGTGCGTAACCGCGGCGGCGCGTCGCAGCTCGTGACCATCGACCTCACGACGGGGGAGGTCACCGCGCGCACGCCGCCGTCGCTGGAGGTCGTTTATGCACGACCCCGCGCCGCGCGCGACGGCCGCATTGCCTGGAGCCAGCACGACCACGGCGGCTGGCACGTCGTCGTCGATGGTCACGACGCCGGCCCGCGCGGGACATTCGATCCGGAGTGGGGAAGCGACGGGCCGCTCTACGCCGTGCGCGCCGAGAGCGGCTTCCTCGACATCGTGAGCCTCGCCCGAGGAGATGCTTCGGTTGTCGCTCACGCCGGCGGGGCGCTCCAGTCGCCGGCCGCAGCGCCGGATGGCTCGCTCTACTTCATGTCGCTGGAGCCGGACGGATTCGTCGTCAGGCGGCTCGCCGCCCCGGTTTCCGTGGCGTCGCAGGCCGCACCGCCGCCCGCGGTCCCGGCGTTCGCTGTCTTCGAGTCACAGCCCCTCTCCCCCTCCCGCCCCTACGGCATCGGAAGGCAGGAGCTCTCGATGTTCTTCGGCGAGCAGGTCGCGCGCGGTTTCCGCTCCACGGAGGTCGGCGCTCGCATTGGCGACGTCGTTGGACGGCTGGACACGCTCATCCTGGCCTCGGCCGGCGATGTGCGCGGCGGGGCAATTGCGGCGCGTTGGCGCGGGTGGCCCGTCAATGCCGCCTTGCACGCCTACAGCGTCCGCGGCGATCACGGCCTGGAGCTGCGCGGCTCATACAGCGCACACGCGCCGCGGAGGATCTTCCGCGTCGACGCGGGCACGCTGGTCGGCGACCGCTCGCTGGGGTTCGTCGATGTGTCGATGCGACTCTCGCAACGGACGATCGCCGCCGAGGAGCTGCGACTGGCCGCTGACTCGCGCCACCACACGCGGGCGTCGCTCCGCGTGGCCGGCCGTTTCGGCGATCTCAGCGCCGCGCTCACCGTCACCGAGGTGCGGCGGGACGTGGCCGTCGGCGGACTACCGTCCTCTCTCATTCCCGGCTCACGCAACATCGGCCGCGTCTTCGATCCGTCGCTCGCGGGGCTGATCGCGCTCGACTACCGCGGCATACGCGCCGAGGTGACGAGCGGGGCGATCACCTGGTTCGTCCAGCAGCACCGGCTCGATCGCGTCACGATCCGCGTCGCCGGCGCCACCGCCGCGCTGCACAGCGACTTCGAGCCGCTCGTGCGTCTGGCCGCGCTCGATTTCACCGCCGGCATCGCCCGGGTCATCGACGAGCATCGAACAAGAGTCTGGATCGGTATGCGCTGGAGGCCGTGAGCCAGGACCGGCTTTGCACACGAAGTCGGTAGCCACAATGCGGACGGAGCGCCGCCTTCCAGGCGGCTGGTCGGGCGGCATCCTGCCGCCCCTCGTGCGGCGCCTCGCTTCCGGCGGCAGGATGCCGCCGAGCCAGCCGGCAGGATGCCGGCGCTCCGAGGTTTTTACCGACTTTGTGTGCAAAGCCCCCTGGACCGTCATCGTGCCGTCGCGACAGTCATGGAAAACGCCGGCAACTCGATCTCACCCTCGGCTGTGAATTGACCCGGCGGCCGATTCACCAGCGGATGACCCTTGGGGCCGTCATTCTGCCAGACGTAGTCATCGCGCGAGTACTGGGTCACAACGAGCCTGCCTCCGATGCTCACGCGCTGCGACGCCTCCCCCTTGTTGAGCAGGAGCCACGACCATGTTCCATCCGGGCGCTTCACCGCCCAGGCGCGGATGTGCTCCTCGCCGGTGCTCACTCCACGCAACTCGTGGCGGCCGCGCGGTGCCAGCCACGAAGTGGTCACGAGCCGCGCTCCGTAGAACGCCGGAAGGCGCGCCCGGATGTGGTGGTCCTCATCGGATAGAAAGAGGATGAGATTGCCCCATGCGTCGCAGTGCTCGCTGATCACCATTTCCGGCTCGAGGCCGTAGAAATACGCCGCGGCCCCGCCGTCCGCGAGGAAGTCCGCCAGGAATTCGGCGTTGAACAGCGCCGCGTAGATGTCGACTTCCGCCGGGGCCGCGAATGACGACCAGCCGTACTCGGTCGCCAGCCACGGAATCGATCGCGGCACGCCCTCGGCGCGCCAGGCCGCGACGACTTTGGCGAGTAGGCGAGGCCCCTCCAGAAGCTGCTGCCGCGGATCGGCGCAGACGTTGTCGAAGGGGTACCACTCGAACGAGAAGAAGGCGAAGTCGCCGGCATGGCCCCGCTCGCGAAGCGCGGCCAGAAAGCGCTCCATCCACGAGGTTTGCCGCCCCTGCTCCGGCCAGAAGGCGATGACGTCGCGCGTCGACTGGAACGCCGGCCCGCCGAGCTTCAGCTTCGGATCGATGGCGTGAAGGCTTTCGCTCCACTTGATGAACAGCGCGGCATAGTCCTCCGGCGCCATGTTCTGGCCGTCGGGCTCTTCGCCCATCTCGATCATGGTCACGCCGCGCCGGCGCCGGCGGAGGTAGCGGATCTCGGCCGCGGCATCCTCGGGCGTGCCATAGAGGAGCGCGACTGGCGTGAGCATCGGCAGCCCGCGGGTGAGACCGAGGCGGAAGACGAGATCGAGGCCCGGCTGCTCGAGATCGTCGTCGCGGTCCTGCGCGCGATGCCACGGGTCGGTCGAGGAGACCCAGATGACCGACTGGTTGTCGTGCGATCTGGCATGGCGCAGCAAGTCGGCGCCCTGTTCCATGACCCACACCTCGGCCAGGGCGAAGCCGGCGCGGTCGCGGGGATCATCATCGTCGCGCGAGCCGCGCGCGAGCGTGTGGGACGACTTCGTCATCCAGATGCGCAGGAAGCGCACCGGGTCTTCGGGCGGGTCGATCTCGTGCGTGACTTCGTCACCATGTCCTTCGCGGATCGCGCCGTGTGGAAATGTGATCCAGCGCCCCTCGGCCGGCATGTTGATGGCGTCGCTCCCGCTCCAGTACTGGACGTCATAATCGACGGCGAAGGGATCGGCCCACGCCACGCGGATCGTGTCGGGCAGGGCTGGCGTGCCGAGATCGATGAGGACCCACTGCGGGCGGTCGTCGAGATAGGGGTTGCTCTTCCAGAAGGTCTGGAGGTCGCCGTCGTCGATGCGCGACCAGTTGTCATTGCGCGACTGGTCGCGGGTGTTGCCGCGGCGGGGGAGGCGGTAGCCGTACGAGACGTCGATCGGCGATGGCGCGTCGTCGTCCGAGGTCCAGTAGCCGTCGTTGTACTTCGGGTGACTCCAAGTGCCGCGCGGATTCCAGTGCCAGGCCTCGCCGTCGAGCTCCGTGGCCAGGCGATAGGAGAGCGGACGGAAGCCGGCCGAGAGCATCGCCTCCGTGTTGGCGGGTGTAAAGATCGACGCCGTCTCCTCGCGCCCATGCGCATCAATCGTCGCCCCGATGGCGCGCTCGGGATCGAACGTCGCCGCCACACCGTGATCGGGTTTCAGAGCGAGTGTGGCGGCGAGCAGAATGGGAGCGACCAGCATCAGTTACTAATCACTCGCGATCAACTCCGCCTCTTCGCCGAGGCCACCGATGACATCCTCGATCGTGTCGCCGCCGAGGAGGAGAGCGAATGCCGACTTCCAGATGCGGGCGAGCTCCGGCGTAGTGGTGCGGATGAGCGGGATGCCGTTGCGCTCGATGAGGAAGACAGCGGTCTCTGTCCGGCCGATGTGCTGCACCAACTGGCCTTTTCGCTCGGCGTGGCGAATGACTTCCTGAGTGTGCTCCGGTTTGCACGAGACGATGGCCCGCCCTTGCGACTCACTGAACAGGAGGGCGATGGGGTCGAGGTTGTCATTGTGGTCGGCGAGGTCGATGTGGCAGCCGATGCCATGCATGGATGACTCGGCCAGGGCCATGGCCAGGCCGCCGTTCGCGATGTCGTGAGCGCTGCGGATCAGGCGGTGTCCGTGGAGATCGAGCATTAGCTCGATGAGCGACTTCTCGCGCTCCAGGTCGACGCGCGGCGGCGCGGCCAGCACGTCGGGCAGGAAGAGCTGCTGCCATTCGGAGCCGCCGAGGTCTTCGGCGGTATCGCCCAGGAGCACGACATCGAGGCCGGCCTCGGGGAACGCCAGCGGCCGGCCGGCGTCTTCGTGCTCGAGGATGCCGACCATGCCGACGGTCGGCGTGGGATAGATCGGCTTGCCGTCCGTCTCGTTGTAAAACGACACGTTGCCGCTGACGACCGGCGTCTCCAGCGCCCGGCAGGCGTCGCTGATGCCGCGGATGCACTCCGCGAATTGCCACATGATCTCCGGCCGCTCCGGGCTTCCGAAGTTGAGGCAGTCGGTGATGGCGACGGGCCGACCTCCACTGGCGGCGATGTTGCGCCCGGCCTCGGCCACCGCCTGTTTGCCACCCTCGTACGGATCGAGAAAGCAATAGACAGGATTCACGTCGCTGGTCATGGCCAGCGCACGGCCGGTGCCTTTCACCCGCACGATCGCCGCATCGCTCTGCTCCGGGCCGGCCAGTGTGTTGGTGCGCACGGTCGTGTCGTACTGCTCGAAGATCCAGTGCTTCGAGCAGAGGTTCGGCGAGGCCAGGAGGCGGAAGAGCGTTTCGGTGATTTCGGCGTCGTCAACGCGTTGGCGGCTGAGCGTCGCCGCGAGGCGGTGCTCCGGTTTCGAGAGCGGCCGCTCGTACACGGGCGCCTCGGTCGAGATGGGATCGACCGGAATCGCCGCCACTTCCTCGCCGTGCCACACGAGGCGCACGAAGCCGTCGCCGGTGACCTCGCCCACGACCGCGGCATTGAGGTCCCACTTCTCGAAGACGCCCACGACGTCCCCTTCGCGTCCCTTCTTCGCGACGATGAGCATCCGTTCCTGCGACTCGCTGAGCATGATCTCGTAGGGCGTCATGCCGCTCTCGCGGATCGGCACGCGGTCGAGATCCATGCGGATGCCCGTGCCGGCGCGACCTGCCATTTCGAAGGAGGACGACGTCAGTCCTGCCGCACCCATGTCCTGGATGCCGACGATGGCATCGGAGTCCATGATCTCGAGGCAGGCCTCCAGCAGCAGCTTCTCGGTGAAGGGGTCACCGACCTGCACGGTGGGGCGCTTCTCTTCGGAGGCCTCGTCGAATTCCGCGGAGGCCATCGTCGCGCCGTGAATGCCGTCGCGGCCCGTCTTCGAGCCGACATAGATGACGGGGTTGCCGACGCCGCTGGCCGTCCCTTTGAAGATCTTCTCGGCCTTCGTCACGCCGAGGGCGAAGACGTTGACCAGGATGTTGCCGTTGTACGAGCGATGGAACGACGTCTCCCCGCCGACCGTGGGAATACCGATGCAGTTGCCATATCCACTGATCCCGCGCACGACGCCGTCGACGAGGTACTTCATGCGCGGGGCGTCGAGCGCGCCGAAGCGGAGGGAATCGAGACAGGCGATCGGCCGCGCCCCCATGGTGAAGATGTCCCGGAGGATGCCACCCACGCCGGTGGCGGCGCCTTGGTACGGCTCGATGTAGGAGGGATGATTGTGCGATTCCATTTTGAACGCGGCCACCCAGCCGTCGCCGATGTCGATCACGCCGGCGTTCTCGCCCGGTCCCTGCACGACGCGGGGACCGGTCGTAGGGAACGTGCGCAGGTGTACGCGGCTCGATTTGTACGAGCAGTGCTCCGACCACATGACCGAGAAGATGCCGAGCTCCGTGTAGTTCGGCGCGCGACCGAGGATCCCTTCAATACGCTGGTACTCGTCGGCGGTCAGGCCATGGGAGGCGATGAGCTCTGGTGTGACCTCGGGCTGCTTCATGCCGCCGGATTGTATAGCTCCAGTTCGGAGTCTCGACTCCGTCGTGTCCGTGTCGAGCGACTCGTGGCTGATCGCTGGCACTTTCCGCTCTTAGAAGAGGAACTTGGTTTGGGAATCTCACCTACGCGGTCATTCGTAGGCTTTGCTGCGGTGACGGATATAGATAATGTCCAATGACGACTTGATAGTCAGGCACGAGTTTGGCGCTTGCGCCGTTCGAGGCGGCGTTTGACGGTCTCAAAGGGCGTGCTTTTTTCGTGTGCCCGCGAATCTGCGACAAGCTGATCGTGGATGTCTTCCCACAACTTGCCGTACCGTTCGAGGTCGATCTGCACGGCCACCTTCTTGCCTTTGTCGTTGGTAACGAACTGAATGCCTTCCATCGATTCTCCTCACTGACAGGCAGCAACGATGATCGCACAGGTATGACATGCGCAAACCGTGCAAGTCACGGCGCAGATTCACGGACCGCGCGGAGACCCTTCGCTCCCTTCCGCGCCCCCACCCATCGCTGCACGTTTGCTGCGAATCGCCTATGTCTTCCGCTTCAGCCTACGAACCGCCCCCGCCGGGAGGATGTGGGCGGTTGGCTGCGAGGAACGCGGCGGCGGCGCGAAATGCCTCGAACTTCGTTTTCTGCTCAGGAGTCAGGACGCTCTCCAACTTTGAATCGAGCGCGTCGTGCTGGGCCTTGAGCTGACTCTGCGTGTCACGAATCGCGATCATCAGACTGCCGATGGCCGCGGCGTCGGTCGAGTTCGCGTCCATGAGCTGCTGGAGCTGGGTGTGAGTCGACTCGATCTTGTCGTGCAACGATGCAGCCGCCGTTTCGAATGCCTGCCGTGCCGCATCCCACTGCGCCTTCTCGTCGCTGGTCAGGTTGACGTAGGCGGCGAGGGCGGCGGGGTTGGGCGGCAGCGGAGCCCCCGGGGCTCCGGGAGGCGGGCCGGCGTTGCCGAACGGCGGGCGTGGTTGGGCGATGGAAGGCATGGCAATGGCGGCGATGAAGAGTGTGGCGAGGGCGAGGCGTCTCATGCGTGTGTCTCCTTCGTTGTCATGGTCACGATAGTCGTCGCGGTCGGGCAAGACTTCATGGCGTCGCAACACGTTTGTAAGAAACGTAAAACCTCAATGGGCACGCGGGTTTGCGCGAGAGTCGGATGCTAGACTCGCCGCGTGCGACGCTCCACGGTCGGCCTGCTTCTGATCGTTACGACGATGGTCGCGGCGCTGGCCGTGCTGGCCACGATGCAGTACCGCTGGTTGGGCGAGCTGAGTGAGGCCGAGCA
>WNFM01319301.1_pt1 | contig 9996 bp, 6 predicted proteins | sample 5400271 | NCBI WGS metagenome assembly WNFM01 (sample SAMN13153352, study PRJNA577476) | soil metagenome | isolation source: 60 cm saprolite on Douglas fir-dominated hillslope | place: USA:California | collected 2013-09-17
CGCGCCCTCGCAGAATTTCGCCGAGCTGATGCGCACGGTGCCGGGGGTCAACATCACGCAGGTGTCCGCGCGCGACATCGACGTCACGTCGCGGGGCGCAACCGGCACGCTCGCGACCGGCATGCTCGCCCTGCTCGACGGCCGCAGCCTCTATCAGGATTTCTTCGGGTTCGTCATGTGGGACTTCCTTCCCGTCAACCTGAACGAGATCAAGCAGGTGGAAGTGATCCGCGGGCCCGCGTCGGCCGTGTGGGGCGCCAATGCGGTCGCCGGCGTGGTCAACGTCATCATGAAATCGCCGCGCGAGATGCAGGGCACGAGCGCCATCCTCGGCGTCGGCGGGTTCGATCGCCAGTCGGGCACGACCGGCGCGAGCACCGGCTCGGGCACGCTCTTCTACGTCAGCGGCACGCACGCCCAGGCGGTCAACGATCGCGTGGCGTTCAAGATTTCCGGGGGCGGGTATACGCAGGATCCATACGGCCGTCCGACCGGCACCATCCCCTGCGACCGCCCCGAGGTCTGCCTCGTCGCGCGCAAGGACTATCCCGCCTTTACGAACGCGGGGACGACGCAGCCGAAGTTCGACGCGCGCGTGGACTATGACTATCCGGACGGCCGGAAGCTGTCGTTCGCGGGGGGCGCCGCCGGCACGGACGGCATCATGCACACCGGCATCGGTCCCTTCAAGATCAACAGCGGCGCCGTGATGGGCTACGGCAAGGTCGATTTCACGCGGAAAGGACTGCACGCCGGGATGTTCACGAACATCCTCAACGGCGACGCGGCGAACCTGCTCACGACGGACACGGCCGGCGCGCCGATTGCCTTCGCCTTCAAGACCAAGACGCTCGACGTCGAGGCCTCGAACGTGCAGACGCTCCACGACAAGCATGTCGTCACCTACGGCGGCAACCTGCGCTACAACACGTTCAACCTGTCCATCGCGCCGGGGGCGCAGAATCGCACCGAGGGCGGCGGCTACATCCAGGACGAGATCTTCCTGTCGAGGATGTACCGCCTGGTCGCCGGGGCGCGGGTCGATCGGTTCGACTACCTGAACACGGCCGTCTTCTCGCCGCGCGTCGCCTTCCTGGTGAAGCCGAAGGACAACCAGACGATCCGCCTGTCGTACAACCGCGCGTATCGCTCGCCCTCGGTCGTCAACAACTTCCTCGATATCACCATCGCCGAGCCGCTCAACCTTGGCGCGTTCTCGCCGGCGCTGGCCGGACGCATCTATCCGATTCCGATCCATGCCGCCGGGAACTCCGGCCTCAAGAAGACCTCGCTTGATGCGTACGAGATCGGGTACAGCGGCGTCGTCGCGGACGGCCGCGCGATTGTGTCGGCGGCCTTCTACGTGAACAAGACCAAGGACGACATCTTCTTCACCGAGCTGACCGACCAGCGGTGGACGGCCACCAATCCTCCCCCCAACTGGGCGTTCGGATTCCTGCCGCCGGCGGTCATCGCGTTGACGCCGCTGAAGGCATTCCCGGCGAGTTACACGTATCTCAACCGCGGGATGCAGACCCAGAAGGGGTTCGAGCTGGGCGTCAACTCGACGCTGAACAAGTACGTCGGCCTGTTCGCGAACTATTCTTACCAGGCGACGCCGACGGCGAACATCCCGCTGACGAACCTGAACATTCCTGCGAAGAACCGCGTCAACGTCGGGTTCAACGTCAACCGGGACCGGTACCTCGGGGACCTGAACGTCAGTTATTCGGACAGCGCGTTCTGGCGGGACGTGCTCGACGACCGCTATCATGGGACGACCAAGGCGTACACGCTCGTCAACGGCGGCTTCGGCGTGAAGTGGGCCAACAACCGCATCACGACGGCCGTCAAAGGGACCAACCTGGCGAACCAGACCATCCAGCAGCACGTCTTCGGCGACATCATCAAGCGCCAGGTCGTCGCGGAGCTTCGCGTGAATTTCTAGCTCGCCGTGACTTGGAAATGTGGAAATGTGGAAATTTGGAAATCTGAATGAGGTAATCTTGAGAAAGTCGTAGATTTCCACATTTCCACATTTCACATTTCCAAATTGTCATGATGCCCATGAGAGCCGGAGGCGTGCGTGGCGGCGGCCGTGACGGCGCGGGCCGCTCCGCGGCGGCCGCCCGCACCGACGACCCCGCCGGGAAGAAGAAAGTCGACTACTCGAACGCCTGGCAGGAAGCGCGGACGCTGATCGTCGCCCGGCGCGGCCGGCTGGCGATCGGGCTGGGGCTGATGCTCGTCAACCGGCTGGCGGGCCTCGTCCTCCCCGCGACCTCGAAATACCTGATCGACGACGTCATCGGGAAGCACCGGGCGGATCTGCTGGTGCCGCTGGCGCTGGCGGCCGGCGGCGCGACGATCGTCCAGGCCATCACCTCGTTCAGCCTGTCCCAGGTGCTCGGCGTGGCCGCGCAGAAGGCGATTACGGACATGCGGCGCCGCGTCGAGGCGCACGTCGCGCGCCTGCCGGTGCGCTACTTCGACTCCACCAAGTCCGGCGTGCTCATCTCCCGGATCATGACCGACGCCGAGGGCATCCGGAACCTGGTCGGCAACGGCCTGGTCCAGCTCGTCGGCAGCGTGGTCACCGCCGTCCTGGCCCTGGCGTATCTCTTCTACCTGAACTGGGTCCTGACGCTCGTGAACATCGTCGCCCTCGGCGCCTTCGGATTCGCGATGGCCACGGCGTTCAAGCGGCTGCGCCCGCTCTTCCGCGAGCGCGGGAAGATCAACGCCGAGGTCACCGGGCGGCTGAACGAGACCCTCGGCGGCATCCGCATCGTCAAGACCTACACGGCGGAGAAGCGCGAGGAGCTGGTCTTCACCAAGGGCGTGCACAAGCTCTATCGCAACGTCGCGCAGTCGATCACGGGCGTGTCGTCGATCACGGCCTTCTCGACGGCGATCATCGGGATCATCGGCGTCATCATGATCATCGTCGGGGGGCGCGCGATCCTGGCGGGCCGCATGACGATCGGCGACTTCCTCAACTACATCCTGTTCACCGGCATGCTGGCCGCGCCGGTCGTCCAGATGGCGTCCATCGGCACGCAGATCAGCGAGGCGTTCGCCGGCCTCGATCGCATCCGCGAGCTGATGCAGATGACGACCGAGGACCAGGAGGACGCGGCGAAGGCGCCGCTCGGCGAGATCGCCGGCGAGGTGGCCTTCGATGGCGTCAGCTTCGAGTACACCGCCGGCACGCTCGTGCTGAAGGACGTGCGCTTCCGCGCGCCGGCCGGGACGACGACCGCGCTCGTCGGGTCGAGCGGGTCGGGCAAGAGCACGCTGATCAGCCTCGTGATGGCGTTCAACCGTCCGCTCGGCGGCCGGATCCTGGTCGACGGGCGGGACCTGGCGAGCGTCCGGCTCCGCGACTATCGCGAGCAGCTCGGCGTGGTGCTCCAGGACAACTTCCTGTTCGACGGCAGCGTCGCCGACAACATCAAGTACGGCAAGCCCGACGCGAGCCTCGACGACATCCGGCGCGTGAGCCGGATCGCGCACGCCGACGAGTTCATCGAGACCTTCGAGAAGGGCTACGACACGATCGTCGGCGAGCGCGGCGTGAAGCTGTCGGGCGGGCAGCGCCAGCGCGTGTCCATCGCGCGCGCGATCCTGGCCAATCCGCGCATCCTCGTCCTCGACGAGGCCACCTCGAGCCTCGACAGCGAAAGCGAGGCCTTCATCCAGGACGGGCTGAAGTCGCTGCGGCGGGGCCGGACCACGTTCGTCATCGCACACCGGTTGTCGACGATCCGCAGCGCGGACCAGATCCTGGTCCTCGAGCACGGCGAGATCGTCGAGCGCGGGACCCACGCCGAGCTCATCGCCATGGGTGGACGGTACCGCACGCTCTACGACAAGCAGTACAAGTTCGAGGCCGACCAGTTCATCAATCCCGGCGAGGATTTCACCCCGGACCTCGACGAATCGAAGATCCCCGCGACGCTGCGCCCCAATAACGCGCTCTGAGTCTTCCGCCCAAAGGCGGAAGCCACGAGAGTGTTGCAGCGGCACCCACGCCAGGCCTGGCCGTCGGCCTCGATGTACAATGGCGGTTTCCACATATGCCGCAATTCATCTACACCATGAAGGGGCTCGGGAAGGTTCATCCTCCCGACCACGTCGTCCTCAAGGACATCTGGCTCTCGTTTCTCCCAGGCGCGAAGATCGGGGTGCTCGGGCTGAACGGCGCCGGCAAGAGCACGATCCTCAAGATCATGGCGGGGGAAGATCAGCAGTTCATCGGCGAAGCCTGGCCGGCGGATGGGATCAGCGTCGGGATCCTGCATCAGGAGCCGCGGCTGGACCCGAAGAAGACCGTGCTCGGCAACGTCGAGGAAGGGGTCGCCGGGATCAAGGCCCTCCTGACCCGCTACGACGAGATCAACGCGCAGTTCGGGGAAGAGATGTCGCCCGAGGCAATGGAGAAGATCCTCGAGGAACAGGCGAAGGTCCAGGACAAGATCGAGGCCGCCAACGCGTGGGACCTGGATTCGCGCCTGGAGCTGGCGATGGACGCGCTGCGGCTGCCGCCGGGAGACGCGGATGTCACGACGCTGTCGGGCGGCGAACGCCGCCGCGTCGCGCTCTGCCGGCTCCTGCTGCAGTCGCCCGATCTGCTGCTGCTGGACGAGCCGACGAACCACCTCGACGCCGAGTCGGTCGCGTGGCTCGAGCGCTTTCTCAAGGACTATCCGGGCACGGTCGTCGGCGTCACGCACGATCGGTATTTCCTCGACAACGTCGCCGGCTGGATCCTCGAGCTCGATCGGGGCTCCGGCATCCCGTGGGAAGGGAACTACTCGTCCTGGCTGGAGCAGAAGCAGAACCGCCTCGCGCAGGAAGAGAAGAGCGAGAGCCGCCGGCAACGGACGCTCGAGCGCGAGCTGGAGTGGATCCGCATGTCGCCGCGTGCGCGCCAGGCCAAGGGCAAGGCGCGCCTGAACGCCTACGAGGATCTGCTGAACGAAGAGACGACCCGGAAGATCGAGCAGATCGAGATCTACATTCCTCCCGGGCCCCGGCTCGGCGACATCGTCGTCGAGGCGCGCGGCCTGAAGAAGGGCTACGGCGACACGCTGCTCATGGAGGACGTGACCTTCACGCTGCCGCGCGGCGGGATCGTCGGCGTCATCGGCCCGAACGGCGCCGGCAAGACGACGCTGTTCCGCATGATCACCGGGGCGGAACAGCCCGACGGCGGCCTGCTGCGGCTGGGAGAGACCGTGCAGGTCGGCTACGTCGACCAGGGGCGCGAGCTCGATCCGGAGAAGTCCGTCTTCGAGGAGATCACGGGCGGCGGCGACGAAGTGACGCTCGGCAAGCGGACGGTCGCGTCCCGCGCGTACGTGTCCTGGTTCAACTTCAAGGGGCGCGACCAGCAGCGCAAGGTGAGCGAGCTGTCCGGCGGCGAGCGCAACCGGGTCCACCTCGCGAAGCTGCTCAAGGGGGGCGCGAACCTGCTGCTGCTCGACGAGCCGACGAACGATCTCGACGTGGACACCTTGCGCGCGCTCGAAGAGGCGTTGCTGGGGTTCGCGGGCTGCGCGGTCGTCATCAGCCACGACCGCTGGTTTCTCGACCGCCTCGCGACGCACATGCTGGCGTTCGAAGGCGAGAGCAAGGTCGTCTGGTTCGAGGGCAACTACCAGGACTACGAGGCCGATCGACACCGTCGCCTCGGCGCCGAAGCCGACCAGCCCCACCGGATCAAATACCGCAAACTTACAAGATAGGTTGGCGCTGCCCTTGCACTTCAGGTGGTCTATGGGGGGTCTACTGAACCGCAACACTCTCAGGTTCAGTAGTTTGCAGCCAGACATCGCTGGCGGCGGCCGGGTAGACCCTGCGGATGGGCCATTTTTGGGCTGTCGAAAAATGGCAGAACTGCCGAAAAATGTCCTGGGTGGATCATGCCGATTGATAAAGCGGCCTCTGGAAACGGCGAATCCGGCTTCACGCTGATCGACCTGCTGTTCACAGCATCGTTGATCTGCACGCTCTGTACGATGGCGTTGCCGTCGCTGCTGCGCGCGCGCGGCGTCGCCCAGGCAGCATCGGCGGTCGGGACGGTGCGGGTCGTCAATAGCTCGCAGCTCAGTTTTGCGGTCACGTGCGGATCGGGATTCTACGCGCCGGGCTTTCCGATGCTGGGCATCGCCCCTCCCGGCAGTCTCACGGCCTTTCTGCCGGCGGAGCTGTCGACCGGGGCGTCGTTCACGAAGCAGGGCTACACCTTCAGCATGAGCGGCACTCCGTTGGCGGGCGCGCCCCCGACCTGCAACGGGCAGGCGGCCGGCTCGGTCTCGCCTGGGTACGCGATCATCGCGGACCCGCTGGATCCTATCGGGAATCCGCATTTCTACGGATCGAACGCGGACGGGACGATCTACGAGCACACCGCCACGCTGGCCGGGTGGATGCCGGAATCCGGTCCGTCGCCCGTCGGCACACCCACGAGGTAAAAGTAAATCTGATACCGTATGGACCTCTCAGGAAGGGAGATCCATGCCTGTACGACGACTTCGCGCGTTGACGCTTGGCGCGGCGCTGTTGACGCTGACCGCGGGGGCGCCCGCCGCGGCCCAGACCAAAGCGCGTGTCATCACGACGCCGAAGCAGCACTTCGGCTTCGACATCGGCGACGACTACCAGCTCGCCACCTACGATCAGTTCGTCGCGTACTGGCAGAAGATCGACAAGGAATCGAACCGGATGCAGGTCCTCGAGATCGGCAAGACGGAGGAGGGGCGCCCGCAGCTCGCGGCCATCATCACCGCTCCGGAAAACTTCGCCAAACTCGATCGGTACAAGCAGATCGCGCAGCAGCTGCACCGCGCGCGGGGACTGAGCGATGACCAGGCGCGCGCCCTGGCGAAGGAAGGCAAGGCGGTCGTCTGGATCGACGGCGGGCTGCACGCGACCGAGGTGGTCGGCGCGCACCAGCTGATCGAGACCGTGTACCAGCTCGTCAGCCGGACCGACGACGAGACGACCCGGATCCTGCGCGACGTGATCGTCATCGCGGTCCACGCGAACCCCGACGGCATGCAGATGGTCCGCAGCGCCGCACCTGCAGCCCGCGCCTCTACAACAAGTACGCGGGCCACGACGACAACCGCGACTTCTACATGTCGAACCTGAAGGAATCCCAGAACATGAACAAGTTGATGTACTGGGAGTGGCTGCCGCAGATCATGTACAACCATCATCAGGCCGGCCCCGCCGGGACGGTGATCTTCTCGCCCCCCTTCCGCGATCCCTTCAACTACAACTTCGATCCGATGATCGTGACCGGCCTGGACATGATCGGCGCGCACATGCACCACCGCTTCCTGCAGGAAGGGAAGCCGGGCTTCACGATGCGGTCCGGGTCCTCCTACTCCACCTGGTGGAACGGCGGGCTGCGGACGACCGCGTATTTCCAGAACATCATCGGCCTGCTGACCGAGATCATCGGCAATCCCACGCCGATGCAGATTCCGCCGACGATGAGCCAGATTCTGCCGCGCGCCGATCTGCCGGCGCCGATCGAACCGCAGCCATGGCACTTCCGCCAGTCGATCGACTATTCGGTGACCGCGAACTACGCGGTCCTGGATCTCGCGTCGCGGTACAAGGATCAGTTCCTCTACAACATCTACAAGATGGGCGCGAACCAGATCGAGCGCGGCTCCCGCGACCACTGGACGATCTCGAACGAAGACATGGCGCGGCTGCAGTCGGCGATGGCGGGATCGGCTCCGGCGGAACCTGCAGCGCAGGGTGGCCGGGGCGGCCGCGGCGGCCGTGGTGGCGCCCCCGCCGCGACGCAGGCCGCCGCGCCCGCCGGTGACGCCGGTCAGGGCGGCGGACGCGGCGCACTGAGTCTCGCGACGTATAACGCCGTGCTGAAGGATCCGGCGCACCGCGACCCGCGCGTGTTCATCATCCCGCCGGATCAAGCGGACTTCGCGACAGCCACCAAGTTCATCAACGCGCTGCGCTACATCGGCGTCGAAGTCCAGCAGGCGACCGCGCCGTTCTCGGCGAATGGCAAGAGCTATCCCGCCGCGTCGTACGTCGTGAAAACGGCGCAGGCCGGACGCGCGCACGTGCTCGACATGTTCGAGCCTCAGGATCACCCCAACGACATGGACGAGCGCGGAATCCCGCGGCGCCCGTACGACAACGCCGGCTGGACGCTCGCGTACCAGATGGGCGTGAAGGTCGACAGGGTCTGGGACGAGGTGAGCGGTGCGTTCAAGGAGATCGAGGGGCTCGCGCGCCCGATGCCCGGCACCATCACCGGCACGGCGACCGCCGGCTATCTCATCTCGCCGTCGGTGAACGACGCCTTCACGATTGCCAACCGCGTGATGAAGGGCAACGGCGACGTGTACCGCCTGAGTGTGCCGGTGACCGCCGGCGGCAAGTCGTATCCGCCGGGGACGCTGTACGTGACGGCGAGCGCGGCCACGACGCCGATCGTGCAGAAGGGCGCACAGGAGCTGGGCGTCAACATCGATGCGACGGCCGCGCTCCCCGTCGGCGCGACGAAGCTGGCGCCGCGGCGGATCGCCTTATGGGATACGCCGACGGGCTCGATGCCGTCCGGATGGACGCGTTTCCTGCTCGAGCGCTTCGAGTTTCCCTTTACCGTCGTCTGCGGCGCGGGATTCGACGATACGGCGCTGCGATCGAAGTTCGACGTCATCGTCATGCCGTCGGGCGCGGCCTTCCGCGCCGGGGGCGGGCGCGGCGGCGGTGGTGGCGGGGCCGATGCGCCGCCGGCCACGGCCGGCGCCGCGCCGTCGACCGATCCGGATCTTCGAAGTCTCTGCCAGGTGACCACCGGGACGGGGACCGGCGCCACGGCGGAGGCCAGCGTCAAGAAGTTCGTCGAGGCAGGCGGCGCCGTCATCGCGGCCGGATCCGCCGCGCGTTCCATCGCCGAGACCTTCGCGCTTCCGGTGTCGGATTATCTCGTCGAGCGGCAGCCGGGCCAGGAGGAGCGCGCGCTCAGCGCCGACAAGTTCTATGTGCCCGGCTCCGTGCTGCGCGTCGCGGTCGATCCGGCGGCGCCGTCGGCCGCCGGCGCGGAGGACCACATCGACGTGTTCTTCAACAACGATCCCGTGTTCCGGCTCGCGCCCAACGCCACGTCACGCGGCATCCGGCCGGTCATGTGGTTCGACTCGCCCAGCCCGCTGCGCAGCGGCTGGGCGTGGGGACAGAACTACCTCGAAGGCGGCACGACCGCGTTCGAGGCGTCGATCGGCCAGGGCCGGGTGTTCGCGTTCGGGCCGGAGATCACCTTCCGCGCCCAGCCGCACGGCACGTTCAAGTTTCTGTTCAACGGGATCTATTCGGCAGGACAGGCGGCGGCGGGCCGCGTCGGAACGGGCGACGCGGGGAGATAGGTCCAAGAGAAAAGACGGAAGGCGGAAGGCGGAACGTTCTTTCTTCCGTCTTCCGTCTTCCGCTTTCTTCTTAGCGCTTCTTGCGCGCGGCGCCCTTCTTCTTCGCGCCGCCCTTTCTCCTCGCCGCGCCCTTCTTCGCGCCCGCCTTTTTCTTCGCGCCGCCCTTCTTTTTCGCGCCGCCCTTCTTCTTCCTGCTCGCGATGGTTTTCTTCGCGCTGCGCGCGGCGGCCTTCACGGCGCGCGTGACCTTCTTCACGACCCGTTTCGCCGTACCCACGACCGCCTTGCGCGCCGGCGGCACCGCGCGCGCGACCGCACCCGAGGCTGTGGTGGCCGCCGAAGACGCGGCGGCGGCGGCGCTCTCGGCCGCCTGCGAGGCCGTGTTGACGGCCGTCCCGGCCGCGGTGCCGACGACTTCCGCCGACCGCGTCAGCATGTCGTCGGCGTGACCTTCCCGTTCATCTGCCATAAGACCTCCGTTGGACGAAGGGCTGATACTAGCAGGATTTGCCGATCTGGGGATTTCGTGATGTGGTGAGTCGATGCGGTACGAATACGCGCCGGAGGCGCTCGAGGCGCT